>Ga0209343_10004739_pt1 | contig 16729 bp, 15 predicted proteins | sample RifCSPlowO2_02_FD_184026 | JGI IMG/M metagenome (GOLD analysis project Ga0209343, IMG submission 184026) | Groundwater microbial communities from Rifle, Colorado - Rifle CSP2_plank lowO2_0.2 (SPAdes) (version 2) | ecosystem: Environmental > Aquatic > Deep subsurface > Groundwater | place... | reverse complement strand
CTTGAGCCCCAAGGTGTGGGCGCGCTCCAGCGTATCGGGGCCGATGTGGGCGCCGGCGATTTCGGCCTGGCCGTCCACGCCGTCGGTGTCACCGGCCAGCGCGTGGATGCGCGGGTGGCCGCCCAGGGTGATGCCCAGGGACAGCAGGCATTCCACATTGCGCCCGCCTTTGCCGCTGCCGCGCACCGTGACGGTGGTTTCACCGCCCGACAGGAGCACGCAGGGGGCTGGCACCGGCTGGCCACGTTCGGCCACCTGCAGGGCGATGCCGGCCAGCACCTTGCCCACATCGCGGGCTTCGCCTTCCAGCGCGTCACCCAGGATGTAGGCCTTGTAGCCGGCTTCTTGGGCCACGGCGGCGGCGGCTTCCAGCGCCATTTGCGGCGCGGCGATGGTGCGCACCGTGGTGGATGCCAGCCGGGCGTCGCCGGGTTTGACGGACTCGCCCCGGCCGGACTCCAGCACCTCGCGCACGGGCGCGGGCAGGTCGATGCCGTAGCGTTGCACAATCGCCAGCGCGTCTGCACAGGTGCTGGGGTCGGCCACGGTGGGGCCGGAGGCGATGTTGATGGGGTCGTCGCCCGGCACATCCGAGATCAGCAGCGTCAGTACCCTGGCCGGGTGGCAGGCGGCGGCCAGCCGCCCGCCCTTGATGGCCGAGAGATGGCGGCGCACGCAGTTCATCTCGCTGATGGTGGCACCGGATGTCAGCAGCGCGCGGTTGACCTGTTGTTTGTGCTCCAGCGTCAGCCCTTCCAGCGGCAGGGGCAGCAGCGATGAGCCGCCCCCGGAGATGAGGCACAGCACCAGGTCCTGCGGGCCCAGGCCTTGCACGACCTGCAGCATGCGCTGGGCGGCGGCCAAACCGGCGGCGTCGGGCACGGGGTGGGCCGCTTCCACAATCTCGATGCGTTCGCAGGGTACGGCGTAGCCGTAGCGGGTGACCACCAAGCCCGACAGCGGCCCGCTCCAATGGTTTTCCACGGCCCGGGCCATGGCCGCCGAGGCCTTGCCCGCGCCAATGACGATCAAGCGCCCCTTGCCCAGCACCTGCGGCGAGGGCAGGTGTGCGGGGATGCACAGCGCGGGTTGGGCGCTGGCAATGGCGGCATCAAACATGCGCCGCAGGAGCTGGCGCGCGCGGGTGTCTTGGAAAGTGGGTTCTAGGGACATGGGCGTGGGGTCAAGGCTTGGGTTTATGCGGCGCTGGCCGTGGGACTGATTTCGAAGTTTGCCATGCTTTCCAGCGCCCGCACCATGGCCGAATGGTCCCAGGCCTTGCCGCCGTGGGCCACGCAGGAATTGAACAGCTCCTGTGCCGTGGCCGTGTTGGGCAGCGACAGGCCCAGGGCGCGGGCGCTGGAGAGGGCCAGGTTCAGGTCTTTCTGGTGCAGCTCGATGCGAAAGCCAGGCTCGAAAGTGCGCTTGACCATGCGTTCGCCATGCACCTCCAGGATCTTGGACGATGCAAAGCCCCCCATCAGCGCTTGGCGCACCCGCGCCGGGTTGGCCCCCGCGCGGGCGGCAAACAGCAGGGCCTCGGCCACGGCCTCGATGTTCAGGGCCACGATGATCTGGTTGGCCACCTTGGCGGTCTGGCCGTCGCCGTTGCCGCCCACCAGGGTGATGTTTTTGCCCATCAATTCAAACAAAGGCTTGACGCGCTCAAACACCGCCTCGGCCCCCCCCACCATGATGGACAGCGTGGCGTTCTTTGCGCCCACTTCGCCGCCCGAGACCGGTGCGTCCAGGTAGTCGCAGCCCAGGGCGTTGATTCTTTGGGCAAAGGTTTTGGTGGCGATGGGGGAAATCGAACTCATATCGACCACCACCTTGCCGACGCGGCCATCCGGCCCTTGGGCCGAATTTTTTAGCCCGGCTGCGATGCAGTTGTCCGCGAACAGGGCGGCCTCCACGTCCGGCGTGTCGGGCACCATGGTGAAGATGATGTCGGCGCGCTCCGCGACCCCGCGCGAGGTGACGCACTGGGTGGCGCTGCTGTGGGCAATGGCCTCGGGCATTTTTCCGTGGGTGGAGACAAAGAGCTGGTGCCCGGCGCGGATCAAATGGCCCGCCATGGGGGCGCCCATGGTGCCCAGGCCAACGAAGCCGATATTCAAGGGTTTGAAAGTCATGTGCAGGTTCCGAAAAAAGTAAAACAGGTTTATTTCAGGGGGTGCTGGAGCCAGCCCAGACCGGCTTGTGTGCTGGTGGCGGGCCGGTATTCGCAGCCAATCCAGCCGGTGTAGCCCAACCGGTCCAGGTGGGCGAACAAAAAGGGGTAGTTGATTTCCCCCGTGCCTGGCTCATGGCGGCCCGGGTTGTCGGCCAGTTGCATGTGGCCGATGCGCGGCAGATGCCGGGTGATGGTGGCGGCCAGTTCACCTTCCATGCGCTGGGCGTGGTAGATGTCGTACTGCACAAAGGCGTTGTCGGCGTTGACCTCATCCAGAATGGCCACGGCCTGCGCGGTGTAGTTCAGGTAAAAGCCGGGAATGTCAAAGCGGTTGATCGGCTCGATCAGCAGGCGCAGGCCTGCTTCCTTCAAGGCGCGGGCGGCGTAGACCAGGTTGTCCACCAAGGTCTGGCGCAGCACCGCGTCGCTGACACCCGCCGGGGCAATGCCCGCCAGGCAGTTGAGCTGGCCCACGCCCAAGGCCTTGGCGTAGGCAATGCCCTGCGCCACCCCGGTGCGAAACTCCTGCACCCGGTCAGGGTGGCAGGCGGTGCCACGGTCCCCGGCGTCCCAGTCGCCGGCCGGCAGGTTGTGCAGCACCAGGGTCAGGCCGTGGGTGTCCAGCCGCTCGCGGATGTCTTCGGCGCGGTAGGCGTAGGGAAATAGAAACTCCACCGCCTGGAAACCGGCCTGGGCGGCCTGTGCAAAGCGGTCGAGGAAGGGAACCTCGGTAAAAAGCAGGGTGAGGTTGGCGGCAAAACGGGGCATGGGCTTCTCCTAGGTCAAAGTCAAAATTCAGGGGGTCAGGCGCGCAGTCCGATGGCAGTGGGGGCGTCCGACACGGTCACCGCCAGCTCTTCGAACTCGTGGATGGCGTCAATCTCCACCCCCATGGCAATATTGGTCACGCGTTCTAACATGACCTCGATCACCACCGGCACCTGGAACTCTGCCATCCAAAGGTTAGCTTGGCGGATGGCGGGTGCGATCTCCTCCGGGTGGTACACCCGCACAAACTTGCAGCCCAGGCCTTCGACCACCGCCTGGTGGTCCACGCCATAACCGTTCAACTGGGGGGCGTTGATGTTCTCAAAACCCAGTTGCACGCAGTAGTCCATGTCGAAGCCCCGCTGGGCCTGGCGGATCAGTCCCAGGTAGCTGTTGTTCACCACCATGTGCACATAGGGCAGTTTGAACTGGGCACCCACCGCCAGCTCTTCCACCATGAACTGAAAGTCGTAGTCGCCGGACAGCGCCACGATGGTGCGGCTGGGGTCGGCGGCGCGCACGCCCAAGGCGGCGGGTAGGGTCCAGCCCAGGGGGCCGGCCTGGCCGCAGTTGATCCACTGGCGCGGCCCAAACACATGCAGAAACTGCGCGCCCGCAATTTGCGACAGGCCGATGGTGCTGACGTAGGTGGTGTTGCGTGGAAAGTTGTTGTTCATGCACTGGTAGACCCGCTGCGGCTTCATGGGGCTGGCCTCAAAGTGGGTCTTGCGCAGCAGCGTGCGTTTGCGTTCGCGGCACTGCTCCACCCATGCGCTGCGGTCCTGCAATTGGCCTGCGGCCCGGAGTTCTCTGGCCACCGTGATGAACTGTTTCAACGCGGCCCCGGCGTCGCTGACGATCCCCAGCTCGGGGTTGAACACGCGCCCGATTTGTGTAGGTTCTATGTCCACATGCACAAAGGTGCGGCCCTTGCAGTACACCTCGGGCGAACCGGTGTGGCGGTTGGCCCAGCGGTTGCCCAGCCCCAGTACAAAGTCACTGGCCAGCAGGGTGGCGTTGCCGTAGCGGTGGCTGGTTTGCAGGCCGCACATGCCCGCCATCAGCGGGTGGTCGTCCGGGATGCTGCCCCAGCCCATCAGCGTGGGGATCACCGGCACCCCCACCAGTTCGGCAAACTCGACCAGCAGGTCGGACGCGTCGGCGTTGAGGATGCCGCCCCCGGCCACGATCAAGGGGCGCTCGGCGGCTTGCAGCATGGCTATCGCCTTGACGGCCTGGGCGCGGGTGGCTGCGGGCTTGTAGGCGGGCAGGGGCTCGTAGGTGTCGATATCGAACTCGATCTCGGCCATCTGCACATCCCAGGGCAGGTCGATCAGCACCGGGCCGGGGCGGCCCGAGCGCATGAGGTGGAACGCCTGCTGAAAGCTGCGGGGCACTTGCCCGGGCTCGCGCACCGTCACGCTCCACTTGGTCACCGGCTTGGAGATGGATTCGATGTCCACCGCCTGAAAATCCTCCTTGTACAGCCGGGCCCGTGGTGCCTGGCCGGTGATGCACAAGATGGGAATGCTGTCGGCGCTGGCGGAATACAAGCCTGTGATCATGTCGGTGCCGGCCGGGCCGCTGGTGCCAATACACAGGCCAATGTTGCCCGCCTTGGCACGGGTGTAGCCCTCGGCCATGTGGGAGGCGCCTTCCACATGCCGCGCCAGGATGTGTGCAATCGTTTGCCGCTCGCGCAGCGCCGCGTACAGCGGGTTGATGGCCGCACCGGGCACACCAAAAGCCTGGGTGATGCCTTCTTTTTCCATCACCAACACAGCGGCCATTGCCGCCTTCATCTTTGCCATTGCGTACTCCAGTTGTAAATCTTGCTTGCTGGTTGCTATGGTCGCGGTCTTGCCCTGCGGAGGGAAGCCGCTGTCTGCGCATTACGCTTATTCCGTTTGGGAATACGGGAATGCCGCCCAGCGGCGTAAGCTGTGGTTTACTGCGGGGCATGGACCGCATTCAAGCCATTCGCCTTTTCATCCGTGTGGTGGATTTGGGCTCGTTCAGCAAGGCAGCGGCCGATATGGGCGTCGGGCAGCCCTCGGCCACCAAGATGGTGGCCCTGCTGGAAAAACAACTGGGTTCCCGCCTGCTGCACCGCTCCACCCACGGCGTCAGCCCCACCGAGATTGGCGCGCTGTATTACGACAAATGCAAGCTGATCGCCCACCACGTGGAAGAAGCCGAATCCGTGGCCACCTTGCTGCAATCCCAGGTGCAAGGTGGCCTGCGCATCACGACCTCGGTGGCCTTTGGCCGGCGGGTGCTGGGCCCGCTGGTGATGCGTTTTATGCAGATGCACCCCAAGCTGCAAATCGAACTCAATTTTGAAGACCGGGTGGTTAGCTTGGTGGAGCAAGGCATGGACCTGGCCATCCGCATGGGGCCGCTGGTGGACTCCACCCTGGGCGCGCGCTACCTGGGCGTGAACCCTTGGGTGGTGGTGGCCTCGGCCGACTACCTGAAGCGCCGTGGCCCCCCCGCGCAGCCTGCGGATCTGGTGGACCATGACGCGCTGATTTACAGCACGGTGCAGGGCGATGCACGTTGGCACTTGACCGGGGTACAGGGTGAATTGCGTACCGTGCCGGTCAAGGGGCCCTTGCGTTCGAATAATCTCTCAGCCCTCTTGATGGCTGCGCGCAGCGGCATGGGACTGGCGGCATTGCCCCGGTATGTGGCCCAGGAGTCTTTGAACAGCGGTGCGCTGCTGGCGGTGCTGCCGGGTTGGAGTTTGCCTTCGCAGGAAATCCACGCGGTGTACCCGTCGCCCGTGCTGGTGCCCGCCAAGGTCAGCGGTTTCGTGGCCTGGCTGCAAGGGCAGTTTGGCGAGGCATGGTGGGAGGATTTGAAGTAAGGCCGGGTAGATGGCAAAACCGCCATCTACCAACCATTGCGTTTCAGGTGTGTGGTGCACCTGAAAGAGAGAAAAATGGAGCGGGAAAAGAGTCTCGAACTCTCGACCTCAACCTTGGCAAGGTTGCGCTCTACCAACTGAGCTATTCCCGCGTTTCTGAGCTCAAAATTATAACCCGCGATTTTGGGTGTTTTGCCGGTTAATGCATAAAACGCGTGAAAAAGTTTTTGGCCTTGGCATCGGTTGCTGCTCAGGCGGCTTGCACTTTGCGCATCAGGCCGTGCACCAGTCCCCGTAATACGCCGGCCTCTGGTAATGTCCGTGCACCGGGTTCCTGGTACGTCTGGATGAGTCGGCGCAAGGTGTCGATGTGCGGCGTCACCGTGCCGAAGAACTGAGGTTCACCGTCCGCCGCAATCAGCAGGGTCGGGAAGTTGTCCACCTCGATCGGGTCCACCAGATCGGCCTCGTCTTCGATATCGACCCACAGCAACCTGGCTTGGGGGTACTCCTGTTGCAACTGTTCGAAAAGCGGCTGGTACTCACGGCAGGTGCCGCACCAGTCGGCGCACAGGCAGGCGACGATGAGGGTGGCTGGGGGTGAATTGGGCTGAATCGGCATGGCCGCAATGATCGCAGAATAATCACAACTGGTTAGAATCACGCTCGTGTTCATCTGGACACATTCGCTAGGGGTGTTGCGCTGTTTTTATCGAAAGCGGTGCGACTGAGAAAGTCCCTTTGAACCTGATTGAGGTAATTCTCGCGCAGGGAAGCAGACCCAGTTTTGGCGCCCCCGTATTCTCTGGAGGTGTGTTACCCAAACCGGATTCAGCCCACCTGCCCACTTTTTTGCTTGGAGCAATGATGAAGATCGTCATTCTGGGTGCGGGCCTGATGGGCCGTTTGTTGGCTTGCCAGTTGGCGCGTGCGGGGCATACGCTGGAAGTCTTTGATGCGGGTGGGCCGGAGGCGCTGAACACGGCGGCCCGGGCTGCTGCTGCCATGTTGGCGCCGCTGGCCGAATCGGCCATCACCGAGCACAGCGTGGTGCATATGGGCATGTATGGCTTGCAGCGCTGGCCGGAGTTGATTGCGCAACTCGATGAGCCCGTCAATTTTCAGCAGGAGGGTACGCTGGTGCTGTGGCACCGCCAAGACGCCGCCGAGGCGGACCGTTTTACCCGCCAGATGGACGCCACCTGCAAGGCCTTGCCCACACTGCCCGCGGTGCGTCGGTTGGACGCCCAGGGTATTGCCCAACTGGAGCCTTCACTGGGTTCGCGTTTCTCCCAAGGTCTGCATTTGCCTGGAGAGGGGCAGCTGGACAACCACCAGTTGCTGGCGGCCCTGCTGCACCAGTTGCAGCGCCTGAATGTCAAGCTGCATTGGGACAGTCCGCGCGCCCCCGGTGACTTTTCTCCTGGACAGATGGGACAGCCCGACTGGGTGTTTGACTGCCGGGGCCTGGGCGCGCGCGCGCAGTGGCCTGCGCTGCGCGGGGTGCGTGGCGAGATCATCACTTTGGTGGCGCCCGAGGTTCAATTGACCCGCCCCACACGGCTGATTCACCCGCGCTATCCCATCTACATTGCGCCCAAAGGGGGCGGTTATTTTGTGGTGGGTGCCACGGAAATCGAGTCGGACGATGTGTCGGAAATGAGTGTGCGTTCGACGCTGGAACTGCTCAGTGCAGCCTATTCGGTGGACAGCGGATTTGCGGAAGCCCGAATTGTGGACATGGTGACGCAATGCCGCCCCACCTTGCCCAACAATTTGCCCTCCGTGCGGCGCCTGGGGGAGCGGGTGGTGCAAATCAACGGACTGTACCGCCACGGTTACCTGATCGGGCCGGCCATGCTGGACGTGGCGATGGAGCTGTTCCATGGCGAGGGCACCGCCCTGGCGGACAGGTTCTCGGTGGCCATTGAGAACGCCCACGCGTAAGCCATGAACGTCTATATCAACCAGGTGCCACATGCGCTTGCGACCGGTGCGACCCTGGCCGACGCGGTGTTGCTGGTGCAAGCCCGGCCACCCTTTGCCGCTGCGGTCAATCTGCAGTTTGTTCCCAACACCCAATACGCCCAGACGCCACTCCAGAGTGACGACCGTATTGACATCATCACCCCGGTCACCGGGGGCTAGGCGCACCACACCATGTCTGATTCTCTGGTTCTTTACGGTCACACCTTTGCCAGCCGCATGATGCTGGGCACTTCGCGTTACCCGTCGCCCAGTGTGCTGGAGGCGGCGGTCCGCCTGGCCAAGCCGGCCATGCTTACGGCATCACTGCGCCGGCAAAATGTGAGTGATTCCGGTAGCAGCAACCGTTTTTGGGAGATGCTGCGCGCGTTGGACGTGCCCGTGTTGCCCAATACCGCCGGTTGCCACAGCGTGCAGGAGGTCATCACCACCGCCCATATGGCACGGGAGGTGTTTGCCACACCGTGGATCAAGCTGGAGCTGATTGGGGACGACTACACCCTGCAGCCCGACACCCTGAACCTGGTGGAGGCCGCCGGCCGCCTGATCAAAGATGGTTTCCAGGTGCTGCCCTATTGCACCGAAGACCTGGTGCTGTGCCAGCGCCTGGTGGATGCTGGGTGCCAGGCCATCATGCCCTGGGCTGCGCCCATCGGCACGGGCAAAGGCCCCATCAACCCCTACGCCCTGCAGATGCTGCGCGAACGCCTGTCGGTGCCCATGATCGTGGATGCGGGCCTGGGGCGGCCCTCCCACGCCTGCCAGGTGATGGAGTGGGGCTTTGACGGTGTGCTGCTCAATACCGCCGTGGCGCTGGCGCAAGACCCGGTGGCCATGGCGGGAGCTTTCGCCAGTGCCACGCAAGCGGGGCGCGACGCCTTCCTGAGTGGCGGCATGGGTGAGCAGCATGCGGCGCAGCCCAGCACCCCGGTGCTGGGCACGCCGTTTTGGCACCAGGCCTGAGCTGAGACGCGCACATGACAACGCACGAAATCACGCTGGCGCAAGCCATCATCGCCGCCCATCCCGGTTTGGCTTTACCGGTCGCGGGCCAGGAACTCCCCCATTTCAGCAGTGCCGAGCCCGCATACCGTGCGGCCAAAGTAGCCTGTCTGGGTTTGGGTTTCATCGAGACCGATGCCGAATGTCTGGCCCACGCGTGGCAGGCCATGGCAGAGCGCACGGGCCAATGCGACCCCGCCTCCTGGCCCGACCAATCGGGTGATTTTGGGTTGCAGGCCTGGCCGCGCCAGGACGCTTTTGCACCGTGCCCCCACAAGTTGGGGCTGTATGCGGTGCTGCCGGATGCGGCCTGGGTGGCGCGCATGGCAAGGGCCGGGGTGCCCACGGTGCAATTGCGTTTTAAATCGAACGACCCCCAGGCAGTCGCGCACGAGGTGCGCGCGGCGGTGGAAGCGGTCCAGGGCACGGACAGCTTGCTTTTCATCAACGACCATTGGCAAGCCGCCATCGATGCGGGCGCCTATGGCGTGCATCTGGGGCAGGAAGACCTGGACACGGCGAATTTGCATCAAATCCGTGCGGCGGGGCTGCGCCTGGGTCTGAGCAGCCACGGTTATGCCGAAATGTGCAAGGCCGACCGCCTGAGCCCCAGCTACATCGCCATGGGGGCGGTGTTTCCGACCACGCTCAAACGTATGGTGACTGCGCCGCAGGGCACGGGGCGTTTGCACGCCTACGCCCGGTTGATGCGTCACTACCCCCTGGTGGCGATTGGGGGTATCGATTCCAGCACCTTGCCGCAGGTGCTTTCCAGTGGCGTGGGGTCGGTGGCAGTAGTGCGTGCCTTGGTGGCGGCCGAGCAGCCCGAAGCCATGGCTGCCAGCCTGCAGGCCGCCTTCATACCCCGGCTTAGCCCAGCGCTTTGAGCCGCATAACCACGGGTGCGTAGCCGTGGTTGAGGGGCCCGTTGCCTTGTCCGGTGCGCACCACCGAGCCCGCCAGCAGCGCGCCGCGCACATAGCTGCGCGCTTGCTCCACCGCATCGCGTAGCGTTGCGCCCAAAGCCAGATGGGCCGCAATGGCGCTGGAAAGCGTGCAGCCCGTGCCATGGGTGTTGGGGCTGACAATGCGCGGGGCCTCCATCCAGTGGGCCTCGCCATCGGCACCCACCAGCACATCGACGACGGTGTCGCCTGGCAGGTGCCCGCCCTTGAGCACAACCGCATGGGCCCCTTGGGCCAGCAAGGCCCGCGCCGCCTTTTCCATATCTGCGGCCGACTGGATCGCTTGGCCCAGCAGCAGGGTGGCCTCATCCAGATTGGGCGTGATCACCGCCGCACGGGGAAACAACTCGCGCACCATCAGTTCCACCGCCGGGCTGTCAGTCAACTCAGCGCCACTGGTGGACGCCATGACCGGGTCCAGCACCACATGCTTCATGGCATGGCGGTCCATGGCTTCGAAGACGGTGCGCACCACCTCCGGCGTGTGCAGCATGCCAATTTTGACCGCATCGGCGCCGATGTCGTCCAGCACGGCGTCAATCTGGTCGCGCAGCATCTGCGCCGGCACCGCATGGATGGAGCGTACGCCGCAGGTGTTTTGCGCCGTGAGTGCGGTAATGGCCGTCATGCCGTAACACCCCAGCGCTGAAAACGTTTTTAAATCGGCCTGGATACCGGCGCCCCCCCCGCTGTCGGACCCGGCAATGGTGAGCACCCGAGGGTAGGCAAATTGAAAGGTATGGAGGGTCATGTAAGTTTCCTTGTCCAAGACGCGACATTCAAAGGGTATATGGCAGGAAGTTGCAGTGTAGTCAAGTCAAGATTTTGTGCGCAGGTCTTACACTACAGGGTTATCCCGCATCCTTTTTTTTGATTTTTTGCAAGGCCCCCATGAGTGCATTTCTGGAAGAAACCGTTTTAAGCGTTCACCACTGGACCGACCGTCTGTTCAGTTTCACCACCACGCGTGACCAGGCATTGCGCTTTTCCAATGGGCATTTCACCATGATCGGCCTGCGCACCGAGGGCGGCAAGCCCCTGCTGCGCGCCTACAGCATTGCCAGCGCCAACTACGAAGAGCATCTGGAGTTTTTGAGTATCAAGGTGCAAGACGGCCCGCTCACCTCGCGCCTGCAGCACATCAAGGTGGGCGACAAAATCATTGTTGGCCGCAAGCCCACGGGCACTTTGTTGATTGATTACCTGCTTCCTGGAAAGACCCTGTACCTGCTCGGCACGGGCACCGGACTGGCACCGTTTTTGAGCGTGGTGCGTGACCCGGCCACCTATGAGAAATTTGAAAAGGTGGTGCTGGTGCATGGAGTGCGTGAGGTGGCTGAGTTGGCCTATATGGACATGCTGACCATCGACTTGCCCGCGCACGAATTCTTGGGCGACATGGTGAAGGAACAAATGCTGTATTACCCCACGGTGACGCGCGAAACCTTCAAGAACCGCGGGCGGATTCCCGACCTGTTTGAGATGGGAAAGATTGAAGCCGATCTGGGCCTGCCCAAGCTCGATCCTGAACGTGACCGCGTGATGTTGTGCGGCAGCCCGGCCATGTTGCGCGATTTGAAACACATGCTGGAAAAGCGTGGCTTCATGGAAGGCAACACCACCAAACAGGGCGACTTTGTCATCGAGCGGGCGTTCGCCGAGCAATAAGCCGCACCATGAGCACAACACGCTACGACCTCTACGCCATTGGCAATGCCCTGGTGGACTCGGAATACGAAGTCACCGAAGTCCAGTTGCAGGCCATGGGGGTGGAAAAGCGCCACATGACCCTGATTGACGCCGAACGCAAGGCCTATTTGCTGGCGTCGGTGCAAGGTAAACACTCCCGGCGCACCGGTGGCGGCTCGGCGGGCAATACGGTGGTGGCCATGGCCCAACTGGGCGGGCGTGCCTTTTACTCTTGCCGCGTGGGCGACGATGAGTTGGGTGCTTTCTATCGGCAAGACCTGGTGAGCAACGGCGTGGCGTCCAACCTTGCGCACAGCCCTTCGGCCCCCGGACAAACCGGCAGTTGCATGGTCATGGTCACCCCGGACGCAGAACGCAGCATGAGCACGTTTTTGGGGGCCACCGCCGATCTGGACCACAGCGCATTGCATGCGCAGGACATTGCCAACTCCAAGGTGTACTACATGGAAGGCTACCTTGCCGCTTCGCCCACGGGGCTGGACGCTGCGCTGAAGGGCCGTGCCATTGCAAAAGCGGCTGGCGTGGCGCTGGCGACCACTTTGAGCGACATGAGCATGATCAACTTTTGTCGCCCGGGGCTGGAAGCCATGGTGGGCAAGGACTTGGACTACCTGTTTTGTAATGAAGAGGAAGCCCAGGTCTGGTGCGGTTCACTAGACCTGTCAGTGATCTCCCAGCAACTGGGCCTGCTGGCCCGCACCGTGTGCCTGACCCGCAGTGCCAAAGGCTGCATTGTTCTGAACGATGGACAAGGGACCGAAGTGCCTGCCGCCAAGGTCAAGGCCTTGGACACCAATGGTGCCGGCGACATGTTTGCAGGCGCCTTTTTGTACGCGGTCACCCAGGGCCACAGCAATGCCCAAGCCGCCTGGCTGGCCAACCAAGCCGCGGGCGAGGTGGTCACCCGCTACGGCAACCGTCTCAACCAGCCCACCGTGGACAGCACCAAGGCCCGCTTCGCGCAGTACCTGCTGGGCTAGTCTGCAGGCACCGCCGCCAGCCAGGTCAGCACATCAGCTGCTTTCTGGCGCGGTGCAGGCGCACAAACAGGCTGGCTTCGCTGATGCACAGCCGGCGGCACACGGCCTCGGAAGACTCTTCCTCCAGCACCCGAAACTGCATCACATCCCGCAGGCCCTGCGGCAAGGTGGAAATGCGCTGCATGGTCTGTTGCAGGCGCTGGCGGTGTTCGGCGAGTTCGTCGGGCTTGGCGCCTTCACACACGGGTTGGTGCGCCTCTTCGTCGTCCGCATCGGTGTCAAAGCTGTCAAAGCGCACGCTGTGGCGAATGAGGTCGATGATTTTGTTTTTCAAAATGGCGGTCAGCCAGCTGCGCAACGCAGCGCGGCCCGCAAAGCTGGCGCGCCCGGAGATCACTGCTTCAAACACATCGTGCACCACGTCTTCGGCTTGTGTCGGGTCTTGTAATTTGCGCCGGGCAAAACGCACCAGGTAGTCGCGGTGCTCCACCATGTCGTCCCAGGACAACTGCAATGCCTGGCCACCGTCGAAGGGATGCATGCCCAGGGTGAGTGCGGTGGGGCTGCTGGGGTGGTTGGCGGTGATCATGGTGTTGTGTGTCTCAAGTGGCTGGCGATGGGTCCACTGTGGTCCCCTAAGCTCACGCCCATCTCTCGAAATATCACAGCCAGATAACAATTGCGTAAGGAAATCGAGGCAGACCTGACTTAGCATCATGGACATGAAGAGAATCCTGGTGGCTGAAGACCAAACCGATATCCGCAACCTGCTGGTGCTGAACCTGCGCAGTGCGGGCTACGAGGTCGCGGACGTGGCGGATGGCCTGGCCGCGCTGGCCGCGGAGACCGCGCGCAGCCACGACCTGCTGGTCCTGGATTTGATGATGCCCGGCCTGGATGGTCTGGAACTGTGCAAGACCTTGCGCGCACGGGGCTGCAGCACCCCCATCCTGATGCTGACCGCCAAGTCCACCGAGTTGGACCGGGTGTTGGGGCTGGAGTTGGGTGCGGACGACTACCTGACCAAGCCCTTTTCCCTGGCCGAGCTGCTGGCCCGTGTCAAAGCGCTGCTGCGCCGGGCCGATTTGCTGCGTGCAGCCCAACTGGGGGCACAGACCCAGGCCAGCGCTTTGCGCAATGGCGATCTGGAGATCCTGCCGGTCAAGCGCCAGGCCCATATGCGCGGCCAGGCGCTGGACTTCACGGCGCTGGAATTTGATTTGCTGCTGCATTTTGCGCAGCACCCGGGCCATGTCTTCTCGCGCGGGCAACTGCTCAACGCCGTGTGGGGCTACACCCACGATGGCTACGAGCACACCGTCACCACCCACATTAACCGCTTGCGCGCCAAGTTGGAGGCCGACCCGCTGCGCCCCGAACTGATTTTGACGGTGCGCGGTGCCGGCTACAAAATGCGCGAAGCCCCGCGCCCCTGAATGCATGACGGTTCGCCTCAAAATTGCGCTCACCATTTTCCTGACCGGCCTGCTGACCGCGGTGGGGGTGCTGGCCACGGTGGTGTTTGCGTTTCAGCGCTTTGAGCACGAAGCCACCTACTACCGGGCCAGCGCTTTTCTGGAACGCGTGGTGGCCCGGCACAGCGACATGTTCGCCATGCAGGAGCGGTTCCAGGAGGACTTCAATGGCTTCCTGGGCAACCTGGTCCTGTTCGAGCCCGATACGCAGCTCTACCTGCTCGACAGCCAGGGCACCGTCATAGCGTCTTCCAGCGAGACACCCTTGCCCAAAGGCTTCAAGGTCGCCTTGCAACCGGTGCTGGAAGCCGTGGGCCCCGAGCCCATGCCCTACGTCATGGGCGACGACCCCGAGCGCATGGACGCCACCGCCGTGATTGCGGCCCGGGCGCTGCGCCGCACGGTGATCCGCAATGGCCTGGGCGTGGACGGCTACCTGTACGTGGTCAGCCACAAAGCCACGCTGTCGCAAGGCGGCCTGGCCGTCTTGCACAGCACCTTTGCCAAGCCCACCCTGTTTCTGATTCTGGCGGTCGTGGCGCTGAGCACCTTGCTGGCCGCCTGGGTCACCGCGGCAGTGACGCGGCCGCTGCAGCAACTGACGGCCACGGTGGCCGCCGTCACACGCCAGGGGCTGGAAGATTTCTCGGCGGCTCCGGGGGCGGGCGCAGCGCCGTTCGGGCTGGCGCCCACCTCCGCCCAAGACGAATTCGGCCAACTCAGCCAGGGCATACGCGGCATGCTGGCCACGCTGCACTCCCAGTGGAGCATGCTGCGCCGCTTGGACCACTTCCGCCGCGAAGGCGTCAGCAACCTGTCGCACGATTTGCGCTCCCCCCTGACCGCCACCGCCGCCTGCCTGGAAACCCTGGAGGGCCGCTGGGCCAGCCATACCGAGCGCAGCGCGGACCGGCAGTTGGTGGAAGTGGCCCTGCGCAACACCCGCAATGCCGCACGGCTGGTGCAGTCGCTGGGCGACCTGGCGCAACTGGACGAACCGGAGTTCAAGCTCAAGACCGAAGTGATGGACGTCTCGGAGTTGCTGGACGACGTGGCGCTGCGCTTCACCGAGCGCGCGGCGCGCCAGGGCGTGGGCATCCAGGCCTGCCCCAGTGCGGCGGATGTGTCCCTGGATGACAGTGCGTCAGTGCCACTGGCCGCCGTGGACGTGGAATTGTTCGAACGCGCCCTGGCCAATCTGGTGGACAACGCGCTCAAGGTCTGCCCCGTGGGTGCCACGGTGTCGCTGGACGCGGTGCGCGTGGGCCACGAGGTGCAGGTCACCGTCAGCGACACCGGCCCGGGCATCGCGTCCGCCGACCTGCCACACCTGTTTGACCGCTTCTACCAAAGCCGCCACAACGTGGCGCCGGCCACCGGCGAAGGCGGCAAGGGCCTGGGCCTGGCCATTGTCAAACGCATCGTGGAGCTGCATGACGGCCGCGTGCAGGTGGACAGTGCACCGGGGGCGGGCACCCGGGTGACCTTGACGCTGCCAGGCATGGGTTTTTAAAAGGGGCCAGGCTCGAATTAAAGTCTGTCCATTCTGTAAAGGGCTGAAGGTGGTTTTGACCTTGAACCATCGGCCGTTCTTGGCGTCGAAGAAGCGGCCGTTGCCCAGGGGCTGGGTCAGCGTGAGGGCGAGCCGCACACCTGTATTAATTTGAGCCTGGCCCCTTTTAAAGCTTTTAAGCCCCCTTTTGAAGATGACTTGCTACTGAACTGATAGCTGTTTACGCAAGTAATACGGGGGCTACAGGCCAAAATGATGCCTAAACTCGGCTGTCCCGGCGCTCCAGCCGGTAGGGCGGCAAACCGGCCAGCATGCGCCGGCCGTAGGTCTGGAGTTGCAGGCGTTTGTCGTAGCAAATCACCTGGGCGTGGTCGTCCTCGGTGCGGATGGCGCGGCCGGTCCATTGCAGCAGTTTGATGCCGGTGGCGGGAATCACCAGCTCGTTGAAGGGGTCGCGGCCCACGCTGCGCAGCCATTCGGCACGCGCTTCGTCCACCGGGTCGGAGGGCGGCGCGAACGGCAGCTTGGCAATAAACACGGTTTCGCACAGGGCGCCGGGCAGGTCTAGCCCCTCGCCAAAGGACTGCAGGCCAAAGATGACCGAGGGCAGGCCGGCTTCCACCCGTGCCATATGGGCGGTCAGCAGGCGGGCGCGCGACAGGGTGCCTTGCACCAGCACGCTGTCTTTGAGCGCCGAGGGCAGGGCCTCGGTGGCGGTGCGCATTTGGGCGCGCGAGGTGAACAGCACCAGCGCACCACGGTGCACCTGGGCCAGGTCGGTCATCAACTCCGCCACCATCTCCCGGGTGTAGGCCTCGGCATTTTTGGGGTCGGCCTGGGTGTGCACCACGGTCAGCGTGCCTTGTGTGGCGTAGTCAAAGGGGCTGGCCACTTCCAGCGCGCTCACGTTCGGGTTGTTGGACAGTCCCGCTTCCCGCAAAAAGTAGTCAAAACTGCCACAGCTGGTGAGGGATGCCGAGGTCAGTACCGCGCCGCGCACCTGGCTCCACAAAAATTGGCGCAGCAGGTCGCCGGGGACGATGGGGCAGGCGTGGGCGGTCAGGGTCAGAAAGCTGCTTTCGCTTTCGGCCTGCAGCCACTTGGCCAGTGGCTGCTCACCATGCTCCAGCAGCAGCCCGGCGGTGGACACCAACGCGCCCAAGCGCGGCGCCAGGCCGCCCAATTGCGCATACAGCTGGGCGCATAGCACGGCCTGCGAAGGGTCTTCCTTGGCCACGGCCTTCACGTCCACACCCAGGGTTTCCAGCACCTTGGACAGGCCCGA
>Ga0209343_10004738_pt1 | contig 16731 bp, 10 predicted proteins | sample RifCSPlowO2_02_FD_184026 | JGI IMG/M metagenome (GOLD analysis project Ga0209343, IMG submission 184026) | Groundwater microbial communities from Rifle, Colorado - Rifle CSP2_plank lowO2_0.2 (SPAdes) (version 2) | ecosystem: Environmental > Aquatic > Deep subsurface > Groundwater | place... | reverse complement strand
CATTGGCAGGAGACGTTTGAAAAATCTCCTGGACAGGCCGGCGCTGCTCATGTATGGCTCCGAAGAGTGCGGGCCTGTTTTATCCTCGCATCCCACCTGGTACCTCGATGCGGCCGTAGGCATCCCGATCACCAATGTCGATGCGTGGCCTTTAAACCCCTCGACGGGAAAACCTCTCGAGGTGCCCTGGGAGGCGATAGAATACGGCGAGATCGGCGTGAAGTCGCCTATGACTGCGGTCGGCTACCAACCGGCCGAAGAGAAAGAGAAGCGCGTACATGATGGCTGGGTGAGAACCAAGATGGTGGCCACCATGGACCCCAACGGCCTCTTTTATGTCCAGTCGAGGGTCCCAGATTGACCTCCGTCACCACCGCCCGCAACCTTCGCCTGAGAATGGGACAGCCTCGCTCAAGTCTCACAGGATTAAGTTGACGGAGAGGGGTATCAAGGTGCGCATCGAGCTGTAATGCCTCTATGGGCTGCAATGAATGAAAAAACCTACCACATCCTAGATATTGATCTAAGCCACCAAGACATCCTGGGCCTTAGCGGGCTGGATGCTATAGCGGCCTTCTTTGCACGCCTCGGCTACAACACCGACGCGCGGACAGCGCAGACGGCTGGGAACCTGGGTATCACGGCGGACAGCACCACGCGGCCCATCAAGAAGATCGAACTCATTGCCGATCAGGAAGGTTTGTTGCAGGTCTATCTTTTTGAGCTTCAAAGCGTCACCGTAGGCCACACGCGCGCATTAGCCAGGGCCTTCCGTAATCGAGCGGGAAACTACCTCCTGATTCTGACAAGTGACTATGAACGTCTGGACTTTGTTCTTTTGGAGAAATACCTGCCGGCGGATGGAGGTGATAGCAGCAGCTTTGCTCAGAAACAGGTCGGCATCCGCCCCCGTATCCTCACCGTCGAGAGGTTAAAGCCAACTGCTATACACATCCGGGTCCTTCGCCGCCTGACGTGGACTGAGTCCGATCCGTTTGGCCAGTACGATAAGCTGCTCTCCGCTTACGCGCTCGCCGACTGGTCGGAAGAATACTTTAACAACCGCGCTCTCTTTTCGGATTATTACCTCAAGGAACGGCTTCGAGATTTCCCCGTTTGGAAGGAAGACCCGAAGCCTTCTTATCTCAGATTACGGGAGCTCTATCAGGGAGCGGCTTCCCGTTTTGCCGGAAAAGAACGAAAGACCCTGTCTCAGGAACTGGTGGGGCCAGTCCTTGAAGTCCTAGGATTTGAAGCCAAACCTGGCAAGGGCTCGGGAACAACAATTGAGCGTCACTACAGGCTGTCTGGGAAAGCCGCAGACGAATCTACCTTGGCGCTTTGCCTTGTCTACCCCTGGGACCGTTCTTTAGACGGCAAGGATGACAGGCGAGATAAGGAGACTTCAGAGGAAAACCCTGGCGCCGTAGTTGTGAGTCTGCTGGAGAAGGGGGAGGCGTCCTGGGTTGTAGTAACAAACGGCAGACTCTGGAGGCTCTACGCCAAGCGGACCCACGCCCGCGCCACCAACTACTACGAGATTGACCTCGAAGAAGTTCTGTCGCAATCCGGCCCACATGCACCGGAAATCTCTGAGTCCTTCCGCTACTTCTGGCTCTTGTTCCGGAGCCAGGCGTTTGAACTGAGAGAAACCGACCACGAAGGCAAAAAGATCTCGCTTTCTTTGCTTGATGAGCTCCTCTTGAGGAGCGAGGACTACGCCAAGGAACTTGGCGAGCGCCTCAAAGAGAGGGTCTTTGAAGATGTCTTCCCGCACTTGGCATCCGGCTTCATTACGTTCATGCGCCAACGCGACGGGCTTCACGCCGACATTTCTCAGGAGATTTTAGACACCGTTTATCAGGGAACGCTGACACTGCTATACCGATTGCTCTTTCTTCTCTACGCCGAATCACGCGACCTTCTGCCGGCGAAGGAGGTCCGTGGCTACTTCGAAGCGAGCCTGACAAAATTGAAACAGGATATTGCCCAGGCAGCGGGAAACATCGAGGACGAAGTAGAGGAGAAGCTAAAGAAACATTACCGGGAAGATGACTGCCAGCTTTACGACCGCTTGAGCCGACTCTTCCGAGTTGTCGATAAAGGCGACTCCGCGCTCAACGTGCCCGTCTACAACGGGGGGCTTTTTCTTTCGGACCCGGATAAACATGACGACAGCCCTGAGGCAGACGCCGCCAGGTTTCTGAACGGAACCAAGGTGCCCGACCGCTTCCTCGTCCGGGCCATCGATCTCTTAGCCAGGGATGAGGATCGGAAACGGCATGATCTCGTGTTCATTGATTTTAAATCCCTGGGTGTCCGGCAGCTTGGCTCGATCTACGAAGGTCTCTTAGAGTTCAGGCTCCGCATCGCCGACCGGAAGCTCGCCATAGTCAAGGAAAAAGGACGTGAGGTCTATGAAGACTTTAGTAAGCTAGACGAAAAGAGTCGCGACCGGGCTGAGCGCCAGGAACGGATAAAGAAAAAAGGCGAGGTCTATCTCGAAAACGACAAGCACGAGCGCAAAGCCACAGGTTCGTATTACACGCCGGACCACATCGTTAAGTACATCGTCGAGCACGCCGCTGGCCCAGTCTTGAAAGAAAAGTTTGAGGCCATGCGGCCCAAGCTGCGCGAGGCGCAGCAAAAGCACCGGGCATTTTTTGAGAGACAGGAGGCTCTCCGCAAACAGGGTCTCAGGGCCGAGCCGGAAAGCAAAGCTGAGCTTATCGGCCAGGAAGTGGTGGATGAGCTTTTCAATATCAAGGTTCTCGATCCGGCGATGGGCTCCGGCCACTTTTTGGTTGAAACCGTGGACTATATCATCGACAAAACCCTCGATTTCCTAAACGCCTTCCCGTGGAACCCTGTCATCGCGCACCTGTCCCGGATGCGCGAGACGATTCTTCAGGAGATGGACGAGCAAGGAATCACCATCGACCCCAAGCGACTCACGGACGTCAACCTGCTTAAGCGCCACGTTCTCAAGCGCTGCATCTACGGCGTGGATATAAACCCAATGGCCGTCGAGCTTGCAAAAGTCTCCCTTTGGCTCGATTGCTTCACCCTCGGCGCCCCACTCTCATTTCTCGACCACCATCTCCGCTGCGGTAATTCGCTGATCGGGGTCACCGTGGAAGAGGTCGATAAGATTCGCGCCGCGAAAGGCCAGCTCCTTCTCTCCGCTTCAACAGACTGGCAGGGCCTGCTGCAGGCCATTCAGGGAATGATCGAAGTCGGAGGCCTGCCGGACGTGACCTCCGCCCAGGTCGCCAGATCTCGTTCCACCTACAAATCTGCATTATCGAACCTGGAGAACTTCAAAAAGATCCTGGACGTCCATACTGGCCGTTGGTTTGTCGAGGCTCCGAATGGAAAAGGTAAAAAGGCGAGGCCGAAAGAAGATCCCTTCGATTACATCCTCAGGAGCGGAGACCTCTTCGAATGGTCCCACGGCAAAAAAGCTCCTCTGCTTGACGTGGAGCCCTACCGTACTCTTCTTTCCAATTGTGCCCACGCGGCAAAAGAAAAACGCTTCTTCCACTGGGAACTCGAATTCCCCGAAGTCTTCTACGGCCCCAGACCAGGAACGACACAAGCCATTGAACGGCTCCAAGGTGCCGGCTTCGATGCCGTCGTCGGTAATCCACCCTACGATGTGTTAGCGAGCGAGGAACTCGGCTACGACGTTTCAGACGACTTGGCCTTCTACGAAGCTGCACCACTTTATGAACCAGCCATTCGAGGGAAAAAGAACCTCTACAAGCTTTTCATTTGCCGGGGGGTGCAATCAATGAGCGCTACGGGATCCTGCTCGTTCATTGTCCCCATGATGTTACTAGGGGATGACCAAGCAGCAGCCGTAAGACGTATGCTTATTGAGAAGACAGGTTTAGTGGCCGTGGAAGCCTTTCCACAAAAAGACGATCCAAGACGTCGGGTTTTTCCTGAGGCGAAACTAGCCACCACAATTTTCGTTGCAAGGGGGGCGACTACAAACAGACCTTTTACAGTGCGGACTCATTCCGGGGCGGGGATAGAAATACTATCCCCTAGGCTTACGGTTTCGACCTCAGAAATCTCCCTCTTAAATCCATCAAATCTACCAATTTGTACTTGTCCACAAAGAGACTGGGATCTTGCTACACGCTTGGTGAGTTACCAAAAGATAGCTAGACTTGGCTCTTTTATCAAGTTCTTTCAGGGAGAAATAAACGAAACAAACGAAAAAGCAAAGGGCACGATAAATACTGCGGAAAAAGGACTTCCGGTTGTACGCGGCGCAAACATATCGCTTTATACGTTGCGCGACGCTTCACAAGGGGTTGATCTGTATGTGGAACCAGCCAAGTTTTTACAGAGAAAAGGGAAAGACTCAAAGGCATATCACCACAAAGAACGACGTGTAGCCTTTCAAGGCAATGCCCCCCAAAACAACTTCAGGAGACTCATTGCCTCGCCAGTGCCTCAAGGACGTTTCTGTGCGTATACCGTGAATTACTGCACTGACAAGTCGTCTACGCTGCTACTAGACTTGGTCCTCGCGATACTCAACTCTAGCGTTCTCGAATGGTACTTCCGGTTGGCTAGTAGTAATGCTCACGCAAATGAATATCAACTTAACGCTATGCCAGTTCCAACGATTGTCGATGTCAACGGAAATCTAGATTGGCAATCACAGTTTAGGGCTCATCGATGGTTAGAACTAAAAGAATACCTGTGCAACATATGTCGTGAGCCTGGTGTGATGCCAAAGCCCGTGGCCGAGGCTCTGGCTGGAATGAGCCACCGCATCCAGGAAATCGAGGCCAAGCGTGTACTCAAAAACCGCTCCGAACGTTCACGACTGGCTCCCGAGAGCCAGCCTATCCAAGACGCGATCGATGCTGTCCTTTTCCGCTGCTACGGGCTCTCCGAAGAGGAAGCACGCTATATCGAGAAACGGCTAGAAGAGATGCTCTGATGGAACCTATGCAGGGTTCAAGAGGAGAGACGAATGCCTCAACTTCCAAGCATGAAAGTATCGATGAAATGCCCACATTGCCGTGAATCCTTCACTGGCATTTGGCGGGAACAAGAGCTTGGCACCGACAAATTTTCTCTATGGTGGATTCGCGGCATCAAGTGCCCAGCCTGTGAAAACTATATATTCTTCCTGCGGAGATCAATTCCACAACAACACGGGGATAGGGAGATTGTCGATATCATGGTGTGGCCGAAGGCACAGGCGAGAGCCACGTTGTCGTCTGATGTTCCCGCTAAGTTCGCCGATGAGTATCGGGAGGCTTGCCTCGTGCTCACAGACAGCCCCAAAGCAAGCGCCGCGCTAAGCCGACGCTGTCTTCAAGGTCTCCTTCGTGAGAGAGGTGGGGTAAAACCCGGGGATTTAGCGGATGAGATCCAACAAGTACTGGATTCAAAAACTCTTCCGTCTCATCTTGCTGAGGCGATTGACGCAGTGCGTGTCCTTGGAAATTTTGCCGCTCACCCAATCAAGAGCAAGAGCACCGGCGAGGTCATTGAAGTTGAGCCGGGAGAAGCCGAATGGTTGCTGGATACTCTTGAGGGCCTATTCGATTTCTATTTCGTGCAGCCAGCTGTATTGAAGCGAAAGAAGGGCGCATTGAACGAGAAACTCTCCCAGGCGGGTAAACCTCCTGTCAAATAGATAGATATAGGACCCGGAACAGTGGGCCTTTTCTTCTTAGGAGCAAAACGACAAAATGTACCGGGAGTCTTTTCCAGCACCCGGCTGGCTCCAGAAAGCCAGCCGATCCAAGCTGCCATCGACGCCGTCCTGTTCCAGTGCTACGGGCTGTCCGAGGATGACGCAAAGTACATCGAAAAGCGCCGGGATGAAATGCTGTGATGAAGTTAAGAATTCAACTGCCAGTCCAGATGTAGGTGACCAATGGCTGAACTTGCCAGGCTGACAATATCAAGGTTCCGGTCAGTCGAAGAAGCTGAAATCGTCTTTTCACCTGGAATTCCTGTTGTTCTGTTTGGGCAAAACAACGCAGGCAAGTCCAACATAATCAGAGCGGCCAATATCGTTTTGGGTGAACAATATCCAAAGACAGTGGCGCTAGAGGATTCAGATTACTTCCTTCGTGATCCGAGCAGCCCTGTGGAGATCGTTGCTGAATTCAGAACCCCGCTTGCTGGTCTTTATACCGGGCTGCGTTGGTCTCATGACCGAGATAGAGAGCCCGAACCAACAGAATTCAATGGCATCCTGGAAAGTGGACGGCATAAGTGGCCAAAGAACGAAGAAAGAGAAGACTGTATCGCGGTTGTCATCGAGGCCAATCGAAACCTAAACTACCAGCTCAGCTACTCATCGAAATATACGATGCTCAGCAGACTGATGCATCGCTTCCATGAAATTCTTCACCGATACGAAGAAATCAGGTTGGAGTTGGAAACGAGCTTTGGCAAAACCAAGGAAATCTTTCAACGAGTCCCGGAATTTCAGCAGTTTAGCGAGGCATTGCGGAATGATTTTTCGTCTGCACTAAAATGCTGGTCATATAAACTTGATATCGATTTCGAAGCGTACAACCCTTTGAATTTTTTTCAAGCTCTGCGAGTGCAGGCCAAAGAGGAGGATCAGACCAGGGCTTTCGAAGAGTTGGGAACTGGGGAGCAGCAGATCCTCGCTATTTCCTTCGCGCATGCCTACGCCAAGGCTTTCAAGAGCGGGTTCATTTTGGCCGTTGAGGAGCCAGAAGCTCACCTTCACCCCCTTGCTCAGGGCTGGCTAGCGGAGCGCATAAAAAAGATGTGCGAGGACGGATTGCAGATCATCTTGAGCACTCACAGCCCTTCCTTCCTTGATATTCTCTGCTTACCGAGTATGCACTTGGTTTATAAGGACAAAAACATCACCCATGTGCGCCGGCATGACCAGACGAGCCTCACCAAGTACTGCATTGAAAGAGGTGCCGACGCCACGAAATGTGACGACCAAACCATCCTGCCGTTTTACTCTGCAAACAGCAATGAGGAAATTCTGAAGGGTTTCTTTGCAAGGGCAGTCGTTCTGGTAGAGGGTCCAACCGAGGCTCTCGCCTTACCCATCTACCTCGCTGCGTGTGGCTGTGACACAAAAGAAAAAGGGGTCGCGGTTATTCCGGTCCACGGCAAGGGTAGTATCGCAAGATACGTTCGGCTTTTTGAAGCGTACGAGATCCCCACCTATTCGGTCTTTGACAATGACCCTGAAGACGATGGGAACGGCAACAAGCGGAGGGAGGTCGTCGAGACGTACGGCTATAAGTTTGATGAGAAATTTCGCGAATTAGGCAACATACATGTAGAGGAAAAGTTTGCGGTTTTTGGGCAGGATTTTGAAAAGTCGCTCAGGGAGCAATTTAGTGGGCTAGGCTACAAGGAAAAGGAGGATTCTGTGAAGGAATCCTTCGGACCTGCAAAACCTCTAGTAGCAAGGGAAGTCGCCTTGCTTTTGGCTAGAGAGGGAACGGCCGATAAAAGTTGGGAGCCGATTAGGACACTTGCCAAGACAATTGCCGCGTTAGTTGAGGAAAACACGGTTAAGGACATCCCTTTTTGACGGAACCCGTCCCTCTACGTAACTAGCTTGCTTACAAAACTGTGCAGCTCTAGCGCCTTTGTTGTCATCCTGTCAGCTTGGTCTGGACCGATGGAATTTACCAGGGTGTAATACTGCTGCGTGTCCGGGTATCGAACATTGGGGTCGAACGGAGCCCACTCGTTAATAGCGGCCTGCAATGAGGAAGGGAGTAGGTTCCAAAGACTGCAAGACTGACTGATGGTGCTAATGGCATGAGTATGGCTGATTTGTCCCGTCGCTTCGAATTCATAGGCTTTGACTGTAAGCTCTACGCCGCTAGCGAACGCCCTTTCACATAAAGAGGCGTTCATAGAGTTAGTCTCCAAAAATTCTTGCCTGGTCTTTTGAAGTGTTTCCCCTGCTTCGTGTAGGTACTTTTGTGTTACGGGTTTCATTTGCGCTTCCTCATCAACATATTGCCAAGGACCACTAACGTTCGATGAAAATAAATGGTTAAACGGGACCGTCAAGGCCAAACGCGTGAAAGAGGTCTAAGCACCACTTCTCAGCGATCGGCCCGAGTTCCTCGCCAACTTGCCTGATTTGGTCCGGAAATTCGATCGTTGGCCTTTCCCAGGGCCCATAGAATCTCTGACTCAGGCTCCGCGCGTAGAGATAAATCCCTTTAGCTCCTAAAAATCTGCACCTGAAAACGTACGGGGCATCAGTCCTACCTGCCTGCCAAATTTCAGTACAGAATTGAGCAAAGGATTGAAAGAGATCGCAGTGATATTTGCTGAGGCAGAAACGCTTTTCCGTGGACAAATCAACTTCGTCGAGAGGTTTTAAATCAACCGCAGATATGTAACCGTTGCGGTGAACCTCCGTAATCCAGTTGGGATCATCGCGAGAGTCCCTGCCTTTGACCCCATCAATGGTCGGAGTAGGCTTGACGGAGCTATCAAGAGGGTGCTGAAACTTTTGGCGGCGTTCGTCAGCACTGTCCCTTATGACAGCCAGAAACTCTTGGCTTAAGACATCCCAAGAGTGATCGGGTGGAATCAGCGGCATCGCCTGAAGAAGAAAGGCAGGTTGTCCTTTTGCCAGATATTGGGCGGCATCGGTCTCCATCCTGTTTAGATATTCCTTCACTCTCGCCTCGGACGAGACGGAAGCAAGAACAGCTTCCCGAATTTCATCTGTCCTCATGGGAAATATTGATTCACTGTGTCGGATGAAAAAGTTGACGTAGCCAGAGTGATCTACCCGGAAGGGGCGAGAATTACTAGGGGGGACATGCACGACAATTACATGTTTCCCATTCCGGAGAGGAAGGGGCTTTATCTGGAGGCCGGGAATGCGGGAGTCAATGCTGCTGCTTGCAAGCCTCTCAAGATCCTGGGCAACAGCCCCGCCATCATCAACTCCGTGGATCTGGGCATCCACCTCCAGGCTCTCCTGCGGTTCCTCAACTCCTATCAGGATATCACCGCCGTTGGCATTGGCGAAGGCAGTAACATCCTTCAAGAATTCGCGCTTTGCGCGGTCGTTGTTTCCGCTGAGTGTTTCTTTATAGTCGAGATGATGACCCTCGGGAACGCGCTTTTCTAGAAATTTTCTGAGCCCGGTTTCATCAAGGTTCTGGACTTCTGCCGACGTAAAGTACATGCTCTCCTCACTTTAACAATGGCTAGCGCAGGAGGTTAAAATGGAAATTTTTTAAGTCCCCGCTGTATCTTATCCCTGCCTCACAACCATCTCTCCAAACGGACTGCCGCCCGGCCTGAAGTCTTGGGCCAAGGTGGCTACGAAACATGCAAACTTCCAAACCTCTTCCATCTTTAGGTCGTCAGGCAAATTACGAACTTCAATTATTAGGCCTGGACGCAGAGGAAACCGGTAGGTGGACAGCGAAGAGGAGCCTTCTCCCGCGGAGCCCTTGAAGTTTTCTGCATGGGTATCCTTTTCGCTTGTTGATGTCGCAGTAGCCTTTCTTCCGTTATCGCCAGATATGCGTCTAGCGGATTTGGGGCGCCAGCCTACTGGATCTTGCTGATAAGCGAGAAAGTCAGAGATAGAACTTGCTACGCGGCTTTTGTACGTTTCAGCGCTTCGGGAAGTCAGACGTTGAGGATACTTGTTCATCAGACGACGCATCAAATCGTCAAGATGGTCCTGCGCCCATCTCGCTGTGTGAGGCTCGTCATCATCGACCATCTTTAGCACTGCCTCGCAAGCGCTCTTTCGAGCCAGGGCCGTCGTCGGATTGATCTCGCCTTTCTCTTTGATCCGGGTTAAGAAGGCCATAAAATCCTGAAACTCGTTGGGTTCTGTCATGATACCCTCCTTATGATTTTTGATGGTGAAAATATAATCACGGCTTGGCTGATGTCAAGTGGCGAACTAATCAAAGACAAGGTTATATGCCTCAACTAATTGATCTACAAGACGAATTATCAGGCAGTCATATATGAATCAAATTTTCTAGATGTGTAGAACTGATTTTTCCCTCTGTCCAATGGCTATTGACTGATTGTGTCCCCCACGTTAAGTAGCGGACTGTGGTTGACAGGCTGGGCCAGATGTTATATTTTGTAGGCCGAATGTAGGCTGTACAGATGACAAATGGCACTCAAAATATGACACGTGAGCCCCTGGGCAAACTTGAGGCTCAATTCCTTACAAAGGTGGCTGTCCGCCCAGCCTTTTCTATTGAGGAGGCGCGCCAGCTTCTCCGACACGGAAAAGAGGGTCCTACCCGCCAGTTTCTAGAGCGCTTACAGCGCAAGGGTTGGATTCGAAGGATTAAGCCGGGTAAGTTTGCGCCGATTCCTTTGTCTTCCGGCGAGACGCGCACGCCCCAGCTCCATGAATTTCTTATAGCTATGGAGCTTGTATCGCCTGCAGCCGTCGCTTACTGGTCAGCTCTCAACCACCACGGCATGACCGAGCAGATCCCCAGGACGGTATTTGTTCAAACAGATCATCCGGTTCGACGGCGTCCAAAAGAGGCCCTGGGTGTCACCTTTAAGATTATCTCTGTCAGCCCGCAAAAATTCTTCGGTGTGGTCAAGGACTGGGTTAATGAACAGCCATTCTCAATTACCGACAAAGAGAAGACTATCATCGACGGCTTGGACCTTCCAAAATATGTAGGCGGAGTTAGCGAGATCGCCAAAGCTCTCGCACAGGCCTGGGACGAGCTAAACGAAGCCAAGGTCCGTGAATACGCCGTAAAGATTGGAAACAGTGCTGCAGCCAAGCGCTTGGGTTACCTGATGGAAACATTAGGACTCGGCGATCCGGAGGCGCTGCGCAAAGCGATTTCTCTCGCTCCGGGGTTTTCTCCCCTCGATCCGACGCTTCCGAAGAAGGGGAAGCACAATCGGCGCTGGGGGCTCCTGGTCAACGTAGAGGTGGGGCAGTGATCACGAGTGCCGAACTTCATCGCGCAGCGGCGGCGGAGGGGTTGCGCTTCGACCAGGTAGAGAAGGATTATGTCATTCTATGGATTCTCCAAGGCTTGTCTCAGTCCGAATCCTCAGCTAAAGGATGGGTCTTCAAGGGTGGCACCTGTCTTAGACACTGCTACTATCAGGGCTATCGTTTCTCTGAGGACATAGATTTTACCTGTCGCCCTGAAAGCGGGGGACTGGAGGCGACCGAGGAGGCCTTGAGACGCGTCGCTGTTTGGGTGCAGGAGAATTCAGGTATCCGAATGGCAGCGAAGAAACCCCGCACTATTCCGGGAGACTTCCAGATGGAGATTCCGGTCGAGTACAATAGAGGCGGCGCACGCACGAGGGGACTGCCTGCTGTGAAGGTTCACCTGACATTCGATGAGCCGCTTTTGACAGACGCGGCGAGCTGCAATGTTAGGCCTCACTATTCCGACCTTTCTGAATTTCAGATCACGGCATACAGCAAGAAGGAAATCGTCGCGGAAAAGATGAGGGCTCTCCTTCAGCAACAGAAGAAGTGGCCCCGCCCCCGCGATCTCTACGATCTCTGGTTTATTCTGTGCCGGTCGGAAGAGAAGGTCGAACCCGGACAATTGGAAAAGCTTTTCGTCGAGAAATGCCAAGTCCGTAAGATCGAGCCGGATCTTTCAGGGTTGACATCGGAGAACCTAAAAGAGTGGAATAGAGAGGCCTGGGAGAATCAGATGAAGCCGCTGATGAAGACCGTTCCCGATTTCGAGGAAGTATGGCGGGCCTGGGTTACTTGTTGTCAAAAAAGGTTTGGGCGCACTCGCTAAAAACATATGAAGCTCCCCTACGTCATCGACAACCAGACGCACGTTTTGGCTGATATTCTGAGGGGCCTGCTGACCGAGCATAAAGGCCGCTCGTTAGACGTGGCCACGGCTTACTTTACGGTCGGCGGCTTTGGGCTGGTCAAAGAAGGCCTGATGGATCTCGGAAACTTCCGTCTACTCCTGGGCGCGGAGCCGAGAAGCGGAGAACAAATTGGCCTGAGACCCGACACAGGGGTTGTAAAGGGACTCATAAGAAAAGATCTGGAAGAGATTCCCTTCGATGAAAATACCCTGAGGTTGGTTGAGGATCTGATCGCTTACTTGCAGCGCGAATCGGTTCAGGTACGTCTGCATGACAAAGGCTTTCTGCACGCCAAGTGCTGGCTCTTCTATTCCGACCGTCCGGGCCAGCAGATGCTCTTCGACCGCTTTCGACCGATTCTCGCCATCGTCGGCTCTTCAAACTTCACCTTCCCCGGCCTGACCTCGAATCGAGAGCTTAACCTGGCGCACAAGGTTCTGCTTGACACGACCGAAGCCGAAGACCGTGACGCGGCTTACGCTGTCTCGTGGCTGACTGATGCCAAACCGAGCGAACGGATCACAGTGGAGAACCGGCAACTACTGAAGAGCGAGGTCGGGGCTAGAGCAATCATAGACCTGGAAAGCTGGTATGAAAGGCAGTGGGGAGATGGGCTCGACTTCAAGCAAGATCTGATCGCTTTGCTCGACGCCTCCAAGTTCGGGCGCAAGGAGTACACTCCTTTTCAGGTCTACATGAAGGCCCTCTACGAATACTTCAAAGACGAACTTGGAGGGGAGGTTCCCACAGGAACTCGGTCGGCTGTGAACCTGGCGGAGTTTCAGGAAGACGCAGTCAAAAAGGCGCGGAAGATTCTAGCCCGCTATGACGGCGTCATGGTCGCGGACTCCGTGGGACTGGGAAAAACCTGGATCGGGAAAAAACTACTGGAAGACTTTGCCTATCACATGCGGCAGAAAGCGCTAGTAGTCTGTCCGGCGAGTCTCAGGGAGATGTGGGGACGTGAGCTGTCCGAGGCCAACATTGCCGCAACCATCTTGTCCCAAGAGGAGTTGGGTCGGGAAGAGTTTGATCCTTCTCCGTGCGGCGACGCGGACATCGTCCTGATCGATGAATCGCACAACTTCCGCAACCAGAACGCCCAGCGCTACGGGAACATGGAAACGCTCTTAGGGGCCAATGGCGGGCGGGGTCGAGAGGGCGGGCGGAAGAAAGTTATCTTGCTTACGGCGACCCCTATCAACAACGATCTCTTCGACCTCTACAACCAGTTTTCCTTGATTACTCGTGGAGACAGGAGTTACTTCGCCTCCTGCGGCATCGGCGACCTTTACAGGTATTTTCTCAAGGCCCGGCGCGACTCCCGTTCGGGAGACGGGGTCTTTGCGCTCTTTAACCTGCTCGAGGAGGTCGTCATCAGGCGCACCCGGCCATTTATCCGTATGGCCTATCCCAACGCCAGTATCCGAATACGGGAGCCGGATGGAACTTGGGTGGAACAGGCTGTCCGCTTTCCTGAACGGAAGCTCAAGACGGTCTACTACAACCTGGAAGCTACATACACGGGCATTTACGACGAGGTCGTATCAGGGATCGAGAGCCTGAAGTTGGCGCCATATAATCTGGAGGACTACAAGAAAGCCGGAGTGGAAGTAGACAAGTTTGAGGCAGGCCGGGAGGAAGCCCTGGTAGGTATCTTCAAAAGCCGCTATTTGAAACGATTTGAGTCGAGCATTGAGGCTTTCCGAATCAGCGTCCGAAGGGCGCTCGCCTTCCTCAAGACCTTTGAGTCCTACATTCTTGACGGGCGTCTCATAAAGAGCACCGATTTTCACAAAATCATTCGCTTCCTCTCCTCGGAAGAAGAAGAAGACGATGCGACACCAATCTCTCTGGCTGATGAAATTGATGCCAATGAAGAGGCGCGGGCTTTCCTTGAAACGTTAGGGACCGTTGACCCAACGACCTACGACCTCAGAAAACTGCATGATGCCGTCCAGCACGATGTAGACGTGCTCTCGCAGATCTGGCAGCGAGTGAAAGATATAAAACCTGCAAAGGATGCCAAACTGACCCAGCTCAGGGAGTTACTTTCCAAAGAGCTGAAAGGGAAAAAGGTACTGATTTTCAGCTACTATAAAGACACGGCCCGTTATCTCTACCGGCATCTCGGCCACCCGGACAATCCCGATGCCGTCGCCTTTTGTAAGAAGCTCGGCGGGATAACCGTGCGCCGGATGGATAGCGGGGCTGACACACAGGAACGGCAGCGAATCATTCAGGGATTCGCGCCAAAGGCGAACGGTAAGCCGGAGTGGACCGGAACCGAAAGAGAGATCAACGTGCTCATTTCGACTGATGTCCTCTCGGAAGGCCAGAACCTTCAGGACTGTGGTTATCTTGTCAACTATGATCTGCACTGGAACCCGACGCGGATGGTCCAGCGCGCCGGCCGGATAGACCGGATCGGCACGGACTTCGAAATGCTTTGGATCTACAACGTATTCCCTGACCGGGGGCTGGATCGCCTCCTGGGGCTTGTCGAAAGCCTGAGTCAAAAAATCGCCGACATCGACCGGGCGGGTTTTCTGGACGCAAGCGTTCTCGGAGAATCGGTTCACCCAAGAAATTTTAATACTCTTCGCCGTATCCGAGAGGAAGACGGGACAGTTATCCAGGAGGAAGAGCAGTTTACAGAGCTGGCAAGCAGCGAGTTTCTCATGCAGCAACTCAGGGCTCTCCTGGATGCCGGGGGAAAGGAGATGCTTGAGTCATTGCCGGATGGAATTCACTCCGGATTGGCAAAGGCGGGGACAAGAGGGGTCTTTTTCTATTTTCAGGCGCGCCAGAAAAAAGAAGAAAAAATCCACTTTTGGAAATACTACGACTTAAAAGAACAGAGGATTATCGACAACCGCTACATCGTTGCCAATCTTATTGCCTGTCAGAAAGACACCCCGCGCGTCGTTGATCCAGAAGTCTATCACTTGGTCTTCGACCTACAGGAAAGGGTCATTGAAGATGTATTGCGTTCGGTCGAAGAGCAAAGAGCCCTAGAGGTGGCGCCACGATCGGTTGATCCTGTTCAGCAAACTATGGCCACAATTCTTCAGTCCTACTTAAATCACCCCGAAGTGAATCGTCGGCAAGCTATTGAGGCCATTAAGTTTTTGAACCAGCCGATGCTGGCTGTGCAGGTGCGGAGGCTCAGACAAATTCACAAAGATTTTCAGGGGACGACTGATATCAAAATCCTCTTTTCTTCTATTGACGAACTGCGAAGCGGTTATAGCGGCGAGCAGGCTGGAAATCCCGTGAGCGCCCCAGTTGAACGGTTGACGCGGGAAGAGCTACGGCTAATATGCTTTGACTTTGTGACGGCGGGATAGAGACTCAGTAAGTTATCTCTAATAACGGTAGAGAATCCCCGCCTTCAGAGACCCGCGCCTCCTTTAACTGACGGAAAGTAAATTTCGATAACATCCTAATTAGCCGCCAAGAAGACAACCCAAGGCTAGAGCTTTGTGCGGCCCCAGAGCAGACATTCCCGGGCGGAGAGATGCAACGCCGGGTTGGCTAGAAATATCCTTCCATCAGCCTTTCGACCCACTGAGGAATTTTTGCTCCGGGGCGGCAGTCAAAGACGGGCAGATACGGCTTCAAATCTAGAACCGGCGTGCCATCAACCGCGTCTAATCCTTTTACGGTTAAAACCCTGCCCTGAACTTGGAGCAGCTCGACCGTAGTTATCCCGATGGGATTGGGTCGATGCTTCGCGCGTTGGGCGAAGGCACCGACCAGGGGCATGTCGGGGCGCTCGCGCGGCCTGCGCACCAGATCGGCCGCTAAATCGAACGTCGATTGATGCATGAAGAATATTACTATGATGTGAGAGAATTGCTCGATGCCCTGGAGTCCGGCAGCCAGGGACTCTTGAAGATGAATCTCGGAGACGACACCGCCCCAGCCCTCGTCTCCGGCTTCGGTAACCGGCGATTTCACGGTTCCGATAGGTTCGATGTTCACTGACGGTATTTTGCCTTTCAATTCCCTGTCCGCCGCACCCCCTTTACGCTTCCGGCCTGGCACCGGTGAACTTTTCTATTTGCACCAAGTTGCTGACACGAGGAGCGGTCACAGGGCTTTCATTGTCAGAGAAGAAGATGTTCGGCGTGCAGCCCCAGTCCACACCCTCTTTGTCCGGCTCGTAGTTGCCTCCATGATGGATAACGATCATTCCCGGAAGAATCCGGGATGTAACGTAGGCGGGTATGACCCCCACGCCTTTGTTGTTGTGAATCCGCACAAGATCTCCATCTTTGACTCCGCGCGCTTGAGCGTCGGCCGGATTCATCCAAACGGCGTGGCGGTAGCAATCACCCCGAAGCAAGGGCACATTCCAGAACGTGGTATGATTGCGATAGCGCGGATAAGCGCTCAGGAGAAACAACGGGAAGCGTTTTACATCGTCGTGCTCCATGCCCCTGTACATGGGTTGATAGGCCGGTATGGGCGGCAGGTCACGCCAGTCATTGGGCAGGTTATCGATAATCCGTCCATCATCGTCGAGGTGGAACTGGCCCCTCTGCGACTCGTCACCGATTACGTAGCTGTAGAGCTCGATCTTGCCCGTCTTGGTACGGAGCGGCTTTCCTTGATCGATAAAGGATCGGTAGGAGTGGAACGGTTCCTCGTTCAGCTCCTGCACGTTGATCAGGCCGTCTTTCTTAAATTCTTCCCAGGTAGGCATTTTGGCCCCCTGCTCTACTAACTCTTCCGCCATGCGGTCGAACTCGTTGCGCAGATACTTTTCCCACCCCTCCCACCAGTTGCCGCCTTCTTCGCAGTATGTGTTGTACACCTCGCCGATGCCGAGCCGGCGCGCAATCTCCGTGT
>Ga0209343_10004735_pt1 | contig 16732 bp, 13 predicted proteins | sample RifCSPlowO2_02_FD_184026 | JGI IMG/M metagenome (GOLD analysis project Ga0209343, IMG submission 184026) | Groundwater microbial communities from Rifle, Colorado - Rifle CSP2_plank lowO2_0.2 (SPAdes) (version 2) | ecosystem: Environmental > Aquatic > Deep subsurface > Groundwater | place... | reverse complement strand
GGTGTACCTGGCACAAGGCTCGCTGAGTGCGACGGTGACCTTGATGGACGGTGATAACGACACCGTCACCAGCGAGGCGCTGGACATTTCCGGGCGGGTCAGCTTCGACGATGACGGCCCGACTTTCATATCTGTCATGGACGCAGTGATCTCCAGTGCAACAGAAATCAGCTTTAACGGCCTATACGACGCCAGCTTTGGAGCCGATGGGCTGGATTTCCTGTCCGTTGCCTTGGGGGCCGGAGGTACCTATGGCGGTGAGGTGGTTACCTTCGAGCAGATTGATAAGGGTGCTGGCGTGAGTCAGGTGGATGTGACCAATGGGTTGAATGAGGTGCTGTTCAGCTTCTATTACACGACGACTACCAATTCCGTTTCCGGCGGCGGTGCTGGCGGTGTGATCTTCGATGCGTTTAGTAGCCTGGCCAATCCCGATAGCAGCGAGTTCTTCACGCTGACAGTCAATCCAGACGGCACCTACACCTTTGACATGATTTCCAATACGGTGATTTCGTCGACGACGGTCAATGGCAATGACTTTTCAGCCGAGGGGCCTTCGGGTTCGAAAGCGACTCCTGATGGTTCGCTCACTGTCTACGCTGGTGATGCTGATCCAGCTATTGAGAACGTTAACGCCTCTAATCTCGGCCTAGGAATAGGGCAGCCAACCATAAGTGAGGGCGAGTGGCTGCTTCTTGACTTCGAGAAACAACAGACTGCGATTAGTTTCAAAATGGTGCAGTGGGGTGGTGGCGGCTCTGTTGTTGTGAGTATGTTGATCGGCGGTGTGCAATTTGATTTCGATCAGTCGGCGCCTGGCATACAAAACCTGCTTTTTGACAAGCCTGGCAGTAATCCAACGATGGCAGTGGTTGTGGATGCCAACCAGGCAGGCGAGTGGACGTATGCCGGCGGTATCTACACCCTGTATGTGGCGAATTCCTTCGATGAAGTCAAAGTAGAGAATGTGGTGACCGATGAGGGGAACGTGAAGTTCGGGGTTAATACCATTACCTACGACCAAGAGGTGCATGTTCAGGATTTGGCGCTTAACTTCAGTCTCTCTGCTACCGACCTGGATGGTGATACAGCGACTCTGGGTGATCAACTTACTGTTGTGATGAATGACCCAGATATAACCTTGTCGGCGTATACCGCTGGGGTAGATGCCGATGATGGTGTCGTGCTGGTTGGTAATGGTGAGAACGATACCTTGATTGGGGGTGACGGTGACGACTTGCTAATCGGTGATATGGGGCACGACACCTATATCTGGCTGCCTGGCGCTACTGGCACCGATACCGTTCAAGGTCTCACTGCCAACTATAACGGCGTTCCTGAGGGTGATCGTCTTGATCTGTCACAGTTACTTGATGGTGAAAATGGCGCAGGCCCTGTTGCCGATCTGTTCAAGTTCCTGGATGTCCAGTTGGTTGGTTCGGATACGGTGATTAATGTCAGTACGACGGGTTTATTCAGCGCTACTGATGGTAATCCGCACCCTGTCACTGATATTGACCAGAGCATAGTGCTAAAAAATACCGATCTGTTTGCCACCTATGGCGCTAACGAGGCTGATGTGATCTCCGGCATGCTCGGCGACGGCACGTTGGAAGTTGACACTGTCTGAAGATAGTTAGCTGATTAGCCCGCTACCCTTATTGGTGGCGGGCTAATGAGAAGATCATCCCCGATGCCCTTTCGCAGGGTGGTTTTATTCAGGAGAATCTGGTCAATCCTGCCAGGGCGCCGGGGCGCCAATCAAGCGGCCCATGGCGCCTTCGATGCCAAGCTCTTTGAGGGTGTCCAGTTCGCCTTGGGTCTCGACCATTTCCGCGATCAGCGGCATGTCGATGCTGTTGGCGGCGCGGTAGAGCGCTTCGATAAAGGTGCGTTTGTCGGCTTCCTGGTCGATGGCGCGGATATAGCTGCCGTCAATTTTCAGGTAGGCGAGGCCGAGGTTGGTGATATTGCTGACCTGGCTGAAGTTGCCGGCAAAGTGTTGCAGGCCGAGTTGGTAACCAGCGGCGTGGACGGCCTGACTCAGTTGTTCCAGTTGTGCAGCCGGAGGCAGGTGGCGTTCATCCAGCTCCAGAGTCAACAAGCCATCGTGGCGGGGATTGTTGCGCAGTATTTGCAGCAGGTTCGCCTGGCTTCCGGCGTCGCGCAGGGTTTGCCCGGAGAGACTCAAGGCCAATGGTTGCGGGAACTGCTTGAGGTGCGCGATGCAGCTTTCGAGCATGGCGATATCCAGCCGCGCCGACCAGCCAAGGCGTTCGACCCAGGGAAGGAACTGGCCAGCGGCCACGGCTTCGCCTTGGGGGGTGATCAGGCGGGCGAGCACTTTTTGATGGAGCAATTGGCCGGTGTCAGAACAGCTGGCCACGGGTTGGAAGAACAGTTTGAGCTTGCTCTGTGCTAGGGCCTGATCAATCCAGCCACGCCAATCTTGGACAGTGCTAGCGCTTTGGCTTGAGTTGTCGTCCATTCGGTCCCAGGTTTTACCGGGCGTGCCTCTTGCTCGGGTCAAGGCCTGGTCGGTGCGCGAGAAAACAGTTTTGGCATCTTCGCCTGGGGTGAAGGAGCCGATGCCGATATAAGCCATCGGCGACATGCCGCTGGCTTTGGCCTCTTCGAGGGCGCTCACCTGTTGGCTCAGCTCGCTGGCCAGTTGGTCGGCGGCTTCGCCTGTTAGGCCAGGTGCTATCAGGGTGAACTCCCCGGCACGGCTGCGCGAGGCGAGCCATTCGGAGCGGTTAGGGTTGTTCAGTTGCTGCTTGAATACCTCGCCGATGGCCTTGATTAGCGCATCGGTTTTCTGGCCGCCGAGTTTCTGGTTGAGCCCGGTGAGGTCGGCCAGGGTCATAAACAGCATGTAGCCTTTGGTATTGTGCTCATCGACCATCAATTGTTCGGCCAGGCGAATATCCAGCAAGCGGCGGTTGGCCAGGCCGGTCAGGTTGTCCTGGTAGGCCTCTACCCGTAGTTTCTCGCTGCGCGAGGCCTCTTCGGCAAACAGGGTTTTAAGCTTTTCGACCATCTGGTTCATCGCCAGCACCACCCGTTTCAATTCAGGGGTGCGTGGGATGTCCGGGGTAGAGAGGAACTCGCGACGGGTAATGGCTTCGGCCTGATGCACCATGTTGTCCAGCGGGCGCAGTTGGGTGCGTAGCAGCCAGCCACCGAGGATGGCGCTGAGCAGGCCGCAAATCAGCAGCCAGGCCAGGCTGCCGAGGGCGCTGTCCCACAGTTTGGCCAGGGCGAACTGCGGGTGGCTGAGCACTTCGACCCGCGCGGCCTGCTCCCAGCCGCGCATGATCAGGGCGTCGCCGCCCTGGGGTTGCAGGTTGACCAGGTTGGCGAACCAGGCCGGCACTGGCTGCTCGCTGCTGCTGGTGGCGGTGCGCTCGACGATCACCTCGCCGTTGTCGATGCGCACCACGCGGATGCTGGTGAAGTAGCCGCTGTCGAACACCGAGCTAACCATCAGCTCGATCATCGCCGGGTCATCGACGTGCGGTGTCATCGACAGCCCCAGGGCGGTGGCGGCGTCCTGGGCGTGGGAGCGCAGTTGGCTGAGCAGTTGCTCGCGTGAGCTTTCCACGCCGGCAATGAAGCTGCCGGTAAAGGCCACCACCAGGAAGAGGCAAATCGCCAGAAAGAGCTGTTTGAGTAGTGACATGACCTTCTCCTAACCTTCGCCGATGGCGAAGCCTTCACTTTTCATTTTTTTCAGCAGGTCCTGCCAGCGTGACAGTTTTTTGCTGTCGCTGGCCCGTTTGCCGCCGGCCGCGCCGGGCAGGTACAGGCCCTCGGCATTGAATGCGTACACCGGCAGCAGGTCTTTACGCTGTGAGGCCGGGCGGATTTCACCGATCAGGTTGTCCAGCACCAGAGGTATGGCGCCGGGGCTGGCGTAGTAGGTGAGCACCATATGGGCCTGGTTGTAGCGCAGAGCCTTGACGTAGGTGATGCGTAGTTTTTCGCTGGGCATGCCCAGGCGGCGCAGGGTGAAATACTTGGCAATCGCGTAGTCCTCACAGTCGCCGGCGCCCTTGACCAGGGCTTCGATCGGTGAGGCCCAGTAATCGTTCTGGCGCCAGTTTTGGCTGTCGTCAACGAAGCGCAGTTGGCGATTGAAGAAGCGGTTGGTGGTCTGCAGCAGTTCGTTGTCGGTTTTGCCCAGGCTGCTGTTGATCAGCTCGTCCCAGGCTTCGATACGGCCCTTGGCCAGGCCGAGGTTGCCGTAGCGCTGCTCGGCGTTGTGCAGGATCAGGCCGAAATCCCAGTTGGCCTGAGTGATGGCCACGCCGGCAAGCAAGCCGGCCAGCAGCAAGCCGCGCAGCCAGAGGGGCTGTGCCGGTTTGCTGGCGTTGCGGCTTGGCAGCTTATCCAACATGGCGGAATACCTGGCTTATCGGCCGGCAGGCTATGGGCGTGGTGGGCGCGCCGGCAAGGTTTTTTGCCGGAGGATATACAGGCTGACCAGTACCGCGCTGGTGAGCATAAAGCCCCGCGCCCAGACCAGCGGCACCAGATAACAGGACAGAGCAATGCTCAACCACATCAAGCTGATAGCGTAGACCTTGCCGCGCAGCGGGATGCCCTGGCCGTCGAGGTAATCCTGAATCCAGGGGCCGAGGCGAGGATGGCCGACCAGCCAGTGATAGAAGCGTGCCGAGCTGCGCATGAAGCAGGCCGCCGCCAGCAGCAAAAACGGTGTGGTTGGCAGCACCGGCAAGAAGATGCCGATGACCCCCAGCAACACACTTAACCAGCCCAGGGTCAGCAGCAGATAACGCACACCGGCATGCTGGTGGAGGCGTAGGCTGCTGCTCATGGCTGGGCGGCGCGGTCAGTGGTGACGCGGTTTGAGCAAGGCCGGCTTCTCATCCGGGGCGTTGCACAGCAGGAACAGGGCGGTGAGCAGTTCGGGGATCTGCTCGACCATGTCGTCGACCAACTTGGCGTCGGCGGCGATGTCGCTGAATTCGGGTTGGTCATCGAACAGGCCGGAGACCACCATGATCGGCAGCAGCAGCTCGCTGACTTCTTCTTCGGCGTTCTCGAACCAGGCTTCTTCGCGCAGGAACACCCCTTCCATAAAGCCGATGCACCAGCCGCGCAGGTCCGACTCGTCCGGCTCGTCGCCGAGGTCGAGGTCGCAAGGGATTTCCGGCTCGTCGTCGCTGGCCAGTTGGCGGGCGATATGGGCCTTGAGCTGGATCAGGGTGGCTTCGATCTCGGCGCGCTCTTGCTCGCTGCGGTAGTGCGGCGGCTCGGAGAACAGGGCGTCGATCCACTCGCGCTCCTCGGGCTGCTCGGTGCAGATCGACAGAGCGGTCAGGTAACCGTGGGCCGCGACGTAGTCCAGGGCCTCGTCGTGCAGCTCATCGGCGTCGAGGAAGGCTTGCAGGCGGGTCAATTGCTCGGCGAAGGACATCGGGGGCTACCTTGAGGGAATAAGCGAAGGAGGATTCTAGTCTACTGCAGCCGTGGGCAAAAGCACCGCCGATGGGCGTGGGCCTTTGTCGCAGCCGGCTCGCGTATAATGCCCGCCTTTCTGGTCGGGCAGGCAGTCATAGGCCCTCGATAAGACCAGAGAATGATTTCGCGAAGGCTTCAGGGATGAGGTTTTCCGCCACGATTTGGAGTTTTTATGCGCGAACAGGCTCAACGCATCCTTAAAGACGTCTTCGGCTATGACCATTTCCGTGGTCGCCAGCAGGCGATTATCGAGCGCGTGGCCGGCGGTGAAGATGCTTTGGTGCTGATGCCCACCGGTGGCGGCAAGTCGCTGTGTTTCCAGGTGCCGGCGCTGCTACGCGACGGCCTGGCGGTGGTGGTGTCGCCCTTGATCGCCTTGATGGATGATCAGGTGGCCACCCTGGATGAGCTGGGGGTGGCCGCGGTCGCCCTGAACTCGACCCTGAGTGCCGAGGCCCAGCGCGAGATCGCCGCGCGCATCCGTCGGGGCGAGATCAAGATGCTCTACCTGGCCCCCGAGCGTCTGGTGCAGCCGCGCATGCTGGATTTTTTGCGTGGCTTGCAGATCGCCCTGTTCGCCATTGATGAGGCCCATTGTGTGTCGCAATGGGGCCATGATTTCCGCCCGGAATACCTGCAGTTGGGCCAACTGGCCGAGCTGTTTCCCCATGTGCCGCGCATCGCCCTGACCGCCACGGCGGACATGCGTACCCGTGAGGAGGTCGTGCAGCGCCTGCATTTGGAGAACGCCGAGCGCTTTCTCGCCAGTTTCGACCGGCCGAACATCTTCTATCGGATCGTGCCCAAGGAGCAGCCGCGCAAGCAGTTGCTGGGTTTTCTCGCCGAGCGCCGTGGTGATGCCGGCATCGTTTATTGCCTGTCGCGCAAGAAGGTCGACGAGGTGGCGGCGTTCCTCAGTGCCCAGGGCTTCCCGGCCTTGCCTTACCACGCCGGCCTGCCCAGCGACCTGCGCGCCTATCACCAGAAGCGCTTCCTCAACGAGGAAGGTCTGATCATGGTCGCCACCATTGCCTTCGGCATGGGTATCGACAAACCCAACGTGCGCTTCGTAGCCCACCTGGACCTGCCCAAGTCCCTGGAAGCCTATTACCAGGAAACCGGCCGCGCCGGCCGTGACGGTTTGCCGGCCGATGCCTGGATGGCCTACGGCCTGCAGGATGTGGTGCAGCTCAAGCAGATGCTCAACAGCTCCGATGGCGATGAGCGGCACAAACGCCTGGAGCAGCACAAGCTGGACGCCATGTTGGCCTTGTGCGAGCAGATCCGCTGTCGCCGTCAGGCGCTGCTGGCCTATTTTGACGAGGAACTGCCCAACCCCTGCGGTCATTGTGACAACTGCGTCGATGGGGTGCAGACCTGGGACGCCACCGAGCCTGCGCGCCAGGCGCTGTCGGCGATCTATCGCAGCGGTCAGCGTTATGGGGTCGGTCATCTGGTCGATCTGTTGCTCGGCCGTGACAACGACAAGGTGCGCAGCCTCGGTCATCAGCACCTGTCGGTCTTTGGGGTCGGCAAGGCCCTGAGCGAGGGCGAGTGGCGCACGCTGTTCCGTCAACTGGTGGCTCGGGGCCTGGCCGATGTCGATCTGGATGGCTACGGCGGTTTGCGCCTGTCCGAGAGCTGCCGGCCGTTGCTGCGCGGCGAAGAGCCGCTACAACTGCGCCGTGAACCGAAAGCGCACAGCAGCGGGGCCGGTAAAGGCGCTGGCAGCAGCGCCAGCCAACTGGTGCGGATTGAGGAGCGCGAGCAGTGGGAAGCCTTGCGCAGCCTGCGCCGCAACCTGGCCCAGGAGCATTCGGTGCCGCCGTATGTGATCTTCCCGGATGCCACCCTGCTGGAAATGTTGCGCAGCAAACCCGGCTCCCTGGCCGAGATGGCTCAGGTCAGTGGGGTCGGCGCGCGCAAACTTGAGCGTTACGGCATGGCCTTTCTTGAGGTGCTGCAAGGCGCTGCCGCGGCGCCGCGGGTGGTTGCCGATTTGCGCCATGAGCTGATCAGTCTGGCCTGTGCCGGCATGACCCCGGCGCAGATCGCCCGGCAACTGAACTGCTCGGAGAAGAACGTCTACAGCTTGCTGGCCGAGGCTATCGCCGCCCAGCAACTGTCCCTGGAGCAGGCCCTGGATCTGCCCGAGGCGCTGCTGGACGAGATTCAGGAGGCCTTCCTCGATGGCGAAGGCGAGCTGCCGGCGGTGGCCAGCCTCACCGCGCAATTTCAGGGGCGCGCCAGCGAGGGCGTCCTGCATTGCGTGCGCGCGGCGTTGCAGGCGGAGTTTGAGATTTAACGGCATCCTTTGCACGCCGCTGCCGCACTGCGCGCCCAGTGATAAGTTCCGCACGATCATCAATTTGACCTTTGCCTGCAGGTTAAATATGTCACTCTCAGGGGCAGTTTATTGGGTCGCGGGTTTGTCGGCGGGGAGTGCAGGGTGGCGCAACATCACCAGTGGTTAGGCGACGTTGGCAACAATGTCTATGCGGATCAGCTCGCCGTGGGCTTTCGCCGTTTGCAGTTCAGCGCGCCGCTGGAGCGCGAGTACCTCGATTTTGTCCGCAGTGACCGTTACGAGCTGCAGCGCACCGCGCTGCCCGGCGCCATTGTGTTGTGGCTGGGCTTTACCCTGGTCGATCAATTGCTGATCGACTCGGCCGAGCGGGGCTGGATGTTGGCGGTGCGCGGCCTGGTGTTGGGTTTTTTGCTGCTGTGCGGTTTCCTGCTGATCCAGCGGCGCTACACCCGCCTGCTCAATCCGCTGACCATCGCCTGCATTGCCGTGCTCGGTGTCGGCGCCGCGGCCGTTGTTGGTATCGCCCACAGTGTCGATCCCAGCTACCCCTACGAGGGCTTGTTGCTGGTGTGCATGGCCGGCTACTTTGTTGCCGGCTTGCGCCTGGCCGAGGCCCTGATCAGCCCGGCCTTGATGCTCTGCAGCTATTTGCTGTTCGAGTTGCTGGTGGGCATCCCGACGGCACGGCTATTCAATAATCTGCTGTTTCTGCTGTTCGGTAATCTGATCGGCATCATCGGTTGCTACCTGCTGGAGTACAAATCCCGCGAGCATTTTCTGGTCAGCCGCCTGATGCGCGTACTGGCCGATCACGACAGCCTGACCGGCCTGCACAACCGGCGCAGTTTCAATCGCCAACTGGAGCGCTTGTGGCGCCTGGCGCAGCGCAACGAACTGAATCTGGCGCTGCTGATTTGCGACATCGACCACTTCAAGGCCTACAACGACCACTACGGCCACCAGGCCGGCGACTATGTGTTACAGCGGGTCGGTCAGTTGTTGGCCCAGGTTGGCCGACGGCCGCTGGACATGGCGGTGCGCCTGGGCGGTGAGGAGTTTGCCGTGTTGCTCTATGACATCACCCCGGCTGAGGCGCAGCAGCGCGCGGAAAGTCTGCGGGCGGCCCTCGAAGGCCTACAGATCGTCCATCAGGCATCGCTGACCGCGCCGCTGGTGACCCTCTCGGTAGGCGTGGCCTGCCTGCAGCCGGCGCCGGGTGGCGCGCCGACCCAGCTCTATGAGCGCGCCGATCGGGCCTTGTATGTGGCCAAGGGCGCCGGGCGCAATCAGGTGGCGATGGCGGCCGTGGAGTGAGTTTTGGCCTGTTTGGTCCCAGGCTTTGGCGCGATGGGTGACTGGCTTGGTAGTGTCGCAGTGCTAGCATCGCTGCCATTGTCACTCCGAGCGGCGCCCCATGGATCAGCTGATCAAGGCCGATGGCCAACCTCATTACGGCCAGTTTGCCGCTGCGCCGACGCGGGTCAATTACCGTGATTTTGACTTTCGCTCGCCCATGGGACGCCCCCTGGGGCGCCTGGCGAAATGGCGCCGGTTTCATCAGTTTCAATACTTTGGCCTGCTCAGCGACGAGTTGATTGGCGGCTGCGCCCTGGCCAATCTGAGCCTGGCCGGGATCGGCTTCGTCTATCTGTTCCATCCGGCATCCGGGCGGATGATCGAGCGCCAGTTCAAATTGCCCCTGGGCTTTGGTAGCCAGTTTTCCCAGCAGCCGAATGACGGTGTTTGCGAACTGCGCTGGGGGGATAACCGCCTGCGCCTGGAAAATCACCCAGAGCCGCTGGAGAAAAGCCTGCTGGTGGAACTGGACGACGGCACGCGGATCGAGGCGCGCTTCTCCGAGGTTGAGCCGGCGTTCCAGCCCATGTGTCTGTGTACGCCAACGGCCGTCAATGGCTGGGTCTATGCGCAAAAGGTGGCCGGGGTGCGCTGCCATGGCACGGTACGCAGCGCCCTGGGCGATTTCGACCTGCAGGCAATCAACGCCTTTGCCCACCACGACTGGTCCGCCGGCTATATGCGCCCGGAGACGTTCTGGAATTGGGCTTGTCTGTCCGGCCAGGCCGGAACGCAGCGGGTCGGGTTGAACCTGTCTTGCGGGGTCAATGAAACCAGCTTCACCGAGAACTGCTTCTGGCTGGATGGCGAGTTGCTCAAGGTCGATACCGTGCGCTTCGAGTTTGACCGCCAGCAGCCGCTGCAGCCCTGGCACATCCGCTCCTGCGACGGTCAGGTGGAGCTGCGCTTCGAGGCCCACGGCCTGCATGAAGAGCGCACCAACCTGGGCCTGCTCGCCAGCAACTTCAAACAAATCTTCGGCCGCTTCACGGGGGTGCTGCGCCCCTTCGGCCGCGCTGCGCTGCCGATCGACAACCTCTGGGGGTTTGTCGAAGATCAATATGTGAAGTGGTAAGTGGTTGCTGATGCTTGTTCTTCGGGCATAGGTCATGCTTAGCTGACTAATAATTAGTACAAGCAGGCCCACGAGTTTTCTATGCCGCAGTTCCAGCAGCAGTTCCAGCAACACCGTTTTGCCATGCAATTGGCCCAATTGTCGCGGGCTTGGCGCGCCGAACTGGATCGTCGCCTGGTCGGTCTCGGTCTGTCCCAGGCGCGCTGGTTGGTGCTGCTGCACCTGGCTCGTTTTGAACGCCCGCCAACCCAGCGCGAACTGGCCCGCAGCGTCGGCGTCGAAGGCCCGACCCTGGCCCGCCTGCTCGATGGTCTTGAGGCCCAGGGCCTGGTCAGTCGCCAGGCGGTGGCTGAAGACCGCCGAGCCAAGCAGATCACCCTGAGCGCCAAGGCTCAGCCGTTGATCGAGCAGATCGAAGCAATCTCTACCCAGTTGCGCCATGAGCTGTTTGCCGGCATCGACCCGGCTGACCTGCAGCATTGCCAGCGGGTTCAGGAGCGCATCCTGGCCAACCTGGAAAAATCCTGACGCAAGGCCGCGACTCGCTGGTCAGATAACCGTCTGCTCGGTCATTGATCGCCTATGCTGCAAACGTGCCTGATGGCATTTGCTCGGCCCTGGCTGCCTTGTTGCAAGGGCGCCTGGGCAAGCGGGTCGCATAGGGATCGTTGCCTCCCGACTTTGCACGTTGTTTGCCCCATCCCTGCATCGCCACAAGGAGGCGTTGGCGAGGGCGCCGCATGGCGTGGCGGTGGGGCATTCGCTTGGAGCTCATATGGCGTATGTACGCAAACTGCTGCTGACGCTGGCGTCCGGCTCGGCCCTTTATTCGGGGCTGGTGCCGGCCTTGGGGCTGGGCGGGATTACCCTGCACTCGGCGCTCAATCAGCCCTTGGAAGCCGATATCGAACTGTTGCAAATGGGCGATCTGGGCAGCGCCGATATTCGCGTGCGGCTGGCCTCCGAGGCCGATTTTGCCCGCTCCGGGGTGGAGCGGCTGTTCTTTCTCAATGACCTGCGCTTCACCCCGTTGCTGCGTGGCAATCGGCATTTTATCCGGGTGGTTTCCAGTCGGCCGGTGCAGGAGCCGTATCTGAATTTTGTGATCGAAGTGGCGCGCCCGAACGGTCAATTGCTCCGTGAATACACGCTTCTGCTCGACCCGCCGAGTTCTTCGGCCTACCGGGTCACCGCCGCGCCGCTGCCCGCGCCGGCTCGCACCATGGCCGTGCGCCCTCATGCGCCGGCCCCGACAGCCTTGCCGCCAGCCACCCAGGGGCGGCGTTATCAGGTGCAGCGCGGTGACAGCCTGTGGTTGATCGCCAAGCGCCTGCGTGCGGCGGGCAGTGACTTGTCGCAGCCTGCCTTGATGGATGGTTTGTATGGCTTGAATCCACAGGCTTTCATGGATGGTGATCGGGATCGCTTGAGCCTGGGCGCCAGCCTGCTCTTGCCGGATGCTGTGACTGCGACCGCACCGGCGGTTAGCGCGCTGCCGGCAACTGCAACTCCCCCGGCAGAACGCTCGGCAGAGAGCTCAGCAGAGAGCCCGACCGCGACGCCTGCTGCGCTGGCCGCGGAGCCTGCAGCAATGCCCTCCAGCGCGGCACCTGTTGAGGCTGCGGCGCTGGCCAGCCATGAGCTTCAGCAGCGGGTGGATCAGGAGTTGGCCCAGCGGGCCGCAGAAAACCGTCAGTTGCAGGCCTCGATGCTCGCCCTGCAGGCGCAGTTGCAGGCATTGCAAGCACAAATGCAGGCCAAGGATCAGCAATTGGAGTTGTTGCGCGCCGATCTGGCGCGTGCCGATCAGTTGGCGGCATCAGCCCCGCCCAGCGCTCCGCCGCTGCTTGTCGAGCCGGCGGTCAGTGCCCCGGCGCCTGCCGCAGAGGCCCAGACGCTGGGCTGGCATTGGCCGGCAGGTGGCCTGAGCGTACTGCTTGGTGGGCTGCTGGGGGGGCTCTGGTGGTGGCGTCGCCGTCATCCAGTGCCGGCCCCGCGCACCTTTGCCGGCGCGCCGCCTCGCGTGCCGAGCAGCGATGCGCTGGTCGTCGCACCTGTCGCACCTGTTGCGGCTGCCGCTAGCCTGACCAGCAGCGCGCCGGCAGAGGCGGCCTTGCCGACCCCGCGTGCGCCGGTAAGCGCTGCGGATGCGTTGGAGGGGGCGAATATCTACATCGCTTATGGCCGTTTTGGCGAGGCCTTGCTGGTTTTGCGTCAGGCCATTGCCCAGGACCCGCAGCGCACTGACTTGCGCCTGCGTCTGCTGAGCGTGCTGGGTGAGTTGGGCGATGGCGCGGGGTTCAATCAGGAGGAAGCACTCTTGCGTGCTCAGGGCGTGGAGCCTGCACAACTGGATCATTTGCGCGCCCGTTATGCCAGCCGCCTGTTGTTGGCTGCGCACACGCTAGCGCCTGAGCCGCTGGACGATGCCCATGGCCACGCGGATGAGCTGCCAGCCCCCGTTGCCAGCACGCCGGCTGCCCTGGATGAATTTCAGTTGAACCTCGATGACCTGGCCCTGGACACCGACTGGGACCTGCTCAGCCCGTTCAAGACCGCAGCGTCCACGCGGGCGCGCCCTGCAGATCTGGCGGCGGTTGCCAATGATCCAGCCTTCCGCTCGGACTTGCGCCAGTTGCCGGAGGTCAGCGAGCTCTCGGCCGAGCAGGGGGCTGACAGTGCCTTTGCCGATTGGCCGGCGGCGAGTGCGAAGGAGGATTTGCTTCTCGACGAGGCGTTTATTGATGCCTTCTCCCGCGAGCCGCTGAAGCGCAGCGCCGCACCAGAGCTGGGTGATTTTCAACACCTGGCCAGTAACCGGCAGAATCTGGTCAAGCTGAATAAGGCCCTGGCCTATATCGAACAGGGCAATCTGGCCTGTGCGTGCGACATCCTCAACGAGGTGATTATCGAGGGTGACGACGAGCAGAAGCTCGAGGCTCGGGCGCTGCTCGCACGTATTGCCTGAACCACGGAGTGTTAGCGCAACGCCGCAACCATCGTGTTGCGGCGTCAGGCTCGCTACTATCGGCGGCTAGGGTCTGTTGACGCTTTATCGCGAACCGCGTTGCCGCGAGAAATGGTCCTCGGTTAGGCGCAGGACGCAGATAATGGTCATCCCCTTGTCGAGAGCATGCAGATGAACACGTCCAAAGCCGAAGTGGTGATCAGTTACTGCACCCAATGTCAGTGGTTATTGCGCGCGGCCTGGCTGGCCCAGGAGCTGCTCAGCAGCTTCAGCGATGACCTGGCGCGGGTCAGTCTGGAACCGGCCACAGGCGGCACCTTTCGCATCACTTGCAACGGCGTGCAAGTCTGGGAGCGCAAGGCCGATGGCGGTTTCCCCGAGGCCAAGGTGCTTAAGCAGCGGGTTCGTGACCTGATCGATCCACAACGCGACCTGGGCCACAACGACCGCTGAGCTTAACCAAGCTCAGCGACGCTCGGGCTGTGTTTGCTCAGGCGTGCCGAGAGCGCTGTGGCCAGCACGATCAACGCGCCACCACAGAGCATGCGCAGGCTCGGTTGCTCGTGGAACAACCACCAGGCGAAGGCGATGCCGTAGACCGGCTCCAGGGCAAACACCACTGAGGCGCTGCGGGCGTTGAGCACGCGCAGGCTGGCGACGAACAGGCTGTGCGCCAGGGCCGTACAGAGCACGCCGAGCAGGGCGATCCACAACCAATCGAGGGCGCGCACGCCGGGCAGCAGGCCCCAGGCCAGGGGCAGGCTGCACAGCAGGATGCTGATGTTCTGCCACAGCGCCGCCTGGGCCGGGTGCAGGCCGCGGGTGGTGGCACGGTTGCTCACCGACACCAGGGCGAACAACAGGCCCGAGAGCACCGCCCAGGCCAGCCCCAGGGTGGCCTCGCTGGCGAAGTCGAAATGCGGGGTGACCAGCACCAGGCCGGCGCAGACCAGGACAACCACCGCCCACTCGCCCCGGCTGACCCGTTCCTTGAATAGCGCGCCTTCGAGCAGCACGGTAAAGGCCGGAAAGCTGGCAAAGCCGAGTGTGGCCACCGCCACGCCCGCGACCTTTACCGCGAGAAAGAAACTCCACCAGTGGCCGCCGAGCAGCAGGCCCGCCCCGGCCAGCGCCAGGCAGCGCGGCCAGTTGGGCCGTGCTTGGGCTGCACCGCGCGCAGAGAACAAGGCCAGGACGGCGACGGCGAACAGAGCGCGGCCGAAAACGATGACGATCGGGGCGGCCAGGGCCAGTTTGCCGAAGATCCCCGACAGGCCGAACAACAACGCGCCCAGGTGCAGGGCCAGAAGCGCCTTGCCCCGGCTCATGGCCGCGCGCCGCGCAGGGCCGGCAAACCGCCGGCGGGTTGCTGGCCGGGGGCGAACCCTGGGTGGCGTGGGTGCAGGCCAAGGGCCAAGGGCATGACAGGCTCCTAAACAAAGCGGGCAGTCTACACCGCCCAGGCAGCCCGGCGGCTGTCATTGAATTGCCGCCCAATTGTCATGGCCGCTTCATTGCCGTGACCCAGGCTTGGCCAAACCCCAGCCGGAAGCCGCCGATGACCAGTGCTCAGCTCGCCAGACCGACTCGCAAGCAACGCGTGCGCACCCTCTGGGTGTCGGACGTTCACCTTGGCACCCGTGATTGCCAGGCCGAACACCTGGCGGCGTTTCTCAAGCGCTACCACGCCGACAAAATCTACCTGGTGGGCGACATCATCGACGGCTGGAAGCTGCGCAGCGGCATCTACTGGCCCCAGGCCCACACCAACGTGCTGCGTCGCCTGCTGACCATGAGCAAGCGCGGCACAGAAGTGATCTACGTCACCGGCAACCATGACGAGTTCCTGCGCCGTTACTCGGCGCTGCTGCTGGGCAATATCCAGCTGGTGGATGAGGCCGAGCACGTCACCCTCGATGGCCGGCGCCTGCTGGTGGTGCATGGTGATCAATTTGACGTGATCACCCGTTACCACCGCTGGCTGGCCTTTCTCGGCGACAGTGCCTACGAATTCACCCTGACCCTTAATCGTTGGCTTAACCATTGGCGTGGGCGCTATGGCTATGGCTACTGGTCGCTGTCGGCCTACCTCAAGCACAAGGTCAAGTCGGCGGTTAACTTTATCAGTGACTTCGAGCAGGCCATCGCCCACGAGTGCCAGCGGCGGGGCTTTCATGGTGTGGTCTGCGGCCATATCCACCACGCCGAAATTCGCCGGATGGGGGAGATTGAATACCTTAACTGCGGTGATTGGGTGGAGTCCTGCACGGCCTTGATTGAACACTGGGATGGGCGCATCGAACTCTATCGCCTGGCCGAGGATCAGGCACGCCAGGCCGCCCAGGCCGAGGCTGTGCAGACCAGCGCCGAGCCTGTTTTGTGAGGGTGCTGATAGTCAGCGATGCCTGGACGCCCCAGGTCAATGGCGTGGTCACCTGCCTGCAGGCTCTGGTGGCTGAGTTGCAGGGGTTGGGCCATCAGGTCAAGCTGCTGACGCCCCAGGATTTTCGCCATCTGCCGTGCCCCAGTTACCCGGAAATCGCCCTGGCCTGGGACCTCTGGCGGGTCGGCCCGGCGATTCGTGAGTTTGCCCCGCAGATGATTCATCTGGCCACCGAGGGCCCCCTGGGTTGGGCCGCACGCGCTTGGTTGACGCGGCGCGGGTTGGCCTTTACTTCGGCCATCCATACCCATTTCCCCCAGTATGTGACCACCCGCTGGCCGTGGCTGCCGCTGTCCTGGGGTTATGCCTGGCTGCGCGTGTTCCATCGTCCGAGCCAGGCGGTGCTGGTCAGCACTGAGCGGATGGCGGCGGAGTTTGGCCAGTGGCGGCTGAGCAATCTGCAGTTGTGGCGCAAGGGCGTGAATACCCGGCTGTTTCAGCCGCAACCAGAACGAACGGAGCCGTCGCCGCCAGTGTTTCTGTATGTCGGTCGGGTGGCGCCGGAGAAAAATATCGGCGCCTTTCTCGACCTCGACCTGCCGGGCATCAAGCGCGTGATCGGTGACGGCCCGCAGCGCGCCGAGTTGCAGGCCCGCTACCCGCAGGTGGAGTTTCTCGGTTATCGCCAGGGCGCGGCGCTGGCCGAGGCCTATGCCGCGGCCAGCGTGCTGGTGTTCCCATCGCGCACCGACACCTATGGCCTGGTGATGCTTGAGGCCCTGGCCTGCGGTACGCCAGTGGCGGCATTGCCGGTGGCCGGGCCGCTAGACGTGCTGACGGCGGACGTCAGTGGGGTGATGAGTGAGGATTTGCGCGCGGCTTGCCTGGCGGCCATGAGTCTGTCGCGCGAGGCCTGCGCGGCGCTGGCGGCGCAGCAGTCCTGGCGCGCTTCGGCGCTGGAGTTTCTGGCCCATCAGGTGCTGCTGGATGGCCAGCCCTGTCAGTTGGGGCTGGCGCCGTCGGCTTAAGCCAGATTTGCCCGCTACATGATGCAATGCCGTTCACTTAAGCCAAGTAAACGGCATTTTTGTAGCCCGGATGAAATCCGGGGAGGCTCGTTGACGTGCGCATTCGCCCCCGGATTTCATCCGGGCT
>Ga0209343_10004728_pt1 | contig 16739 bp, 19 predicted proteins | sample RifCSPlowO2_02_FD_184026 | JGI IMG/M metagenome (GOLD analysis project Ga0209343, IMG submission 184026) | Groundwater microbial communities from Rifle, Colorado - Rifle CSP2_plank lowO2_0.2 (SPAdes) (version 2) | ecosystem: Environmental > Aquatic > Deep subsurface > Groundwater | place... | reverse complement strand
GGTGAGCGCCGTCCCAACCCTTTCCGGCGCGCCGGACACGATGAGGACGAACTCGCCCCGCTGCCGGTTCGCCTCGGCGCGCATCCACGCCGGCGCCCCGTGCAACGGCATGCTCGCGATCGACTCGAACACCTTGGTGAGTTCCCGTGCGATCACTATTGTGCGCTCGCCCGGAAGCGCCGCAGCCAGATCGTCTACGCTATCGAGAATCCTGTGCGGCGCCTCGTAAAAGACCAGCGCGTACGTGAGTTCGGCCAGGCTGCCGATCGCGGCGCGACGCGCCGAGGCCCGCGCCGGAAGAAAGCCATAGAACAGAAAGCGACCGTCGGGAAGACCCGAAGCCGAGAACGCCGCCACCGCCGCGTTCGCCCCCGGAAGCGGCACGATGCGCATGCCGGCGGCCAGGACCTTGGCGACGACCAGCGCGCCGGGATCGGAAAGCCCCGGTGTGCCGGCGTCGGATACCAGCGCAACGCTGCGGCCTTCCCTCAGCCATTGGAGGACCTGTCCGGCCATCCTGGCCTCGTTGTGCCGGTGCAGCGCCACCGGTCGCTTGCCGATACCGTGCCGCGTGAGCAGGATTGCAGTGGCGCGGGTGTCCTCGGCGGCGATGACGTCGGCCGCGGCGAGTACCTTCAGCGCGCGCAGGGTGATGTCATCGAGATTTCCAATAGGCGTGGCGACCACATATAATGTTCCGTCTTCCTGGCGGCCCTCGCCATGCACCCCGTCCATCGGAAAACCTCTTTGTTCTTCGCAGTCGCCGCTGTCGCCTTTGCGGCATTGTGCAAGGTGGCCGGCGATCCGGCAAGCGCGGCAGGTGCCGCGCCCATACCTGTTGCTCCCAGGCCTTCCGTCGCATTGCTGCTGCCGCTGGATGCGCCCGAATTCGCCCCGCCGGCCGAAGCGGTGCTGGCGGGCTGCAAGGCCGCGCTTGCGCTCGTGGAGGGCAAACCGGCATTGGAGGTCGTGCGCACCGACGCTTCCAGCGGCCATATCATGGCGCGATACGAGGCCGCAGCCACGCGCGGCGCCGCCGTCATCGTCGGGCCGATGACACGCAACGGCGTGACGGCGCTGGCGGCCAGTGGAAGGGTTCGCTCACTTACCCTTGCCCTGAATGCCCCCGAGCAACCCGTGGCCATGCCCGAGAACCTGTACGCTTTCGGCCTGTCAATTGACGCCGAGGCGCGCCAAGTTGCACGCTCGGCTTACGCCGATCACCTGCGCGACGCGGTGGTGGTGCAGTCGGTATCGGCGCTTTCCAAGCGCGCGAGCCAGGCATTTGCCGAAGAATGGTTCGCGCTCGGCGGCAGCATTAGCGATACAGCCGAGTTCGGCCCCCAGGCCGACCTCCGGCGCCTTCACCAGAAGCTGTCAAAGTCCGACGCGGACCTGATCTTCCTCGCCGCCGATCCGGTCCAGGCGCGCGCGGTGCGTCCTTACCTCAACAACCAGATTCCCGTGTTCGCCACCTCCCAGATCAACAACGGGCGCGTCGACCCCGTGGCCAACGTCGACCTGAACGGGATTCGCTTCATCGAAATGCCCTGGCTCGCGCAGCCTGACAATGTGACCGCCATGATCTATCCCCGCCCCGATTCGCTTGCCCCCGAGCTGCAACGGTTTTACGCGCTCGGTATCGATGCCTGCCGCATCGCCAACGAGCTCCTGAGCCGGCGCCTGCCCTTGAACCTCGAGGGCGTGACCGGAACCCTGACCCTGAAGTCGACCGGCTACGTGGAACGCGAGGGGATGCAGTCGGTTTTCCGTGACGGTTCAGCAGTCGCGATAGAGTCCCGCTGATGCCCGCGCCGCGCGGTGCCGGAGGCGCAGCCGAAGCCGCGGCCGCGCAGTTTCTCGCCCGTCAGGGCCTGACCCTGATCTGTTCGAACTACCGCTGCCGGCTTGGGGAAATCGATCTTGTCCTCCGGGACGGCCCCTCAATCGTTTTTGTCGAAGTGAGGCTCCGAACCAACTCTTCGTTCGGCGGCGCGGCCGAGAGCATCGGCCCCCGCAAGCGCGCGCGCATCATCGCGGCGGCGCGGCATTACCTCGCCGGCAAGCCGGAGGTGCCTTGCCGCTTCGATGTGGTGCTGCTAGACCGGCTGGAGCCCCCGCGAATCGAATGGATCCGTGATGCGTTTTCGGCTTAGGGCTCATTACGAAATGAGGGGATACCTCCCCTCACACTCCCCTAAGTCAGGGGCCGTTTCGGTAATTCCGAAACGGCCTCTTAACGTGGCCGCAGCCCTGACCGCCGCGCTGCTCGCGACGGCATCGGCGAGCGTCCAGGCGCAGCAGGTGCGGCTGCTCGTCCAGAGTTCTCCACTCGCGGGTTTTCGCTACCACGAAGCGCCGGGCCTGTTTCCCGAACTGCGCATTGGCGACCGGCTCGAACTCATTCGCGAGCCCGACAATCCCCACGACCCGAATGCAGTGGGGGTCGAATGGCGCGGACGCAGGCTCGGTTATGTGCCGCGCCGCGAAAACTCGGCGCTTGCCTGGGCGATGGACCGCGGCGAGCCGGTCAGCGCCCGGATCAGCACCCTCCGCGCGCACCGAAACCCGCGACAGCGCGTCGAGTTCGAGGTATTCGTCGAGTAGGTCCTCCATGCCGCGATCGGCGCGAGGGCAAGGGATCGGCGACCCGCGGCGCCTGCGCAGGCGCGGAGTCAAAGGCCCGGCTCTCCTTTGGGATAAAATGGGCTCATGAAACCGACAGCGGCTCGCACCCAGGCCAGGGCGCAGAACAGCGATCTGCTCAAGCGGATCGGCCGGCAGTTCACCGACAGCGCCGAGACCAAGCGCCAGTCACTCGAGGTGCTCGCCGCCCCGATCGCGCGCGCCACGGAAATTATGGTGCAGTGCCTGCTTGCCAACGGCAAGATCCTCGCCTGCGGGAACGGCGGCTCGGCGGCCGACTCGCAGCACTTCGCCGCAGAACTCCTCAACCGCTTCGAGCGCGAACGGCCGGGCCTGGCGGCCCTCGCGCTCACGACCGACTCCTCGACGCTCACCGCGATCGCCAACGACTACGATTACGAGCAGGTATTCTCCAAGCAGGTGAGCGCGCTTGGCTCGCCGAACGACGTGCTGCTCGCCATTTCGACGAGCGGCGAATCCAAGAATGTGCTGCGCGCGATCCGCGCGGCCCACGACCGCGAAATGCGCGTCGTGGCGCTGACCGGGCGCGGAGGCGGCGAAATCGGCAACGCGCTTGCCGCCGGCGACGTGCACCTCTGCGTCCCTCACGCAAGGACCGCGCGCATTCAGGAGGTCCACCTGGTTGCCCTGCACTGCCTGTGCGACGGCATCGACTTTCTCTTACTGGGAGCTGAATGATGAACAGACGGGACCGGAATGGATGGCGCAGTGGCGCGGCGGCAGTGGCGGCGCTGCTGGCGGCATTTATGCTGGAAGGCTGCGTCGAAGCCGTTATCGTGGGTGGCGCGGCCACCGGGGCATTCGTAGCGGCCGACAGGCGCCAGGCCGAGATCGTCGCCGGCGACGAGCGCGTCGGCCTGACGGCGCTGTCGCGCGTCGGCGATCGCTTTGCTCATCTCAACGTCACCAGCTACAACTACAACGTTCTCCTGACCGGTGAAGTGCCGGACGCCCAAACCAAGGCGGAGATCGAAAAGATCGTCATGCGGATCCCCCAGGTGAAGGGAGTGGTCAATGAACTGCAGGTCGCGGGCCCCTCCTCGCTCAGTTCCCGCGGCAACGACACCTACCTCACCGGCAGGGTGAAAGGCGCCTTTGTCACCGAGAACAAGTTCCAGGCGAACCACGTCAAGGTGGTGACCGAATCCGCAGTGGTCTACCTGCTCGGCCTGGTGACGCGCAAGGAGGCCGACGACGCCACCGCCATCGCCCGTTCCATCAGCGGGGTCAAGAAGGTCGTGCGCGTGTTCGAATACCTGCCGCAGGCACCGAAGTAATCCGGACGACCGCCGAGCAGGCGTGCCCTGGCACTGGAATCGGCCGACGGGGCGATTCCGGTAAGATTGGCGCTGGGGGAAGAAGCGGATGGCCATCACGTTCTACTACGGCGCAGGCTCGCCCTTTGCGTGGCGGGTTTGGCTTGCGCTCGAGCACAAGTTGCTCGACTACGACCTCAGGGTGCTTTCGTTCTCCCAAGGCGACCTGAAGAAGCCCGAATTCGCCGCGCTCAATCCACGCCGCAAGGTTCCGGTGCTCGTCGATGCGCACGGTCCGGGGCAGGTGCCGTTCGTACTCTATGAATCGGCGGCGATTCTCGAGTATCTGGAGGAGGCCTATCCCGCATCGGGCATGCCCCTGTTTCCTGGCGACGTGCGTGGACGCGCGCAGATACGTCGCATGGTATGCGAAGCGGACAATTACGTGGCGCCAGCGGTCAACCGGCTTCTCTCCCGCGTTCTGTTCACCCCCGAAGCGCAATGGAACGAGGACAAGATTGCGGCGGCACGAAAGGATTGCGTCGACGAGCTGAGCACATGGACTTCTCAGATCCGCGGCGACTATCTCGCCGGGCCGCTCTCGGCCGCCGACCTCACGTTCTATCCGATGGTCGCGCTCGCCCTGCGGTGCGAGAAGAAGCGGTTCGATTTTGCCTTGCGTGCCGCGCTCCCGAAGGCCATCGCAGGCTGGATGCGGCGCATCGAAGGGCTGCCGTATTTTTCCAAGACCTGGCCTGCGCACTGGAAATAGGCAATGCCACCTAAGTTCTTGGACAAGATTTGCCCCCCCGATAAATTGCGCGAGCGGGTGGACGCCGTTCGTAGCCAACACACCACGAAAGCGTTCAAAGTAGTCTTCACCAATGGCGTGTTCGATATGCTGCATCCTGGTCACGTCGCCTACCTCGCGGAGGCCCGAGCAAAAGGCGATTTCCTTATCGTGGCCCTGAATAGCGATGAGTCTGCGAAACGACTCGGTAAGGGCGAAGACCGACCCTACAACACGCTTGAAAACCGAAGGGTCGTAGTCGCCGCACTGGAAAGTGTCGATTTGGTCACGTGGTTTGAGGAGGACACACCCATCAAGGTCATCGGCCTTTGCTGGCCTGACATTTTGGTGAAGGGTGGTGATTGGAAGGAAGATGTGATCGTCGGGGCCGAGCAAGTGAAAGCGCACGGCGGGAGCGTATATTCGATTCCGTTCGAGTGGGCAACATCCACGAGCGCACTCGTGGAACGCATAAAGCAGAAGCCATGAACGCACCCGACGCCGGCGACCTGCAGCGGCTTGCCACCTCGATCCGGACCAACATCGAGCGGGTGATGTCCGGGCAGTCGGCTTCGATACGCCACATCCTGGCCGCGTTCCTGGCCGGCGGCCATGTGCTTCTCGAGGACAATCCGGGCACGGGCAAGACCACGCTCGCCAAGGCGCTGGCGCGAAGCGTGAGTGCGGAGTTCCGACGCGTGCAGTTCACCCCGGACCTGCTGCCCGCGGACATTCTCGGTGTATCGGTTTTCAACCCCAAGGACCAGTCCTTCGTGTTCCATCCGGGACCGATCTTCACCCAGATATTGCTCGCTGACGAAATCAATCGCGCCTCGCCCCGCACCCAGTCCGCGCTGCTCGAGGCGATGGCCGAAACCCAGGTCACGATAGAAGGCAAGACCTACCCGCTCACCGACCCGTTTTTCGTCATCGCGACCCAGAATCCCGTGGAATTCCGCGGCACGTATCCGCTTCCGGAAGCGCAGATGGACCGCTTCGCCGTTCGCCTTTCGCTGGGCTACGTGAGCGCGGCGGAGGAGGTCAACGTGCTCTCGGCGCAAGAGCGGGAGCACCCCCTCGCGCGCATCTCCGCCTGCATAGGTGTGGACGACGTGGTCCGCCTGCGAATCGCCGCGCGGCAGGTGCGCACGAGCGAGGAGCTCAAGCGCTACGCCGTGGACATCGCGCGGGCGACGCGCGGCGCGCCCGGCGTGATGCTGGGTGCCGGCCCGCGGGCATCGCTCGCGCTCGCGCACCTGGCGCAGGCGCTCGCCCTTATAGACGGCGAGGCCATGGTCCGCCCCGAGCACGTCCGCGAAATGGCCGTGCCGGTGCTCGCGCACCGCCTTGCACTCGCGCCCGAGGCAAGATTCTCGGGCGCCACCAATCAGGGCGTCGTCGAAGAGATCCTGCGCACGCTGTCTGTCCCGGCTTGATCTGGAAACTCTCTTATCGGCTGATCCACGCCGTCTCGTCGGCGCAGTTCTTCATTGCCCGCCGCGCGAGCCGCGCAGGACTGTTTGTCCTGGGCGGCATCATCGTGTCGGGCGCGCTGGGAATCGACACCACGCAGACCACGGCCTATCAGATCTTCACGTTGCTGGCCGCGCTCGCGCTCGTGGCGCTCGCCTCGCTGCCTTTCATACGCGTGCCGGTCACCGCGCAGCGCCTGCTTCCGCGTGCCGTCACCGCGGGGGAACCGTTCTCCTACTTGATCAAGTTGCGAAACGGCGGACCCTCGCCAATCGGCGATGTCGTACTTGTGGAAAACCTCGCCGATCCCCGTCCGCCGCTGGAAGCTTTCCGCGGCCTGCGCTTTCCCACCTATCGCGGGTTCTGGCGCCTGACTAGTTCGCGCCAGGTCGGCGACATTCCCGAAGCGGCAGTTCCCGGGATTGCTGCCGGGGGCGAGTCGGGCATGCGCATCCAAGCGCATGCGCTCAAGCGCGGCGTTCTTCACTTCGAGGGCATCACCATCGGGCGGGCCGACCCGTTAGGGCTGTTCCGGTCGTTCGCGAGCGTCGCCGCGCACGAGAACCTGTTGGTGCTGCCGCGGCGCTACCCCCTGCCACCGCTTGCGCTTCCCGGCTCGCGCAAGTATCAGGTCGGCGGCGTGAGCCTCGCCTCGTCGGTCGGCGACTCGGAGGAATTCATCGGCCTGCGCGATTACCGCCCCGGCGACCCTCTGCAGCGCGTGCACTGGAAGAGCTACGCCCGCGTTGGTCGCCCGGTGGTGAAGGAATATCAGGACGAGTTCTTCGAGCGGCATGCGCTGGTTCTAGACACCTTTGGCGAGGAGCCCGCGTCTGCTTCCCTCGAGGAAGGCGTGTCCGTCGCTGCCTCCTTTGCCTACACTATCGACACCCAGGAATGCCTGCTCGATCTGCTGTTCGTGGGCGATGCCCCCTGCACCTACACGGCAGGACGCGGCCAGCTGCAGCCCTCGGCGCTGCTCGAAGCCCTTGCAGGCGCACAACTGCGCCCGAACCACGGATTCGGCGCGCTGCGCGAATCTCTCATGGCCCGCCGGGCGACGCTCACCAGTTCCATCCTCGTGCTGATCGGCTGGGATGAGCAGCGCCGCCGGCTGGTAAACGAACTGCGCGTGCTGGACCTGCCCCTGCTGGTGATGGCGGTGCTGAACGAACCGCCTGCAGACGCGCCTGCGTGGCTGCATGTATTGGTTCCCGGCCGCATCAATGAAGGGTTGGCGCGGTTGTGAACACGCCCCGGTTCTTTCTCGGCGCGACGATCCTGTTCTGGGGTTGGCAGACCGGGCAGTGGCTGGTCGCGGTACCCTTCGCCCTGGCGCTGGAGGGAGCGCGCGCGACGCAGCGGCGCTGGGATTTTTCCACATCGGACTACCGCCACGCGGCGGATCTGTGCACGCTGATCGTACTGGCGGTCGGTGTCGTGCTCTATGTTGCATTCGGAAATCCGAATGCAATCAAGTTCTGGTTCCAGTGGCTGGCGGTGATGCTGCTTCCCCTGGCGCTGCTGCAAGCCTACGGCACCGCGCCCGACATAGAGCTCTCTGCCCTAGTGTGGAGCCTGCGCCGGGTGCGCAGCGTCCGCCCGACGCGATTCAACGTCGGCTTTCCGTATGCAGCGATCTGGATGCTCGGCGCGAGCGCAGCGAACCCGGGCGGTCCGTTCTTCTACGCCGGCATCGTGGCGCTCAGCGCGTGGGCGCTGTGGAGCATACGTCCCCGCGGCCGGCCGTTCGTGGTGTGGCCGGTTCTGCTCGCCCTGGCCGCGTCCCTCGGCTATGCCGGCCATGTCGGCCTGAACAGCCTCCAGCTCTGGCTGGAGGGGAACGTGCCGGAATGGCTCGCCGGCGGAGGCGAGCGCACCGATCCATACGAATCGCGCACCGACCTGGGCCGTATCGGGGAAATCAAGGGTTCATCGGCGATCCTGCTGCGCGTGCGGCCCGAGGACGGGATAAAGCGCCCCCTCCTCCTTCACCGCGCCAGCTACGACGACTACGTGGGCTCGTCATGGATCGCCCGCTCACCCGCCTTCTCGGTCATTCCCCGCGCCGACGCCTCTAGCTGGCGCCTACAGGATTCCTCCGACGGAGACTCCCGCATTGTCATAGACGACAACTCACGGCGAGGCAATCCGGTGCTCAGCCTTCCTCACGGAACCAGCCGCATCGACGGGCTCTCGGCCGTCGAGTTGAGACACAATCCTTTGGGTGCGGTACAGGCCGAGCTCGGGCCGGGACCGTTGCGCTACATCGCCAGCTACGGCGCGCAGACCGATGCGCAGGCCGCGCCGCGCGATATGGACCTGCGGCTGCCGCGCGCCGAAGCGCGCGTGGTTGAAGAGGTCGCGCGCGCGCTCGACCTGCGCTCGCTTGCGCCGGCAGAAGCCATAACGCGGATCTCGAATCACTTCCTGCAGGAATTCCGATACGCGCTCTACCAGCCCAGGCGGCCGGACGGTCAGACTGCGATCGCCCACTTCCTTCTAAGTTCGCACGAGGGTCATTGCGAGTATTTTGCAACGGCCACCGTGCTGCTTCTGCGCGCCGCGGGCGTGCCGGCCCGTTACGCAACCGGATTTTCGGTGCAGGAATACAGCGCGCGCGAAAATGACTACGTTGTCCGGCAGCGCCACGCGCATGCCTGGGCGCGTGCCTGGGTTAACGGCCGCTGGATCGACCTCGATACGACGCCCCCGGACTGGTTCGCCGCCGAAGCAGGCGAGGACTCGGCGTGGACGACGCTGACCGACCTGTGGTCCTGGCTGCGTTACCGCTGGAACCGGACCACGGAAGAAATGGATCGCACCGATGGAGCGATCCTGGTCACCGTGGTCGCGCTCGTTCTCGCGGCGTGGTTCGCATGGCGGCTGATGCGCGGCCGCGAAGGCGCGAGCCGGAAGCAGGCCGCGGCGGCCGGCCCGCGCATGTTTCGTCTCGGCGCCGATTCAGAGTTCTACGGAGTCGAGTCCCGGCTTGCCGGCTTGGGATGGCCCCGACCGGCCTCGGAAACGCTTTCCGAGTGGCTGGACAGAATTGCACTCCAGGAAATGCCCGGGTTCGACGCCGACACGGCGCGTCGGGCGCTCCGGCTGCATTACCGGTATCGCTTCGACCCGGACGGTGTCCCGCCGGGAGACCGCGCCGAACTCAGCCGCCTTGCAGGCCGTGTCCTGGCAGCGCTCGATCAGGCGGCCGGCTCAGAGTCAAGGTCAGGGCCGAGGTCGAGTGCGAAATAGACGACGCCCGGCAGCGGGTTCGCATAATAGCCCGGAATCTCGCGGAACCCGAACGAGCGGTACAACTCGCCGGCCTCGGCCATCTGCGGCAACGTATCGAGCACGAGGCGCCGGTAGCCGATCTCCCTGGCTGCCGCAATCACCTGCTCCACCAGCCGCCGCCCCGTTCGCCTGCCGCGCTGCTGCGGCCGCACGTACAGGTGCTTGATCTCGCCCGTCGTCGCATCGATCCTGCGCAGCGCCACGCACCCCACCGGCTTCTCGTGATGGTAGGCGAGCAGCAGCCGACCGTGCGGCGGCGCATAGTCCCCCGGCAGCGTCGCGAGCTCGCGCTCGAAGCCCTGGAAACACAGATCGACCTTGAGCCAGTCGGCGTACTCGCGAAACAACTCCCGCACGCGCTCCGTGTCCTGGGGCGAAACCGCCTGATGAATCGCCTCGTCGCGCAGATCCATCGCTAGTTCTTCTTCTCTTCCGCGGCACAATCCTTCAGTTCGCTGCCGGGAAATCCCTGCCGGAGATCGTTCAGCTTTGCCACCACCGCCTCCGGCACGTCGCGCACCTGGAACCATATTTTCTGGACCTGGGTGTCGCGAGCGCCGACCTGCACGGTGCGCACGCCCTTGGAACGCAATTGCTCGAGGCGGTTTCTCGCCGCCTCCTGCGTGCGGAACACGCCGAGTGAAATGGCGAAACGGACTTTCGGATCCTCCTGCACGATGAAATAGTCCTCAATGCCGAGGCGTTTGAGTTCGGCCGTCTTGCTAGTCGCCGCCTGGCGGCTGCCCTGGGGCGGCATGAATACCCACCAGGTCGCCGTTTCGTCTACGCGCCTCTGCGCAAGCTTCGCGCCCAGTGCAAGCGGCGCAAGCGCCTCATCTGCGCGCCCCACCTCACCGCCCGCGAACGCGCCCCACTCCAGGCAAGCCACGGTCTTCTCGCGCGTCACCGCAGCAGCCTTCGCCGCGGGGAGCACTCTGATCGCCTGGGGATTGATCTGCTGCTGCAGCAACTGGGATTCGCCGGGAAACAGTACGTCGCCGAGCCTGCCGTAGGCAAAAAACACGACGTTCGCCAGCAGCAGCAGCAAAAACAGTGTCCTCATGCTCCGATGCGCACCAGGCCTTCAAGCGCGAGATTATCCACAGCTCGCACCGGGATGTTAAGGACTGGCAGGATCCGCTCCGCATTTCCGCCGGAGATCAGGCATACCGCACCCGCCTCAAGTCGTGAGTACATGCGTTCGATCGCCCCCGCCTGCGCGTGCAGGCAGCCGGACGCGATCGCATCGGCCGTGCATCGCGGCTCTTCGGCAAAGTGTCCTTGCGAGAGCGGAAGACCGGCGGTGTTCTGCGCCAGCGCGCGTTGCATGAGATCGACGCCGGGAAGGATGATCCCGCCGCGGAACATACCCTGCGAGGACAGCATGTCCACCGTGGTCGCAGTACCCGCATTCACGACCAGGCAGGCGCCGCGCTGCAGATGCCAGGCACCGACGAGCGCGGCCCAGCGATCGACTCCAAGCTGCCCCGGATCGGCGTAGCCGTTGGTGACGCCGCACTGTGCCGCCGGAGCGCTGACCCACCAGGGCTCCACCATCCAGCGCGCGAGCGGCGCGTACAGCGCTTTGCGCGCAGGCTCGCCCGCAACATTGGCGATCACGATTCGTGAAGGCACGGGCAGCGATGACCAGTCCGCCTCGAGTCGCGCAATGTCCGCAAGCGGCACGGCCCCCAGCGCGCGCCAGCCGGACCGCTGCGGCTCGCGCATATTCCGTTCGCGCAGGCCCCATTTGACACGGGTATTGCCGCAGTCGATCGCAAGGATCATCGGTCCGCCAGCCTCAGTTCACCGCTGTGGAACCGCTCGACACCGCACGCCGAGCGCACCAGCAGGGCGCCGTCCTCGCCCACGCCCACGGCCTCGCCGTCGGCGACCGTTCCCCCGGCAACACGCAACGTTACTTGGCGTCCCTGCCAGGCGTGGAACTGGAGCCACTCCGCCCGAAACGGAGCAAATCCGGCGTCAGCGAACTGTTCCAGTGCCGAACGCAGCTCCAGAAGCAACCCTGCCAGCAGCGTCGTGCGCGATGGAACGCCGACATCTTTCTCCGACAGGCCCGTTGCCGGCTGATCGACAGCGGCCTTGCGCGCCGCGCTCCAGCGCACGTTGAGTCCGATGCCGACCACGACCGCGCTGGGCCCGAGGCGATCGCCAATCACTTCGATCAGGATCCCGCCGAGCTTGCGCCCGTGCAGGTGGAGATCGTTGGGCCATTTCAGCTGAACGCCCTCATAGCCGAGCCGCGCAAGCGCGCGCACCAGCGCGACACCGACTGCAAGCGAAAGCCCGGAAAGCGCGCCCGCGCCCCGCCGAAAGCGCCACAGCACGGAGAACGTGAGATCGGTACCGATCCCGGACTCCCAGCGTTTGCCGCGGCGGCCGCGCCCCGCCGTCTGGTGTTCGCAGGCAAGCGCCAGGGCGTCCGGCGCGCCACAGCGAGCGCGCTCCATCAGCACGCCGTTGGTCGAAGGACACTCATCGAGGATTTCGACAGCGAATGCGCGATGCAGCAGCCCGGTGAGTCGCTCGCCATCGAGCAGGTCGAGCGGCTCGGCAATACGGTAGCCCCGTCCCCGGATCCTGAACACCCGAAACCCGAGCCGTTCGATTGAACGAACATGGTTGCGGACGGTCGCGCGCGAGGCCCTCAGCCGCGCAGCAAGGTCCTGCCCGGAATGGATCTCGCCGTCGGCGAGCAGCCGCAACAAGGGAAACGTTTGTGGGGAGTCGCTCACGCGCATATTCGTCAGGAATGCGTCAATAGAGTGCGGTGCCGACGATGATACCAGCGCGGCGACTCCAGTTCCCGTTGCGCCGGGAGCCTGCAATGACGGCGCACGGTGATCCGGGATCGTGGTGAAAGCCCGGATAGCACGGCCCGCTCCGGCTATAATGCCCCGCGATCGGCACAGGCTGCGCCCACGAGCCCAGACGACGAGCCAGCGCGCCCGCAGCAAAGGAGGATATCGATGAAGTGCCAGGCACTCGCACTTGCCGCCGCAGTCCTGTTGCAGGTCCCGGTCGCGCTCGCGGCGACCAACCTTCAGTTCTGGCATTCGATGACCGGAGCCTCAGGCGACGAAGTCAACGAACTGGCGAGCCGGTTCAACGCATCCCAGCCGTATTACAGGGTCATTCCGGTATTCAAGGGTGGCTACGAGGAATCCCTGGCTGCAGGCATCGCCGCGCTTCGGTCCCGCGATGCACCTCACATCATCCAGGTGTTCGATGCCGGAACCGCCACGATGATGAAAGCCAGAGCCGCGGTCAAGCCGCTTTATCAGCTCATGGCCGAGGCGGGCGAGAAGTTCGACGCACGCGCCTACATGCCTGCCGTGTCGAGCCATTACGCCGACAGCCATGGCAGACTTATGTCCCTGCCGTTCAACAGCTCGACTGCCGTCTTTTTCTACAACAAGGATGCGTTCAGAAAGGCCGGCATCGATCCGGACCTGGCGCCGAAAACCTGGCGCGACGTTCAGGCGGCGGCACTGAAGGTTCGGGACAGCGAGGCTGCGCCCTGTGCCTACACCACCGACTGGCAGTCGTGGATCCTGGTCGAAAGCCTGTCGGCGTGGCACAACGAGCCGCTTTCGACGCGCAACAACGGCTTCGGAGGCGCCGACGCCAAGCTCAACTTCAACGGCGAGCTGCTCGTACGACACATCGGTCTGATGTCCTCCTGGGTGAAAAGCGGCTTGTTCACCTATGCCGGCCGCACGACCGAAGGCGAGGCGAAGTTCGCGAGCGGCGAATGCGCCATGGTCACTTCCTCCTCAGCGGCCTACACCGGCATTGCGAAAACCGCCCGCTTCGAGTTTGCGGTCTCACCCCTACCTTACTACGACGAGTTCAACGGGGCGCCTTACAACACCATCATCCGCGGCGCGAGCCTCTGGGTGCCGGCGGGCAAAAAACCTGCAGAATACAAAGGCATCGCGAAGTTCTTCAGCTATCTTTCCAGGCCCGAGGTCCAGGCCGAGTGGAACAGACAGACGGGCTACCTGCCCAATACGGTGGCCGCCTATGCACTCATCAGGACGCAGAGCTATTACTACCGCAATCCCGGCACCGACGTCGGGGTCAAGCAAATGAGCCACAAGCTCCAAGCGCATTCCAAGGGCGTGCGACTCGCCAATTTCGCCCAGATCCGCGCGGTAATCGACGAAGAGCTGGAAGCGGTGTGGGACCAGAGGAAGACACCCAAAGAAGCGCTCGATTCGGCGGTCGTGCGCGGCAACGATCTGCTGCGCCGGTTCGAGCGCGGCGGCAAGGGCTAGCTTCGAGCGCGCGCGAGCATTTGAACGCGATACCGCAATGCCGGCGCGGCCGCAGGACATTGAGGCATGAGAGCGCGCACGCTGCGTTTTTTCATGAATCTCTGGCCACCGTTTCTTGGTGCCGGCGTGCATGTGACGTCGCTCACGGAGGATTACCGCGAGGCGACCGTCGAGCTTCGGCCACACTGGTACAACCGCAATTTCTTCGGCGATCATTTCGGTGGCAGCCTGTACGCAATGACCGACCCGTTCTTCCCGCTGATGCTGATCCACATACTCGGCTCCGAATACCGGGTCACGCATGCTGCGGGCAGCATCAGCTATCTGGCCCCGGCGCGAGGCGTCGTTCGGGCGCACTTTCGCATCACCGACGAGCATGTCGCCACGATCAGGGCTGCGGCCGAAGGCGGAGAGAAGCACCTGCCGCAGTTCACGACCGTTATCGTCGATCGGACCGGCAGCACCGTGGCGCGCGTCACGCACACGGCGTACGTGCGCAGGAAGGTGGGACGATGAGCGCGTACTGGCCTTACCCGCGCGTGATTGCGCACCGCGGCGGCGGCGGCCTCGCGCCCGAGAACACGCTGGCCGCCATCCGGACGGGCGCGCAACGCGGATTTTCCGGCGTCGAATTCGATGTCATGCTCAGCCGCGACTCGGTGCCGGTGCTGATCCACGACGACACGCTGGAGCGCACAACGAACGGCACGGGCGCAGTCGCGAACGCCGCGTGGACGGACCTCTCAGCACTCGACGCAGGATGCTGGTTTGGTCCGGCGTTTGCCGGGGAACCTCTGCCCCGCTACGCCGATGCCGCGCGCCTTTGCGTCGATCTGGGACTATGGGCCAACGTCGAAATCAAGCCAGCCAGCGGATTCGAGCACGAAACCGGGAACGTCGTCGCGGCGATGAGCGCGGAGTTGTGGCGAGCGGCACCGGTTGCGCCACTGCTCTCCTCCTTCTCGATAGACGCGCTGGAAGCGGCGGCCGCCGCTGCGCCGGGGCTGGTGCGCGGCCTGCTTGTGGAGGCCATCCCGGACGATTGGCGGGAGGCCGTGGCGCGGCTGAGCTGCGTGTCGCTGCACTGCAGTTTCAAGCATCTTACCAGGGTGCAAGCGCGGGCGGTCAAGGATGCCGGCTACGCGCTGCTCTGCTATACGGTGAACGACCCTGCAACGGCAAAGGAGCTCTTCGGCTGGGGCGTGGACGCGGTCGTCACCGACCGGCTCGACCCCGTCCTGCCCGAGCTTGGCGTTTCAGCGTGACCAATTTCACGAGGCGCAGTCGCGGGCCGGTGAACCTTTACAAACCGTTACAGCCTGAGGTCAACATTAGAACGGGAAACGGCGTTCTAGGAACCAGGGGAATCACCCCCACAACCAAAGGAGATCGAGATGAGAATCACGAAGACCGCATTGCTGTTGTTGGGCACGCTGGCGCTGCCCGCCTTTGCCCAAACCGCGCCCCCTGCACGCGACCCGGCCGCCACACCGGGGATCGACAAGCGCCAGGCCAATCAGGACAAGCGGATTCAGCAGGGCGTTCAGTCCGGCCAGCTCACCGGAAAGGAAGCTGCGCGCCTGGAGAAAGGACAGGCCCGCATAGAGCGCATGGAACAACGCGCCAAGGCCGATGGCGTGGTGACCAAGAAGGAGCGCGCCCAAATCCAGCAACAGCAGAACGTCCAGAGCCGCCGTATCGCCCGCCAGAAGCACGACGGCCAGACGGCCAAGCGCTGATTCATGTCAGCACCGCGGCCGCCGGACTCAGGCGCCGCCCCATTCAGGCGCCGCTACGAGCCGCTGACCAGCACGAGATGCGTCTTGACCGATTTGACGCCATCAACGGCTGCCGCGATCTTTTCGGCCTTTTCGCGGCTTGACTTGGCATCGACCGTTCCGAAGAGTTCGATTGCGCCATTTGCCGCGCGGACGTCCATGGCAAAGGACTTCAATCGCGGATCCGCGGCAAGCGCCGCTTTCACTGCCGCCGCAAGCGCGGCGTCGCGGGCCGCCGCTGGGTCGATGCGCGGTGACTCGGGCTTCTGACTCTTGGTCGACGATCCGGCGATCGGGGCGGCGGGCGAGGCGCTCTTCGCGGACTCTTCAGGCGCGGACGTCTTTCCGCAGCCGGCTATGCCCAGACACCAGGTCGCCGCAATGGCTGCGGCGAGGGTGCGGATGGCAAGCTCCCTGCATCGAAATCTCATTCCGTTCTCCTCCGATTCCTCGCGCCAGCGCTGCACGCAGTGGAACCAATGGTGAAAAAAAGAGGCAGCTTGACCCGCCTCAATCTCGCCTAGGACGAGATCTCTCTGCGCCAGGGATATCGGGATGGCTCGCACCAAATAGTGCTCCTGTCCGACTGGTCCGGGTGTCCCCCGATATTCCTTCTCTCTCCTCAAGATACCCGCTCGCTATTATTCCCTCTTGTAGACGATATCGCTGCGTCGATTCTGTGCCCAAGAGGTCTCGTCGTGGCCGGCTGCCCTGGGCTTTTCCTCGCCGAAGCTCACGGATTCAATCTGCCGCTCCGAGGCGCCGGCGACTGTGAACGACCATGCCTCTCCAGCTCTGTGTCTTGCGTGCTCTTCCGTGTCGAACGGCCCAAGCTCACTCAAGAAAGAGCACGCCGCCCGCTAGAACGGCAGCGGCGCGTCGGGTTTAGCAGGCTGCAACACCCGCCTGAAGTCCGCCTGGATGCGTTCCAGCGCCGCGGCATTGTCACCTTCGAACCGCAGCACGATCACCGGCGTGGTGTTGGAGGCGCGTGCCAGCCCGAAGCCGTCCTTGTATTCCACCCGCAGGCCGTCCAGGCGGATGATTTCGGTGGCACCGGGAAACTGCGCCGAGCGCTGCAGCTCGGCGATCAGACGGTGCGGCTCGCCCTCGGCGAGCTTCCAGTTGAGTTCCGGGGTGTTCAGCGAATCCGGCAGCGCCTCCAGTACCGCGCTCG
>Ga0209343_10004725_pt1 | contig 16754 bp, 11 predicted proteins | sample RifCSPlowO2_02_FD_184026 | JGI IMG/M metagenome (GOLD analysis project Ga0209343, IMG submission 184026) | Groundwater microbial communities from Rifle, Colorado - Rifle CSP2_plank lowO2_0.2 (SPAdes) (version 2) | ecosystem: Environmental > Aquatic > Deep subsurface > Groundwater | place... | reverse complement strand
TGCAACTGTCGAAGATTCGCGACGCCAGCACCAGCGAAGAAACCTACATGGAAGTCATCCGCGGCAAGACCGCGATGCTGTTCGAGGCCTCGACCCACAGCGCGGCAGCCCTGGCCGGCGCCACGGCCGAACAGACCGAAGCCCTGCGCACCTTTGGCGACAACCTCGGCGTGGCCTTCCAGCTGGTCGACGACCTGCTCGACTACCGTGGCGATGCCACCACCCTGGGCAAGAACGTCGGCGACGACCTGGCCGAGGGTAAGCCGACCCTGCCGCTGATCTACACCATGCGCGAAGGCACTGCCGAACAGGCTGTCCTAGTGCGCCAGGCGATCCAGAAAGGCGGCATCGAGGACCTGGAAAGCATCCGCAATGCCGTGGAAGCCGCCGGCGCCCTGGACTACACCGCCCGGCAAGCCCGCGACTATGCCGAGCGCGCCATTGCCTGCCTGGACGCCCTGCCCGCCAGCGAATACCGCGATGCCCTGGTCGAACTGAGCCGCTTCGCCGTCGCCCGCACGCACTGACGCTTGTCGTGACCAGAAGAACCCGTCCATGCGACGGGTTTTTTATTGAGCAATAACCCGACTACCTGAACCCGACTACCTGCTGGATGCAGCGATCCCTTGCAGGAGCCAGGGGACGCCGAGTCCTTGCCGGCGATCCGCCGCAGTGCAAACCGGTGCCGCCTGCCAGCGGTGCGCACGGCGCACCCTACCCGAACCGCGACCACCAGCATCGACCCGGGCGCGTCGACCAAGGCATGCCCCCATCGGCCAGGCAATTAAGACTTGCTATTAATGTAATAAGAATTATTCTCATCTGACCACTTGAAAGGGAGATGAGTCATGACCTACTTGATCGATGCCTGGCTGGACCGGCCACAGCCTTACCTGCGCATTCTCAATCGCGACACCGGCGAAGTCTGCGCGCTACTGGAAGAACAGGCGCTGGATGAACTGCGGGATCAGGGCGATCTGGACCTGCATGAACTGAATTCCAGCGAGCCGCTGGTGCTCAAGGAATTGGTGCGCAACCTGTTTCTTTACTGCTATGCGCGGGCATTGCGCCCGTGATCTGCATCGGCAGAGAAACGTCGCGGGCATGGCCCGCTCCTACGCAAGGTCGACTGTTGTAGGAGCGGCGGGGACGCCTAGGCCATGCCCGCGAACCGGAACCGCCTGAGCCGTTAGAGAACGTCCAGCAGCTCGACGTCGAACACCAGCACGCTGTGCGGCGGGATGCTGCCAACGCCTTGCTCGCCATAAGCCAGTTCGCTCGGCACATAGAGGCGCCATTTGCTGCCGGCGTTCATCAGTTGCAGGGCCTCGGTCCAGCCGGCGATGACGCCGCCAACCGGAAACTCGGCTGGCTGGCCGCGCTCGTAGGAGCTGTCAAACACAGTGCCGTCGATCAGGGTGCCGTGGTAATGGGTACGCACGCTGTCTTCACGGGACGGTTTGGCGCCTTCACCGGCAGTCAGCACTTCGTATTGCAGGCCGGAGGCCAGTACGGTGATGCCGTCACGCTTGGCGTTCTCGGCGAGGAAGGCCAGACCGGCCCCCGCCGCGGCTTCGGCCTTGGCCTGAGCTTCGGCCTGCATGATGTCGCGGATCACCTTGAAGCTGGCCGACAGCTCGGCTTCGCTGACGCGGCTCGGCAGCCCGGCGAAAGCATCGGAGATGCCGGCGATGATGGCTTCCAGGCTGGCGCCCGGCGGCGGATTGTCGCGCAGCTGGCCGCCAAGCTGACGACCGATGCCGTAGCTGACGCGGGTTTCGTCAGTGGAAAAATTGAGTTCGGACATGCCAAGGCTCCGCTGGGGTTGAAAAAAGGGCGACCAGCCTAGCACAGCGACGGCGACATGCCACACGGATCAACCCCGCCGCCCCGCAAGCCGAGACAGGCGCGGTTTTTATCCGGGCCACAAGCGCTGGCCAGGATGGACCGGGCGAACCGGTTTGCCCATGCCCTCATCCGCTAGCTGAGCATAAACAGTGCGGCGCCGCTGAACTGGGCGGCGAACTGGTGGGCGGGCATGGGCCGACCGAGCAGGTAGCCCTGGACTTCATCGCAATCGTGGACACGCAGGAAGTCCAGCTGCGCCTGGGTCTCCACGCCTTCGGCGATTACCGACAGGTTCAGGCTGTGGGCCATGGCAATGATGGCGCGGGCGATTTGCGCGTCCTGTTCGCCCTGCGGCAGGCCGTCGACGAAGCTGCGGTCGATCTTCAGCACGTCGATGGGAAACTGCTTGAGGTAGTTGAGCGACGAGTAGCCGGTGCCGAAGTCGTCGATCGCGATGCACAGGCCAAGATTCTTCAGGTCGTTGAGGGTGCGCAGGGCGCTCGCCACATCCTGCATCAGGATGCTCTCGGTCAGCTCCAGCTCCACGCAGGCCGGGGCGACGCCGCTGTCCTCGAGAATCGCGGCGATGCGCTGCGCCAGCGCGCCTTCGGTGAACTGCCGGGCCGACAGGTTGACCGAGATCTTCGGCACGCGGATCTTCGCCGCGTGCCAGCTTTTCAACTGGCGGCAGGATTCGGCCAGGACCCAGTCGCCGACCTGCACCACCAGGCCGAGTTCTTCCAGCACCGGGATGAAGTCATCCGGTGGCACCAGGCCGCGCACCGGATGCTGCCAGCGCAACAGGGCTTCGACGCCGGTCAGGCGTTGCCCGTTGCCGGAGAACTGCGGCTGGTAATAGAGCATGAACTCCTGCTGTTCGAGGGCGTGGCGCAGATCCCGTTCCAGTTCCAGGCGTTCCAGGGCGCTGGCGTTCATGTCCGCCTGATAGAACTGGAAGTTGTTCTTGCCATGCTCCTTGGCGTGGTACATCGCCGTGTCGGCGTTCTTCATCAACTGGCTGAGTTCATTGCCGTCCTGTGGACTGAGGGCGATGCCGATGCTGGCGGTGACGAAGAATTCGCGGCCTTCGAGCACGAACGGCCGGGCCAGGCTGGCGAGAATCTGTTCGGCGACATGGATCGCCCGATTCAGCGCCCCCTCGCGATTGGCGCACGACTGCAGCAGCAGGGTGAATTCGTCGCCGCCCATGCGCGCCACGGTGTCGTCGCTGTCGACGCAGGCCTCCAGGCGCACGGCGACGTCCTTGAGCATGCGGTCGCCAGCGGCGTGGCCCAGGGAGTCGTTGATCGGCTTGAAGCGGTCGAGGTCGAGGAACATCAGCACCACCCATTCCTGATGCCGTTCACCGTGCTGCAGAGCGGTGTGCAGGCGATCCTGGAACAGCGTGCGGTTGGGCAGGAGGGTCAGGGCGTCGTAGTAGGCCAGGCGATGGATGCGCTGTTCGCTGGCCTTGCGTTCGCTGATGTCGCTGAAGAAGCACACGTAGCTGACCAGGTCGCCATCTTCGTCCTGCACCGCGGTGATCCCGACCCAGGCCGGGAAGCTCTCGCCGTCGCGGCGCTTGAGCCAGATTTCGCCCTCCCAGCTGCCGCGCTGATTGAGCTGGTTGAGGACGTAATGCAGGTGGCTGGCTTGCTGGCGGTCGGCGGTGAGCATGCCCGGCAACTGGTCGAGAACCTGGGCCGAGGAATAACCGCTGACCCGACTGAAGGCCTTGTTGACCTGGACGATGTAGCCGGCCGGGTCGGTGACCAGGATCGCCGCGGTGGAATGCTCGAATACCGTGGCGGCCATGCGCAGGTCTTTTTCCGAGCGGCGCTGCTGGCTGATGTCGCGGCCCACACCGAGCAGGCCTTCGAAATGACTGTTTTCATCCCACATCGGCACCAGGCGCAACTCGACCGGAATTTTCCGGCCATCGGCGCGCAGGCAGTCGAAGATGAACAGTTGCGGCTGGAACTGCTCACGCAACTCGAACATGCGCTGGGGGCTGCCGAGCGCGCCGCGGACCCGGTCGAGCAGGATCGACAGGCCGGCCAGTTGCTGCGGGTTGGCGGCCAGGTTGTGGGAGTTGTTGGCCAGGAGCCATTCCGGTCGATGGCCGAGCAGCGGTTCCACCGAGGGGCTGACATAGTTGAGGTGCAGGCTGTTGTCGGTGGAGAAGATCACATCGCTGGTGCTCTCCGCCAGCAGCCGGTAACGCTGCTCGCTGTTGCGCAGCGATTCGCTGCTTTCGATCTGCTCGGTGATGTCCTTGGCCACTCCGATCAGGCGGCTGACCCGGCCGCGGGTGTCGCGGGCCAGGGCCTGCTCGCGGATGCTGAACCAGCGCCAGGCACCGTTGCGGTGGCGCCCACGCAGTTGTGACTCGAGCAGGACGCCGTCGCCGATCACCTGCTGCAGGTTGCGGATGCGCCAGTAATAGTCGCTGTCGTCGGGGTGCAGGATGTGCTCCCAGAAGCGCTCGCCCAGGGCTTTCAGCTCGATCGTGCTGTAACCCAGTTGCAGGCCCAGGTGGTGGTTGCTGAACAGCACGCGCTTATTCAGCAGGTCATGCACGTAGAGGGTGTCCGGCACTGCGCGCACCACATCCGACCAGAAGCGCTCGCGCTCGATCAACGACAGTTCGATGCGCTTGCGGCTGGTGATGTCGCTGATGCTCAGGGTCACCGCGTTCAGTTCTTGCGCGCTGTCCGGCAGGCGCAGCACCAGCCACAGGTGACGCTCGTGGCCTTGCGGGGTGCTGATCCGGCTCTCCAGTTCGAGCTGGCCGGCGCCTTCGAGCAGGGCGCCGAGCAGCTGCAGGCGAAAGCCCTCGGGGCGCAGCGGCCCGCTGTCGATCAGGTGCTGCCAGGCTTGCTCGGTGGAGTCGACGCCGAGCAGATGCAGGGCCACCTGATTGGTCTCGGTGAAGCGCATCAGTTGCAGCAGCTCGCCATGCCGCTGCGGATGGGCGTGCAGCCAGCGCCTCAGGCCCGCGCCGTCATGGATCTGCTGCTGGCGCAGGTACTCCGGCAGCGCGGCCAGGTCCAGTACGCAGAGCGCGGTGCCGGTGCCCTCGAAGATATCCTGGTAGCGCCGGCGGGTTTCCTGCAACACGCGGGTGGCATGCTGTTGCTCGGTGACGTCGCGCAGCACCCAGACGAAACCCAGGTGCCTGGCCGGCTCGCCGAGTTCGCAGCGGCTTATCTCGAACAGGCGGGTCATGCCGTCCTGCTTGATCTCGACCAGGTCGGGTTCAAGCTCGTTGGGTGCGCTGGAGGCGTGCAGCCGCAGCGGATCGAGGCGCGGCAGCAGTTGCAGCAGGTGCCAGTTGTGCGCGTCGGTGCTGCGTAAACCGAACAACTCCTCGGCCTGGGGATTGAGGTAACTCAGTTGACCATTGCTGTCGGTGACCAGCACGCGTTCCTCGATGGCCCCCAGTGCACTGGCCGCCTGGCGCAGCGAGCGCCGCGAGGCCGTATTGAGTTCATGCAGGCTGCGCTGTTCGCGCAGCAGGCGGTACAGGGCGAGCAGGGTCAATACGGAGCAGATCGCAAACAGCAGGAATTTGCCGGTCAGCGCGGGTAGCAGTTGGGCGCGCGCACTGCGCTCGTCGAACAGGGCACGCAGTTGCCAGTCGCTGCCCTTGAGCGGGGTCAGGAGAATGCTCTGCTGCAGATCGGTAGCGCTTATCGGCGCAGCGCTCGCGCTGTCGGCGGCAGAGTCGCCCTGCTGGCTGGCAATCGTGCGTTGCACCTGGTGGTCTTCCAACTGCCAGCGATAGCGACTCTGGTGGTGTTGATACAACCAGGTGCGCAATGCCTCGTCGGTCAGGCGCAAGACCCAGTAACCGCTCGGGTTGCTGCCCTGGTTCTGCCGCAGCAGCAGGTAGATCAGGCCGCCTTCACGGGTGCTGGACGCGTAGTAATAAGCCGAGCCGTTGCTGCGCTGGATCAGACCGGGCAGAGCGTGGCTGTCATCCGCCGGGGGTTGGCTGTCTGCCAGGATAATGCCGTGTGGGTCAAGCCAGACCAGGCTGTGCAGGCTGCTGAAGATCCCTCGCAGACTGTGCAGCAGGTTCTCGTCGATCGCGCCCGGGCCTGGCGCCGAAGTGCTTTGTCGCAGCATCGCCACGCCGGCCTGGGCCTTCAGCTCCATGCTCAGGCCGAGGTGATTGGCCAGTTGCGCGCTGAACTCATGGCTGAGCTGGCGCTGGTTGTCGAGCAAATGCCGCGACTCCAACTGCAGCTGCCACAGCAGCAACGCCAGCATGCCCAGCACCAGCGCGACCAGCGCACCCTTGATCGAGCTGCGCCAGGGGGGCGTCAGCGATTCGCCTGGTGCGTGCGGTAACGACGGTGATGTGTGGCTTGGCACTTGATGACGATCCTGCAATTACGGCTCGATGAAAGCAGGGCGTGCCGATGTCTTCCACTAGATCTGCCTTCTAGCAAATAACCGGGCGCGCGCGCGGGGCGCTAGCATGCCATAACCGTGGCGAAGTGCCAGTGCAGCCGACGAGCGTCGTTTGCCCTGCACGGAGCATTCCGGTAGCTTTGTCGCACGCGCGCGGGAGCTGTTACAGGCGATTGCGACACACCGGCTGGCGTGTGAAGCAGGCTTTATCGCCTGGCAGATCCCGTCACCCATGCCCCTGCGCTTGCTACGCACCCCGTAGCCATTTATCAGTTTTCCGTCTTAGAACCAAGGTTATTCATGGCCCAATACGTCTACACCATGCACCGGCTGAGCAAAGTAGTGCCGCCGAAGCGGGAAATTCTCAAGAACATTTCCCTGTCGTTTTTCCCTGGCGCCAAGATTGGCGTGCTCGGCCTCAACGGTTCGGGCAAATCCACCCTGTTGAAAATCATGGCCGGCGTCGACAGCGAGTTCGACGGCGAAGCCCGGCCAATGCCCGAGCTGAACGTCGGTTACCTGCCGCAGGAACCGCAACTCGATCCGAACAAGACCGTGCGCGAAGTGGTCGAAGAAGCCGTCAGCGTGATCAAGGACGCCCAGGCGCGCCTCGATCAGGTCTACGCCGCCTACGCCGAGCCGGATGCCGACTTCGACAAGCTGGCCGCCGAACAGGCCAAGCTGGAAGCCATCCTGCAAGCCAGCGACGGCCACAACCTCGAGCGCCAGCTGGAAGTCGCTGCCGATGCGCTGCGCCTGCCGGCCTGGGATGCCAAGGTCGCCGTGCTGTCCGGTGGCGAGAAGCGCCGCGTCGCGCTGTGTCGCCTGCTGCTGTCGGCGCCGGACATGCTCCTGCTCGACGAGCCGACCAACCACCTGGACGCCGACTCGGTGGCCTGGCTGGAGCACTTCCTCCATGACTTCCCCGGCACCGTGGTGGCGATCACCCACGACCGCTACTTCCTGGATAACGTCGCCGGCTGGATTCTCGAACTCGACCGTGGCGCCGGCATCCCCTACGAGGGCAACTACTCCGGCTGGCTGGAAGCCAAGTCCAACCGCCTGGCGCAAGAGTCCAAGCAGCAGTCGGCCCATGAAAAAGCCATGAAGGAGGAACTGGAGTGGGTGCGCAAAGGCGCCAAGGCCCGTCAGTCGAAATCCAAGGCGCGCCTGCAACGCTTCGAGGAAATGCAGTCGCAGGAATTCCAGAAGCGCAGCGAAACCAACGAGATCTACATCCCGGCCGGTCCGCGCCTGGGTGACAAGGTCATCGACTTCGTCAATGTGAGCAAGGGTTACGGCGACCGTGCGCTGATCGACAACCTGTCGTTCAGCATGCCCAAGGGCGCCATCGTTGGGGTGATCGGCGGCAACGGCGCCGGCAAGTCGACCCTGTTCCGCATGCTCATGGGCAAGGAACAGCCGGATGGCGGCAGCATCGAGATCGGCGAAACCGTGCAGTTGGCCTGCGTCGACCAGAGTCGCGACGACCTCGACGGCAGCAAGTCGGTGTTCGAGATGATTTCCGGCGGCTCCGACCAGATCCGCATCGGCAACTATGAAATTCCGTCGCGCACCTACGTCGGCCGCTTCAACTTCAAGGGCGGCGACCAGCAGAAGTTCGTCAAGGATCTCTCCGGCGGTGAGCGCGGCCGCCTGCACCTGGCCCTGACCCTCAAGGAAGGCGCCAACGTCCTGCTGCTCGACGAACCGTCCAACGACCTCGACGTGGAAACCCTGCGTTCGCTGGAGGAAGCGCTGCTCGACTTCCCTGGCGCGGCCATCGTCATCTCCCACGATCGCTGGTTCCTCGACCGCGTCGCCACCCACATCCTGGCGTACGAGGACGACTCGCACATCGAGTTCTTCGAAGGCAACTACACCGAGTACGAGGCCGACCGCAAGAAACGCCTCGGCGACGCCGCCTCCCAGCCGCACCGCGTGCGCCACAAGAAACTGGCGTAATAGCCTGTTGGCAAAAAGAGCCTGCACATCGCCTGTGCAGGCTCTTTTTTTATGGCTGTTTCTCGGTAATGCGCTGCCCGGGTGTCCGTTTTCCCGTAGGAACGTAGCGACAGCCCGCCCACCCGCTTCGTGCCACGTCAGTGTCGCCAGACTACTCGTGCAAGTAGTGATTGATGTCAGTGCAAGCTGGCCAGGAACGTCCACACTTTAATTAGTAAGTTTTCCTCTGGAGTTTTCCTATGTCTGCTTTCGATCCTCAAGCGGCACTCGATGCCCTGCTCGCCGAGTACAGTGCGCGGGCCAGTGCGATTCGTCAGGATCTGGCCCGCAGCCACTCGCCGGATTTTGCCGAGCAGGCCCTGCAACGACAGAACGATGAGGTGCTCGAAGCCCTGCTGGCCGAGGCCGAGAAAGGTTTGCGCCAGGTGGGGATGGCCAAGCTGCGGCTGGACGAAGGCACCTATGGCGACTGTCTGCGCTGTGGCGAGCCGATCGAGCTGGCGCGTTTGCAGGTGCTGCCGGCCGCCGAGTACTGCCTGGCCTGTGCCGATCAGGTGGTCGGCAGCTAGCAGGCCGCGCCTGCCCTCCCCATCCGCACGACCTGCCGCACGCGACCGGGCCTTTCAGTTGCAGTCGATAGCAGCCAGCACTCGCCTGGCGGCGGATACAGCCGTGTCGTCACAGGGCGGCGAGAAACGGCCCGCACCGACATTTCGCAGGCTAGTCAGCGCCTGGAGAATGGCCACTTGCTGCCACAGCGCATGGGCGGGGTTCCCGGGGTGACCACGTCACGCAAGCATAGCGGCATCTTTTCGCTTGCTCGGGATCAACCATACGGCTTGTGGATGGCGGCCGATGCGGCCATGATTTCACCAGCCCTCCGTTCAAGGATTACCAATGCCAGACTCCGTTGCAGCCCATTTGCGGCTGGCACCTGAAGCACTCACCCGCCCGTTCTCGCCCGAGCAGTTCAACTTCACCAGCACCGATGACCTGGAACCCTTTCGCGGTGTGCTGGGCCAGGAGCGCGCGGTCGAGGCCCTGCAGTTCGGCGTGGCGATGCCGCGCCCCGGTTACAACGTATTTGTCATGGGCGAGCCTGGTACCGGGCGTTTCTCGTTCGTCAACCGCTACCTCAAGGCCGAAGCCAAGCGCCTGGCGACCCCGGCGGATCACGTCTACGTCAATCATTTCGACGAGCCGCGCGAGCCGCGTGCGCTGGAATTGCCGGCGGGTAGTGCCGGGGCGTTCATCGCCGACATCAACCTGCTGATCGACAACCTGCTGGCGACCTTCCCGGCGGTATTCGAGCATCCGTCCTATCAGCAGAAGAAAAGCGCCATCGATCGCGCCTTCAACAAGCGCTACGACCAGGCGCTCGATGTGATCGAGAAGCTGTCCCTGGAAAAGAACGTGGCGCTGTACCGCGACAGCAGCAACATCGCCTTCACCCCGATGCTCGAGGGCAAGGCGCTGGACGAGGCCGAGTTCGCCCAGTTGCCGGAAGCCGAGCGCGAGCGCTTCCACGTCGACATCTCCACCCTGGAAGAACGGCTCAACGAAGAATTGGCCAGCCTGCCGCAGTGGAAACGCGAGTCGAGCAACCAGCTACGCCAGCTCAATGAAGAAACCATCACCGTGGCGCTGCAGCCATTGCTGGCGCCGCTGTCGGAAAAGTACGCGGAAAATGCCGGCGTCTGCGCCTACCTGCAGGCGGTGCAGGTCAACCTGCTGAAGACCGTGGTCGACCAGCTGGTCGAAGTGGAAAAGGCCGATGCGCAGACCCGCAAGCTGCTCGAAGAGCAGTACTGCCCGAGCCTGGTGGTTGGTCATCATGCGCATGGCGGTGCGCCCGTGGTGTTCGAGTCGCACCCGACCTACGACAACCTGTTCGGCCGCATCGAATACAACGCCGACCAGGGCGCGCTCTACACCAGCTACCGGCAACTGCGTCCAGGTGCCTTGCACCGGGCCAACGGCGGCTTCCTGATTCTCGAAGCGGAGAAGATGCTCGGCGAGCCGTTCGTCTGGGATGCGCTCAAGCGCGCGCTGCACTCGCGCCAGCTGAAGATGGAGTCGCCGCTCGGCGACCTCGGCCGCATCGCCACCGTGACCCTCAATCCGCAGGTCATTCCCCTGCAGGTCAAGGTCATCATCATTGGCGCGCGCCAGCTGTACTACGCGCTGCAGGATCATGATCCGGACTTCCAGGAAATGTTCCGCGTGCTGGTCGACTTCGACGAGGACATTCCCCTGGCCGACGAGAGCCTGGAGCAGTTTGCCCAGCTGATGAAGACCCGCACCATGGAAGAAGGCATGGCGCCGCTGACCGCCGCCGCGGTGGCGCGCCTGGCGACCTTCAGCGCGCGCCTGGCCGAGCACCAGGGACGCCTGTCGGCGCGGATCGGCGACCTGTTCCAGCTGGTCAGCGAGGCCGACTTCATCCGCCAGCTGGCCAATGAAACAGTCACCGACGTCGGCCATATCGAGCGCGCCCTGAAAGCCAAGGCGACCCGTACCGGCCGCGTGTCGGCGCGGATCATCGACGACATGCTGGCCGGCATCATCCTCATCGACACCGCCGGTGCCGCGGTCGGCAAGTGCAACGGCTTGACCGTGCTGGAAGTCGGAGACTCGGCCTTCGGCATGCCGGCGCGGATTTCCGCCACCGTCTACCCCGGCGGTTCGGGCATCGTCGACATCGAGCGCGAGGTCAACCTCGGTCAGCCGATCCACTCCAAGGGCGTGATGATCCTCACCGGCTACCTGGGCAGTCGCTACGCCCAGGAGTTTCCCCTGGAAATTTCCGCGAGCATCGCCCTGGAGCAATCCTATGGCTATGTCGACGGTGACAGTGCCTCGCTGGGCGAGGTCTGCACGCTGATTTCCGCCTTGTCGCGCCGTCCGCTCAAGCAGTGTTTCGCCATCACCGGTTCGATCAACCAGTTCGGCGAGGTGCAGGCGGTCGGCGGGGCCAACGAGAAGATCGAAGGCTTCTTCCGCCTGTGCGAGGCCCGTGGCCTGACCGGCGAGCAGGGCACGATCATCCCGCACTCCAACGTCACCACCCTGATGCTCGACGAGCGGGTGCTGCAGGCGGTGCGGGCCGGGCAGTTCCATATCTATGCGGTGCGCCATGTCGACGAGGCGTTGAGCCTGCTGGTCGGCGAAGATGCCGGCACGCCAAACGCCGAAGGCCAGTTTCCACCTGGCAGCGTCAATGCGCGGGTGGTCGAGCGCTTGCGCGAGATCGCCGAAATTGACATGGCCGAGGATGACAAGGAGGTGAAGGCCGAAGTGCTGGTGACGCTGCCCAAGGAGAAAAAACCGCGAGCGAAGAAGCCGGCCGCCTGACCTGCCAGCCGCCCGCTGCCAGGCCGGCTGCGGGCGCAATCGGCGGCTTGGACGAGGCTTCTGCGTGGCCCTGCCGGCCAGCGCCGGAGGATTTCATCCACACAGTTATCCACAGATGCGCGAGCTGACTGGCGGCTTCCCTGCGCCGCCTGTGCGGGTGTAGGCTGAAGACCTGATCACATGAGGGTCGCCGCCATGCCGCGCAGCCTCTGTCTCACCCGTCAATGTCTGGGTCTGATGACCCGTATCGAGTGCGTGGTATTGCCACTGGCCGGCGACAAGGGCCTCTGGACATTGATCTGCGCCGCCGGCCTGTCCGGCGCCCAACCCTCTGCCATCAAGGCGCAAGGCCCATTCTGCGGGCCCGTTGTGGCCGAAGGGGTGCTCGCAGAGATTGCCGAAAGCCTGCTGGTTCAGGGTTACGACGAATGCCCCGAGCTGCCGATCTGGCGTCTGCACATCCAGGCCGAGTTGCGTCGTTTGAATGGCGACCGTTGCGGCCGCCAGGGCTACTACCAATTCCAGCCGGATAGCTGAGCACGGCCTGATCGTCTTTTGAGCAGCAGGCAGAAGGGCCGGTCACAGCTGGCGTGGCGACTTTAATCCCGGGCCTGCCCACAAGGTTATCCACAGTTGCTGGGGATAAGCGCAACGGAGTGATTCCCGCTTGCGCCTTTGTCTGCCCTGCCCTTTGTCTGAAGAGGTACGCTGGGTATACTCGCCGGCAGCTTTATTGGCCACTTGCGAGACCCCATGGAACGCTTTATCGAGAACACGATGTACGCCTCGCGCTGGTTGCTGGCGCCAATTTACTTCGGGCTATCGTTGGCGGTGCTGGCGCTGTCGATCAAGTTCTTTCAAGAGGTCTATCACATCCTGCCGGATATCTTCGCCCTGAGCGAAGCGGATCTGATCCTGCGCCTGCTGTCGTTGATCGACATGGCCCTGGTCGGCGGCTTGCTGGTGATGGTGATGCTGTCGGGCTATGAGAACTTCGTGTCGCAGTTGAACATCAACGAGGGCACCGAAAAACTCAGCTGGCTGGGCAAGATGGATTCCGGCTCACTGAAGATGAAGGTGGCGGCCTCGATAGTGGCGATTTCCTCGATTCACCTGCTCAAGGTGTTCATGGATGCCAAGAACTATGACGTCGCGCACCTCAAGTGGTACGTGATCATTCACCTGACCTTCGTCGGCTCGGCATTCGCCATGGGTTATCTGGATAAGCTGACCAAATACCAGGCGGATTGAGAGGTTGTGAAAAAACTCTCGCCTACTGCGGCCCTCTCCAAACATCCGCGGCGGTGTTGCGCTATGTGAAAAGTGAGGTCATTTAGCTCACTAAACTCCCCCACTTTTCACATAGCGCGCCTTGCTGCGAGCGCTTGGAGGCGGCCCCGCGATGGCGCTCGATATTTTCACAGCCTCTGATCCCTGCCTGCGCCTGACCCGCCGTCCGGCCGTTGCAAAACGGACGGGCGGCTTGCTTTGTGCCTTGTGTTTTTCTGGTCTTGTAGAAGGATTGTAGGTGTAGCAGTTCTTGCCCAGCTCGATAGCAGCGAGGTGCCCTTATGAATCTGCATGATCTATCTGTCCATGCCCGTGCCGGGCATATCGACGAACTCAATCTGATTTCCATTGAAGGCGGCATCTACGTGCTCGAAGCGCATATGGACGGTCGTGCTCACTCGCTCAATGACAAGAGCGGCCAGACCTTGCACCTGCGCTCGGTCGAGCATGCGCGCGAGCTGTTGCATGAGTTGCCCAAGCTGCCGTTCCATCTGGTGCATGCCGTGGTACATGACGAGATGTGCGGCATGCCGGATGAATCCCCGGATACCGTGCGCGTCCCGATTCCACTCGGCGCTTGAGAAACAATCGAGCAGCGTAGCGAGGCCGTCTCCAGGCGTTCGCGGCAAGGCGCGTTACGAACCATGGTGCACTGCCTGCGGCGAGTGACACCCTACGGAGCGCGGATTGTTCGAGATAATGGGTCGCAGCCCCGAAGCCCGAATGCCATCCGGGGATGCAGTCGCTGGCGGCAAAAAGCTCGCGGATTGCGCTGGCGCCTATCAGGGCTACGAAACTGCAAGCTGCCTTGTGCATGAACCCCACTTGTCCGCCACATGACTGCGCTGCATACCCCTGCTTAGCCGAGATGGGGTAGAATTCGCCCCCTCTTTCTACCGCCCAGCTGATTTTCTCAGGGGATTTGCCATGTTCAGCCGTGATTTGAATCTTGCTCGTTTTGACGCCGAACTGTTTACCGCGATGGAGCAAGAAGCCCAGCGCCAGGAAGAACATATCGAGCTGATCGCCTCGGAAAACTACACCAGCCCAGCGGTGATGGAAGCCCAGGGCAGCGTACTGACCAACAAGTACGCCGAAGGTTATCCGGGCAAGCGCTACTACGGCGGCTGCGAGTACGTCGACGTGGTCGAACAGCTGGCCATCGATAGAGCCAAACAGCTGTTCGGCGCCGACTATGCCAACGTCCAGCCGCACTCCGGCAGCCAGGCCAACGCCGCCGTGTACATGGCCCTGCTCAACCCGGGCGACACCGTGCTGGGCATGAGCCTGGCGCATGGCGGCCACCTGACCCACGGCGCCAGCGTCAGCTTCTCCGGCAAGATCTACCACGCCGTGCAGTACGGCATCGACGGCAACGGCCTGATCGACTACGACGAAGTCGAGCGCCTGGCCGTCGAGCACAAGCCGAAGATGATCATCGCCGGCTTCAGCGCCTACTCCCAGGTTCTGGATTTCCCGCGCTTCCGCGCCATCGCCGACAAGGTAGGTGCTTACCTGTTCGTCGACATGGCCCACGTGGCCGGCCTGGTCGCCGCTGGCGTGTACCCCAACCCGGTGCCGTTCGCCGACGTGGTCACCACCACCACCCACAAGACCCTGCGCGGCCCGCGCGGCGGCCTGATCCTGGCCCGTGCCAACGAAGCGCTGGAGAAGAAGTTCAACTCCGCGGTGTTCCCGGGCGGCCAAGGCGGCCCGCTGGAGCATGTGATCGCAGCCAAGGCGGTGTGTTTCAAGGAAGCCCTGCAGCCCGAGTTCAAGGCCTACCAGCAGCAGGTGGTGAAGAACGCCCAGATCATGGCCGGCGTGTTTATCGACAACGGCTATGACGTGGTGTCCGGCGGTACCGAGAACCACCTGTTCCTGCTCAGCCTGATCAAGCAGGACATCACCGGTAAAGACGCCGACGCCGCGCTGGGTCGCGCCTTCATCACCGTAAACAAGAACAGCGTGCCCAACGATCCGCGCTCGCCCTTCGTCACCTCGGGCCTGCGCATCGGCACCCCGGCCGTGACCACCCGCGGCTTCAAGGAAGACGAGTGCCGTCAACTGGCCGGCTGGATGTGCGAGATCCTCGCCAACCTGGGCGACGAATCGGTCGAAGCGCGCATCCGCGAGCAGGTCAAGGCGCTCTGCGCCAAGTTCCCGGTCTACGGCAACTAAACTGCAACCGCATAACGCAAAAGCCCGCCAAATAGGCGGGCTTTTTAGTGGCGCAGCAACAAGCGCCTGGCTGCTGGCGATTGATAATTACCCTGACCTCCCGGCCAGACATCGGGCCTTATGCCCCGGATGCGCCACATAAAGCCAAGCCCGCCGTAGCAGCCTTGGCTATAGTGGACAAAACCGCACAGGAGTTTTTGCATGAGCGACACGAGCAACGAGCGTAGACGCTTTCAGCGCATCGCTTTCGATGCCCCCACCGAGATCATTCAGGGTGAGCGGCGCTGGACTGTCGAGCTGCATGATGTATCGCTCAAGGGGCTGCTGATCAAACGTCCGCCGCAGTGGAATGGCGACCCCAATCACCCCTTCAACGCCAGCATCCAGCTCGCCGAGGACGCCCGCGTGCAGATGGAAGTGGTCCTGACGCGCACCCATGGCGAGCTGCTCGGCTTCGTCTGCCGGCATATCGACCTCGACTCGATCAGCCACCTGCGGCGCCTGGTGGAACTCAACCTAGGCGATGAAACCCTGCTGGAACGCGAACTGGCGGCGCTGGGCGAAGGCGACTGACTGCCCTTCCTATGCAGTTCTAGTCGAATAGAGCATCGAGCGCCTGTTCCAGGCGGGTTACCGCGATCACCTGCAAGCCTGCCGGCGCTTCCTTGGGGGCGTTGCCCTTGGGCACGATGGCGCGCTTGAAGCCATGCTTGGCGGCTTCCTTCAGGCGCTCCTGACCGCTTGGCACCGGGCGCACCTCGCCGGACAGGCCAACCTCGCCGAACACCAGCAAGTCATGGGCCAGCGGCCTGTTGCGCAGGCTGGAGATCACCGCGGCCATCAGCGCCAGGTCGGACGCGGTTTCCAGCACCTTGACCCCGCCGACCACGTTGAGGAACACGTCCTGATCATGGGTGGGGATGCCGCCGTGGCGATGCAGCACGGCCAGCAGCATGGCCAGACGGTTCTGGTCCAGGCCCAGGGTGACGCGCCGCGGGTTGGCCATGTGGCTGGTGTCGACCAGTGCCTGCACCTCCACCAGCATTGGCCGGGTGCCCTCCCAGGTGGCCATCACCACGCTGCCCGGCACTTCTTCCTGGGCACGGGTGAGGAAGATCGCCGAGGGGTTGGTGACTTCCTTGAGGCCCTTGTCGGTCATGCCAAACACGCCCAGTTCGTTGATCGCGCCGAAGCGGTTCTTCACCGCCCGCAGCAGGCGCAGGCGGCCATCGGACTCGCCCTCGAAATACAGCACGGTATCGACCATATGCTCGAGCACCCGCGGGCCGGCCAGCGAGCCATCCTTGGTCACGTGGCCGACCAGGAAGATCGCCGTGCCGCTCTGCTTGGCGTAACGCACCAGCAAGGCCGCACTCTCGCGCACCTGGGACACGCCGCCGGGAGCCGACTGCAATTGCTCGGTGAAGATGGTCTGGATCGAGTCGATCACCATGACCTTGGGCTTTTCCAGGCGCGCGGTGGCGATGATGCTTTCGATGCAGGTTTCGGTCATCACCTTGAGCTGGTCTTCCGGCAGGCCCAGGCGACGCGCGCGCATGGCCACCTGCTGCTGGGATTCCTCACCGGTGACATAGAGGGCGGGAAAGCGCGTGGCGATATTGCACAGGGTCTGCAGCAGGATGGTCGACTTGCCGATCCCCGGATCGCCGCCGATCAGCACGACCGAACCGTCTACC
>Ga0209343_10004724_pt1 | contig 16754 bp, 15 predicted proteins | sample RifCSPlowO2_02_FD_184026 | JGI IMG/M metagenome (GOLD analysis project Ga0209343, IMG submission 184026) | Groundwater microbial communities from Rifle, Colorado - Rifle CSP2_plank lowO2_0.2 (SPAdes) (version 2) | ecosystem: Environmental > Aquatic > Deep subsurface > Groundwater | place... | reverse complement strand
CGCTTGATATTGCCCATAAATTTAGACTAATTATGCCAATATTTATATCTTAGCATACTGTCCAAATTTTGGGGTAAGGCTTAGCACCCCAACTGCAGTGTTTGGATAGCTGCGGATAGGTTATATTTTATAACCTTCGACTGCACTGACGGCAGTCGGAACGTGACTGTCGGCTGCGGTGGCCGTGGCCTAAGCGCCAACTGGTGGCCTAGCGGTGTTAGCAAGAACGGCGCTTAGTGCCCTCTATGTTTCCGGCAATCCACCCCGCGTCAACTTCGAAAAAAAAGAAGCAGGCGTGGGGACTTTTTTATCCCCACGCCAAATTTGGTATGGGGATAAATTGAAAATCTGGCCGGTTTTGTGTAGAATGAAGTCATGCTGAACCTAGAGACCGACATCGCCAATCTCAACCGCGTGGGCGCGTCAACGGCCAAGAAGCTCAAAAAATTGGGCACGGCCACCGTACGCGATTTGTTGTTTTATTTTCCTTTCCGTTATGATGATTTTAGTAAAGTTACGCCCATCGCTCGATTGGCCACTGGCCAAAGTGCTAACGTGGTCGGGCAGATAGATTTGTTGCAGAATAAGCGCAGTCCGAGACGCCGCATAAACATAACCGAGGCCCTGATCAGCGATGGCACGGAAAGCTTAAGAGTGATTTGGTTTAACCAGCCATTTATCGCCCGTATTTTGAAAGCCGGGGATTGGGTGTCGCTGGCCGGAAAAGTGGAAGATGATTATGGCGGCCCGACCATGACGTCGCCGGTTTATGAGAAGGTAACCTCCCCTAACCCCTCCTTCGTAAGGAGGGGGACGTCTGGTTTTTATCAAGGAGGTAATAACGCGATTCATACCCAAGGCTTGGTACCAAATTATCATCTGACCGCTAATTTAACACATAAGCAGGTCAGATTTCTGATAAAACAAGTTATTAGCCTGGCTAATAAAATTACCGACTGGCTGCCCTGGGAAGTTAAGCAAAATGTCAAGTTGATCAGCTTGGGCGAGGCCATAAAAAAAATCCATTTTCCTAAAACTGATTTAGAGATTAGAAAAGCTCGCGAACGCCTGGCTTTCGACGAGCTTTTTTTAATTCAACTGCAGTCGCAGCTGATAAAAAAAAGTTTAGCTTTAAGCCAGGGGCTGAAGATTGAATTTCATGAGCCAGAAACCAAAAAATTTGTCGGCAGTTTGCCTTTTAAATTAACCAACGCGCAAAGAAAAGCCGCCTGGGAAATCTTGAAAGACATGGCCAGGGGCAGGCCCATGTCCCGCCTCCTGGAAGGCGACGTGGGCAGCGGCAAAACCCTGGTGGCTGTTTCGGCCATGCTTAACGTGGCGTTAAACCAAAAGCAGGCGGTTCTGATGGTGCCGACGGAAATTTTAGCCAGACAGCATTACGACACGGTTTGCAGATTGTTGGCCGATTTTGGGGCGAAAATTGGGCTGGTAACGAGAAGTCAGAGAGAAATATCCAAATCCCAAATCCCAAATCCCAAACAAATTCTAAATTCCAATGACCAAAAAACAAAATTAAATTCGATCAATATTATGGCAGAGGCGGATATTGTTATCGGCACGCATGCCTTGATCCAAGCCGATGTTAAATTTAATAACTTGGCTTTAGCCATCATCGATGAACAGCATAGATTCGGCGTGGAACAGAGGCAAAGGTTAATTGAAAAGAGCGGCGGTAAGTTAACGCCCCATTTTTTGAGCATGACCGCCACGCCCATTCCCCGAAGCCTGGCCTTGGCTTTGTACGGTGATCTGGATCTGTCAATCATCAACGAAATGCCCCAGGACAGGAAAAAAATCATTACCCAGGTGGTGCCGGAGAAAAGCCGGGCGGCGGCCTATGAATTTATCCGCCAGCAGATTAGGCAGGGACGCCAAGTCTTTGTGATTTGCCCGCTCGTTGACTCAGCCGATAAGTCGGGTGCCAAGTCGGTGGAAGCGGAATATGAAAAATTGGCCAAGATTGTTTTTCCGGATTTAGCCATCGGCAAACTGCACGGCCGGCTCAAGGCCGGCGAAAAAGAAAAGATCATGCGGGAATTTTTGGACGGCAAGATAAAAATTTTGGTTTCCACCTCGGTGGTGGAAGTCGGCGTGGACGCGCCCAACGCCTCGGTGATGATGATTGAGGGCGCTGACCGCTTTGGTTTGGCCCAGACCCATCAGTTCAGGGGCCGGGTGGGCCGAAGCCGTTATCAATCGTATTGTTTTCTCTTTACCGACAGCCAGGCGGCCGATACTTTAAAACGGCTTGAAGCTTTGACGAAAAATCATGACGGTTTGGCTTTGGCTAAACTAGATTTAAAATTCAGAGGGCCGGGAGAAGTCTACGGTACCGAGCAAAAGGGCTTCCTTGAATTAAAAATCGCTTCTTTATTTGATTATGCTTTAATGAAGCAGGCCAGGGAGCAGGCGATCAGGCTCTTAGAAATTGATCCTGGCTTAAATCGCTGGCCGGCCCTGAAAGCCCGTCTGGGCGAACGGGAGAAAAAAGCGCATTTGGAATAAAGTAAAAAATTGGACAAAATTTGCCAAATGGCGTATAGTAAAAAGTAAAATAATAATATTTTTTAAACAACAAAAAAAGGAGGTGATCTTTAAATAAAAAATCGAGTCCGCGTTTAGTTTAGAGCAAAGGAATGGAGGCAACTTATGTCCGCGAAACTTGACAGAAGAGATATTGGTTTCGTTTACGATGAGATCGGAGGGATGACAATTTTATTCGGCGGCCGTTTCTTGGGGGTGGCAGACGGAACCGAAATGTCCATTGAGAGGTTTAAGGCCCTAATGGCAGACAGGTCGCGCGCCAAGGGCAGACTCTGCTTCTCCGGCTATAAACCAGGCAAAAGGTATGTCGATTAATTGTATAGCAAATAACAAAAAAAGGAGGTGATCTTTATAAGAGATTAGTCGGTGCGGTACAAAAGTGAAACCAAAAAAAATCGGAGGAAAAAAATGTCAGCGAGAACTTTGAAAAACTGTTTGGTTGTTAGCAGAGATGGCGGCAACAGGCAGGTTGAATACGTTTTACAGGAGAAGGGATTTTCCCTCATCCCGTCGGGTAATGGCCAGGAGGGAGTGGCCGCGCTTGGGCGCTTCAAGCCCAAAATGATAATTCTTTTTTTCAATCCAGAGGACCAGGACGACATCTTGGTCCTTAGGGCGGTGCAGGCCGTGTTTCAAGAACGGTACTTTGAAATAAGGGCGGTTATTATCAGCCCGGACGTCAAAGCCACGGCGCGGCTTTTGGGCAAGGCGGCGAAAAACCGTCATTGCACGGTCTTGCCAGACTGGTCTAATCGCCGAGCCTTGGCGAGATTAGAGTGTCTTGAAAACATGGGTCGAGTCATTGGTGGCCGCTAACGGAGACGGCTCGTCCCGGTAATGGAAATTTTTTAGTCTAGGCGCCCTACTTTGTAGCGGTGCCTCTTTTTTATAAAAAATCGGCTACTGCCGATGTAAGATTTGTTTTATTAAGGCGGCAAACTTTATTTCTTCACCAGATAACCAATTATTTCCTGAACATTTTTCATTTGAATCAGTTTAATTTTTTTCGGCAGGGACAATTCGCTAACTGCCCCGATATTTTCCGGTATGATGGCTTTTTCAAAGCCCAGTCTTTCGGCTTCTTTTAATTTTTGTTCCAGCTTAATTACCGGGCGGATTTCACCGCCCAGGCCGACTTCGCCCAAAACCACCAAGTTATTTTTAACGATTTGGTTTAATAACGATGAAGCCATGGCCAGGCAGACGGCCAAATCCAGGCCGGGGTCGTCGAGTTTCAAGCCGCCGACCACGTTTAAGATCACGTCCTGGTTGGTTAAATTCAGATTGGCGCGCTTGGTTAGAACCGCCACCAGAACCATTAAGCGGTTTAAGTCAAAGCCCGAGGCTTTCCTCTGCGGATAGCCGAAGGCGGTTTTAGTAACCAAGGCCTGGACTTCAATTAAAAACGGCCGCGTGCCTTTGATGGCGGAGCTGATGACCGAGCCGCTGATATTTTGGTTTTTTTCCATAAAAATCAGCGAAGGGTTGGAGACTTCTTTAAAACCTCGGGCGGTCATCTCAAAGATGCCGATCTCGTTGGTCGGGCCAAAGCGGTTTTTCGAGGCGCGCAGGATTTTATAATCATGATTGGTCTCGCTTTCCAGATAGAGCACGGTATCTACGATGTGCTCCAGCGTTTTCGGGCCGGCCAGACCGCCATCTTTGGTGATATGGCCGATCAGGATGATGGCGATATTCTTTTGTTTGGCCGTTTCTAAGAAACTCACCGTAGCGCCGCGGATTTGGTTTAAGCTGCCGGCTTCGCCGGCGATAATTGACGAATAAATAGTTTGGATGGAATCAATAATCACTAAAACCGGCTTTAATTGATTGGCGGTAGCGATGATTTTTTCCGCGTTGGTTTCGCTTAAAAATTTGATTTTTTCGGTTGGAATCATCAGACGGTTGAATCTGTTTTTTATTTGGCTGGCCGATTCTTCGCCGCTGACATAAATTACTTCGCCGTCTGGGCCGTTGGCGGCCTGTCTGCCTTGTCGGCCGGCCGGCAGGTCGGACAGGCAGGCGGCGATTTGCGCCACTAGAGTGGATTTGCCGATGCCGGGTTCGCCGCCCAGCAAAATAAGGGAACCGGCAACCAGGCCGTCGCCCAAGACTCGGTCCAGCTCCTGGATGCCGGTGGCGCGGCGGTTAAATTCGCCTGGCTGGTCCAATTTTTTCAAATCAACCAGCTCGGCCGGGCTGACGGCCGCGGCTTTATCCGCGGCCTTGAGATTTACGGTTTCTGTCCGCAGAGTTCCCCAGCCGCCGCACTCTAAACAACGCCCACTCCATTTAGGGAATTGGGCGCCGCATTTGGAACAAACAAAGATAGTGGAGATTTTATTGGGCATAGCGAAAATGATGGAAAAATGTAAATTTTAATTTTTCATTTTCAACTGTCATTTTTAACTTTAATTTTTTAATTTTACACTTACTTTAGCTTTATCCTGTTTATCCTCCCCGTATTGGCATCAGTGAAATAGAGATAATAACCGTTGGCCGAAACGATTAAGTCAGACATGGTCGCTTGGCCGTCGGGTACGGCAATCAGTTTTTTCAAACCGGTTTGGATATCAATTTTATATAAATTATCCTTAATGTTTTTGGCCAGTTCAGGGAATAAACCGGCGCCTTCCGGCAGCGTTTCCGGTACGGCGCAATAAAGATCGGTTTTCGAAGCGAAGGCGCATTTATCCGCCCAGGTCTGCAGATTTAATTTTGCCCGGCCGGAGCCGATATTTTCGCCCTGGGCGTTGGCAATCCAAAGTTCAGGCTTTAAGCCGTTATCGCTTGAATAGACGCTGTAAAGCAAGCGGTCGCCCGCCGGCGTCCATTTCGGTCTGAAGCCCCGGCCTTCAATGGTTAAGGCCTTAAAATTTTCTTGGTTTAAGCCGACAAAAAATACATATTGCGTATCCAGGCCAATGCCCTCGGTGTACATGGCGGCAGTTTGGCTATCGGGCGACCAGGCCGGATAGACGGTTTCGTCTTTATCGCCCAAGGCGGCGATTCTTTTGACGTCAGCGCCCTGGTCATTAATCACGGCCAGCCAGCGGTTGTCAACGCTGTCAGCCAGGCTTTTAAAAACAATTCTTGAACCATCGGCAGAAAAGTCAAAATCCTGCCAATGCTTAGGCAGGCTGATTTGCTGGTTGGTTTTAAAGTTATAGATGATTTTCGCTTGATCCGGATATTCTAAGATCGCTTTGCTTTTATCCGGCGACCAGGTAATATGTTCTGCTTCATAAAAGACTTGGCTTGTGAGCAAGCTTAATTTCCCGTCCTGGGTTAAGCGGTAGAATCTGCCGTCTTGCCGGTTTAAGTAAAATAGATCGTTGCCATCGACCGACAAAGTTGCTCCTAAACTTGGCGTCTGGTTTAACTCGGTCGTCTGCGTCAGGCCGCCTTGCGCTATGGCGCTGGCCGGAAGCGTTTCTTCTCCTGCCCCCGTTAGACCGCTTTGGCCTTGGCCGCCTGAAGAAATTCGGCCTGGGCCGGTTTGAGCCGCGGGCAGATAGCCTGCCGTAGTGGTAGCGGTCGGCCCTGATTCTACCGCGGCGGGCGGACCTGGCTTAAAAAACATCAGATAGAGCAGGTAGCCCAAAATTAAAACCGCCAAAGTAAAGATTATGGCGATGAAGATTTTTTGGTATTTTATTAGAAAATTCATATATCTATAGCTCACGTCTTTAAAAAGAAATTTTATTTGAGCTTATTGATTTTGGTAAAAGCGAAAGTTTATGGTATAATAGTGATATAGAATTTTTTTGTCCGAACCTTTATTCTTTAGCGTTATTATTGTATAATTATATAACATCGGGCCAGAAGTGTCAAAAATCATTATTTGTTTATTTGATCGGCTAATTTTATTTTTATGGGCTTATTTTTTTCCAGCGAAAGCTATTTGGGAATTGACATCGGCTCTTCCAGCATAAAAATCGTAGAATTAAAAAACGAGAGCGGCAAAATTAAGCTTTTAACCTATGGTTTTAGCGAAAATCTCGATGATTTAGATAATAAAGACCCCGGTGAAATATCGGCTGTTATCAATAAAATTTGCCTGGAAGCCGGTGTTTTTAGCCGTAAAGCGATTTCGGCTTTGCCCACTTTTTCGGTTTTTTCGTCGGTTATAAATTTATCCGGCGTGGGTAAAAAAGACTTGCCTTCAGCCATAAATTGGGAAGCCAAAAAGGTTATTCCCTTGCCGCCCGAAGAAATGATTTTGGATTGGAAAAAGATTCCCAATACCGCCGGAGTTGACGATAAAGAAAACGTTAAAATTTTGCTTACCGGCGCGCCGCGGTCTCTGGTAAAAAAGTATATTGAAATTTTTAAAAACGCTCAGATAAATTTGTTGAGTTTGGAAACCGAGACCTTTGCCTTAATCCGTTCGCTTTTAGGCAACGACAAAGCAACTGTTATGATTGTGGAAATCGGGGCTAAAACCACCAGTTTTAACATTATTGATCAAAACATCCCGATTTTAAACAGAAGCGTTGATATCGGCGGCTGGACCATTACTAAGGCCATCGCCAACAATCTTAATATTGGTTTGGAGCGGGCCGAGCAGTTTAAGTATGATTTGGGCATCAGTTCGCTTGATTCGGCGGATAACACCATCCCAAAGACCATAACCGAAAGCATCTCTCCCATTGTCAATGAGATTAAATACGCTTTAAATTTATTTCAAAGCAAGAGCAATCAGAAAGTGGATAAAATCATTTTAAGCGGCGGTTCAGCGCTGCTGATAAATTTTACCAGCTATTTATCAAAAATATTGAATCTAAACGTCTTGGCCGGCAACCCGTGGTCAAAAATTTCCTACCCGCTTGAATTAAGGCCGCTTTTAGATGAAATCGCGCCGCGTCTGGCTATCGCCATCGGCCTGGCCTTGAGGGAGATGGAGAAATAATAGAAAATGTAAAATGTAAAAATCAAAGTTAAAAATTATGGAGTGAAAAATTTTTATTAAAAATTTTTCACGAGATAGTCTTCTCTTGATTTTTCATTTTGACATTTAAATTTTACATTATTTATGTCCGATATTAATTTTTTAGCCAATAAAAAGGCCGATGAAGCGGATGAGACGGACAAGTCTCGGCTGGCCGACAAAAAAGAAAAAATAGTTTGGTCGGAGCCGGAAGATACTAAGTCCCTGCCCAGGGAGGCGCCTTTTTTCGCCTTATCGTTGTTTAAAAAGAAAACGGCGCCTAAAAAGCCAGTAGCCGAAACACCGGCGGCAGAACCTTTGCCGGCCATTGACAGAAGCAAAATCAGGCAAATGCGCCAAGAAATTCTGGGATTAATTAAGCGTCAGAAGAATTTGGAGTCGGGAAAAAAACATAAAAAATCGATTAATGGTGGATCGGAATTTGCTCCGAGCGCTATGCCAACGCCTCGGCCAGCTTCGCCGAGCCTGGGCGGGGGAGGCGGCGGGGTTCGGCCAGGTAAAGCCGGTCATAATTTTTTTGCCGGCTTGCTGGCTGGATTTAAAAAACAGCCCAGCCAAAGGGAAGTTTTGATCGATTATCAGCAAGTCTTCAATGATGGAAAAAATCGAGGAAATCAGCCCGCCCGTCCCGCTTCGCCCGCCTCACCGGAGCCAAAGCCAGTCCAGCCGGCGCGGTCGGCGCAAGTTAAGCCGAGTCCGGACTTGCCTGGGGGAGAAAACGGAAATAAAGCGGCCGTACCCGAACCCAAACCTCGGGCCGGTTTTTTTAGCCGATTTTTTAAATGGATTAAAGACAAAATATCAGCCTTAGGCTGGTTTAAAACCGGACCGGTAAAAATTAACTTGAAAGAGGCCGGGAAAATCAAACCGACGGCTGCCCCGGGGCCGCGACCGCGGCCGGCAGAGGAAAAAAAAGCAGAGGTTAAGATTAAAGAGACGGTAGACGCGGAGCCGGCCACGGCTGCCAGTGACGCGGTCAAAGTTCTGGAGACGAATTTAATAAAAGGCGAGATCATAACCTTTTTTGATTGGCGTAAAGAATCTGTGGGTTTGATTAAGGCGGTTTTAATTCCGGTTTTTTTAGTTTGCTTGATTTATTTTGGCCTGGTGTACTACCAAAAATATAACCAGACAAAGATTGAAGCTCAAGCCAGAGAACTTAATGAACTGATGGAAAACATAAAGCAAGAAGAGCCAAGTTTTAAAAAAATTATTGAATTTCAGAACCGGCTGAGCTTGGTTTCTAAAATATTTGCCAAACATATATATTGGACGAATTTTTTTAAATTTTTGGAAGATAATACGATTAAAGATGTTTTTTTTCAAGGCTTTAGCGGCGACACCGGCGGCGATTATTCGCTCAACGCGGTTGCCTCAAGATTTAGCGATATCTCCGGACAAGTCAACCTTTTGGCGGAAAATCCGAAGATAACCAGCGTTGAGACGGCCGGCGGCAAGCTGGCTTCGGGCGGCGTCGGCGCTAAATCCGGGGTGGCATTTAATCTGAGCTTTTCGATTTTAAACAGTATTTTTATCGAGTAAATAACTAAATTTAGCCAATACTCGATAATTAATAAGTACAATTCTACTCTTCTCTTTTGTGGGGAATGAATAATCAATATGGAAACAAAAAACCAGCCGCCGGCCGGCGGAACAGAATATAAGCCAGACAGTTTGATTAAAAAACGTGTAAATAATTTTTTAATAAATTATTTTGGTTATTTGACGTTTATCATGGCTTTAATCATTTTTGCCGCCGGTTTGTTTTGGTTCGCCTATCCGCGATATCAAAGAATATCCCAAGGCGATGATATCGCAATGAAAAATTTGCGGGCCGAATATGAGGCTAAAAACAATTATCTGGGTAAAATCAAAAATTTAAAAAAATTATACCAGCAGGTCAGCCAGGCGGAGATAAAGAAAATTGAAGGCATGGTGCCGAACGATAGCAAGATTATTAATCTGATTCCTGAAATTGAATCGATAATTTTAAGAAACGGCGCTGTTTTAGATTCCATTAAAGTCGAGCCAAATTTTAACAAAGAGGCCAGCGCCAAGACCAACACTGAAGCCGGCAAAAAGACGGAGTCGTTATCGGGAATTTTTGGCGGGCCACCGCCCAAAGGAGTCGGGCGGATAAAGATAGAAATTAGCTTGAGTTCAGTCAGCTATCAGGTTTTAAAGAACATTATTAAAACTCTGGAGAATAATTTAAGGCTCTTAGATATCGCCGCCATAAGTTATGCCGTCCAAGAGAATAGCGCTGTTTTTACCATCTATACTTATTACCTGATTAGTTAATTTATGCTGGTACCAAAAAAAATGTCAACAAAAAAAATTGCCGTTTATCTTGCCATTATTATTTTAATGGTTGGCTCAACCGGAGCGATGCTGCTGCAAAGCCAAAAGCCGGTGGGCCGGAAATTTTTGCCTGACGATAAGGCGGCGAGGGGCGATAAATTTATACCCCCCGAAGACGCTGTTCCGTCCGGCGAGACGGCGTCAACAATGCCCGCGGCCAATCAGCTGCCAGCGGATAAGAATATGAATCAGCTGTCCGACGCGAGCCAAATAAAAAATGGCAGCGAGAGCGATTTATCTATTTTCCAAAGCGAGAAGTTTAAGGCTTTAAAAGAAAACGTTTTAATTTATCAAACCCAGTCCAGCCCGGGCAAGAGAAACCCTTTCGCACCCGATTAATTATAATGCGAATATTACAAATTGATCGCGAATACTACAAATACAATCAGCCGTGGTTTATGTTTTACAGTATTTGTATAAAGTTTGCAGTATTCGCATTATAAATTTACGATTTATATTATTTTATCTTAATAATACGGTGAAATTTTTTATAGATATAAATTTGATTATGACTAAGCTTGATGAATTGATAAATTTAATAGTTCAAAGCAAATTAATTACCGTCGAGCAGCTGGCAGAGGCGAAAAAACAGCCGGCTTTTACGTCCGACCCGGAAGAAGCCATAATCAAGAGCGGCCTGGTTGACGTTGAGGAGTTAACCAGGCTTAAGGCAAAAATTTATAATTTGAAATATCGCAATTTGCTGGAGTTAAAAATTTCCGACCAAGCCCTGAATTTAATTCCGCTGGAAGTAGCGGAAAATTATAAAATTATCTGCTTTGAAATTGTCCAGAAAAAAATGAAGGTGGGCAGCCTGGATCCGGAAAATTTTAAAGCGTTTGAGGCTATAGACTTCTTGGCCAAAGAGCAGAATTTGCGGCCCGAACATTACTTAATTTCAACTTTGAGCTTCGAGCAGGCCATAGGGCAGTATAAAACTTTAGGCAAAGAGGTTTCTGGAGCGTTGAAATTCAAGGCCGAAGAAGACGCCCTTAAACAAATCAAGACTAAAGCGAAAGAAACGGATGTTGAGGAAATTACCAAAACCGCTCCGGTCTCTAAAATAGTGTCGGTAATCATCAGGCACGCGGTTGAGGGCCGGGCCTCGGATATTCATATTGAGCCGATGCAAAAAGAAAGCCGAGTGAGATATAGAATAGATGGCATTTTGCACACCTCTTTAATTTTGCCAAAAAACGTACATGGCGCCATCGTCGGCAGAATTAAAGTTTTAGCCGATTTAAAACTTGATGAGACCAGGATGCCCCAAGACGGCAGAATTAGCGTTAATATCGGCGGTAAAGAAATCGATCTTAGAATTTCGACCTTGCCGTTGCTGAACGAAGAAAAAATAGTCATGAGAATCTTGGATGTGACCAGGGGCGCGCCGACCCTGGAAGAATTGGGTTTTATAGGCCCGGGGCTGAAAGTCATTAAAAAAAACTTGGAGAAGACTGATGGCATGTTTTTAATCACTGGTCCGACCGGCTCGGGCAAGTCAACCACCCTATTTGCCATTTTGGCCGGCCTTAATGTTGAAGATATAAATATTTCTACCCTGGAAGACCCGATAGAGTATTACATAAAAGGAGTTAATCAGTCGCAAGTCAAGCCGGAAATTGGCTTTACTTTTGCTTCCGGTTTGCGCTCGCTGTTGCGGCAGGACCCGGATGTCATTATGGTGGGCGAGATCAGGGATAATGAAACTGTCGAACTGGGCATTCACGCCAGCTTGACAGGCCATGTGGTTTTGTCGACTTTGCACACTAATGACGCCTTGGGCGCCATCCCCAGGCTTTTAGATATGAAGGCCGAGCCTTTCCTTTTAGGTTCGACTTTGAATATTGTGGTGGCGCAAAGGCTGGCCAGAAAAATTTGTGAACATTGCAAAGCGGAGCAAAAGGTTCCGGAGGATATCATCGGAGAAATTAAAAAAGAATTAGCCGTCACGCCGGCCGCGGTTATCGAGCAGATGTTGCCGGGCCGCGATCTGACCAGGCCAAGGTTTTATAAAGGCAAAGGTTGCGCCCATTGCGGCTCAACCGGTTATACGGGCCGAGTCGCTTTAGCCGAGGTGCTTGATGTTAACGATAAAATAAAGCAAATGATCATGGATAATAAGAAAAATTTAACCATCGATGATTTGAAAAAAGATCAAAATTTTGTTACTATGAAACAAGACGGCCTGGTAAAAGTTTTATTGGGTTTAACTACCATCGAAGAGATTTTGAGAACCGTCAATATCTAAAAGAGAGGCTAGAAATGAAATTGGAAATTTGTAGTCAAACAGCAGTTTATTTCGCATTCCCTAATCCCTAATCCCTAATCCCTAATCGCTAATTTCTAATTTCATTTATATGCTGAAAGAAAAAATAAAAATTCTTTTAGTTGAGGATGACTCTTTTTTATTGGGCATGTACGCCGCTAAGTTTGAGCTGGAGGGCTTTAAGGTAATCATGGCCGAGGACGGCGAAAAGGCCATCCGCGCCAGCCTCAAAGAATTGCCAGACGTCATTCTGTTGGATATTATTTTACCCAAACTTGATGGTTTCGAAGTTTTAAAGCAGCTTAAAGCTGAAGGCAAAACCGCTAAAATTCCGGTCATCCTCTTAACTAATTTAAGCCAGCGCGATGAAATTAAACGGGGTCTTGAAATGGGCGCCGCGGATTATTTGATTAAAGCTCATTTTATGCCGTCGGAAGTGGTGGAGAAAATAAAAAGGATATTAAGTAAATAATGCGAAACTGTAAATTTACGCGAAACTACGAACAAGCGAAATAGTAATTAACACATTCGCATATTCGTAGTTTCGCGTAAATTCGTAGCTTCGTATTAATTATATGGAAGTGCCGTCAATCTTATTGAATAGAATATTATCAGACATGGCCAAAAAGAATGGCTCTGACTTGCATCTAGCCGTGGGCAGCCCGCCCATGATCAGGGTTGATGGCAAATTTTCCGCCGCCGGCCAAGAGATGATCACCAGCGAGATTTTAATTAAAATCACGGAAACTTTTTTAAGCCAGGAAGAAATTATAAAATTAAAAGAAAATAAAGACCTGATTTTAGTTAAGAATTTTGCTAATTTTCGTTTCCGGGTTAATGTTTTTTACCAAAAAGGACAATTATCTTTGTCTTTTCATTACATACCAGGCGTCATAAAAAGTTTTCCGGAATTGGGCCTGCCGCCAGCCTGTAACAATCTTTTAAAAGTTAACTCCGGCTTATTGGTGGTGGCTGGCTCTCATAACGCGGGAAAAACCGCGACGGCCGTTTCTTTTATTGAAGAGATTAATAAAACCAGCGTTAAGAATATCGTTACCATTGAAGATCCGATTGAATATATGTTTATCAGCAAGCTTAGTCTCGTTACGCAAAGGCAGGTGGGCGACGATATTAAGACGGCAGAGGACGGGCTTAGCTATTGCCTGAACGAAGACGTTGATATCGTTTATTTAGGCGAAATCAAGGATGGGGAGGTCTTTAATCGGGCGATGCGCAAGATTTTTGAATTGGCTTCGGGAAATTGCCTGGTAATTTTAGAAATTAATTCTGACAGTTCGGCCAGAGTTTTAGAAAGAATTTTAGCCGGGGTCAGTCAGAAAATGTCGCTTGAAGCCGCCCGCTATAATTTGGCCGACATTTTAGCGGGTGTAATCGTGCAAAGGCTCCTGAGACGGCGAGGCGGCGGCCTAGTCTTGGCTAATGAAATATTATTGAGCAATCCCGCGGTTAAATCTCTAATCAGAGAAGGAAAAATATATCAACTCCAAAGCGTCATGCAGACGTCAAGGAAGGAGGGTATGGTTACTTTTGAAAAATCGCTGGTCGATTTGGTTGAATCGGGTGAAATCAGAAGAGAAGACATCTAGCGAAAATTTGAAATTTGAAACAATATTGTTTTGTCATTCCCGAAGCCGAAGGCTGTCGGGAATCCAGGGGTAAGAAATAAATACCCGCCCCCTCCCCGAACTCTTTACAGTATAAAGATTTCAATCCAGCGGGCGAGCAGTAAAAATATTCTTGCTACACCTTCCTGGATTCCCGCCTGCGCGGGAATGACATAGATAGAGTTATGCCGATTTTTAAATACAAAGCCCTGACTCGCGATAAAAAATTGCGAACCGGCATGGCCGAGGCCAACAGTCGCGAATACGTGGAAGATATATTAAAAGAAAAAGGCTTGTCCATAGTCGCGATTTCGCCCCTGACGGGCGTTAAAAAACCCGGTTTGGATTTTTTAAGCCGGGTGAAGAAAAAAGACGTAGTAATTTTTTCGCGTCAATTTTCGGTTTTGATTTCAGCTAACGTCGCCATGGTGCAGGCGCTTAAGATATTAATTGATCAAACCAGCGGCCAGGCTTTAAAAATTATCATTAGCGAAGTTACCGATGAAGTCGACGCCGGCTCGCCTCTGTCCGAGGCTTTAAGCAAGCGCCCGGACGTTTTCAGCGGTTTTTACGTTAGCGTTATTAGATCAGGCGAAACTTCGGGTAAATTAGATGAGGTGCTCAATTATCTGGCCGATGAAATGGAAAAGGATTATGACATGATGGGCAAAGTCAGGGGAGCGATGATTTATCCGGTTTTTGTTTTATGCGCCTTAGCCGCGGTCGGCGCGGTCATGATGGTATTCGTTGTGCCGAAATTAACCGCCATTCTGACCGAGAGCGGCGCCGAATTGCCTCTAAGCACCAAGATTGTAATTGGCGCATCAGATTTTATGGCCGAATACTGGTGGCTCTTAATTCTTATAATCGGCGGCTTATTTTTCGCGGTTAGATTTTATATAAAACGGCCAAAGGGCAGAAAACAGGCTGATCTTGTTAAATTAAAATTGCCGATTTTCGGTCATTTATTCCAACTGATTTACCTGGTCCGTTTTACCCGTTCCATGAATACTTTGATTGTCGGCGGCGTGACAATTTCAAACAGCTTAAAAGTAAGCGCCGAAGTAGTGGGCAACGCCGTTTATCGGGAATTAGTCGAAAAAACCATTAAGGAAGTTGAAGACGGCAATTCAATTTCCAGCGTTTTCATAAACAGCGGCTATATACCAAAAATGGTTTCCCAAATGTTAAACATCGGAGAAAAAACCGGTAAAATGGATATTGTTTTAGCCAGAATCACTAATTTCTATAGCCGCGAGATAGATAATATGGTGGCTAATTTGATGACCTTGATGGAGCCGATAATTATGGTAATCATGGGAGTAGCTGTGGGTATTATGGTGGCGGCGATCATTCTGCCGATGTATAATTTGGCCGGCAGTCTATAATCTCATATCTCGTAACTCACAACTCGTAACTCGTAAATCATAGTTCACGGATAGAGGACTGAATTTTGAGTGATGCGTTATGAGTTATGAGTTGTGAGATTTAGAGTTATGCGATATATAGTTTTTATGGTATAATTGTGGATAAGTAGTTTACTATTTAATCGCGAATTAAAAAACGAATTAAATGCGAATTATTTTGAATTAGAGCGGAACCTGATTTTGCAATAATTGCTCTGATTCACGTTAATTCGCAGTTAATTTGAATTAATTCACTTTCAGAGGGGAGGTGACAAATGAGAAAACAAAAGGGGTTTACTTTAATTGAATTGCTGGTGGTTATCGCCATTATCGGCTTATTGTCAACCTTGGCCGTGGTTGCTTTAAATAACGCCAGAATGAAGTCCAGGGATGCCAAGCGGGTGTCTGACATTAAACAGATTCAAACCGCCCTTGAGCTTTACTATAATGACGCTAATTCATACCCGGCCACGGGTAATCCGCCCGTGATTTCCTATGCCGGCACGTCCTATATGGCCAGCGTGCCGACCAACCCGGCGCCAACCAACGACGGCGCTTGTCTGGTCAACGCCTATACTTATACCCAAACTAGCAGCGGCGCTTCCTATACCTTAATTTATTGTCTGGGCGGCGTTACCGGCGGTATTTCCGCTGGGCTGCATACGGCCTATCCAGGCGGTATTCAATAAAAAATCTTTAAAAGGGTCCTGTTGAAGATTCATACGCCCCCCGCCACAAAGTGGCGGGGGCTTTTTTTTTTGGATTATTTGATGTATAATAGAGATATAACAATAAGTTTCACGATGATTGGTTTAGGATACATCCTAGGCGAAGTTTTCGTGTTTCCTGAAGGGAGGTGGAAGGTGAATAAACAAACTTTTCAAACGGGCCAAGGGCGGGCGCTTCGATTAAGCTCGGCGGGGGCGGGTTTTACCTTGATTGAACTCCTGGTGGTGATCGCCATTATCGGCTTATTGTCAACCTTGGCCGTGGTTGCTTTAAATAACGCCAGAATGAAGTCCAGGGATGCCAGGCGCGTGGCTGATATCAAGCAAATTCAAAATGCCCTTGAGCTTTACTATAATGACGCTAATTCATACCCGGCCACGGCTAATCCGCCCGTGATTTCCTATGCCGGCACGTCCTATATGGCCAGCGTGCCGACCAACCCGGGGCCGACCAACGACGGCGCTTGTCCGGTCAACGCCTATACTTATACCCAAACTGGCAGCGGTGCCTCCTATACCTTAACTTATTGTCTGGGCGGCATTACCGGCGGTATTTCCGCTGGGCCGCATACGGCCTCTCCAGGCGGTATTTTACAATAAAAGGTTTTAAAATAATTCGGTTAAAACTTTTTTAAAGAAAAACAGTCCACTCAAGGCGGACTGTTTTTCTTTAAATCCGTTTGAGGTATAATATGTTTATAGGAGATTAGGAGGTAAAATGTAAAATTTTAAATTAATGAACGCCAATAAAATAATTAAAGTCTGCGACTTCATCATAGAATCCGGCTTTTTAGCCATAGTTTTTTTTATACCAATAATTTTTGACTTTTCAGCCCTAACCTACAACATGGT
>Ga0209343_10004722_pt1 | contig 16763 bp, 16 predicted proteins | sample RifCSPlowO2_02_FD_184026 | JGI IMG/M metagenome (GOLD analysis project Ga0209343, IMG submission 184026) | Groundwater microbial communities from Rifle, Colorado - Rifle CSP2_plank lowO2_0.2 (SPAdes) (version 2) | ecosystem: Environmental > Aquatic > Deep subsurface > Groundwater | place... | reverse complement strand
CAGGCAGACGGCATCCTGTTACAGCCACGAAGGAGCCGAGAATATCACAGGCGCGCGGCGGTCGAGGCGCGGTAGATTCTCAATCTGGCGCGGTGGATCCGGCGTCAAATGCCTGCAATAGCGGCGCGAGCAGTTCATCGGGTAATCCGCCCAGGTGGGCGCCGTAAGCTGCGAGGTTGGTGCGCGCTGCGCCGGTACGCGAGGATGTCGATGCGCCTGTCGCGACGGTCGGATTCATCCGCTCCAGGGTTTCCTGCTGAATCCGCTCCGCTTCCAGCTCGATTCGCTTCACGTTCGCGCGCAGCGCTTCGGCAGTATCCCGGTCGATCGAGCCGATCGGGGTCCGGAGACTGCGGCGCGCCGCCCGCAGCGGGACCACAACGCCTTCGCGCCAGGAGCGCATCCCGGCATCGATGCGCTCCGCATCCTCCCGGCTGATTGCGCGACCCTGGTCTGCGAGAAACAGGAGAAAGAGCAGCACGTTGACGTCAACCCCGCAGCGATCCTGCAGGTCGATGCATGCGGGGCCCACGCCTGGAATCGCGTAAAACCGCAAGGAGAAGCGCCAGAACGCCGAGTCGCTCATCAGGAAGGTGTTGGCGGAGAGAGTGGGATTCGAACCCACGATACGCTTGCGCGTATTCCGGTTTTCGAGACCGGCCCATTCAACCGCTCTGGCATCTCTCCGAATGAAGGCGCGATTTTACCAGCGCAGCGACAACCCAGGCATTATTGGAGTAACTCGAAACCGGGTAGCTTGGCCGCAGCACGATCGAACGTTACCGTGCCACTTCCACCCTGGGCCACGACGGCCTGCCCGATGAGCGCATCGCTGAAATCCGCCGCCGATGCGTCCCAATCGCGCAACGCCTTCCATACCACCTCCGCGCGCTCTACTACGACCTGCTTCGCAGTCAGCAACCCTTCGATCACATTCCGGATCCGATTGCGATCCGCGCCATAGCACTCCGCGAGCACCCAGGATATCTCGCACAGCACGACTGAGGTGACCAATCCCGGGTGGTCCGGCGTCAGTCTATGCTCGATAAAACGGGTGGCAAGCGCAGACTGCTTTGGGTCGTCCTGAACCAGGTAGCGCACGACTACATTGGTATCAAGACCAATCACCGCCGGCTACCCATCCTTGCGATCGCCCGGTTCATCGCGTCAATGGCCACCGGCTTAGCGGGTCTCGGAATGATGCCCTTCAGTTCGCGGATATCCCTCGTCGCCGCCATCATGGTGAAGACGCCGCCTTCGATTTCGACAAACTCGACCCGGTCGCCGGTATCCACCCCCAGGCGCTCCCGGACTTCCTTTGGAATCGTGATCTGCCCTTTGCTCGTCAAGACCGCCGTCGCCATGAGTGGTAACCTCGTGTTTCCAGATTCCTTACTTTACTGTAAGGACTATGCGCGGTCAAGACTCGCTGGCCTTCGCCGAGCCATCAATGCGCTGGCTCGATAGCCGTCAGCCCGCCCATGTAGGAATGCAGAACGCCAGGAATCGCCACCCCGCCGTCTGCGCGTTGATAGTTTTCCAGAATCGCAACCAGCGTGCGGCCGACGGCGAGCCCGGAGCCGTTGAGCGTGTGCACGAGTTCCACCTTGCCTTTCTCGTTGCGGAAGCGCGCCTGCATGCGCCGCGCCTGGAACGCTTCGAAGTTGCTGCACGAAGAGATCTCGCGATACGCGCTCTGCCCCGGAAGCCAGACCTCGATGTCGTAGGTCTTGGCCGACGAGAAACCCATGTCACCAGTGCACAGGGTCACGGTGCGGTACGGCAGTTCCAGGCGTTGCAGTATCGTCTCCGCGTGGCGCGTGAGTTCCTCCAGGCGTTCATAGGACTGCTCCGGCCGGACGATCTGCACCAGCTCCACCTTGTCGAATTGATGCTGGCGGATCATGCCGCGCGTGTCCTTGCCGTACGAGCCCGCCTCGCTGCGAAAACACGGCGTATGGCAGACGAACTTCAGCGGCAGGCGGTCGAGCGCCACGATCTCGTCGCGCACGATGTTGGTCACGGGAACCTCGGCCGTCGGGATGAGGTAGAGCTTCTCGTCGTTGTCGCGCGGCACCGCAAAGAGATCGCCCTCGAACTTCTGCAGGCTGGTGACGCCCTGCACACTCGCCGCGTTCACGAGATAAGGCGCGTAGACCTCGGTGTATCCGTGCTCGCGTGTGTGCACGTCCAGCATGAACTGCGCGATCGCGCGGTGCATCCGCGCCAGCGCGCCCGTCATGATCGAAAAACGCGACCCGCTGATCTTGGCGGCCGTTTCGAAGTCAAGCATATTGAGCGCAGCGCCGACATCCACGTGGTCCTTCACTGCGAAGTCGAACACACGCGGCGCGCCGACCTGCCGCACCTCAGCGTTGTCATCGGCGGACTTGCCCACCGGCACGCTCGCGTGCGGCACGTTCGGGATGACCAGCAGAAACTCGTTGAGCCGGCGCTGGACATCGGCCAGGCGTTGCTCCAGAGCTTTCAACTGATCAGCCTGTGCGTTGACTTGCGCCATCATCGCAGACGCGTCTTCGCCTTTGGCCCTGGCCTGCCCGATCTGCTTCGAAAGCTGATTGCGCCGCGCCTGTAGTTCCTGCGTTTCGATCTGCACCTTCTTGCGCTCGGCTTCGAGTCCCTCGAATTCCGCCGCAGGAAAAACGAATCCGCGATCGACGAGTCGCTGCGCCACCCCTTGAAGACCGCTACGCAACAATTGAATGTCCAGCATCTGTTCCTCAACGCAAGTTTCACGCCTGAATGCAACGCTCTCAATCCGGGAGGTTTGGGCGCCTCGTGTATTATTGCGGAGATTGCCGCGAACGGCCAGCGCTTGACACCGCCCGGACGCTGGCGTTTCCGGTCGATGCCGGTTTCGCGCAATGAAGCATCCACCACTTATCACGGGAGATCTCTGATGCAAGCTCAAAAAGGGCATGGCAGCGAGTCGCACCGCACCCGGCTCCTCGGGTTCCATGATCTGCAGGGACGCGAAGCGCTGCAGGTCATACTGCAGGGGGACTGGTGTTTCGTCGGGCACCTGCCGGGAGAAGCGGTCAACCCGCTGACCGGGAATACGGAGAGCAACGGCACGTCGATCCTCGACGTCTCCAACCCGGCGCAACCGAAGCTCGTCGCACACATACCGAGCGAGCCGGGCGCGAATTGCCGTGCCGTACAGGTGGTGAAGCATGCCGACGGCAAGACCTATATTGCGCGCAATCACGAGGCGGCGTCAGGCTGCAGCTTCCAGGTGTTCGATGTCACCGACCGTGCCCACCCCGTGTTCGTGTCCAGTGTTGCCGAGACGCCGGCCGGCCGGCTGAGTTTTGCCCACAAGGGTTGGTGGGACGAATCGACCGGGCTCTACTTCGGCTCCGCGTGCGAACCGGGTTTCCGTCCCGGCGGCCATCTCGCGATCTGGGATCTGTCGAATCCGGCCAAACCGAAATACGTGTCGAACCACTGGTTTCCGGGCCAAAAGCTGAGCGAGCCCGCCCCGCCCGGCGGCGGCTTCAGCCTGCACCACCCGGTGGTGGACATGGCGAGAAAACGCGTCCATCTCTCCTATCCGCGCGGCGGCAATGTCGCGGTGCTGGATATCAGCGACGTATCGAAGCCCAGGACCATACTCGACGTGAGGATCGAGCCGCCGTTCAAGGGCCCTCACACCTCGATGCCGATCTATGGCATGAAATGCCCCAACTTCACGCCCGGCTACGGCGACGTGCGGGACTTCATCGTGCACGTGAACGAAGCGAGCGACGCCGACTACCAGAGTCACGAAGTGAGGAAAGCCGTGTTCATGCTCGATGTGACCGCCTGGAACAACCCGATCAACGTCGACACCTTCAGGGTACCCGACGGCGATTTTCTCGAGCGCGGCGGCCGCTTCGGTCCTCATCAGTACGCGGAAACGCGGGACAACAAACTCTACTCGGTGCAGGAAAACCGGAACCTGCTCTTCGTCGCGTATTTCAGCGCGGGGCTGAGGATTCTCGATCTCACCGATCCCTACGACTTGAAGGAAGTCGGCTGCTACGTCCCGGCGACGACGGAGACGACCATTCCGCGTCTGAAGACCGTCGTTCAGACGAACGACGTCGATATCGATTACCGGGGCCTGGCCTATATCACCGACCGCGCCGGAACCGGCCTGCACGTGATCGAATACCTGGGGAAATAGCGTCGTGACGCGCGAGGAAGTCTTCTGGAACCAGTCGCGCTGACGTTGCCAGCAACGAGATTGCTTCGCTCCGCTCGCAATGACATGATTCGATGACACCCACGTAAGCGGTGCGGTTACTACTTCGCCTTGCGGTCGAGCTGGCGCAGTTCTTCCAGCCGCTCCTTGATTCTCGCCTCCAGCCCGCGCGCCGTGGGCTCGTAAAAGCCGGGCCGCGCCATGCCGTCGGGGAAATAGTTCTCGCCCGCGGCGTACGCGCCCTCTTCATCGTGCGCGTAGCGATAGTCGTTGCCGTAGCCCAGTTCCTTCATGAGCTTGGTCGGCGCGTTACGCAGACGCGCGGGCACGGGGCGCGAGACATCGTTGCGTATCAATTCGCGCGCCGCGTTGTAGGCCGTGTATACGGCATTGCTTTTCGGCGTGATCGCCAGGTAAACAACCGCTTCCGCGAGCGCGAGTTCACCTTCCGGAGAACCGAGTCGCTCAAAGGTCTCGGCGGCATCGAGCGCGATTCTCAGCGCCCGCGGATCAGCCAGCCCGATGTCTTCCACCGCCATGCGCACCATGCGGCGCGCGAGATACAACGGGTCGGCGCCGCCGTCGAGCATGCGCACGAGCCAGTAGAGCGCGGCATCGGGTGAGGACCCGCGCACCGACTTGTGCAGCGCCGAGATCTGGTCATAGAAGACATCGCCGCCCTTGTCGAAGCGCCGCAGGTGCTGCGTCAGTGTGTTCTTGACGAAGGCATCGTCAACCGCATCGAGCCCGCTGCTCGCCGCGGCGACCGCAATCTGCTCCAGCATGTTGAGCAGCCGGCGCGCATCGCCGTCGGCGTATCCGATGACGAGTTCGCGCGCGCCGGCGCTGAATACGAGGTCGCGGCGCGCCTTCCCACGCGCCCGGTCGAACAGGACGCCGAGTTCCGCTTCGGTCAGCGGCTGCAGCATGTAGACCGCGGCGCGGGAGAGCAATGCGCCATTCACCTCGAAAGAGGGATTCTCGGTCGTCGCACCCACGAAGGTGATGAGCCCGCGTTCGACATAAGGGAGGAAAGCGTCCTGCTGCGCCTTGTTGAAGCGGTGCACCTCGTCGACGAACAATATTGTGTGGCGTCCATGCTGCTGCAGCGTGAGTTCGGCGCGCTGCACCGCATCGCGTATGTCCTTCACCCCGGAGAACACCGCCGAGATGGCAATGAAATCGGCTTCGAACGCCTGCGCCATCAGTCGCGCCAGCGTCGTCTTGCCGACGCCGGGCGGACCCCAGAGAATCATGGAATGGGGTTTGCGCGCCTCGAACGCAAGCCGCAGCGGCTTGCCCGGGCCGATCAGGTGGGCCTGGCCGACGACATCATCGAGCGTGCGCGGACGGAGCCGGTCAGCGAGCGGGGCGTCGGGTTCGCGTTTCGCGAAAAGATCAGGGCTCGGAGATGACATCCGCGCCCTTGGGCGGTGTGAATCTGAAGGTCTCCGGCCCGAGTTTCGGATTGCGCTCGAGGTCGGCGAACCGGATCACGGTCACCTGCCCGAACTGGTCGCGCAGTTCCATCGCCTGCAACGTGCTCCCACTGAACCCCAGGCGGATGCGCTCGAAGGCGGTGTCGCGGGTCTTGGGCACGGCCTCCAGCCAGTCGAGCCCTTCCTGATGGCCGAGATTGGCAAGCGTGTAGCTCTGCTCGATTTCGTTGCTGCCGGCGAGCAAAGCGGCGGGACTTGCTCCCAGCGCGCTGTCGAGCTTGCGCACGGTGACCTGGTTCAGGTCCTTGTCGTAGATCCATAACCGCGAGCCGTCGCCAACGATGGTCTGCTCGTACGGCTTCTCGTATTCCCAGCGGAACTTGCCGGGACGCGAAAACTGCATGGTGCCCGTCGCCTGTTGCAGCATCTTCAGGTTCTTGTCGAGCACCATCTGCGCAAAACGCGCCTTCGCCGAGGCCGTCTGGCTCACGAAGCTTTTGAGCAGATCGACTCCGGCGGCCGCGGCAACGGCGGGCAGCCACAACAGCGCAACGAGCAGCACGCGGTTCATCATGTTACAGGCTCTCAATATATCTTCCGGTTGCGCTCGAGGTTCACGATCCGTCCCCCGCGCACCGTGACGACGGTGATGAACGGGTCGGCGATCGTCGGATAGTAGTAGTACGACTTGACGATGTCGTGGCGGAAGTTCTCCACGCTTTCATGATCGGGCCGGCCGGCGCGCAGCATCAACTCACCCTCGGTCATGCCGTTGCGCAGGTGGATGAACGTCTGAAATGGCATCCCCCGCACCGGCGCAGCGGCGGGAGCCACCGCCGGCACCGCGGACGGTGGCGGAACATCCTGCACGCGGGGTGCTTCGGCCTCGCGGCGCTTTTCCTGCAGCCCACCGCTGTCCAGGGTCCCGGCCGGTTGCGTCTCCACGGGCGTCGCCGGCCGGCCGGCAGGAGGCTTTTCGCCGTAGTTGGTGACGCCGTGCTCGTCCACCCACTTATAGGTCTGCGCGCCAGGCGCCGAACCGGCCAGCAGGACCGCGCATAACCCGAGCCAAACTTTCACGGAGAGACCCTATGAATTCCCGGGATTGAGACAGCGGTTCCGGCAGAAGATTCTATACGTTCGTCAACGTTCATCGGATGCCACGGCTGACGCGGGCACGAGAATGTCGCGGTTGCCGTTCGACTGCATCGCCGATACCAGTCCGGCGCGCTCCATCTGCTCGATCAGGCGCGCCGCGCGGTTGTAACCGATTCTGAGGTGGCGCTGCACCAGTGAAATCGACGCGCGCCGGGTCTTGAGCACGACCTCGACCGCCTGGTCGTACAGGGGATCGGATTCGGCATCCGTCCCCAGCGCTCCGCCTTCGCCCTCGGCCTCCGCCTCCGGACCCTCGAGCACGCGCTCCTCGTATTGGGGCCGTGCGAGACTCTTCAGGTACTCGACGACTTTGTGCACCTCGTGGTCGGCCACGAACGCGCCGTGCACCCGCTGGGTGTAACCCGTGCCTGGCGGCAGGAACAGCATGTCGCCCTGCCCCAGCAGCGCCTCTGCGCCCATTTGGTCCAATATCGTTCGCGAATCGACTCGCGCCGCCACCTGGAATCCGATGCGCGCGGGGATGTTGGCCTTGATGAGCCCGGTGATGACGTCGACCGAAGGCCGCTGTGTCGCGAGGATGAGGTGGATGCCCGCCGCCCGCGCCTTCTGCGCGATGCGCGCGATCAATTCCTCCACCTTCTTGCCCACCACCATCATGAGATCGGCAAGCTCGTCGATAACCACCACGATGAGCGGCATCTCTTGCAAGAAATCGGGATTGTCTGGTGTCGAGGTAAGCCGGTTCGCAATCGGCTGCTTGGCCTTGATCGCTTCACGCACTTTCTGGTTGAAGCCCGACATATTGCGCACGCCCAACTCCGACATCAGTCTGTAGCGCTTGTCCATCTGGGCCACACACCAGTTGAGCGCGTTCGCGGCCTGCCGCATGTCGGTCACCACCGGCGCGAGCAGGTGCGGAATGCCCTCGTAGACCGACAGCTCGAGCATCTTGGGATCGACCAGGATGAGCCGCACCTGCGACGGCGGCGACTTGTAGACGAGGGACAGGATCATCGCGTTGATCGCGACCGACTTGCCGGAACCGGTGGTGCCGGCAACGAGCAGGTGCGGCATGCGCGCGAGATCGGCTACCACCGGGTTCCCGGCGATGTCCTTGCCCAGCCCGAGCGTGAGCGGCGAGTGCATGTCGGCGTAGACCTGCGAGCTCAGGATCTCGGTAAGGCGCACGATCTGGCGCGTAGGATTGGGAATCTCCAGCCCCATGCAGCTCTTGCCGGGGATGGTCTCGACCACGCGGATGCTCACCACGGAGAGAGCGCGCGCCAGATCGCGCACGAGATTGATGATCTGGCTGCCCTTGACGCCCACCGCCGGTTCGATCTCGTAACGCGTGATTACCGGCCCCGGGTACGCCGCGACCACCTTGACTTCGACGCCGAAGTCGAGCAGCTTCTTCTCGATCAGCCGCGAGGTGAATTCGAGCGTATCCGCCGACAGCACCTCGACGGTCCTGTCACGCTCGTCAAGCAGGTTGAGCGGTGGCAGCATCGAGTCCGGCAGGTTCTCGAACAGCGGCACCTGCTTCTCCCGCTCCACGCGCGGCGACTTCTGAATTTCGACCGCCGGGGGCGCGATCCGCACCGGCTCGTGGATGTCCAGCTTCTTCCTGCTTTCTTCCACCACTTCTTCGCGCTCGACCACGGCCTGCTCGCCCGCCTTGCGATCGGCGTGTTCCTGCCATTTCCGGCCGATGAGGAGGTACGCGTCCTCGACCCAGCCGCCAATGCGTTCGATGATGATAAGCCACGAGACTCCCGCGAAGAGCCCGAGGCCGGCGGCGAGCAGCAACAGCAGGACCAGCGTGCCACCGGTAAATCCCAACGCCCTGGCGAGGCCCTCGCCGACCAATGCACCGAGCATCCCGCCCGGTGCGAGCGGCAGGATCGCTTTGACGGTGTGGAGCCGAATCGCCTCGATGCCGCTGCTTGCGATCAGTACCACGAGAAAGCCGATTGCCGCGACAGCGTACGAGCGCCGGTCGAACTCGGTCACTGTCTCGATACGCCGAAAACCGAGCCACACGAGGACCGCACAGAAAACGACCCACCAGTATGCGGACATTCCGAACACGAACAGGAGCAGGTCCGCAAGGTAGGCGCCGATTACCCCGCCCGCATTCCTGATTTCGGCGGCGGCGACGCTGTGCGACCAGCCCGGATCCGACTTGTCATAGGTGTAGAGCACGAGGAACAACAGGATCGCCACACCGAGCAGCGCGAACCACCAGGCTTCACGCAGCAGCGCGGCGAGCTTCGGCGGCAACGGGTTACGCGCGCTGCGGCTCGCACCGGCCCTGTCACCCGCGAACATCATGCGTCAATTGAAGTCATGCCATTAAGCTTTTGATTGTACATCGAAAGAGATGGCGTTGGCGCACCGGGAAATTTGCCCGAATAATAAGCACCTTGCGTGCGCTGGCGAACCGCGCGCACGCGGCCGGCAACGAAATGCGTACGCGCGGGCGCCCGGTGTCGAAATATGACGGCTAACGCCCGTGGGCGTGGCGCGCCATGGACTGACGGTCGAGGACAATGATGCGGCGTTTCTCCGCCCGTATCAGGCCTTTCTGCTGCAGGCCCTTCACGACGCGGCTCACCATCTCGCGGGAGGCACCGATCATGCGCGCGATCTCCTGCTTGGGCGGAGCGCGCGTCACCACCCACCGGCCGTCGATCTCCTCGGCCAGGTCGATCAGCAACCGCGCCACGCGTCCGTAGACATCGATCAGCGCCAGGCTCTCGATCTGGCGGTCCGCGTCGCGCAGGCGCTTCACGAGATTGCGGATGATGAGCATGGCCATCTCGAAGTTGTTCTGGAGCAGCGAGATGAAACCGGCCTTGGACATGCGCAGCATCTGGCACGGTTCCACGGTTTCGACACTCGCCGAGCGCGGCTGGTCGTCGAGCAGCCCCATCTCGCCGAAGTACTCGTTGGGCCCGAGCATGCTGAGGATCACTTCGTGCCCATCGTCATCCGTGATCAACACCTTGACGCGCCCGGCGAGGATGACGTACAGCGCGTCAGTGTCCTCGCCCGCGTGCACGATGAACGCGTTGCGCGGAAAGCTGCGATGCTGCACGAAGCCGAGCAGGGTCTGGAGCTGCGGGTCGGAGAACGACGCAAACAGCGGCACGTTTTTCAGGAGCTGGGGATGGAGCCTGAACTGGATAGCCATATGTCGGCAGACCGATATGAAAGTTGTTCGTGTCGAGGCACCCGGGCACGTAGACACCCCTCAGCGCATAGTCTGCCAGATCGGGTCTCCAACGTCACGTTCGAGCGGTGCAAATTCCCCCGAGCCGTGGATTGCGCCCGCCCCGTTTCGGGCGACGACGCGCCGGCGTCTCGACATGGCCGCGCGCAACCTGATAGATTCGCGTCTTTCCCGACGCTACCCCACACCGAAAAATGTCCCAGCAAACCCGACATTGCCGCGTCCTGATCCTTGGATCGGGCCCGGCCGGCTACAGCGCGGCGGTTTACGCCGCGCGCGCGAACCTCCAACCCATGCTGCTGACAGGCCTCGCCCAGGGCGGACAGTTGATGACCACGACCGACGTGGACAACTGGCCGGCCGATGCGATGGGCGTGCAGGGGCCGGAACTGATGGAGCGCTTTCTCAAGCACGCCGAGCGCTTCAAGACCGAGATCATCTTCGACCACGTCCATACGGCGAAGCTGGGGGAAACGCCGCTCACGTTGATCGGCGATCAGGGCATCTACACCTGCGATGCTCTGATCATCGCCACCGGCGCCTCCGCGATGTACCTGGGGCTCGCCTCGGAGCAGAAATTCATGGGCAAGGGCGTGTCGGGCTGCGCCACCTGCGACGGCTTTTTCTACAAGGGCCAGGAAGTGGCGGTCGTCGGCGGCGGCAATACCGCGGTCGAAGAGGCGCTCTACCTCAGCAACATCGCGAGCCACGTCACGGTGGTGCACAGACGCGACAGGTTCCGCGCCGAGGCCATTCTGGTCGACAAGCTGACGGAGAAGGTCGCAGGTGGCAAGGCGTCGATCCTGTGGGATCACGTGCTCGACGAAGTGCTGGGGGACAACACCGGTGTCACCGGCATGCGGGTCAAGCACGTGAAGACAGGTGCGACCGCCGACAAGCAGTTGCAGGGCGTGTTCATCGCGATCGGTCATCGCCCGAACACCGAAATTTTCGCCGGCCAGCTCGACATGGTAAACGGGTATATCGTCACCCGCAGCGGGCTCGAGGGTAACGCGACAGCCACCAGCGTGCCGGGTGTATTCGCCGCGGGCGACGTGCAGGACCACGTCTACCGGCAGGCCGTGACCAGCGCGGGCACGGGATGCATGGCGGCGCTCGATGCGCAGAAATATCTCGAGAGCAAGGGCCTGAACTGAGCTTGCCGACCCTCACTTTCGACGACAACGCGGGTGTGACAGCTATGGACACGCACGGGCGCGGTACCGGTAAACGTGACCAGCCGTCGTTTCACGCGCTGGTGCCCGACGTCACGCCATTGAAGCGGGCAAACAGGGCGATACTGGAGCGGCGCCGCACGGAGCCCGTGCCTGCACAGCGCCTGCGCGACGAACAAGCAGTGTTACGGGACAGCCTCACCGGCCACGCGGATGGCACGATCGAGACCGGTGACGAGCTCTCATTTCTGCGCAAGGGACTGCCGTCCGGCACGTTGCGCAAGCTGCGCCGTGCGCACTGGGTGATCCAGGACGAACTCGATCTGCACGGACTGACCTCACCCGAGGCGCGCGCCCTGTTGGTGGAATTCCTGAACGGCTGCCTGCGCCGCGGCCTGCGCTGCGTACGGGTCATTCACGGCAAGGGACTGCGGTCGAAGAACCGCGAACCGGTGCTCAAGCACAAGGTCGCACACTGGCTGATGCTGCGTGATGAAATCCTGGCATTCTGCCAGGCGCGCCCGACGGAAGGCGGCAGCGGCGCGGTGGTGGTGCTCTTGAGAGCGGTTAAGCGTTGAGAGTTGGGAGTTGAGAGGTTAGCGCGGGGAAGGCTACTACACTCTCAACCCTGAACGCTCAACCCTCAACGACGCCTCAAATTGCGGCTTCGTCCGTCTCCCCGGTGCGGATGCGGATGACCTGCTCGACGCTCGTGACGAAGATCTTGCCGTCGCCGATCTTGCCGGTGCGCGCGGCCTTGACGATGCCGTCGATCGCGCTCTCCATGAGCTTGTCCGGGACGACGACCTCGACCTTGACCTTGGGCAGGAAATCGACGACGTACTCGGCGCCGCGGTAGAGTTCGGTGTGGCCCTTCTGGCGGCCGAAGCCCTTTACTTCGGTCACCGTCAGACCGCTCACGCCGATCTCCGACAGCGCTTCGCGCACCTCGTCAAGCTTGAACGGCTTGAATATCGCCTCGATTTTTTTCATGGCTCCTCCGCTGAGTCGCAACCTTGCCGGATTCCGGGCGTCTAGGATATCACAGAGTCGCCCGTCCCCGGATGCCGTCACTCGAACCGCTGGCGGAACTTGTTGGTGATCGGATAGCGCCAGTCCTTGCCGAAGCCGCGGCTGGTGATGCGGATGCCCACGGGCGCCTGGCGCCGCTTGTACTCGCTCACGTGCACCAGGCGCACGACCTTCTCCACGTCGGCGCGGGCGTGGCCGCGCGCGATGATCTCCAGCGGGCTCAGGTCCGCTTCGACGTAGGCTTCCATGATGGCATCGAGCACGTCGTACGGGGGCAGGCTGTCCTGATCCGTCTGATCCGGTCGCAGCTCCGCCGACGGCGCGCGGTCGATGACACGTTGCGGGATTACCGGCGAGATGCTGTTGCGATAGCGCGCGAGCCGATAGACCATCATCTTGTTGATGTCCTTCAGTACCGCAAAACCTCCGGCCATGTCGCCATAGAGCGTTGCATACCCGACCCCCATTTCGCTCTTGTTGCCGGTCGTGAGCACGATGGCGCCGCTCTTATTCGAGAGCGCCATCAACAGGGTGCCGCGGATGCGCGCCTGCAGGTTTTCCTCGGTCGTGTCTTCGGGCAGGCCCTTGAACTCGCCCGTTAACGCCGTCTTGAACGCGTCGAAGATGGGCTTGATCGCGATTTCGGTATAGCGCACGTTGAGCGATTGTGCTTCGGCGAGCGCGTCCTCGCGGCTCATGCCGGCCGTGTACTGCGAGGGCATCATCACCGCCCGCACCCGTTCCGGCCCCAGCGCATCGGCTGCGATGGCGAGTGTCAGGGCGGAATCGACGCCGCCCGACAAACCCAGCAGCGCGCCCGGAAAACCGTTTTTGTCGAGGTAATCGCGCACGCCCAGCGTCAGCGCCGCGTAGACCTCGCCCTCGAGAGACAGCGACGGGGCGATCCCGCCCTTCGCCGGCACCCCGTCCACCAGCTCGACGAAACCCAGCGCCTCCTCGAACGCCGGGAGCTGGTGCGTGATCGCCCCCTGTGCGTCGAGCACGAACGACGCGCCGTCGAACACCAGCTCATCCTGCCCGCCGACGAGGTTGACGTAGATCAGCGGCATGCCGGTTTCCGCCACCCGCTCGCGCATGATGTCGTAGCGCACCTGCTGCTTGTTCAGGTGGTAGGGCGAGGCATTGAGCACCAGCAGCACGGCCGCGCCCGCGGCCCGTGCCGCGCGCGGCGCTTCGGCCTGCCACGAGTCCGCGCATATGTTGACACCCAGTTGCACGTTGCCCGCGAGCCGGGGCAAAGCGCTGCCCGGCCCCCCCGCGCCCCACGTGTCTTCGCAGATATTGACCCCGAACCGCACGCCGTCGGTTCCAAAAACGCAAGGCGCCGCGCCCGGTTCAAAGTAGCGCTCCTCGTCGAACACCGTGTAATTGGGGAGATTGTGCTTGTCGTAGACGGCGACCACGGCCCCGTCCTGAATCACCGACGCCGAGTTGTAGCGCTTGCCATCCACCGCTCGTGGATGCCCCACCACCAGCGTGATGCCGCGCACGCGCGTGGCGAGATCTGCGAGCGAGCGCTCGCAGGCGGCAATGAAGTCGTCGCGCAACAGCAGATCCTCGGGCGGGTAGCCGCACACCGCCAGTTCGGGCGTCACCATGAGACGCGCTCCGCCGTCCCGCGCCCGCTCCGCAAACTCGACGATGCGAGCGACATTTCCCGCGAGATCACCGACGGTAAAGTTGATCTGTGCGATCGCAATTTTCATGCTGCTACTATATCATCGTCGCAGCCCGGTACCGGCCGGGCGGGCCACTGATGATGCTTCTCCTTCATCTCGTCCATTACTATCGCACGTGATTCGGCATAGGGCTCGTGTATCGCCGATGGTCATCGATATCGCCAGCACGCTCGCCGGCGTCCCGCCGGAGGAATGGAACCCCCTCGCCGGGGACGAACCATTCCTGCGCCATGAGTTCCTGTCGGCGTTGCACGAAACGGGCTGCGCCGCACCGGATACCGGGTGGACGCCGCAGTACCTGCTGCTGCGCGAGCACGGGCGCCTTGCCGCCGCGATGCCGCTCTACCTCAAGACCCACTCCTACGGCGAATACGTGTTCGACTGGGCATGGGCCGATGCTTATTCGCGCCACGGCCTCAACTACTACCCCAAGTTGCTCGCCGCGGTCCCGTTCACACCGGTCACGGGCAGCCGCGTCCTTGCCGAGACCGTCGACCAGCGCGAACTCCTGATCCGCGCCGCGCTCAAGTTCGCCCGCGAGGTGGACGTCTCGTCGCTGCATTGCCTGTTCCTGCCGCGCGAACAGGCGGAAAGCATGCGCCGCCACGGCATGATGCTGCGTCATGCGGTGCAGTTCCACTGGTCGAATGCCGGCTACGAAAACTTCGAACACTTTCTCGCGGGCATGAGCCACGACAAGCGCAAGAAAGTGAAACAGGAAAGGCGCCGCGTGGCCGGGGCCGGCATCACTTTCCGCCGGCTGGAGGGCCCGGATGCGAGCGATGCCGACTGGCGCTTCGTCGCGCGCTGCTATCGCCAGACTTACCGCGTCCACGGCTCGACGCCCTACCTCGATTCCGAGTTTTTCCAGCGGATCGGCCACACCATGGCGCAGCATCTCATGCTGGTGATCGCGGAACGCGAAGGGCGCCCGATCGCCGTCTCGTTCAACGTTCACAACGGCAGGCGCATGTGCGGGCGCTATTGGGGCGGCATCGAGTATCACCCGGGCCTGCACTTCGAGACCTGCTACTACCAGACGATCGATTATTGCATCGCGCGCGGCATCGATATCTTCGAGGGAGGCTCCCGCGGCGAACACAAGCTTGCGCGCGGGCTCGCGCCGGTTGAGACCGTGTCCGCGCACTGGCTCGCCCACCCGCAGTTTTCGGCCGCAGTCGAGGAGTATCTCGCGCGCGAAAGCCGCGGCATCGCGCAGTATGTCGATGAACTGAACGACCGCAGTCCGTTCAAGGATGCCGGTGAGAAGTAGCGGCAATATCGGGCTCCTTTTGCCCGATATTGCCGTATAGTAAGGACCATGAAATTCTGCAGCAATTGCGGCGCGCCGGTAACGCGCAAAGTGCCGCCGGGCGACTCGCTGCCGCGTTACGTCTGCGACGCGTGCAAGACGATCCACTATCAGAATCCACGCATGGTCGTGGGCTGCATCGTGGAGTGGGACGAACGCATCCTGCTTTGCCGGCGCGCCATCGAACCGCGCTATGGCCTGTGGACCGTGCCCGCGGGCTACATGGAAAATGGGGAAACCATGCACCAGGGCGCAATCCGCGAGACGCTGGAGGAAGCCATGGCGCGCGTCGAGGTGGGGCCGCTGTACGCGATCTACAACATCCCGCACATCAACCAGGTCTACATCCTGTTCCGCGCGCGGCTCCTCGAGTACGAGTTCAGGGCCGGTGCCGAAACGCTGGACGTGAATCTGTTCGCGGAACGCGACATACCGTGGGACCAGCTTGCCTTTGCCACGGTGCGCAACACACTCACGCATTACTACGCCGATCGGCGCGCCGGCGAATACAAGTTCCACATGGGCACGATAGAGCCCGTGCGCAAATAGCGGAAGCAGCGGCGCGCGGGTCTCACCCGCCGCAGGTGAAAGCAACGGGAACGCGCGCCGTTACCAGCCGCTGAATCGAGGCCATACCGCCTCGAGTTCCGTGCCACCATTCACGACATGGTAGGCCGCATGCTGCGCCGACGTGGCGCACGCGTGATTGGGCAGGATGCGCATTTGCGTTCCCACCGGGTATCTTGCCGTGTCGATCGCGGCGCCGCGCCGATCGGCGATGATGCCGTGTTCCTGGTTGGTATCGACAACGACCAGATCGTCGATGGGAACGCCACCGACATTGCACACCAGCCCGTAGCCCTGATCGACCTTCTGCTTCGCCGTGCCGCGATCGCGTGAAAGCGCCATCCACCCGGCGTCGGTGATGATCCAGCCTTTATCCGGCTGATGCCCGATCACCGTGGCCAGCACCGACACCGCGATGTCGTCGATCAGGCACACACCCAGCCCGGCCATGACGAGATCGAAAAACATGTAGACCCCGGCACGAACCTCGGTCACTCCGTTGAATCCCGTGGCAAAGGTCGCGGTCGGCGTCGAGCCGGCGCTGACAATCGGACACGGCAATCCCGCCCCGCGCAGCGCTTCGGCACACCCGACGACCGCAGCCCGCTCGCGCTCCGCCATCGCCCGTATCGCATCGACCGACGTGCAATTGTACGAGTCGCCCGCATGGGTCATGACACCGCGCAGGCTTGCTCCGCGCCCCTCGCCGAGCGCTCGCCCGATCGCCATCAGCGCGGGATCGCCTGGGCGCACCCCGGAACGGTGGCCGTCGCTGTCGATCTCGATGAGTGCCGGAAAGTCGATGCCCAGCGCCCGGCCCCTGTCAGCGACCATGCGCCCGGACTCGACGCTGTCGAGCAGCACGGTCACGTCAGCACCTCTTGTCCGCAGCGCGGCGACATGATCCAGTTTGTTGGGGGCGATACCCACGGCATACAAAATGTCGCCAAAGGCTGCGCGCGCCAGTTGCCGCGTCT
>Ga0209343_10004719_pt1 | contig 16769 bp, 15 predicted proteins | sample RifCSPlowO2_02_FD_184026 | JGI IMG/M metagenome (GOLD analysis project Ga0209343, IMG submission 184026) | Groundwater microbial communities from Rifle, Colorado - Rifle CSP2_plank lowO2_0.2 (SPAdes) (version 2) | ecosystem: Environmental > Aquatic > Deep subsurface > Groundwater | place... | reverse complement strand
GGAGCACTACAACGCCGCGCGCGCGGTGCAGGCCACGCTGCAGCGTTACAAGGAACTGCGCGACATCATCGCGATCCTGGGCATGGACGAACTCTCCCCCGAAGACAAGCTGGCGGTGGCGCGTGCGCGCAAGATTCAGCGCTTCCTCTCCCAGCCTTTCACCGTGGCGCAGAACTTCACCGGCACGCCCGGCAAGTACGTGACGCTCAAGGACACCATCAAAGGGTTCAAGGCGATTGTCGACGGCGAATATGACCACCTTCCCGAACAGGCCTTCTACATGGTCGGCACCATCGAGGAAGCAGTCGAGAACGCGAAGAAGTTCCAGTAATTCATGGCCAACACCATCCACGTCGACGTCGTCAGCGCCGAAGCCAGCATCTACTCGGGCGAAGCCGAGTTCGTGGTGCTGCCCGGCGAAGCAGGCGAGTTGGGAATCTATCCGCGGCACACCCCGCTTATTACCCGCATCAAGCCGGGCGCGGTGCGTATCAAGCCGGCCGGCGGCGGTGATGAGGAACTGATATTCGTTGCCGGCGGCATCCTGGAAGTGCAGCCGAGCGTCATCACGGTGCTCGCCGACACCGCCATCCGCGGCCACGATCTGGACGAAGCCAAGGCGACCGAAGCGCTGCAGCGCGCCGAGGAAGCGCGCGCCAGCGCCAAGGACAAGCTTGAAATCGCCACGATTCAGGCTGAATACGCCATGATGGCCGCGCAACTGGCGGCGATCCGCAAGCTCCGTCAGAAACGCTGACGTTCCTGGACGCCGCTTGAGCGGCGCCGGAACGTCTTCGCGCGGGAGGAGCGGGCGCTGCGCGCCGCTCAGCGCGCGAGGCCTCTCTTGCCATGAGGAAAGCATCCGCCGAAGGACATTATTCGCCGGGCCTGGCAGCGCGTCGTTACCTGTGTTACAAATTTCCGCAACAACCGAGGTTAGACGATGAAACTTAGACGGATTGCTGTAGAAGAAGCTTTCGTGACCGAAGAGATCGCCCAGGAATGGAAAAAAGTTCTGGCCAGCAAATTTGTCGAGCCCGGTTTCCGCATGATGGGTCAAACCATTTTGGGTGATGATCCCGGCGCGCGCCTGGTGCATTCCAGGTTGGTCGAATTGGGCGAGGGCAGAATTGCCGCCATGGATGCCGACGGAATCGATTTTGCGGTGTTATCCATCACCTCACCCGGGGTACAGGTTTTTGACGCTGTCACGGCGACGCGATTGGCCAGGGACGCCAACGATGCGTTGGCCGCAGCCGTCAAGGTGCATCCCACCCGCTTTGCCGGATTGGCTGCCGTGGCTCCGCAGTACCCAAGCGGAGCGGCGCAAGAACTGGAACGTGCGGCCCGTCAGCTCGGCATGAAGGGTTTTTTGATCAACTCCCATACCATGGGTGAATACCTGGACGACGCCAAGTACTCTCCGATCTTCGAGGCTGCGCAGGCACTGGACATGCCCTTGTATTTGCATCCGCGCGAGCCGGCACCCAGCATGGTCACGCCATTTCTGGACTACGGACTGTTTTTCGCCGGCTGGGGTTTTGCGGTGGAAACCGGCTTGCATGCCATGAGGCTCATCATGTGCGGTCTGTTCGACCGCTATCCGAAGCTGAGAATCGTGCTCGGCCACATGGGCGAGGGCATGCCGTTCTGGCTCCAGCGCGTCGACAACCGGTACTTGCTGCAGGTCAAGATCGGCGCGGTCAAAAAATTGCCACGATTGCCCAGCGAATACTTCCTCGACAATTTTGTCATCACGACCAGCGGCGTAATGTCCGCCCCCGCGCTGCGGCTCAGCCTTGAGGTCCTGGGTGCGGATCGCATCATGTTCGCGGCTGACTACCCTTATGAGAGCGTCATGGAGGGGGTGAAATTTCTCGACACGGTGGTGATCACCGACGCAGAACGGGAAAAGATCTATTGCTCCACGGCGCAGCGGGTGTTCAAGCTGGCCTAGCGTAGTATGGCAGTCAGGTGCCGGCCAATCGTCTCGAATTGTCTGAAACCGGACATAATCACTATCAGGCGACAGCCCATAAGGCACGCAATACAATATTGGGGAAACTTGATGCGCCGACGGGGGGCAGGCTCTGAATTGGTTTTCCTGTGCGTTGACGGGGATGGAAAAGGGGGCGGCGCCTTGATTGCGGCCGGCGCCCGAATTCCGGCATGAAGCTGGTGCCGAAGCTGCAGATGCTGCAGCGTATCCGCGAGATCGTCGCGCGCGATACCGGCCAGCCGCTCAGCGACGCCGGCGCGGCCGAAGTCGAGGGCGTGCTGCGGCAACAGGGCGGGGAGTCCTACCCCTCGGTGCTGGGGAAGGAATTCCTCAGCCGCGAGGTCACCATCGTGCTCGCCGACTTGCGCGGCTTCACCGCGATTTCCTCGGCGCACCCCCCCGGCGTGGTGATCCAGCTGCTCAATCCTTGCCTGATAAAGATGAGCGAGATCATCTTTCGCCATAAGGGGACTATCGACAAGTTCATGGGCGATTCGATCATGGTGCTGTTTGGCGCGCCGGTCAGCCGCGAGGACGACGTCCTGCGCGCGCTCGCCTGCGCCGTGGAAATGCAGATGGCCATGAGTACTCTCAACCTCGCGCACAAGGATCAGGGCCTGCCCGAGCTGTACATGGGCATCGGCATCAACACCGGCGAAGTGCTTGCGGGGATGCTCGGCTCGGAGCAGTACTCCGAATACACGGTAATCGGCGACGAAGTCAACCTCGCCTCGCGCATCGAGGCCTTCAGTCTGCGCGGCCAGGTGTTGATCAGCCAAAGCACCTATGAACGCTGCAAGGATTTTGCCCAGACCAGCGATGTGATGGACATCCATGTCAAGGGCAAGCCGCTGCCGGTCAGCCTGCGCGAAGTCATCGCCATACCCTCGCTCGGGCTGAAGGTGCCGCGCCAAGAAATTCGCCGCAGCCATCGCGTCGGGGTCAGGCTGCCCTTCACCCACCAGCGCATCCTTGGCGGCATCATCCTTCCCGCGGCGCACTCCGGTATCATCCGCGATATCGGCTACCACGGCGTGCTAATTGAAGTGGATGAGGACCTGCCGACGTATTCCGAGGTCAAGCTCGGATTCGACCTGCCGCTGGTCGACTTCCAGGCGCGCGACATCTACGCCAAGATCGTGGGGCGCAAGGAGGCCGGCAGCCGCCTGCTCCTCGGTGTTGAATTTACCTCGGTGCCGCCGGAGGCGAACCTGAAGATCCAGTTGTTTGTGCAACTGCTGATATTCACCGACCTGAAATGAAGGCCGTGCGCCGGCCGGCGTAGACCGGCGGCACGCGTCGATTGCCCTTCGGTGCCGCGAGTGCTCAGAATTCCTTTTTGAGCAGGTGGTCGATCGAGTAGCGCCCGCCGCCGCGGAAAAATATCGCGGTCAGGAGCAACCACCACAACAGCGCGAACTCGATGCCGCGGTTGGTCCAGAAGTAGCCGAATTTCCACTGGAACATGGTAATGATCACCGCCATCTGTATCCAGATGATGACCGCCGCCACGCGCGTAAACAGGCCTATCGCAAGACAGACCGCAACGACCGATTCCGAGAATACCGTCAGGTAGGCCAGTATTTCCGGATACGGCAGGCCGACCTCGGTGATATTTTTTATGCCTCTGGCGGTGACCCAGTCTCCCATGATCTTCTGCACGCCGTGGGGAACCAGTATCGCGCCGGCGGAAAAGCGCATGAACGCGTAGCTGTAGGGCGACAGTTTTTCGTAAACGCCGCCGAGTGAGGGGATGATGAGTTTATTTCGGTCTATCGAGTCGTCTGCCACGGAAACCTCCTCGCTGAGTTATTTGGCCATGCTCCGGTCGTTTCGTCGTCACGCGCCTGGGGTCCTATGCAACCCGTCCCATTATCGGAATCACAATGGGGAATGTCCAGGAAATCCGCGTGTGTACCGGGTTTGTGGCGCCGAGCCGCCGTTGCGCGCTTTTCGAAATTTGAGTAAATTAGCTTGTGCGTCCTCATTGCTAAATGCTCCGATAAACGCTAATCGCCTGAAATTCAACCTAATCGGCATTGGGTGCCAGTCGTAAGGGCTGCGACATGATGTTCAAGAGACCTTGATGCTCCGATGTCCGGCAGCCCAGGATTGATTCCCCGGTCCGTTTTTCTCCTGCTGGTGCAAATGATTCGCAGGCGCAAAAGCGCGCCAGGCGCGACATTGATGTTGCCTGGCGCATTGCTCTGCGCGTTGCTCCCCGCGGCATGATGGCAGCACCCGGTTCCGGGCGCTGGCTGGCGCTGCTGTGCGCGTGCCGCGTGCTCGCCGCCGCCTGGTTCGTCGCTTACTCGGCGGTATTGCCGTTGCTGCGCGAAGACTGGGGCCTGTCAGCGCGCGACGCCGGCATGATCCAGGGAGCGTTCCACTTCGGCTATCTCGCCTCCTTGTTTATCGTCGGCCTCATCGCCGACCATTTCGGGGCGAAACGCGCCTTGCTGGTCACGGGTGTGGCGGGCTTTCTGAGCCCGATCGCTTTCGTGTTCCTGGTGGAGGGTTTCTGGTCGGCGCTGTGGCTGCACGCGCTCACCGGTCTTACCCAGGGAGGCTTTTACACGCCGGTGCTGGCGATGGTCAACGAGCATGTCGAGCGGCGGCGGCGCGGACGTGCCATGGGCTTCATCATTGCGGCTTCCAGCGCCGGTTATGCGCTCGCTCTCGGGGTCGCCGGACTGGTGCTCATGTTCGATGGCTGGCGCTCGGCGCTTGCGGCAGTAGCGGTCATGCCTGCACTCTCCTGGCTGATAGCACTTGAGGCCATGCGCGCCACGCCCAATGTGGTGCACCCGCGGCCCGAGGGTCTGACGGTGTTTGCCTCGATTCCCGCCGTGTTGCGCAACCGCAAGGGGATGTACTCCGTGTGGGGTTACACCGCCCACAGCTGGGAGTTGCTCGGACTGTGGGCCTGGCTGCCGGCGTTCCTTACGGCTGCGCTGGTCAGCAACGGCGAAGCAACCGCGACCGCCGCAACGCTGGGGCTTGCGCTCGCGGCATTGACCTACGTGGCGAACATTGCCGGTTCGATCACCGGCGGAACCATGGCGGACCGTTGGGGGCGCACGCAGTCGATCCTGCTTTGGTCGAGCGTGAGCCTGGTGTTGTCCTTCTCCATTGGCTGGCTGATTGCGTTACCCGTGGCGCTGCTGGTTGCAATCGCCTGCCTGCACAATTTCGCCGCGATCGCGGACTCTTCGGCGCACTCGACCGTGATCGCCGAGAGCGTGCCGCCGCACATCCTGGGCGCGGCCTATGCGGTGCGTTCGGTGGTCGGCTTCGGCGCAGGCGTGGTAAGTCCGGTGGTGTTCGGCTGGGCACTGGACCTGGCGGGCGACGGCAAGACCTCCGGCGACGCCTTTGCCTGGGGGATCGCCTGGGCGACGCTGGGCGTGGGCGGTCTGCTTGGTCCGCTGGCGACCTGGAAGCTGCAGAAGCTTCAGAGATAATCCGGCCATGTCCGTCACGGACATGGCGCGGTAAATGTGCGCTGCTTCACGCATCCAGCACCAGATGAAATCGCTTATTGCCCGGTAATCGATAGGTGAGAAAGTCACGCCGGTCAAGGGTGAGAATGTCGCTGATACCGGTCTTGTGGGCCAACAGCACGAGCGATGCATCGGCCAGATCCATCGGCAAATCCCTGTATTTTTCCAGCATGCCAATCAATTCACCGCTGGCACCATCGTCAAATTCGAGCGCTTGCACGCCGCCACGGCGCAGCCAATGCATCAGGCGCAGACGGCCCTCGGTAGGCAGCAAGTGCCACGCTTCGGTCAACACCGGCCATGTTGTCAACAAGGAACAGCGGGACTCGCGCAGGTAGACGGCGATCGTCCTGTGGGCACGATCATTGAGCGCGTACAAGGCCACCAGCGGACCGGTGTCGACCAGTAGCGAATCAGCCATTAACGCCGGTGCTTGGCTTTGAGAGCCGCTTGCAGATATTTCCGAGAATTCGTGGCTAGGTCGGGCGGCGTATCGTGAACACTCCCAACGATGCCCAACTCTTCCGCGATTTCATACGCGGACTTCGGCTCGCGGGCCTCCACATAGCTGGTCAATAATTGCGTCACCACTTCCGATTTGGTGCGGCGTTGGCGCCGCACGGCAGCATTGAATTTTTTTTCAAGATCCGGATCCAGTCTGACGGTAAGCGTCATGGCGAGCGCCAAAAATTAATCGTAATACCCATATTACACCAAGCTGCGTAATGGCAAAACTGACCAGTACACGCTGAATAAGTGCGTCGAACCCATGTCCGAATCCGGCACCGACGACGCGCTGGTCGTAACTCGAATGTGACTTTGACTTGCCGCGTTGACTTAATCCGCCCAGAGTCCGCCCAGGCTGAACGTGATGGCGTCGAACGGCGGCTGGCAAACACCGGCGTCGTTTTCAAGCACGGTCAGCAGCAGCCACTTGCCCTCGCGGCACTCGAACACTTCCAAAGTGCGCAGGTCGGGATCAACCAGCCAGGCGTGCAGCACACCGTGGCGGGCGTATATCGGAAGCTTCTCGACGCGATCGAAGCGCGCGGTGGAAGGGGAAAGGATTTCACAAACCCAATCCGGCGCCAGTTCGAACCAGGCCGTGTCGGGCAACCTGGGCATTCTGTCGCGGCGCCAGCCGGCAAGATCGGGAACGAGGATATCGGCGTTTAGATGCAACTCGGGTTCGTCAAGTATCCACCAGCCGCCGGGGCCGTCCACACCCTTGTCGTAAGGACCAACCAGGTTGGCACCGAGCAAGGAATAGGCTCGCGCATGTCTGGGCGCGGGCCGCGGATGAGTGACAAGACGTCCATTGACGATTTCGCCCACCAGGGTTTCAGGCAGATCGAAAAGATCCTCGTAAGTGGCGGGTTTGGGCGAGGTGAGTGCCATGTCGGCGGTGAATTCGGGAAATGTATGCCGATCAGTCTAGCGGACTTGGGGCTGGCTCGCTACGAATCAGTACCGCTTGCAGAAACACTCGCGAATATCAGGCCGTTACGATGCTCACGTGGGCGGAAAAACCAAGTTGGCCGAGTAGTTCCTCGCAATCCTCCCAGCTAAGGCCAAACGCGCGCACGTCGGCAACACCCAGGACCGATACCGCTCTGCGGATGGCGGGCAGGCCGCTTTCCTCGAACTCGTCCTCCATCATCGCGTTCTCCGCCCAGTCCACCAATTGCGCGAGCGTGATGTCATGGTGAAGGTAGGCAGCGATCTTGTCCGCGACGATTTTCTTAGTGATCAGCATGAATTAATCCTACGCTTTCCGATGGCCCTTATCCAGCGGGTATTTTTCATGAATTTCGACCAGCCGGCCTTAGTCGTCATAGATCTCCTGCCAAAATCGAAGAGTCATATCTTCGGCGTTCACCTACTTGAGATATCGTGCGAGCCAGCCTGATCGTCCCGGAACATCCAGCCGGTAACACCTTCCCCCGTCGGGTAGTTCGTCCCAACTACCGAATTTCGTCTCGTTCTGTGTCCGCGTGCTCATTATCAAGTGATGGTAGCGGCCTATATTATTCCGCAGTTTGCTCCCCCAATTGACACGCGAATCCTATCGATCGCGATCAATGCCCTGCAAGTCTCACCACCCCATGCCAATTTTGTTAAATTTCGGGCGGTCGGCGATGAAATCCGCATGATGCTACCGGGAGCACAGAGGCACCTGATACGCGAGCAACTCAAAGCGTTGGCACAACTGGTGAAGGACATCAAGAATGGATAAGCAGCATTTCGACCAACTGGTCAAAGGTGTGCGCGAAATGAAGCGCCATATGGCTGGCAAACCCGTGCGTGCCGCAAGAACGACCGAACTGCCAGCGCCGGACGTGCGCACCATTCGCGAGGCGGCCAAGATCAGCCAGAGCCAGTTCGCGAAATTGATCGGCGTGAACCTGCGCACGTTGCAAAACTGGGAGCAGCAACGCACGCAACCTTCATCGGCGAGTTTCAAGCGGCACGCAGACTTTCTGGAACCAGCGTGATTAAAGACGGCGATATTTATCGCGTGGGGCTTACGCGCTTGCGGTTGGGGAGTTCGAAGGACGAACGTCTTGCGACTGCCGCCGCGACTGCCGCCGCGACGCGGCGCTGACTCGTTACCATTACCCCTCTATACGCCGCCGGAAAGCCAGTTGACGCTCCGCATTGGATTTTGGACGTGCCGCGCCAGGACGCCTGCCACGCGGCATCGCCGCGCGCGACCAGGCATGCCCGGCCACGCTCGCTCGCGCAACGCCGTCAAATAGCGAGTACGCCAGCGCACCCAATGCGAGACGCGCTTGCTCCTGTTCAGTATCAATAATTGACGGCACCGTGATCTCCACCGTGCCCCAATCGCCCGGCTCGGCGGCAACACGGACTCGGTTGCCCAACGCACGGATCACGACCGGACGATTCACCCAGTTTCCCAACGCGCGGCACTCCACCCCGGCAAGGCGGCACAACGCCTCGATGGAGCGGGCGTGGCCGCGAATTTGTCGGACATAAACCGGAGCGGGAAAAAAGACCGGGAGAGACATAATAAGGTTATTATAACGTCATTATGAAAAGTGCTCCGGATTCGGCGGGCTTTGACCGCCTCGTGTCTTTGTGCCATGAGATCGGCCGCCTCTATGAGCCAGGTTTGATTTTCATTGGTGGCATCGGCGTCTATCTGCACGCCATCAACACCGCCGGATTGAAGGAGCTTGCCGAGGCTACCCAAGACGCCGATCTTTACATCTCCATCGCCGGTTTTTCCGATTTGCGCGAAATCGAGGAACTGTCGCCCAATACCCGGCTGAACAAGCACGAATTCCGCAAAGGCGGATTTTCGTTCGATGTCTACACCGAACGGCATTCAAGCTTGCCGGTGCCTTATGCGGAAGTGGCCGCGGACGCGCACCACTACGATGGCGTGAAAGTGGCGGCGCCGGAACATCTCCTTGTGTTGAAGCTGGAAGCGGCAGTCGAGCGCAAGGGCAGCGAACACGGCCGCAAGGACATCAAGGACATCATCCGGCTGATGCTGGTGGCGCAGGCGTCGAAGTTCGACGCGGAACGCTGTGTCGCCTTCATGCAAGACCGGCACCTTGCGATGATAGAGACAATCGCGAAAGGCCCGGAATTTATGTCTCTCGCGTGCGGCAACACCAAGGAGGCGAAAGCGATGCGCTCGAAATTTTCGACCGTGCTCGAATCAATACGCAAAGCGTAACAGTTGGATCGCTTTCAATGAAAATCCTCGAATACATCGGTCTGGACACCTCGCAGGTCAAGGCAGGCTATCGCAAGGTAACCGACGCCATCGCCCGCCGCGACTTTCGCGCCGCGCAGGTGAAAAAACTCGCCAATCTCAGCCACGGCAAGTTCTACCGGGCCAAGCTCGACGGCGCGGACAGGTTGCTGTTCTCGCTGGTGCGCCACGGTGACGAGGTCTGCGCCTTGATGCTGGAGGTGATCGCCAATCATGACTACGAAAAATCGCGTTTCCTGCGCGGTGCTGCGATCGATGACTCGAAAATCCCCGATATCGAGGCTGATGAAGCTATCCGGGAAGCGCAGCCGGTGCGCTATCTGCACCCGGAACGCACGGCGATTCACCTTCTCGACAAGCCGATTTCCTTCGACGATACCCAGGACGCGATCTATCACCTGTCGCCGCCTCTGATCGTGGTCGGCAGCGCCGGCAGCGGCAAGACGGCGCTTACCCTGGAAAAGATGAAGCGCGTGGAAGGCGAAGTGCTCTACGTCACGCATTCCGCCTATCTCGCCATGAGCGCCCGCGATCTGTATTACGCCAACGGCTTCGAGCACGCCGGACAGGAAGCCGTATTCCTCTCCTACCGGGAGTTCGTCGAATCGATTCGCGTGCCGGCGGGGCGCGAGGCCGCTTGGCGCGATTTCGCCGCCTGGTTTGCACGCATGCGCCAGACGTTCAAGGAGTTCGACGGCCACCAGGTGTTCGAGGAGATTCGCGGGGTCATCGCGGCCGGGGCTGGCGGCGTTCTGCCGCGAGAGGACTACCGGCTGCTTGGCGTGCGCCAGGCCATCTTCCCTGAATCGCAGCGTGACGCGATGTACGACATTTTCGAGAAATATCGCGGCTGGCTCGCGGAGGCGAAACTCTACGACCTCAACCTGGTCGCGCAGGAATGGCAGACGCTCGCCACGCCACGTTACGATTTTGTCGTCATCGACGAAGTGCAGGACATCACCACCATCCAGCTTGCACTGGTGCTGGCGACGCTCAGGAATCCCGGCCATTTTCTGCTCTGCGGCGATTCCAATCAGATCGTCCATCCCAATTTCTTTTCCTGGGGGCAGGTGAAGAGCCTGTTCTGGAAAGAGCCGCAGCTTGCCGAACGCCAGGAACTGAGGATACTCACGGCCAACTTCCGCAATGGGCTGGAGGCCACGCGTATCGCCAACCAACTACTCAAAATCAAGCAGCGGCGCTTCGGCTCCATTGATCGCGAGAGCAACTTTCTGGTGCAGGCGGTCGGCGGCGAATTCGGCCAAGTGGCGCTGATGCCGGATAAGGATGCCGCCAAGCGCGAGCTCGACCGGAAGACACGCCAGTCCACCCAATTTGCCGTGCTGGTCATGCGCGACGAGGATAAGGCCGAGGCAAGAAAGTATTTCGCGACGCCGTTGTTGTTCTCGATCCATGAAGCCAAGGGACTGGAATACGAGAACATCGTTCTCTACCGCTTCGTTTCCGACCACCGGGCCGAATTCAGCGAAATCGCGCAAGGAGTGGCTATAGCGGATCTTGCCGTTGAAGAGCTGGATTACCGGCGCGCGAAGGACAAGAGCGACAAATCACTGGAGGTCTACAAGTTTTTCGTCAACGCCCTGTACGTCGCGCTGACCCGCGCCATCAAGAACGTCTATGTCATCGAATCGGATACCGGGCATCCGCTCTTCGGTCTGCTCGGCATGAGTGCTGGCGAGGCCGATGTCGAGGCGAAGCAGTCCACTCTCGAGGACTGGCAGCGCGAAGCGCGCAAGCTCGAACTGCAGGGCAAGCAGGAACAAGCCGAGGCCATCCGCCGCGACATCCTCGCGCAGACGCAGGTGCCCTGGCCGGTATTTGACGAGACGAAGTTGAACGGGCTCCTCATCAAGGTGTTTCGCGAACAGGTTCCGGGCGGCAAAATGCGACAGCAACTGCTCGAATACGCCACCTGCTTTGATGAACCCGAGTTGGCGTCATGGCTGGCGAAGGAAGCGCAATTCGGGCGGGAGGACAGCTTCCCGCAGCAACGGGTGACGATGGGACGCAAGTCCTACCTTGGATATTTTTCCAACCGGACACGCGACATCCTGAGGCAGTGCGAACAGTATGGCGTCGAGCATCGCCTGCCCATGAATCAAACACCGCTAATGGCCGCCGGCGCCGCGGGGAACCTGCCCTTGGTGGAGGCGCTGCTTAAGCGCGGCGCGGACCGCGAGGCGGCTGATCACTATGGCTATAACGCCCTGCACTGGGCGCTGCGTGAAGCTTTCGGCGACGCGAAATTTGCGCGCGGTCCGTTTGCCGCGCTCTACGAATTGCTCGCCCCGGCGAGCATCGACGTCAATAGCGGCGAAAGGCTGGTGCGCATCGACCGGCATTTGTCCGAGTATTTTCTGTTTCAGACCCTATGGACGCTGTTCAAGTCGCGCTTCACCCACCCGCAGCGCCGCGACCACGGCGCTTTCGAGACCCAGGCGATCCTGGAAGTCTGGCGTCACCTTCCCGCCAACGTGGTGCGTCCCGAGCGCAACAAGCGCCAGCACCTGTCCGGCGTGCTCGCCCGCAACGAGGTGGAACGCGACTATGCCTACAACCGGGCACTATTCATGCGCGTCGCCCAGGGTTGGTATCAATTCAATCCCAAGCTTCTGGTGCGCACACGGCAGGGCGATAATGAACAGTGGAGGCCGATCTATGCCGCCCTCAACCTGCCGCTGATCAACGAATTCGCCCGCGACGATGATTGGGAGAGTGTCTCCGAACGCCTCGGTGAGTATCTGGTCATGGCGGGATTGCCGCAGCGCACCATTCCGATTGCCGCTGAACGCGCGCTTGCACGGCGGCAAGCCCAGGACCAGGCGCGGGAAAAACAGCAGGCCGCGGCGCGTGCCGCCCTCGAGCGCAACTGGCATGAACAGCCTGCCAGCGCTGCGCAAACGCTATCGGTGACTGACCCGAAATGGGGAACGAAAGAGGCCATGCGCAGGGAGATCGAGCGCTTACGCAGGGAAATCGAGGAGCGCAAGAAGCACTGACCGGGTGGAATATAGCAGCGACACTGACTCGGTAATATTGCACTTATGGGATTGAAATTGGCTTGTTATTAAAGCCAATACTTGTAATATTTAATATAATCTATGAAATTTTCTGCTGAACCCGAGGTGCGTTGCAGTATGACTGGCGGCGCATCTCAGGGGGTCTGCGTGCGCCGCCGGCCCCCGAGGCCGCGCAGCCACTTCCAGGCGCGGCCGATCAGGTGTTCGAAGTCGTCCATGTAGGTGTAGACCACCGGAATCACCAGCAGGCTGAGAAACGTGGAGGTGATCAGTCCGCCTATCACCGCGGTTGCCATGGGACTGCGAAACGACGGGTCTGCGATGCCGCGGCCCAGGGCGATCGGCAGCATGCCCGCACCCATGGCAATGGTGGTCATTACGATCGGCCGGGCCCGCTTGTGGCAGGCATCCAGCAGCGCCTCAAGGCGCGACAGGCCATGTTCGCGTCGCGCCATCACGGCGTATTCCACCAGCAAAATAGAATTCTTGGTGGCGATCCCCATCAGCATGATCAGCCCGATAAGGGAGGGCATGGAGAAGCTCTTGCCCGCGGCCAGCAGCGCGAGGAATGCGCCGCCGAGCGACAACGGCAGCGCCGCAAGAATGGTCACCGGCTGCAGCACATCCCTGAACAGCAGCACCAGCACGATGAAGATGCACAGCACGCCGGTGAGCATCGCCAGGCCGAAACTCTCGAACAGTTCCCCCATCACCTCCGCGTCGCCCAGGTTGGTCTGGCGCACCCCGTGCGGCAGCTGTTGCAGGCTGGGCAGCTTTTCGGCCGCATCGCTCACCTCGCCGAGCTGTTGCCCCGACAGTTCGATCTCGAAGTTCACATTGCGCGAGCGGTCGTAGCGGTCAATCACCGCCGGGCCGCTGGAGAGTTCCAGGGTGGCGACCTGGCCGAGCATCACCGGCGGCGCGCCCGGCCGCGACCCGGGTACCGCCAGGCGCTGCAGCACCGCCAGATCGCGGCGCGCACTGGCAGGCAGGCGCACCACCACCGGTACCTGGCGTTCGGCAAGGTTCACCTTTGGCAGGGACACATCGTAGTCGCCGACGGTGGCGATGCGCAGCGTTTCACCGATGGCGGCGGTGGTCACGCCCAGATCCGCGGCACGCGCGAAATCGGGCCGCACCGCAAGTTCCGGCCGCACCAGCGCCGCACTGGAGGCGATGCTGCCGAGGCCGGGGATGGTGCGCAGGTCTTTTTCCACGGCACGCGCCGCCTCGGCCAGCGCCGCCGGATCATCGCCGCTGAGCACCATGATGTATTTCTCGCCTGAGGCGCCCAGCCCCACCTTGATGCGAACGCCAGGCAGTGCCGTGAGTGCCTCGCGCAACTGCTGCTCGACCACCTGCTTGCGCACCTTGCGCTCGCCGCGCTTGCTGAGCTGGATGGTTAGAGTCGCCTTGCGCACTTCGGCAAGGCCTTTCGGAGCGAAAGGGTCGGCACCTGCCGCGCCGCCACCGATAGTGGTGTAGATGCTTTTCACGTGCTCGACCTTGGCGACCAGTTCGCGGGCGTGCTCGGCCGCAGCCTCCGTCTGCGCCAGAGTCGCCCCGGGTGCAAGCTCCACATGCACCTGGGTCTGAGACATGTCGTCCGGGGGCATGAATCCGGTGGGCAGCAGCGGTATCAGCATCACTGAGCCGGCAAAAAAAGCCGCGGCGACAACCACGGTGCCCAATCGATGGTTCAGGCACCACGCAGCAAGACGCAAGTAGCTGTTCATTATGACGCCGTCGCCACGGTGCGCGCCGATGGCTTTCAACATGTAGGCGGCCATCATCGGCGTGAGCATGCGTGCCACCAGCAGCGAAGCAAACACCGCAAGCGACGCGGTCCAGCCGAATTGATTGAAGAACTTGCCCGCAATCCCGCTCATGAAGGCGGTGGGCAGAAACACGGCGATCAGCGTGAAAGTGGTGGCGATCACCGCCAGGCCGATCTCGTCGGCTGCCTCCATGGCCGCCTGATAGGGCGTCTTGCCCATGCGCAGGTGGCGCACGATGTTCTCGACCTCGACAATCGCGTCGTCCACCAGAATGCCCACCACCAGTGACAGCGCCAGCAGCGTCACCACATTCACCGAGAAGCCCAGCAGGTACATGCCGATGAACGCCGGGATCACCGAAAGCGGCAAAGCCACCGCGGAAACAAAAGTCGCGCGCCAGTCGCGCAGGAACAGCCACACCACGATCACCGCGAGGATGGCGCCCTCGTACAGGAGTGACAGGGAGCCGTGGTATTCCACCTGTATCGGCGTGGCAAAGTCGAACGCCTCGGTCAGGGCGATGTCGGGGCGATCCTGTTTCAGGCGCCCGAGGGTTTCGCGCACGCCTATACCGACTTCGACCTCGCTCGCGCCGCGGCTGCGCGACACTTCGAAACCCACCACCGGCTTGCCATCGAGGAGCGCCGCCGAGCGGCGCTCAGCCACCGAGTCACTGACGGTCGCGATCTGCTCAAGCCGGATGCGTCGCCCGTCGGAGAGCGACAGTTCGATCGCCCCCAGTTCGGTGGCGGTCTGCACCGTCCCGAGGGTGCGCACCGGCTGCTCGCCACCGGCCAGGTCGGTGCGGCCGCCGGAACTTTCCTGCTGTATGAGGCGCAGCCGCCGTGATACCTCTGCCGCGGTTGTCCCCAGCGCCTGCAGCCTGGCCGGGTCAAGAACGATGCTCATCTCGCGTGTCGCTCCGCCGACGCGGTTGACCGCGCCCACCCCGCGCACCGAGAGCAGCATGCGCGTGACCGTGTTGTCGACAAACCAGGAAAGCGCTTCGTCATCCATGTCCGCGGAGGAAATGGTGTAGGCGAGCACCGGCTGTCCGGCCAGGTCCAGTTTGGCGGCGATCGGGTCGCGCATATCCGCGGGCAGATCGGCGCGCACGCGCGATATGGCGGAGCGAACCTCGTCGAGCGCTTCCTGCACCGGCTTTTCCAGGCGGAATTCGGTGGTGATGGTCACCCCGCCATCCTGGACCTTGGTGTAGATGTGCTTGACGCCCTGCAGCGTGGCGATCGAGTTTTCGATCTTGCGCGCGACATCGGTTTCCAGTTGCGATGGCGAAGCCCCCGGCAACGAGGCACTGACCGTGATGGTGGGCAGATCGAGGTCGGGAAAGTGCTGCACCTTCATCGCATTGAACGACAGCAGGCCGCCGAAGGTGAGCAGCACGAACACCATCAGCGCCGGCACCGGATTGCGGATCGACCAGGAGGAGACATTCATTGAGTCACCACGCGCACCAGGTCGCCGTCGGCAAGGAACGCGCCGCCTGAGGCCACCACGCGTTCGCTGCCATTGAGTGTGCCTTGCACCTCGACGCGCTCGCCCGAGCGGCGCCCCAGCTGAATTTTCAACTGTTTCACCCGGTTGTCCGCGCCAACAGTGAATACGTAGGAAAAGCCGTCGCGCAGCGAGATCGCCGCAAACGGCAAAGTCAAAACGGTCGCGCCGCCGGTGGCAAACTCCCCGCGCGCGAACATGCCCGCCTTGAAATTGCCCCCGCGCATGGCGGCGGCGGGAAGGTCCACGTAGACCAGCGCATTGCGCGTCTGCGGGTCAACCGTAGGCGCGATCATGCGCACGCGGCCTGCGGCTCTTGCCCCGGTGGCGGAGGTGACCGTAACGGACTGGCCTGTTCGTATGCGCGCAATCTCCGCCGAGGTCACCTCGGCGCGCCACTCAAGCCGGTCGCCGCGGATCAGGCGGAAAAGCTCCTGTCCCTGCGGCACCACCGCGCCAACAGTGGCGGCGCGCGCGGAGATGCTGCCGTCATCGGGCGCGGTGACCGTGGTGTGCTTCAAGCGTATCTCCTGCGCGGCCACCTGCGCGCGCGCCGCGAGCACGCGGGCTGCGCCGGTCTTCTCGGCGGTCAAGAGCTGCGCCAGTTGCTGCTGGCTGAGCGAACCGGCAGTCCCTATCTCGCGTGCGCGTGCGGCGTTGACGCGCGCGTCTGCGAGCGTCGCTTCCGCTTCGGCAAGATTGGCGCGCGCCTGCGCGAGGTCGGCTTCGATGGTCTCGGCCGAGAGCGTGGCGAGCACCTGGCCTTTGCGCACTACATCGCCGACATTGACGCGCACTTCAGCCACGCGCAGTCCGCCGGCTTCGGCGCCGATGCTGGCTTCCTGCCAGGCAGCGATGTTGCCGGTGGCTTGCACCACGAAAGGCATGTCAGTGCGCTTTGGGCTGATGAAACTGACCGTGAGCGAAGGCTTGCCTGCTGCTTTATCCGCTGTTTTTTCCTGGGCATTGCCAACCGGCACCAGCGCTAGTCCCGTAGCGGTCAGTGCAATCAGCGCGCCTGCCGCGGCAAGTGTGGTTAGGGATGGGATCTTCATTCCTTGTTCGATTTTGGTTGGATGCGTTTTGGATTCTTGATGGATGCGCGCGAAACCTGTTCGCTAGCGGCTGGCGATCGGCGCATCCGGTTCCCAGCCACCGCCAACGGCGCGATAGAGCGCAATCCAG
>Ga0209343_10004717_pt1 | contig 16781 bp, 18 predicted proteins | sample RifCSPlowO2_02_FD_184026 | JGI IMG/M metagenome (GOLD analysis project Ga0209343, IMG submission 184026) | Groundwater microbial communities from Rifle, Colorado - Rifle CSP2_plank lowO2_0.2 (SPAdes) (version 2) | ecosystem: Environmental > Aquatic > Deep subsurface > Groundwater | place... | reverse complement strand
GCCGTCCATCTCCCCGTTGGCGACCCAGTAGGCGACTTGCTCGGAGCAACTGGTCGAGGGCGTGATCGGGTAGTAGGGATAGCATCGCACGCGCGCCAGGCGGAATCCCCATGCCGCTGCTGCGTTCCCGGAAAGTAAAAGTCGCATAACCTGGCTCTTCCCTCTTCTCTATTGGCCGAAATGCCGCGCGCGCATTTCCGTGTCGTACACTTTGCCGTCCACCAGAATGCAGTCGGCCGCTTTGCGGCTGCATTCCACCCAGCAGAGGTAGCATCCTTTGCAGGCCGCCGGATCAATTTCGCAGAAGCTCGAAGATCCGTCGCCGCGCAGATGAATGGCGCTCTCCGGACACACGCGCAGGCACCGCGCGCAAACTTCCCCCAGGCATCCCTTCGAGTCAATCGTGAACTCGTGGACGCGCCAGCCGCTCATATCCGCCGGCTTCTGCTCGAAGTTGTGAATCACCGCGCCGCGCTCCAAGTCTTTACAGACGCGGGGGTCTTCAAAGACCTCGGAACGCAGTACCTGCCCATCGCGCGAGAGCAGCAGCACGCGGCCGTCGGGGCCTAAGTCGGCCAGTTGGTCCATGATCGTCATGTAATCCAGGCCGTCCGGCATGCGCCGGGCAAGCTCGTCCAGGGTCAAAATCTCCGGGGCCTCGAGCAGGTCCGTCCGGCGCTCCGGAGCCCGCCCCGACCGGGTGATGGGAAAGCCCATTAACTTGAAATCCCGTAACGATCTTCCCCCCGAAGAGATCTCGGAAGCGTGGCTTGCGGGAGACGCGGTTTCGGTCGGCGTCACTCCGGCTTTCTCGAGCGCCGTGACCAGGCGGCCGGAAACCACGTATTCTCGGTGCTGGTTCACGCTCGGCAGGAGCCACGTTGTGCTTTTCTCGCGGCCGTTTTCGTTTTCGCTCATGACTCCCTCTCGCGATGATGTTCGCGGATGCCGCCAAGTTTCCCAAAGCCGAACCTCTCCCTGAGGTATAGTTGCCTTCGGGACATGGTTTTTCCGGTCTCCCGCCTCCCCCGGCGGGCCGCCGAGGTCGAGACAGATATAGGTGTTTGCATTTTGGTGGCCAATTCGCCAAGTCGGAGAGACGGCTTCGTAGGCGGGCGGAAATGGAAGGCGGCGTGCTGGGATGAGAGATAATGGAACGAGCGCGGTGGCGGGAAGGAGAGTTGCCTTGTTCATTATATTGAACAGGAGTTCCGCCCTATCCCCCACTTTTCCAAGAACGCAAACTCGCTCTAACTATACAGGTTATCCCCTCTGGAAATGCCCTTTGCCCGGTTGGCAGGCTGTCCTGCTTTGCCTCGGAATGTTCCTCTGGATGGGGCGGATGGGAGTTGCTCAGGAATGCCTGGAATGCCATGCAACGACGGGCCTCGACCCAGCACGTCCCGGAATTACCATTGCTCGGGAGGATTTTGGGCGAAGTGTTCATGGTTCCCTCGGTTGCTCCAGTTGCCACACGGGAGTGGGTGAGTTTCCCCACCGGCGGGTGGAACGACCTCAGTGCGTTTCCTGCCACAGAGAGGAATCTGAGCAATATACTTCCGGGGTTCACGGGCAGAGCATCCAGGCCGGACGAGTCGGCGCGGCGCGTTGCCAGGACTGCCACGGTCCCACGCACGCGATTCGCGCCGGTGCGGACCCGGCCTCGCCTGCTTCGCCGCCGCGACTGCCGGAGACCTGCGGCGGCTGTCATGCCAACGCTGCTCTCATGCGTCAGTTCGGAATGCCGGTGGCGCGCCCTCGGGAAAGTTATGCTCAGAGTGTCCACGCGATGGCGTTGGCGGATGGCCAGGGGGGAGCCAGTTGCGCCGACTGTCATGGCGCTCATGCCATCTTCCGCGGCGCCGATCCTCGCTCAAACATCTTTCGCTTTCGCGTGCCGGATACCTGCGGGCGCTGCCACACGGAGATTCGCCGGACGTACGGGGAAAGCGTTCACGGGCAGGCGATCGCGCGAGGCGTCACGGGCGCAGCCGTTTGCACGGATTGCCACGGCGAGCATGCGGTTCTTTCTCCCGCCGACAGAGCTTCGCCGGTCTATTCCGCCAATGTCTCGACCGAGGCATGCTCGCGGTGCCATGCCGATGAGCGCTTGAATGCCCGCTATAACTTGCCGGCCGACCGCGTGCTGAGCTATCAGGAAAGCTATCACGGCCTTTCGGCGCGCGCGGGGTCGCTGCGGGTGGCCAACTGCGCCAGTTGCCACGGCGTCCACAACATTCTGCCTTCGTCCGATCCGCGTTCGACCGTGGCCCCGGCGAACCTCGCGGCCACCTGCGGGAAGTGTCATCCCGGCGCAGGCACCCGCTTTGCGATCGGGCCGGTGCACACGTCGCCCGAAGATGCCTCTAACCGCGCCGTGTACTGGATTCGTTGGTTTTACTTGATTCTGATTCCGGCCACCGTCGGATTCATGTTCCTGCACAACTTGCTCGACTTAATCAAGAAAGCCCGGTTGCGATTCCTGGCGCAGCGGTCGCGGCCGCAGTTGCTGCGCATGACGCTGAACGAACGCTGGCAGCACCTGCTGCTGCTGGTTTCCTTCTTCGTGCTGGTCTGGACCGGATTTGCGTTGCGATATCCGGAGAGCTTCTGGGCGCAGCCTATCGTCGCGTGGGAAGAGCGCTGGCCGGCGCGGGCCTGGCTCCATCGGGGCGCCGCAGTGGTGATGCTCGCCGCCGCCGCCCTGCACCTTCTCTATCTCGCCACGAATCCGGCGGCGCGCCGCCGCTGGCGGAATTTCCTGCCGCGCTGGGCGGACTGGACCGAATTCCGGCAGCGGCTGGCGTTCAACCTGGGGCTGCGGCAAACGCTTCCGCGCTTGAGCGAGATGAGCTACGTCGAAAAGGTCGAATACTGGGCCGTGGTCTGGGGAACCGCGCTGATGGCCCTCACCGGCCTCGTTCTCTGGAGCACCGACTTTGCCTTGCGCAACCTGACCAAGTGGGTCCTCGACGTGGCCGCGGTCATCCATTATTACGAAGCCATCCTGGCGACGCTGGCGATCGTCGTGTGGCACTTCTACAGCGTTCTGTTCGATCCCGATCAGTATCCCATGGAGTGGACCTGGATCACCGGCACTACCGACGCCGAACATTGGTCCGCGCGCCGGAAACCGGCAGCGCCGGAAGCTCCTCCACCACCAAGAAAAGAGAAGGAGGGCGGGGCGGAGGAATAGAAAGTATGAATGACTTTCAATACGAGTATTGTGTAGGGACCGTGAGGCCGAAGCAGGTAAGCCCCGCCTGGCCTGATCCCGCCGAAGCGGGACGAAGGGAGCGAAGCCGAAGGTCCTGAGCTTATCGAAGGGCCGAGGAGAAAAAGCGCCCGCCGGGGCTGCACAGCCTTGATAGCGTTTATAATGGGTGCAGCGATACTTTGTAGGGAGGCTGATCCCAGATGAAAACATTCACGGCAGTGGTGGAACGTTGCGCCGACACCGGCCTCTATGTGGGTTATGTTCCCGGTTTTCCGGGGGCGCACACGCAAGCCGAAACTTTGGACGAACTGAACAGAAATCTCCAAGAGGTGATCGGAATGCTCCTCGAAGAGGGCGAACCTACCCTCGAGGCTCAGTTTGTCGGAACGCAAACCGTGACCATAAGCTGAGCATGGGCAAGACCCCGGTTCTCAAATCCCGTGAAGTCATTTCCATTCTGGAACGCCTCGGCTTTACCCAGGTTCGCCAACGAGGCTCCCACAAACAGTTCCGACACCCTGACGGCAGGAACACGACGGTTGCAGTCCACCCGGGGCGAGATGTTTCACCGATCCTTCTGCGCCAAATTGCCTCGGACATCGGTGTAACGGTCGAGGAGTTCCTGGAACACCGCTAGTGGGCTTTTTCCGAATTTGCGAACCCACGGCGGGAAAAAGCGCTCACCGCGGCTACGAGGCTATCTTACTGGGTCTGGCGACATTTACTCGCCGCGCAACGGAAGGTCCTCCTGCCGATGCTCATCCTTGAAATACTCGACGAGCGCCTTGTGCTGTTTGAGCATCGCCTTCCAAGCTTTAAGACGTTTGTCCGCTGCACCAACAAGCGGATTTTCCATAACGTCCCAAGTGGGTGTATGCGTTCTCGCCTTCGCTCTTTCGTTCTTATGAAGATAATTGCTGAATTCCCGTCGTGCAGCGCGGTCAATGACGGCCTCGATTTTGTTTTCGAGTCGTCCCTGATAATCTGGCCTCATCGTTTCCCACAAGGGCACAATATCCTTCCCTATTTCGTTAGCCAAAACTCTCGGCGAACCCTTTTGCATTTCCTGCAACACAAGCGGAATCGCGTGTTCGGCAAACTCCCACAGTTCAGAATCGGCATCCACAGGGAAAAATGTCGTAGGCAGTGTGTCCCAATTCACCGTGAGCCGTCGGAAGGCAGCATCGGTTTCTGCCACATGGAATCCATTCAAGATGGTTTCGAGCCCATCTGCCACGACGACCAGCACCGGGAAATCATAGCCACCTTCCTCGATGCCTATGGGAATTCTGTCGCGATGCTCATCCTTTCCAATGACGGCAATGTCATGGATGGTGCACTTCCCGCGAGTCAGGTAGGCTTTTGCGACCAAATCCTCGGTCGTGATTCGAGAATACCGCTGCAATTGGTCGGTATCCGTGTTTGCTCCAGATTTCCACTCGAACAGAACGGTGTGGTGAATCTGCTCTGAGGCGATGATGAGTTCGGGAGCGACCGTGCGTCTGTCGGAATTCGTGAACCTAATCTCGACGGTTTCTACTCTAAATCCCAATTCGTACAGTCCACGTGGCAGCCCCCCTGCCCCTTTGCACATGCCGAAGAACAGATTCAAGAGCCGCAGGTTGAAGCTCAAAAGAGTGTGTCTCCCTCTCCTGATTTCAGCGTGACTCCGGAGTCGTAGTAATGCTGGAGGTTAGTGTAGAGACGAGCGATTGAGTTCCCGCATGATCCATCCACTAGGTAAACACGCATGAAGTCCGGCGTGATCTCGAAGGTGATGCGATGGGTCACATGCAAATCGAGCGCCGTCACCCGGAAATAATTCCTGCCGAGAGAGACAGGCGCACCCCAAAGCCGAAACGGTTCAGCGCCGGAGAAAACGGAGTCGAGGAACTTTTCCATATCCGCGATTGGTCGGCTGAAGGTGATGTTGAACGGTTCCCCACTGACGGTGTAGTGCGATCTTCGAGCGTTCGCCATCTGAGCGGCTTCATAGCGGAGACTGAATCTTTCCTCGAAACCCTTGACCTTTTCCGCATACGTCCGGTACACGCTCGTCACCAAGTTGATGTGGCTTGGGAACGAGGTTCCGCGTGCCGTAATCTTGCCGTCCCACTTCACATCGTCCAGCGTGAACGAATCCTGATCGACAGCGCGATCAAGCCAATGTTTGACCCTGACTTTCGATAGCGTCGTCGCGTCGGCGAATGCATGCGTCTCTCTCAGGGTGTTGAGCACCTCGCGTGCCCGGTTTCCCCAAAGCTGCATTTTCAAATACTCGACTGGAGCATCGGGTGCCTCGAAGTCAACGTCGGGAACCTCACGGCGGTCGAAGTCCAGACCAAGCCCACGGAAGAGACCCATCGCGGCGACCTGCTCCAACAACTGCATCGGCAACCAAGCCGTGTCAAGATGGCTGTCGTTTGCAATCACACGCTGAAGGATGCGGTCGGCTGCTGTGCTTTTCGAGACGGAGTGCAGCAGCCAAAATCTCTGGTCAGATGCGTCCACGTAAAATTCGGCGGAATTGGTTGCCCACTTAACATCAACGCTGTAGAAAAATTCTTCCTCTGTTTCGTGAATGTGGGATTCTGACCGTTCTCCCAAACCTTCCTGTCCGAACGCACCTCTAAGAAGCGCACGGATGTCGCCGTGCGTGGAATTCTCGGAGTGCGCTTCAACTAGGTACGTCTTCAGCAGGCTGGTCTCTGCTTCAAGCTGCTGCCGTTCTTCAAGATCGGTATAGGCATGGCTCATCACTTGTTGCAGCCGTTCTGCCATGTCTCGTCGGGTTCTGATGGGCATATGCGTTGCGGTCCAAGAGGAGTTTCATTTCGCGATCACTTTGAGGTGACTCTCACGATCGGCGGCGTAACTGAGGCAAGCCAGAATGTCTTCTTTCGTGAGGTCTGGGAAGTCGGCGAGAATCTGCTCGTGCGTCATCCCGGAGGCCAAATAGGACAGCACGTCATAGACGGTGATGCGCAGACCCCGGATGCAGGGCTTTCCTCCCCGCTTGCCCGGCTCCATGGTGATTCGCTCCTGGTAATTCATGGGCACAGTATAGCCTTCCAGTGCCTTCCCGATCAAGCGGGGTAGCCACGGCGAAGGCTGTACCTGGCCGTGGGCTTTTCCCGAATTTACGAACCCACGGCAAATGGAAGCTGCCCATTTGCCGCGACTTTCCCGCTGGGGTAGACTGAAGCGGTGATCTATGAGTGGAACGGCAGGAAGGCAAAGGCTAACCGGCAGAGGCATGGCGTATCCTTCGAGGAGGCTGCAACCGTTTTTCTCGACCCACTGGCTTTGACCTTTCCCGATCCGTATCACTCCAGCGACGAGCCACGGGAGATCACAATCGGCCATTCCACCAATGGCCAGGTCGTATTCGTGTCGCATTGCCGGCGCGGGAACCGCACCCGAATCATCAGCGCGCGGAAGGCGACCAGAGGAGAGCGCAAGCAATATGAAGAAGGCATCGGCGAAGAGATTCGATGACGATTTACGGCCGGAGTACGACCTCTCGAAGCTCAAGGGAGGAGTACGCGGCAAGTACTACCGGAAAGCAACTTCCGGGACCAACCTGGTGTTGATCGAGCCGGAGCTTGCGGATGTGTTTCCCGACACGGAGTCGGTGAACCGGGCATTGCGACTTTTGGTGGATACGGCAGAAGCGGCTGCCGGTCCCGCGCGTCACCGTCCGAGCGAGCCGAACAAGCGGCTAAGGCCGACCGCTAGAAAACGCCGCCGCTTCGCCGTGGAGCGTTAGCCAGGTAGTCCCGGCGGAGCGTATTGCCCTCGGCTCCGCTTCCTTCGACTCCGCACAGGGCAGGCTCGCCGTGGGCATTGCTCAAGTTTGTGGCCTGCCCGCTTGCTGACGCCCACCCCAGCGCGCTGACTGCGGCGCGCTGGGGACCCCCGGGACGCGCGCGGCTCGGATTGAATTTACGAACCCACGGCCACCAGACCGCCCGGAAAACGGTCTAAGGTCGGGCTAGCGCCTCTTGGGCGGCCTCGAAAGGCGGCGTCACCGCGCCCAGAAACGGGACCGTGCGGCCGGGGAGCGCAATGTTCCAATACATCCACGGCAGGCCATACTTCTTGAGCAGCCACATGTCGTAGCGTTCCTTGAACGTATTGATGAACGGCAGCGTCGGCGTGGGATTTTTCGTGTAGTCGAACTCGCACAGGAGCATCTTGCCGTAGCCCGTCACGATAGGGCAGGCCACGTAGCCGTCGTAGCGCATTTCCGGCTCGCGGCCGTGCATCACGGCCAGCAGGTTGGCGGCAACCACTGGGGCCTGCTTGCAGGCCGAAGCGCCGGTCTTGGCGTTGGGCGTGTTGCCCACGTCCCCGAGCGCAAACACGTTGGGATAATCCACGCTCCGCATGGTGTGCTGGTCCACCTTCACCCACCCCTGCGCATCCGCCAGCGCGCTCTTCCGCACCACGGCGGGCGCTTTCTGGGGCGGCGTCACATGCAGCAGGTCGTAGCGAATGGTAACGCGCGGTTTGGCGGGGTCGGCCGTTTGCTCGAAGGTCGCCTCCTGTCGCGACGGCTCGATCGCGACCAGTTGGTGATTGTACCGCGCGTCAATTCCGTACCGCTCGACCACAGGGTTCAGAATGGCGGCGTACTCCTTGATTCCGTAAATCCCCGGAAGGGCCGAGCCATAGATCACCGTTGCGTTGACGCCGTGCTTGCGGAAATAATCCGCAGCCAGGTACATGATTTTTTGCGGAGCGCCGGGGCATTTGATGGGCGTTCCCGGCATATGGAACAGGGCCACGCCGCCGCGAAAATTGCGGAGGAGTTGCCACGTCTTGGGCGCCAGATGGTAGCTGTAGTTGGTGGATACAGCAGGGGTCCCGAGCGCCTCCCGCAGTCCCGGAATCGCGTCGAGGTCCAGCTCCACCCCCGTGGCGACGATCAGGAAGTCGTAGCTGATCCGGACCCCGGAAGTCGTGACGACGGTGCGCCCGACGGGGTCAATCTCCGCCGCGCCGGCGTTGATCCATTCCACCCCGCGCGGAATGAGGCGAGCCTCCTCGCGGGCCGTTGTTTCTTTGCGGACGACCCCGCCGCCGACCAGCGTCCAAAGCGGCTGGTAAAAGTGGGTCTTGGACGGCTCGATGATGGCAATCTGGTTCGCTCCGGCCCCGGCACGAATCAGGTGCGCCGCCGTGGTAATTCCTGCTGTCCCGCCGCCGATGATCAGAACTCTCTTGTGATTTCCGGCCATAATAACCTCCCTAGAAATCGTTCCAATGAAAACGCCATCTCTCTCCGATGGCCCAGCAAAAGTAAAAAGCCCGCCAACCGATCTTCCGGCTGGTGGGCTATTGAATGTGGTCCAACTATAACCGCTAGTCGAGACCACCCCCGCAGCCGGAGGAGCAACAACAGCGCGCACCGCAGATCACTCTGTAGTCCGCCCGGTTGCCTGTTGTGACCGAGTTTTGGGGAAGTAGTTTCATAAAAGGCCGAATGATAACGGCCCAAGAGTACGGAGACTGCTAACCGCTGTCAAGCAATATTTTCGCCGCTGCGGAACTCCCAATGATTCCCCCGGTCGGCGTTTACAAACGCCGGGGCCGGTGAGAAAATGGGTCGAGGTACAGCACTCGATGGCGCCGCAGAATTCTCCAATGCGAATGACGGAAGGCGAAGGGCACGGTGGCGAAGGGATCATCCTGACGAAGCTCGATCAGGCTCTGAACTGGGCGCGCAAGTCCTCGCTCTGGCCGATGAGCTTCGGCTTGGCCTGCTGCGCCATTGAGATGATGTCCATGGGCGCGTCGCGCTTCGACATCGCGCGTTTCGGGGCCGAGGTCTTCCGCCCGTCGCCGCGCCAGGCCGACCTGATGATCGTGGCCGGGCGTGTCTCGCAGAAGATGGCCCCGGTCATCCGGCTGCTCTACGAACAGATGCCGGAGCCGAAGTGGGTGATCTCGATGGGGGCCTGCGCCACCTCCGGCGGCGTGTTCAACAACTACGCCATCGTCCAGGGAGTGAACCAGGTCATCCCGGTGGACGTCTATGTACCCGGATGCCCGCCCCGCCCCGAACAGCTCATCTACGCGATTCTCTTGCTTCAGAAAAAGATCGAGGCCGAGCGGGGCAGCTTCCGCAAGACGGCCAACCTGACATAGCTCCGCACCGACTGGCCGGGGTGCTGAAAAACTTTTCTCTCTGCGATGCTGGATCGGGAATGGAGTGGGAAGCGATTATGAAGGCGCCCGGACCGCCTGGCGCGTTCTTTCACCGTCGAGCCGAATCAAATCAGCCAGATATTTGATGGCCTCGGCCATTTCGTGTCTTGCCTCAGCCATTTCGTGTCTAGCCTCAGCCATGTCTTGTCGCGCCTCGGCCATATCCTTCTGTATGCTCTGTTGACCCTGTTCCATCCGCAGCAGAATTTCTCGCGTGTGCGCGGATTCTTCTTTGAGCAGCCTGTTGTTGATCGTGGCGTAGATGGCGAGAAAGACGCCCATGATCGTCGCCATCGCGCTCACCAGGGCTAACAGTTCCCAGAAGCTCACCTTGGCCTCCCTCGGCCCATCCTGAAACGCCTGCGGCGCTTACTTTCTGCTCTCACTGTAGAAGGGACAGCGAGGTCTGTCAAGCATCCTTCCTGGAAGGCGCGTCGAACGGGAGCGATACAATTTTGGCGGGGTCGTTGCCGATTATAACGGAAGTGCCCGGCTGGGCGGCATCGCGGCGCAGGTACGCGAGCGCAATCGTTCGGCGCAGCCCGTAGGAATACGCCGCGCTGGTGATGAATCCCGACGGGTGGCCCGCCGCGAGCGCCATCATGTTCCGGGCAATGTCCCGCTTTCCCTCAAATGACAGACCGACCAATTGCCGGTTGACGTGCCCGCGGGAGCGGATGCGCTCGACGGTTTCCTGTCCGATATAGCAGCCTTTGGTGAAGCTGAGGGCGTGCATCTGGGCGGTTTCCTGCGGCAAGGTTTTCGTGTCCATGTCTTGCCCGTAGCGCGGGAGTCCGGCCTCGATGCGGCGAATTTCGATGGCGTCAAAACCGACAGGTTGGATGCCGAAGCTGGCGCCCGCTTCCAGAGCTTTTCGCCAGAGGTCCACGGCCCGGTCTGGAGGAACCAAAATCCAGTAGCCCTCCGCACCGCAGGCCGAAGCGTGGAGCAGGCGAGCGGCGAGGTCTTCGAGATAGATGTGCTCCAGGGGGTGCATGTGCGGGGGATCAAACCCGAGCGCCTCGCGGAGCACTTCGCGCGCGCAGGGACCTTCGAGCGCCAGGCAGGCGAGTCTCGCGCTCCAGTCTTCGAGCTCCACCGCGTCGGCGATGATGTGATGGTCGAGTTGCTGCCGGATGACTTCGGTGAGTTGCGGCTCGCAGTCGAGCAAGTAGCTCTGCGCGTCGAGCCGGAGGACGAGCGCGTCGGCCAGGATGTGGCCATGCGGATCGAGCACAAACGCGTAGTTCCCCTGGCCTTGCGGAAGCTCCTTGACTTCATTGCTGACCATCCCGTGCAAGAAGCGCGGGGCATCCTCGCCGCGGACCAGGAGCCGCCCGCGATGCGAGAGGTCCGCCAGACCCGCGCCCTCCTGGAGCGCCCAGTATTCGGCCTCGACGGAACCAAACGAGGCGGGGATTTCCCACCCCTGATAGTCCTGCAGCGTTGCCTGTGCGGTTTGGAATTGCTCGAACACGGGACTTCGGAGCATGACACCAACCCTTCGTGCTGCGGAAACCTTCGCACCATTGTATCGGCGGGGCAGGGAGATGTAAATTGCCCGCCGAAGCCTTGCGCCGCCCTTCATTTCGCCCTTGCGCTTCGGGACGCCGCAAGGCAAACTCAAGGGAATCGCAGGGCCTCCTACGCCAAGGCTTCGGAGGGCAAGCCCACTGGAGCTCAGCGAGCGCAGGAGGGCAAGGCGGGCGGTCAATGTTCCCCAAGTTTTTCTCAAGGAGGTGCGGGATGAAAAAGTTCGGGATCGCTTGCGCCGGGATACTGCTCACCGTTTCCGTCGGCATCGCGCTGCAACGGGCGAGCGACAGTGCCGATCTTGCGGTGGTCAACCGAATCCGGGACGAAGCGCTCACCCGTTCCCAGGTGATGAAGCATCTGCTGTACCTGACGGACGCCCACGGCCCGCGCCTGACCAACTCGCCGGGGTATAACGCAGCGGCGGATTGGGTGGTGGGGCAGGCCAAGAAGTGGGGCCTCGAAAACGCTGCGAAAGAGAAGTGGGGTCCCTATGGGCGCGGGTGGTCCGCAAGCCATTTCTCGGCGCAACTGGTCGAACCGCAATATGCGTCGCTCATCGGCGTGCCGCTGGCGTGGACGCCGGCGACGAACGGTGTCATCTCGGGAACTCCGCTCTATGCCCCGTTGCGGCGGGACGAGGACCTGGACCGCTACCGGGCCAATCTGGAAGCCTACCTCACGCAGTACAAAGGCAAGCTCAAGGGGCAAATCGTCCTGCTGGGCGAGCGCCCCAACGTGGCAGTCCAGGAGACCGCCGCAATGCGACGGTATAGCGCCACTGAACTTACCGAGCGGGCCGCCGCTCCGGAGCCGCTCGAACCGATCGCGATTGACTTCCGCAATCCGCGCGTTCCGACCGATCCGCAGGAACGGCGGCGCTATTTTGCTTATGCGCCGCGCTATGTTACGCAAGTCTTCCAGCGGCAGCGCGAGGAGCTGCGAAACCGCCTCAACCGCTTTCTGGTGGAGGAAGGCGCGCGAGTGCTTGTCCTTCCGGCGCAGCGCGGCGATGGCGGCACGGTCTTCCCGCCGACGGTGGCTTCTTACAAGACCGACGGCGTGACTCCGCCACCCTCCATCGCCTTGACGCCGGAGCACTACAACCGGATCGTCCGGCTTCTGGAGGAGAAGGTGCCCGTTCGGATCGAAGTCGAGGTCAAGGCGCGGTTCCACGAAGACACGCTCGACTCGGTGAACGTCGTCGCGGAGATTCCGGGGGAAAGCAAGAAAGAGGAATTGGTCCTCATCGGCGCGCATCTCGATTCGGTGGACTCGTCCGGGACCGGAGCCACCGACAACGCCGCCGGCTGCGCCGTCATGATGGAGGCCCTGCGGATTCTCAAGACCCTCGACCTGAAAATGGACCGCACGGTTCGGATGGTGCTCTGGAGCGGAGAAGAAGAAGGCCTGCTCGGGTCGCGCGCCTACGTCAAACAGCATTTCGGCGATCCCGAGACGATGGAGTTGAAGCCCGAGCACAGTCAGGTCTCCGCCTATTTCAATTTCGACAACGGCACGGGCAAAATCCGCGGCGTCTATCTCCAGAGCAACGACATGGTCCGGCCGATCTTTGACGCGTGGCTCTCACCGTTCCGCGACCTCGGAGCGACCGCGCTGGCGATCCGGCGGACCGGCGGCACGGACCACGTCTCATTCGATGAAGTGGGCCTCCCCGGCTTCCAGTTCATTCAGGACCCCATCGAATACGAGGCGCGGACGCACCACTCGAATATGGACGTCTATGACCGCATCCAGCCCGGCGACCTGATGCAAGCCTCCGCCATCGTCGCGTCATTCGTCTATCACGCGGCGAACCGTCCGGAGAAACTCCCGCGTAAACCGCTGCCGGAACCCTGGCCGAAAGAGGTGCGGGGGAAGTAGCAGGTGGTTCGTCAAGCAGACTTGTTCTATACATATAGTGTATGTATGATAGAATCTGATGGCGGAGCAGTTGAAATTCGAGTGGGATGCAACGAATGTTTCCCACATCGCCCGCCACAAGGTGACGCCGGATGAGGCCGAGCAGGCGCTTCGCAATGACCCTTTTGACCTCTGCTATGAAATGGTAGGTGGTGAAGAACGGTGGACTTCGATTGGCCACGCCGATAACCTTCGCGTATTGCTGTTGGTTTGGACACTGCGCGGCGAGGAAGTCGTGCGGGTGGTCACCGCGCGCGGAGCATCGAAGACAGCCGGGAGAGTCTACCTCCGCGAAAAAGGATTTGGACTATGAGAAAAGTCAAGACACCCCGATTTCGAACCGAGGTCGAAGAAGCCGGATGGTGGGACGACCACATGGACGCGGTGGAGGCTAAGTTGGTGCAGGGGATCAAGACCGGCGCCGCTCAAAGGGGAGGGCCGCAGCGGGTGATTCAGGAGCGTCGGCTCTCCAAGAACATTACCATTCGAGTAGCTATTGCCGATATCGAACGCGCGCGAGCGTTGGCGGAGAAGAAAGGCATCGGTTATCAAACGCTGATGAAGATGCTTCTCAAGCAAGCTCTGGACCGCGAGTCTCGCCCGGCCCTTGCGCACCCAAGAGCCAAGGCGCGCTGACCAGGTCTGGGTCGGTCGAACGGTTCAGTTGCGCCGCCGGCCTCCACGGTATTCTTTGCCGTTGACGACGAGCCTCTGAAGAAACATCATCCTGCGCCCATCCTTGGCGGGACGGCCGATAATCGTGATCTGGTCTCCCGGTTTGACGGTATCTTTGTCCCAGCCGGCATTGACCAATCTCCGTGGGCCACCGGTTTCGACGGTCCAACTTTCGACGTTGCCGTTGGCGTCTTTAACGTCAAAGCGAATCAGCGCATGGGGCTGCGCAAACACGAATTCCGTGGCGATTCCCGTCAGGGTGATCGCAGTTTCCCCGCGGTAAATTGCCAGCGAGTGATGCGCGAACAGCAAGCGCGAAGTCATCAGAAGACCCGCAGCCACTACCAAACCGACCCATCGCTTCTTTGCCATTCTGGCACCTCCCCATTTTTTCTAACGGCCGGAAATCCACCTGCAGTTTGCGTTTCTCCCGCCTCTGGTTTCCGATTCTATGCTTGACCTTCCACCGGGTCAAGCTCGCCTCGCCGCGGTTTTTTGCGCCCGCCAATTCCTGTTGACAATCGGACATTTTAGACCGAGACTGAGGAAGTGAAAGTTGCCGAGTTCGTCCGCAAGGTCAGGCGACTGAGGCAGGCGAGGGGCGTGGAGGTTCGGTTTGTCGCCCACCGTGGGAAAGGCAGCCACGGTACTCTGTATTATGGTTCGGCGCGGACCATAGTCCAGGACTTGAAGAGAGAATTGCCGACGGGAACGCTTCACGCAATGCTCAGACAACTAGGGTTGACCCTGGACGACCTACGGTAGGAGGACCCTAGGAGGAAATGATGCGCAGGTTTCAGTATCCCGCCACACTAACGCCGGAGAAGGAAGGCGGATTCACGGTGCGGTTCGCCGACCTGCCGGAGGCGATTACCAGCGGCTCGGATCGACAGGACGTGCTGGCGCAGGCCGCCGACTGCCTGGAAGAGGCTGTCGCGGGCCGCATCACCGATGGCTTGGAAATTCCGCGGCCGTCCTCTCTCCGGCGAAATCAGGTTCTGGTTGCGGTTCCTGCTCCAACCGCAGCGAAGGCGGCGCTCTACCTCGCCCTGCGCGAAGCCAGGATCAAAAATACGGAGTTGGCCCGCCGTCTCGGTTGCGACGAGAAGGAAGTGCGGCGAATGCTCGACCCGCGCCATCCGACGAAACTGCCCCGGATTCAGCAGGCGCTCGAATCCCTCGGCAAACGCCTGGTCGTCTCGATGGAAGAAGAGGCTGCGTGAGCGAAAGTCAAGGAGAACGGCAAACCACGCCGGTCCGAGCTTTCATTTCTTACTCACACCGAGACGAGAGGTTTCGTGCTTCTCTGGAGGCACACCTCGCAATCCTAAAGCGAAACCGGACCCTAATTTCTTGGGACGACAAGAAAATCGGCCCGGGTAAGCACGTGGATGAGCAAATCGACTCTCGTCTCGAAAATTCAGAGCTGATAGTGCTGCTTGTAAGCCCGGATTTTATCGCATCTGAGTATTGCTTTTCGCACGAGCTACAAATGGCAATGAATAGGCATGCAGCAGGGCAAGCAAGGGTGGTCCCCGTCATCCTTAGGCCGGTAGACTGGAGCGCGGCGCCGTTTGCAAAGCTAAAGGCACTCCCCAAAGATGGTAAGCCCATCAGCAGTTGGAGAAATAGGGACGAGGCTTACCTGGACGTGACGAAAGGCCTCAGAGAGGTGATCTCCGATCTTCAAATTGACGAAGGATCAAGGCGAGTAGATGTTCCGAGTCGATCAATCATAGATGCCTACGAGGGATCAATTGTTCAGGTTGGGGGAGTGGGGTCCAGATTGGTTACGAAGACGGCCTGGCTTGTGACCGAGCATGGGTACTTGGACCCGGAAGAGCACATCACACATTCTTTCAATGGAGGCGGCGACATCATGTGGGTACATTGCCCTGCTGACTTTCGCATTGTGGGAGCAACCAGCCCAACCGGAAACGAGGTCTTTCCCCTGATGGAAGGCGACCCCGAAACACCCTACGGTATCCTATTGAAAGATCAGGTTCAGAATACGATTCTTATTAGGTGCGAATGGAAGCTGGACGACTCCAATAAACCTAAAGCTACGGGTACCACTTGCCCGAACTGTGGCAACCCAATGGCACCCTATCAACGCTATTGTCACGGATGCGGCTTCACGTGGCCAAATCCAGAAGCCCAGCGTGGAACTTAATTGATGTCTTTCCTTCATTGATTGCCTTCTATCGGCTCCACTCGGGAAAAGCAGGACAGATCAGTCAAGATCACAGCGGTGCTGGTTTTGACGCTGCGGAGGCATGCCGCTGCAGGAGAGCGTAAGGGCCATGCTATACTTTTCCTGTATGATTCACGAGATTTTGCCCGTGGGCTTGTTGCAGTGCAACTGCTCGATTCTGGGGGATGAAGCGAGCCGGACGGCCATTGTGGTGGACCCCGGCGACGAGATCGAGGAGATTGTCGCGCGGCTCGACCGCCATCAGTTCCGCGTCCAGTACATTGTCATCACGCACGCGCACATTGATCACATCGGGGGCGCAAAGAAGTTGAAGGACCTGACCGGCGCGCCGGTGTACATGAACGAGCGGGACATGGAAATCTATGGCCAGATCAGCCAGCAGGCTGCCTGGATCGGGATGCCCACGCCCGAGCGGACCGCGATTGATGTCTACGTGCGGGATGGGGACGTGATTCGCTGGGGGGACAAGCAGGCCACAGTCCTGCACACGCCAGGGCATACGGGGGGGAGTATCTGCTTGCATCTGCCGGACGGCGACGACCCCTCGGCTGCGCTCCCTTCGACTTCCCTCGACTCCGCTCGGGACAGGCCGCTCAGGGCAGGCGGGACAGGAACAACGTTGATCGCGGGCGACACTTTGTTCCGTGACAGCATTGGCCGGACGGACCTGCCCGGCGGGAATTTCGGCGAGATCATGCGCTCGATCCACGAGAAGCTCCTGGCCTTGGACGACGCGACAATTGTAGTCCCCGGCCACGGCCCGCTCACGACCATCGGCCGGGAGCGGGAGCGGAATCCGTTTCTGCAATGAGGGAACAGGGAACAGGGAACAGGGAACAGGGAACAGGGAACAGGGAACAGGGAACAGCTACATCCTCCTCTCTGTACGTTAGCGGAATAGAATAATGATGAAGAAGCGCGCACAACCGAAAATCAGCAAGAACTTCTGCTATGTCTGCGGGCCGGACAACGGGCAAGGGATGCGGCTGAAATTTTCGGTTGATG
>Ga0209343_10004714_pt1 | contig 16790 bp, 12 predicted proteins | sample RifCSPlowO2_02_FD_184026 | JGI IMG/M metagenome (GOLD analysis project Ga0209343, IMG submission 184026) | Groundwater microbial communities from Rifle, Colorado - Rifle CSP2_plank lowO2_0.2 (SPAdes) (version 2) | ecosystem: Environmental > Aquatic > Deep subsurface > Groundwater | place... | reverse complement strand
TGAACACGCGGGTCATGCCAATCTTGCGACCGACAAGTCCTAAGCTCATTTTAATTTCCTCTTGTTAAGGGGCTGACTACAATTGGCCAGCCGATCTTTTTACTACTGAATGCGACAATTACTGTAATTTAATTTCCACATCCACACCGGCCGGCAGATCCAGCTTCATCAACGCATCCACCGTCTTGTCGGTAGGATCGACGATGTCCATCAAACGCAGATGGGTGCGAATTTCGAACTGATCGCGCGAAGTCTTGTTGACATGCGGGGAACGCAACACATCGAAACGCTCGATCTTGGTTGGCAATGGCACCGGGCCATTCACCACCGCACCGGTACGCTTTGCCGTATCGACAATCTGCGCCGCCGACTGATCAATCAAGCGATAATCAAACGCCTTGAGGCGAATGCGAATTTTTTGACTTTGCATAATTCTCTCTTGCTTCCATGCAGCAATGCCGCTAATTAAAGAACGAAAACGCGTGACCGCAGTCACGCGGGGGCGCGGATTGTAGTCCTACTCGATAATCTTTGCAACCACACCGGCGCCGACGGTACGTCCGCCCTCGCGAATCGCGAAGCGCAGCCCCTCTTCCATCGCAATCGGGTTGATCAGGTTCACTGTGATGCTGACGTTGTCGCCAGGCATGACCATCTCGGTGCCCGCCGGCAGTTCGACCGCGCCGGTCACGTCGGTGGTGCGGAAGTAGAATTGCGGACGGTAGCCCTGGAAGAACGGGGTGTGGCGGCCGCCTTCGTCTTTGCCCAATACGTAGATCTCGGCAGTGAATTTGGTGTGCGGGGTGATGGAGCCGGGTTTGGCCAGCACTTGGCCGCGCTCGACTTCTTCGCGCTTGGTGCCGCGCAGCAACACGCCAACGTTGTCGCCCGCCTGGCCCTGGTCGAGCAGTTTGCGGAACATTTCGACGCCGGTACAGGTGGTCTTCAGGGTGGGTTTGATCCCGACGATTTCGAGTTCTTCGCCAACCTTGACCACACCGCGTTCGATACGGCCGGTTACGACGGTGCCGCGACCGGAGATGGAGAAGACGTCTTCGACCGGCATCAGGAAGGCGCCGTCGATGGCGCGCTCCGGGGTCGGGATGTAGCTGTCGAGGGCGTCAGCCAGGCGCATGATGGCGGGTTCGCCAAGGTCGCCCTGGTCGCCTTGCAAGGCTTTGAGTGCGGAACCCTTGATGATCGGGATGTCGTCGCCGGGAAAGTCGTATTTGCTGAGCAGTTCGCGCAATTCCATTTCGACCAGCTCGAGCAGTTCTTCGTCGTCGACCATGTCGCATTTGTTCATGAATACGACGATGTAGGGTACGCCCACCTGGCGTGCCAGCAAAATATGCTCGCGCGTCTGCGGCATCGGGCCGTCGGCGGCGGAGCAGACCAGTATCGCGCCGTCCATCTGTGCCGCGCCGGTGATCATGTTCTTGATGTAGTCGGCGTGCCCCGGGCAGTCAACGTGCGCGTAATGGCGGTTGGCGGTTTCGTATTCGACGTGCGCGGTGTTGATGGTGATGCCGCGCGCCTTTTCTTCCGGCGCCGCGTCGATCTGGTCGTACGCCTTGGCTTCGCCGCCGAATTTCTTCGACAGCACCGTCGTGATCGCCGCCGTCAGGGTGGTCTTGCCGTGGTCAACGTGGCCTATCGTGCCTACGTTTACATGCGGCTTGGTACGTTCAAATTTGCTCTTTGCCATGATTATCGCCCCTTAAATCAAAAATTATTTCTTGTTCATAATAGCTTCAGCAACATTCTTCGGCGCTTCGGAATAATGTTTGAATTCCATTGTATAAGTCGCGCGCCCCTGCGTTGCGGAGCGCAGCGCAGTGGAATATCCAAACATCTCGGACAATGGCACTTCAGCCTTGATGATTTTGCCACCACCCATCATGTCATCCATACCCTGCACCATACCGCGTCGTGAGGAAAGATCGCCCATCACCGTACCAGCATAGTCTTCAGGTGTTTCAACTTCAACCGACATCATCGGTTCCAACAGCACTGGACTCGCCTTGCGCATACCATCCTTGAATGCCATCGAAGCCGCCATCTTAAAGGCATTTTCGTTGGAATCCACATCATGGTATGAACCATCAAATAATGTCACTTTGACATCCACAACCGGGAAGCCCGCCAACACGCCATTCGGCAACGTATCGCGCAAGCCCTTTTCAACCGCCGGAATGTATTCGCGTGGAACGGTGCCACCCTTGATCGCGTCGACAAATTCAAAACCCTTGCCCGTTTCGTTCGGCTCCATCTTGATCCACACGTGACCGTACTGGCCGCGACCACCGGACTGCTTGACGAACTTACCTTCAACCTCGGCCGGCTTTCTGATCGCTTCACGGTAAGCAACTTGTGGCGCGCCCACATTGGCTTCCACACCAAACTCACGTTTCATGCGGTCGACCAGAATTTCCAGGTGCAATTCACCCATGCCGGACATGATCGTCTGCCCAGACTCTTCGTCGGTACGAACACGGAACGAAGGGTCCTCTGCCGCCAAACGACTCAGCGCAATACCCATCTTTTCCTGGTCAACCTTGGTCTTCGGCTCGACAGCAACGTGAATCACTGGCTCCGGGAACACCATACGCTCGAGAATGATCGGTTTATTTACATCACAGAGTGATTCGCCGGTAGTGACATCCTTCAACCCGATGCAGGCAGCGATATCGCCCGCCAGAATTTCATCAACCTCCACGCGGTTGTTCGCATGCATCTGCACGATACGGCCGATACGTTCTTTCTTACCCCTGACAGGGTTGTAGACCGTATCACCTTTTTTCAGCACACCGGAATACACGCGCACGAAAGTCAATTGCCCCACGAATGGGTCAGTCATCAACTTGAACGCCAGCGCAGAAAAACTTTCACCGTCGTCAGCCTTGCGGGTAATATGCTCACCGGTTTCCGTTTCACCTGTCACATCCGGGATATCCACTGGCGACGGCAAGAACATAATCACCGCATCCAGCATACGCTGCACACCCTTGTTCTTGAACGCAGAACCGCACAACATCGGCTGAATTTCACAGGCGATGGTACGGGTGCGAATACCAAGAATAATTTGTTCTTCGGTCAGCTCGCCATTTTCGAGATACTGATTCATCAGCTCTTCAGACGCTTCGGCGGCCGTCTCGACCATCTTTGCCCGCCACTCATTGGCGCTCGCCACCAAATCAGCCGGTATCTCCTGGTACTCGAACTTCATCCCCTGAGATGCCTCGTCCCAGATGATGGCTCTCATCTTGATCAGATCCACAACGCCAGTGAACCCTTCTTCCGCGCCAATAGGAATCACAAGAGGGATCGGGCGAGCCCTCAAGCGTGTTTCCATCTGATCGACAACCTTGAAGAAGTTGGCCCCAGTACGATCCATCTTGTTAACAAATGCCAGACGTGGCACTTTGTACTTATTGGCTTGACGCCATACAGTCTCCGACTGCGGTTGCACACCACCCACCGCGCAATACACCATACAGGCACCATCCAGCACGCGCATGGAACGCTCCACCTCAATGGTGAAATCCACGTGTCCAGGTGTGTCGATAATATTAAAGCGATGCTCCGGGAAGGACATATCCATACCCTTCCAGAAACAGGTGGTCGCGGCGGAGGTAATCGTGATACCACGCTCCTGCTCCTGCTCCATCCAGTCCATGGTGGCCGCGCCATCATGCACTTCACCAATCTTGTGATTTACGCCGGTATAGAACAGTATGCGCTCGGTCGTCGTAGTCTTGCCCGCGTCAATATGCGCGCTGATACCGATATTGCGGTAACGGTTAATGGGTGTTTTACGTGCCACGGTGGATACCTAACTATATTCTGGTTAAAACTGCGGTAATCTGATCAGAAACGGAAATGTGAGAACGCCTTGTTCGCTTCGGCCATACGGTGCACTTCTTCGCGCTTTTTCACTGCGCCACCGCGACCTTCGGATGCATCGATCAACTCGCCGGCCAGACGCATGCCCATGGACTTTTCACCGCGCTTGCGCGCAGCTTCGCGCAACCAGCGCATCGCCAGGGCCATGCGACGGGAAGGACGCACTTCAACCGGCACTTGATAGTTAGCACCACCGACACGGCGGCTCTTAACTTCCACTTGCGGCTTGGCATTAGTCAACGCCAGATTGAACACCTCGATCGCATCCTTGCTGGTTTTTTTGACAATTTGCTCCAGCGCGCCGTACAGAATACGTTCAGCAACCGACTTCTTGCCGGCAGTCATCAATACATTTACGAATTTGGACAAATCCTGATTGCCGAATTTCGGATCCGGCAGGACTTCGCGTTTGGGGACTTCTCTGCGTCTTGGCATATCAACCTCGAATTAATTGCTAAAAATTACGCCTTCTTGGCGCGCTTTGAACCGTACTTGGAGCGGCCTTGTTTACGATCTTTCACACCGGCCGTATCCAAACTGCCGCGCACCATATGGTAGCGAACACCCGGCAAATCTTTTACCCGGCCGCCGCGTAACAACACCACCGAGTGCTCCTGCAGGTTGTGCCCCTCACCGCCGATATAACTGATCACCTCGAAGCCGTTGGTCAGACGAACCTTGGCCACTTTGCGCAACGCAGAGTTGGGCTTCTTCGGGGTCGTGGTGTACACGCGGGTACATACTCCACGTTTTTGCGGAGAGCCTGCGAGCGCAGGTACTTTGCTCTTTTCTACGATTGCAACACGCGGCTTGCGGATCAACTGGTTAATGGTTGGCATTATCTAAGCACCCTAAAAATTCTGAAATCCGTTAATAATCAATTTTATAAAAAACATACCGCCGCAGCATGACTTGAAAAATCATCCGCTGCGACGGAAAAAAGGTTGCGAATTCTATTGAGAAACACTGGGGGTGTCAAGCAATTCGCCTGACGCGACCTCATCTCCCGCCTGCAACTCACGATCCTCCGCCATATCGATACCCAAACGTTGTTTACGTCGCGTGTTGTGGTAGGCCAATCCCGTGCCGGCTGGAATCAAACGACCGACGATAACGTTCTCCTTCAGGCCGCGCAGGTCGTCTCTTTTGCCCATAATGGCGGCTTCGGTCAACACGCGCGTGGTTTCCTGGAAGGACGCCGCGGAAATAAACGAGTCAGTGGACAGCGAGGCCTTGGTAATTCCCAGCAGCATGTAATCGAAAGTTGCCGGGTTCTTGCCTTCTGCAGCCACGCGTTCGTTTTCCTCCAGCAGGTCGGCGCGCTCCACTTGCTCACCGGTAATGAAACGGGTATCGCCCACCTCGGAGATCTGCACGCGGCGCAGCATCTGGCGCACAATCACCTCGATATGCTTGTCGCTGATTTTCACGCCCTGCAGGCGATAAACATCCTGCACCTCGTCGGTGATATAACGCGCCAATTCATCCACCCCCAGCAGACGCAGAATGTCATGCGGATCAGCCGGGCCGTCCACGATCATTTCACCGCGGTTGACCACCTGACCATCGTGTGCCAACACATGCTTTTCCTTGGAGATCAGAAACTCGTGGCCCACTCCTTCCACATCGGTAATAACCAGACGCTGCTTGCCCTTGGTGTCCTTGCCGAAAGAAACTATGCCGGTTACCTCGGCCAGCACACCCGCATCCTTGGGTACGCGCGCCTCGAACAACTCGGCTACGCGCGGCAAACCGCCGGTGATATCGCGCGTTTTCGAAGATTCCTGCGGAATGCGCGCCAGCACATCACCCACACCGACATGCTGGCCATCTTCGACGGTAATAATGCAGCCGGTCTGGAAAGTGATGCTGACCGGGGTCGCAGTTCCCGCCAGAGTCACCTCCTGACCTGCTTCGTCGATCAGACGCACCATCGGGCGCACGCCTTTGCTTTGCGCCGCAGAACGCTTCGGATCAATCACCACCAGCATGGACAGGCCGGTTACCTCATCAATCTGTCTGGCAACCGTCGCGCCTTCCTCAACATTCTGGAACTGCACCTGACCTGCGTACTCGGTAATGATCGGGCGGGTATGCGGATCCCAGGTCGCCAGCAACACGCCGGCGCGCACCGTTTCCCCCTGCTTGACCGCCAGCATCGCGCCATACGGCACCTTGTGGCGCTCGCGCTCACGACCATGGTCGTCAACGATGGTGAGTTCGGCGCTGCGTGCCACCACGATCACTTCGCCGCGCAGGGTAGTCACCACGCGCATGTTAGAGCTGTACTTCAGGGCGCCGTTGGACTTGCTTTCGACCTGACTTGCCACCACGGTACGCGATGCCGCGCCACCGATGTGGAAAGTACGCATGGTCAGCTGCGTGCCCGGTTCGCCGATAGATTGGGCCGCAATCACCCCCACCGCCTCGCCGACATTGATCTGGCCACCACGCCCCAGATCACGACCATAGCACTTGGCACACAAGCCAAAGCGTGTTTCGCAATTCAACGGGGTGCGCACCCGCACCTCATCGACACCCAACGCCTCGATACGCTCCACAGCGGTTTCATCGAGCAGGGTGCCCGCTTCGTAAAGTATTTCGGCTGTATCGGGATTAATCACATCGGTACTGACCACACGGCCAAGGATGCGCTCACGCAATGCTTCGATGACCTCACCGCCTTCGACGATAGCCTTCATCGCGGTGCCATTTTCAGTGCCACAGTCGACTTCAATCACCACCAGGTCTTGTGTAACGTCCACCAGACGGCGCGTCAGATAACCCGAATTTGCGGTCTTCAGCGCGGTATCGGCCAGGCCCTTACGCGCGCCATGCGTGGAAATGAAGTACTGCAGCATGTTCAATCCCTCGCGGAAGTTCGCGGTGATTGGCGTCTCGATAATCGAGCCGTCCGGCTTTGCCATCAGGCCGCGCATTCCAGCCAACTGGCGGATCTGGGCGGCAGAGCCACGCGCACCGGAATCGGCCATCATGTAGATGGAATTGAATGACTCCTGCATCACCGGCTTACCTTTTTCCATGCGCACTTTTCCTGTGACACGATCAACCACAGGTTCGCTGCCCAGTTGCTCCATCATGGCTTTAGCAACAATGTCGCCGGTGCGCCCCCAGATATCCACCACCTTGTTATAGCGCTCGCCATCGGTGACCAGACCGGAGGTGTACTGAGTATGAATTTCGTGCACTTCTTTTTCTGCCGCACCGATCAGGTCATTTTTCTGCGGCGGCATCAGCATGTCGTCCAGGCAAATCGAAATGCCGGCGCGGGTTGCATAGCTGAATCCGGTATACATCAACTTGTCTGCCATGATGACCGTATCGCGCAAGCCACACTGGCGGAAGCAGGCATTGATCAGGCGCGAAATCTCCTTCTTCTTCAGCGTCTTGTTAATTAGTGCGAACGACAGGCCGGCAGGCAACACCTCAGACAGCAAGGCACGGCCGACAGTAGTTTCGTAACGGGTCAGCTTCTCTATCGGCTGCCCGGCCTCGTCCGTATGCATCTCCTTGAGGCGCACTACCACTTTGGCCTGCAACTCGACTTCGCGCGACTCATAAGCACGCGACACCTCGGCAATATTGGCAAACATCGAGTCCTCGCCCAGCGCGCCGATCTTCTCGCGGGTCATATAATACAAACCCAGCACGATATCCTGCGACGGAACGATGATCGGTTCGCCGTTCGCGGGAGACAGCACGTTGTTGGAAGCCAGCATCAGGGTGCGCGCTTCCATCTGCGCTTCCAGCGACAACGGCACGTGTACCGCCATCTGGTCGCCGTCGAAGTCGGCGTTGAATGCGGAACAGACCAGCGGATGCAACTGAATCGCCTTGCCTTCGATCAGGATCGGCTCAAACGCCTGGATGCCCAGACGATGCAACGTCGGCGCACGGTTCAGCAGTACCGGATGCTCGCGAATCACTTCCTCGAGAATATCCCACACGATTGGCTCTTCCGCCTCGACCATGCGCTTGCTGGCCTTGATGGTGGTCGCCAGGCCCATCACTTCGAGACGGCTGAAGATAAATGGCTTGAATAATTCCAGCGCCATCTTCTTCGGCAGACCGCATTGATGCAGCTTCAGTTGGGGTCCCACAACGATCACAGAACGGCCGGAGTAGTCGACGCGCTTGCCCAGCAGATTCTGACGGAAGCGGCCACCCTTGCCCTTGATCATGTCGGCCAGCGACTTCAACTGGCGCTTGTTCGCGCCGGTCATCGCCTTGCCGCGACGACCATTGTCCAGCAGAGAGTCCACCGACTCCTGCAACATGCGCTTCTCGTTGCGCACGATGATGTCCGGCGCTTTCAGTTCAAGTAAGCGACGCAGACGATTGTTGCGATTGATCACACGACGATACAGATCATTCAGATCCGAGGTGGCAAAACGGCCGCCGTCCAGAGGAACCAACGGGCGCAGCTCCGGCGGTAACACCGGCAGCACTTCCATCACCATCCATTGCGGTTTGATGCCGGAAGTGTTGAACGCTTCCAGCACCTTCAGGCGCTTGGAATACTTCTTGATCTTGGTTTCGGAGCCAGTCGCCGCCAGTTCGGCGCGAATGATTTCGATCTCGCTCGCCACATCCAGGTTGGCCAGCAACGCGCGAACCCCTTCCGCCCCCATCATCGCGGTGAATTCGTCGCCGTATTCCTCGGTTTTCGCGAGGTAATCGTCTTCCGACAGCAATTGACCGCGGTTTAACGGCGTCATGCCTGGATCGGTTACCACATAGGCCTCGAAATACAGCACGCGCTCGATGTCGCGCAACGTCATATCCAACACCATGCCGAGACGTGAAGGCAGCGATTTCAGGAACCAGATGTGCGCCACCGGGCTGGCCAGTTCGATATGTCCCATACGTTCGCGGCGCACCTTGGACAAGGTCACTTCCACGCCGCACTTTTCACAGATCACACCGCGATGCTTGAGGCGTTTGTACTTGCCGCACAAGCACTCATAGTCCTTTACCGGGCCGAAAATTTTGGCGCAGAACAGGCCGTCACGCTCCGGCTTGAAGGTGCGATAGTTGATGGTTTCCGGTTTTTTGACTTCGCCGTAGGACCAGGAACGGATCTTTTCCGGTGAGGCCAATCCGATTTTGATCGCATCGAATTCTTCTTTCTGTGTAACCTGCTTGAACAAATCCAGCAATGATTTCATGTGAAACTCCTAAAATCTGGTAAGTGGGGGAGTTGGAAACAGATAGTGGAAAAAGCAATCTCCCACTTTCTACTTACTACTTCCTATATTCAGTGGCGCACAAAATCTATATCAATACCCAGGGAACGAATTTCCTTGATAACCACATTAAAGGATTCCGGCATGCCGGCATCGATCTTGTGGTCACCCTTGACAATATTTTCATAAACCTTGGTGCGCCCCGCCACATCATCCGACTTGACAGTCAGCATTTCCTGCAGGGTATAGGCAGCGCCGTAGGCCTCCAGCGCCCATACCTCCATTTCACCGAAGCGCTGACCGCCGAATTGCGCCTTGCCGCCCAACGGTTGTTGAGTCACCAAACTGTACGGGCCGGTGGAACGCGCGTGCATCTTGTCGTCCACCAGATGGTGCAATTTCAGCACATGCTTGTAGCCGACCGTCACCTGGCGATCAAAAGCCTCGCCGGTGCGGCCGTCATACAGCGTGGTCTGGCCGGACAGCGGCAGATCGGCCAGTTCCAGCATATATTTGATTTCCTCTTCGCTGGCACCGTCAAACACCGGTGTTGCGAATGGCACGCCATGCTTCAGGTTGCGGCATAACTCGATGATCTCATCGTCACTGAAGGCATCCAGATCGACGGTCTGGCCGTTGTGGTGGTTGTAGATCCTGTTCAGGAATTTGCGCATCTCGGTGACCTTGGCGTTGGCTTGCAGCATCTCGTCAATCTTTCTGCCCAAGCCTTTCGCCGCCCAGCCCAGGTGTGTTTCGAGAATCTGGCCGATGTTCATGCGAGACGGAACGCCGAGCGGATTCAGCACCACGTCAACCGGGGTACCATCCGCCATGTACGGCATGTCTTCCACCGGCACGATGCGCGATACCACACCCTTGTTGCCATGGCGCCCGGCCATCTTGTCGCCGGGTTGCAAACGGCGCTTCACCGCGACATACACCTTGACCATCTTTTGCACGCCGGCCTGCAGCTCGTCGCCCTGCGTCAGCTTCTTTTTCTTCAACTCAAATGCGGCATCAAACCCGGTACGATTTTGCGCCAGACCTTCTTTCACTTGTTCCATCTGGGCAGCCACTTCCTCGTTGGCCACGCGGATATCAAACCACTGATGATGCTCAATGCTTTGCAAATAGTCTTTGCCGATCTTGCTGCCCTTTGCCAGCTTCTTCGGACCACCGTTGACAACCTTGTTGATCAACAGCTTTTCCAGACGCGCAAACACATCCGCCTCCACGATACGCATCTGGTCGGCCAGATCTTTTTTATACCGATTCAATTCGTCATCAATAATTTGCTGAGCACGCTTGTCACGTTGCAAGCCTTCACGCGTAAACACCTGCACGTCAATCACCGTCCCCGAGCTGCCGGCGGGCACACGCAAGCTGGTATCCTTCACATCCGATGCCTTCTCACCAAAAATCGCACGCAGCAGTTTTTCCTCCGGTGTCAGTTGGGTTTCGCCCTTGGGTGTCACCTTGCCAACCAGCACATCACCCACTGCGACTTCCGCACCAATATGCACGATGCCGCATTCGTCCAGGCGCGCCAGCTGCACATCGGCCAGATTCGGGATATCGCGCGTAATTTCTTCCGGACCGAGCTTGGTATCGCGTGCCGCGACGGTCAACTCTTCGATATGGATGGAAGTGAAGCGATCCTGCGCCAGGACGCGCTCGGAAATCAGAATCGAGTCCTCATAGTTGTAACCGTTCCACGGCATGAACGCGACCAGCATGTTCTGGCCAAGCGCCAGCTCGCCCATGTCGGTCGAAGCGCCGTCGGCGATCACATCGCCGCGCGCAATCACGTCGCCCACCTTTACCAGCGGGCGCTGGTTGATGTTGGTGTTCTGGTTGGAGCGGGTGTATTTGATCAGGTTATAAATGTCCACGCCGACTTCACCGGCAGTCGTTTCATCGTCGTTAGCGCGCACCACGATACGGCCGGCATCAATGTAATCGATGCGCCCGCCGCGCCATGCCTGTACTGTCGTGCCGGAGTCAACAGCCACAGTACGCTCGATACCGGTACCTACCAGCGACTTTTCTGCACGCAAACAAGGCACGGCCTGGCGTTGCATATTGGCACCCATCAGCGCACGGTTGGCATCGTCGTGTTCCAGGAACGGGATCAGCGAAGCCGCGACTGACACCACCTGGGAGGGCGATACATCCATGTATTCCAGCTTGCCCGGCTCGGCCAGAACGAATTCGTTGTGCTGACGTGCAGACACGATGTCGTTGGTGAAGTGGCCTTTTTTGTCCAGTTCGGCGTTCGCCTGGGCAATGGTGAACTTGCCTTCTTCAATCGCGGACAAATAATCAATTTCATCAGATACCTTACCCTTGGTCACCTTGCGGTATGGCGTTTCGATGAAGCCATATTCATTGGTGCGCGCGTACAGCGCCAACGAATTGATCAGGCCGATGTTCGGGCCTTCCGGCGTCTCGATCGGGCACACGCGGCCGTAATGGGTCGGATGCACGTCGCGTACTTCGAAGCCGGCACGTTCACGCGTCAAACCGCCAGGCCCCAGCGCCGAGATGCGGCGTTTATGGGTGATTTCGGACAATGGATTGGTCTGATCCATGAACTGGGACAACTGGCTGGAGCCAAAAAATTCCTTGACCGCAGCCGAAATCGGTTTGGCGTTGATCAGATCGTGCGGCATCAGGTTGTCAGTTTCGGCTTGACCCAACCGCTCCTTGACGGCGCGTTCGACGCGCGCCAGACCGGCACGAAACTGGTTCTCCGCCAGCTCACCCACGGCGCGCACGCGGCGGTTGCCCAAGTGGTCGATGTCGTCGATCTCACCGCGACCGTTGCGTAATTCGACCAGTATTTTCACGACTTCGACGATGTCTTCATTGGACAGGATTGATGCGCCAGTCAACTCTTCACGGCCGACACGGCGGTTGAACTTCATGCGCCCGACGGCGGACAGATCATAGCGATCTTCGTTGAAGAACAGCCCCTGGAACAGCCCCTCGACGGCATCTTCTGTTGGCGGTTCGCCGGGACGCATCATGCGGTAGATCGCCACACGCCCCGTCCATTGATCGGTGGTTTCGTCAGCACGCAAGGTTTGCGAGATAAACGCGCCGTGATCCAGATCGTTGATATACAACGTCTGCATCCTGGAAACACCGGCAGCTTGCAGTTTTGCCAGCAAATCTTCGGTAATTTCATCGTTGGCATTGGCGATAATTTCACCGCTGTCCTTGTCCACCACATTGGTCGCAATCACTCGACCGATCAGAAAATCCTCGCCGACTGCCAGTTTGTCGATACCTGCTTCCTGCATCTCGCGGATATGACGCACGGTGATGCGCTTATCTTTGGCAACGATAACCTTGCCAGTCTTGCCGGCAATATCAAAGCGCGCGACATCGCCGCGCAGGCGCTCCGGCACCACCTCGAACTGAATGCCCTTTTTACCCAGATGAAAGGTGTCAAACTCAAAGAATGTCCTGAGCATGTCTTCATTGCTGTAACCCAGCGCACGCAACAGAATAGTAACCGGCATCTTGCGGCGGCGGTCAATGCGGAAATACACATAATCCTTCGCATCGAACTCGAAATCCAGCCAGGAACCGCGGTAGGGAATGATGCGCGCGGAAAACAACAGTTTTCCGGAAGAATGTGTCTTGCCGCGATCATGCTCAAAAAACACGCCCGGAGAACGGTGCAACTGCGAGACGATGACGCGCTCGGTACCGTTGATCACGAATGAGCCGGTATGAGTCATCAGCGGAATCTCGCCCATGTATACTTCCTGCTCCTTCACCTCTTTGACCGTCGGCTTGGATGCTTCCCTGTCCATGATGGACAGGCGCACACGAGCGCGCAACGGTGACGCATAGGTCAGACCGCGCTGCTGGCACTCTTTCACATCAAACGGCGGCATGCCAAGCTGATAGCTGACAAAGTCGAGACGCGCATTTTTGGAATGGCTCTCGATCGGGAAAATCCCGTTGAAAGCGGCCTGCAGACCCTCATTTTTGCGCTGTTCCGGCGGCGTATACGCCTGCAAAAAAGCAGCAAAGGATTCCAGTTGAGTGGACAACAAAAAGGGAACCGGCAACGCGCCGACCCGCTTGGCAAAACTTTTACGGATGCGTTTTTTTTCGGTAAAAGAGTAGCTCATATAATCTCCACGATCGAGGGAAAAGACAGGGGGCAGAAAGCAATCAAGCGCTTCCTGGCCGCTGGCTTCTTAAAGCGGCAAAAGGCTGACGGCCAAAGCCGCCAGCCTTTTGTAGCGTACAACCTTACTTGATTTCAGCCTCTGCGCCAGCCTCAATCAACTGCTTTAATACTGCGTCAGCGTCAGCCTTGGATACGCCTTCCTTGACTGCCTTCGGCGCACCGTCCACCATATCCTTGGCTTCTTTCAAACCCAGGCCGGTAATGGCACGAACCACCTTGATCACGTTCACTTTGGCCTCGCCTGCCGATTTCAGAATCACGGAAAATTCAGTCTGCTCGGCGGCGGCAGCGCCGCCTGCAGCGGCACCGCCTGTAGCAGGCGCAGCCATCGCGGCAGCAGAAACACCGAACTTCACTTCAATTGCCTTTACCAACTCATTGAGTTCAAGAACGGACATGCCGTCCAAAGTTTGCAAAAATGCGTCTTTATCGAATGCCATTTTGTATTTCCTAACTTTAAAATTAATGTGAATAGTTTAAGCCGCTGCCTTTTGTTCAGCCACAGCGCTCAGTACACGAGCCAGACCGGAAACAGGCGATTGCAGCAAGCCACACAACTGGGCCAGCAGCACCTCCTTGCTCGGGACAGTAGCCAGCGCGTTAACGCCGGTCACATCCAGCATCTTGCCGTTGTAAGCGCCAGCCTTGACCACCAACTTGTCATTCGTCCTGGCGAAGTCATAAACCACTTTTGCCGCAGCTACTGCATCGGCACTGATGCTGTACACCAGTGGTCCAATCATTTTTTCAGCCAGCCCTTCGAAAGGCGTGCCTTGCACCGCGCGCCGCGCTAGCGTGTTTTTCAACACATGAAAATACACCCCGGACTTGCGCGCATTGGCACGCAATAGGGTGATGTCGCTGACTTCAATGCCACGGTACTCTGCCAAGACCATAGTCTGCGCCTGCGCCACCTGTGCGCTGACTTCGGCTACCACTGCCTGCTTCTCTTGCAGATTAAGACTCAAGTTTTCCTCCATCTCAATCTGGAACGCTTGCACGTCCCAAGGTTAACAACCGCGACTTATTTCAGGAAAAACTCTCCTGCTGACAAGCCACACCATCTACGGGGGACATCAGAAGACAGAGGACAGAGGACAGAGGACAGAAACCCTCCATGCACCATCGACAGCCTATTGAATATTAAGCCTTGCGGCTCCACCGGTCTCGGATGCTGCAAGCACGCCAGCATTCCAAAACTTTTGCCGACGAAAATTCGTCGGCGAATTCAATACAACTCAATAAAACTTAAACGGTCAAACTAGCCTGCTCGACGCGGATACCGGCGCCCATGGTGCTGGAGATGGATACCTTTTTCAGGTATATCCCCTTGGAAGCAGCCGGTTTGGCCTTGTTCAGCGCATCAATCAATGCCAACAGGTTTTCGCGCAACGCTTCCGGCGCAAATGAGGCGCGGCCGATGGTGCATTGCACGATGCCGTTCTTGTCGGTACGGTACTGCACCTGACCGGCCTTGGCATTCTTCACCGCACCCGCCACATCGGCAGACACCGTACCCACCTTGGGGTTCGGCATCAAACCGCGTGGACCGAGAATCTGGCCCAATTGTCCGACCAGACGCATGGCATCCGGGCTGGCAATCAACACATCAAAATTCAGGTTGCCGCCCTTGATAGATTCGGCCAGATCGTCGAAACCGACGATGTCCGCACCGGCAGCCTTGGCCTCTTCGGCCTTTGCGCCCTGCGCAAATACCGCCACGCGCACCACCTTGCCGGTACCCTTGGGCAACACCACGGAGCCACGCACCAATTGGTCTGACTTGCGCGCATCAATGCCGAGATTTACCGCAACGTCGATAGATTCATCGAACTTCGCCACGGCAGTTTCCTTGACCAGGCTCAGCGCATCGTTCAGGGGATACAGCTTGTTGCGATCAACCTTGGCCGCAATTGCTTTATAGCGTTTGGACATGTTATACGCCCTCCACGGTGATACCCATGCTGCGCGCGCTTCCCGCAATGGTGCGCACGGCGGCGTCCATATCGGCAGCCGTCAGATCAGGCATCTTGGTTGTTGCGATTTCTTCCGCCTGCTTGCGGGTCAGCTTGCCCACCTTGTCGGTGTGTGGCGTCTTGCTGCCCTTTTGAATACCGGCGGCCTTCTTGATCAGAATGGTTGCGGGCGGAGTCTTCATGATGAAGGTGAAACTCTTGTCCGCGAACGCGGTAATCACTACCGGGATCGGCAAACCGGGCTCGACACCCTGGGTTTGCGCGTTAAACGCCTTGCAGAATTCCATGATATTCAAGCCACGCTGACCCAATGCCGGGCCGATCGGTGGACTTGGATTTGCCTTGCCAGCAGGCACTTGCAGCTTGATATAGCCGACTACTTTCTTTGCCATGATGCACTCCTATCAAACGGGTACCAGCGAAACGTTTCGTCTCTCCCCAACGTGAGAAATAGCAAACGGGAAACAGCATCCGCAATATTTGCGGGCTGCGTTTCCCATCCACTTTTCTCGCTCTTCAGCCTTTTTCTACCTGGCCGAAATCCAGCTCCACAGGCGTCGAACGACCAAAAATGGTCACCGCCACGCGTATTTTATTCTTGTCATAATTGACATCCTCAACCGTACCGTTGAAGTCCGTGAACGGGCCATCTTTTACCCTGACCGCCTCGCCCACCTCGAACAACACCTTGGGCCTGGGTTTCTCCACCCCGGCCTGCATCTGCTGCATGATGTTCTGCACTTCCTTTTCACTGATCGGCGTGGGCTTCATCGCCGACCCTCCCAGGAAACCGGTTACCTTGGGAATGCTCTTTACCAGGTGCCAACTCTCGTCGGTCATCTCCATCTCAACCAACACATAGCCAGGAAAAAATTTGCGCTCCGTAATACTCTTTTGCCCTGACTTCAACTCCACCACCTCTTCGACCGGCACCAGAATCTGACCGAACTTATCCTGCATACCCTCGCGTTGAATGCGCTCCATCAATGTGCGCTGCACGCTTTTCTCAAACTGAGAGTACGTATGAACAACATACCAGCTCTTGGCCATCACTCACCCCGTCCCATCAGTTTATTTACCAACATCATCAAACCGGCATCCACTGCCCACAGGAACAAGGCCATGGTGATGGCAAACAAAATAACTATACCGGTAGTCTGCAATGTTTCCTTGCGCGTTGGCCAAACCACACGTTTCGCCTCGGCCACGGAATCCTTGCCGAATGCAAAGAAGCGCCTGCCCAGCTCACTGGTGTAGGCCACAACGGTAGCCAGTACCACGCCAGCCAGCACCGAAATCAGCCTGATCACTGCCGCGCTATCGCTCAAGTAGTAAAAGCCCATGATACCCGCCCCAACCAGCAAAAAGGCAACGAGCAACTTGATTTTGTCCGCCATGCGTATTATTCCAGTCAATCCTACTTGTTTTTGGCAGGCCAGGAGGGTCTCGAACCCCCAACCCTCGGTTTTGGAGACCGATACTCTACCAATT
>Ga0209343_10004712_pt1 | contig 16796 bp, 21 predicted proteins | sample RifCSPlowO2_02_FD_184026 | JGI IMG/M metagenome (GOLD analysis project Ga0209343, IMG submission 184026) | Groundwater microbial communities from Rifle, Colorado - Rifle CSP2_plank lowO2_0.2 (SPAdes) (version 2) | ecosystem: Environmental > Aquatic > Deep subsurface > Groundwater | place... | reverse complement strand
GCCCTGTTCATTTCCGACGTGGAGGAAGTGGCCTGGCGGCCGCGCGTGTGCCGGGAGGTGGCGCGCATCGTGCAAGAGGGATTGGTCAATGTCCGGCGTCACAGCGGAGCACGCAACGTGGTGGTGCGCCTGGGCAAGGAGAACGGCAGTTGGAGCCTGATGATTGATGATGATGGCAAGGGATTTCCCTTCGCAGGACGCCTTTCCCAAGCCGAATTGGAAGCGACGCGCCGGGGCCCTCTGGTCATCAAGGAGCGCGTCCGGGTCATCGGAGGAGAATTGACAGTGGATTCGACTCCCGGCCGCGGGGCGCGTTTGGAAATTGTGATCCCGGCAAGAAGTTCAACCGATTGAGGAACAAGAGTGAAGAAAACCTCGCCTCCTACTCGCATCGTGATCGCCGACGACCATGCCCTGTTCCGGGACGGATTACGGATGCTGCTGGAATCCGAACGGGGCTGGACGGTCGTCGGCGAAGCCGCCGACGGAGAGCAGGCTGTAAAGCTGGTGCGGCAGCACAAACCCGACATTCTCCTGCTCGATTTGGCCATGCCCCGGCTGCGCGGCCTGGATGTTTTGCAGGAACTCTCTTCCCTCTCGGAGTCCGTGCGCACGATTGTGCTCACAGCCTCCGTTGAAAAGAACCAGATCGTGGAGGCGCTGCAACGGGGGGCGCGCGGGGTGGTCTTGAAGGAATCGGCCACGGAGGTCTTGCGGATGGGCATCCGCGCCGTTCTGGCCGGGCAGTACTGGATCGGCCGCGAGAGCGTGGGCGATGTCGTCGAGGCCTTGCGCAACCTGACTCCTTCCTTCCGCAGCGACCAGGGCCAGCAGAAACCCTTCGGGCTGACTCCGCGCGAGCGCGAGATCGTTTCCGCCGTGGTGGCGGGATATTCGAACAAGGAAGTCGCCCAGCGATTCGCGCTCAGCGAGGATACGGTCAAGCATCATCTCACCAATATCTTCAACAAGCTCGGCGTCTCGAACCGGCTGGAACTGGCCGTGGCGGCGATTCATCACGGTCTGGCCGAGGAAATAATGTAGAAGGGCGCGGCGCCGGGGGATTCCCTATCGAGCCGCGCGCGGGAAGCTCCCCACGAGGTCTAGTGGTACTGGTGGTATGGTACTAGGAAAGGGGAGACCCAGGACCTACCAATGGCACATTCGTGCCATTGCCAAGCATTCTCGTCTAACACTACGATGAAGCTGGTTAGAATGGAGGGACAACTTCCCGGCTCTTCGGCGGGAATCGGAGGTCCCTAAATTATGATGAGAAACGGCTCTCGAATGAAGTGGAATGTCTGGTTGTGCTGCGGACTTGTTGCGGCAGTCTGGGCTGTGGAATCTTCCTCCGCCCAGAACAGGGAGCCCCTCGCGGTAGTCGCCGGGGAAGCGATCTACGACGAGGACCTGTTGCCCTTGATCCAAGGACAGATGCAGCAGATTCGGCGGCAGGAGTACGAAGCGAAGAGTAAGGCGCTGGAAAGCCTCCTCCATCAGAAGCTCCTGGAAGCGGAAGCCAAGAAGCGGAACGTCCCTGTCGAAAAGCTGCTGGAACAGGAAGCCGACGCCCGGGTGAGCGCGCCGACCGACGCGGAGGTTGCAGCGTTTTACGCCACCCAGAAGGACCGCATCAACCGCCCTCTGGAAGAGGTCAAAGCCCAAATCCAGCAGGTTCTCCGGCAGTCCAAAGTGGAGCAGGCCCGGCAGACCTTCCTGGAATCCTTGCGGGCGCGTTCCGAAGTCGCCGTCTATTTGCAACCTCCCCGAGTCGAGGTGAGTTACGATCCGGCCCGAGTGCGCGGGGATGCCGGCGCGCCGGTTACCATTATCGAATTCTCCGACTTCCAGTGCCCGTTCTGTGAGAGGGCTTATCGGGTCGTCAAAGAGCTGCTCGTCAAGTACAAAGGACAGGTGAAACTGGCCTACCGGGATTTCCCTTTGCGACAAATTCATCCGCAAGCGCAACCCGCTGCCGAGGCCTCGCGCTGTGCGGGAGACCAAGGGAAATTTTGGCAGTACCATGACCGGCTCTTTGAAAATCCGAGCCAACTGAACGGGGTTGCTCTGTTGGAACACGCCGTGGCTCTGGAGTTGGATCAGAAGCAGTTTGACGGCTGCTTGGCCAGCGGCAAATTCCGGGCGCAGATTGAGCAGGACCTCCAAGACGGAAACCGCCTCGGAGTGAACGGGACGCCGGCGTTCTTTATCAACGGCGTGGAGGTGAGCGGCGCACAGCCGGCCGCGGTGTTTGAAAAGATCGTGAAGGCGGAACTGGCCGGGATTCGGCAAGCGCGGCCAGCCCAGTAAGTCGGTTCCCCGTACTCTCGAGGCGAGGGCCGACCGATAATTTCCCCCTCCGAGACGGCCGTCGGGAAAGCGAGACCGGAACCCGGCGATAGGAGGAAACGTGAACCCAGCACTGAACAGTCGAGGGGCCAGGGCGCCGGCGGGAATCGAGCACCGGCGGCATCGGCGATATCATCTCTCGATTCCCGTCGAGCTGCGGTCCCCGGAGGAGGAGGTCCCCGCCGTCCGCACGGCGAGCCGGGACGTCAGCGCGAAGGGGATCTATTTCCTGGTCTCTCCCGGAGTCGAAATCGGAGCGGAGTTGGAATTCGATCTGGCTCTCCCCCCCCAAATGTGCCAGGGGAGGATTGTTCGTGTGCACTGCCGGGGGCGGGTCGTGCGTCGGGATATGCTGGAAGAGCAGGGTAAAATCGGCGTGGCGGCAGTGATTGACGAGTACGAGTTTATCCGGGAGGATTGAGGCCCACGTTCTTTCTCTCCCGGGCAGAAATTTCGCTTGTATTTTTTCGAAGAACTAAGCTATGATGTGTCGAAATAGGCAGTAAGTGTCCCCCCAGACGAGGCGGCGATGGAAAAAGAGAGCATATCTTTCGTGATGTTGTTTTGCGCTTTGATCCTGGTGAAGAAGGACAAGGCCACCATGGAGGAATCCGTAACGGTTGTGCCACTCTTTGGAGGAGCCAAGCTCCTGGCCGGCGAGCTGGCTTCGATGACTTGCGAATAGAACCATCCCCCTGAGTTTCCTCCCCAACCGCAATCATTCTTCCCCGGACCTCCCCCGCCTGTTCCGATTCCCTTGCATTCCGCGAAGGTTTGAGCTTATCTTGGCTTCAAGATGCAGAAGTCTGTGGTGTCGGTCCGCCCGCAAAACCCTCGCAAGGTTTCGTCTCCGAAATCATCCCTGACAAACAAGAAAGGGGGCAAAGCCTCCGCTCTCCGCGAGACCGGCTTGGTCATTCTCACCGGCATGAGCGGGTCCGGGAAAGGCTCGGTTCTGAAGGCGTTCGAGGACTTGGGCTACTACTGCGTGGATAATCTGCCGTTGGATCTCATCCGGAAATTCGCGGAGCTATGCCGCAGCAGCCGGGAAATGCGCCGGGTCGCCCTGGTGGTGGACATTCGGGAAGGAACGGCTCTGAAGCGATTTCCCGCCCTCTATGGCCGGTTGCGCGGGGAGATGCGCCCGCTCCTGATTTTCCTCCAGGCCAGCGACGAATCTCTCCTCCGCCGGTTCAGCGAGACCCGCCGTCCCCATCCGCTCGGCGGCCGCCGTCCGTTGCGCGAAGGGATCGCGGCGGAGAGAAAATTGCTCGCGCCGATCCGGGATTTGGCCGACCTGGTGATTGACACGAGCCGCTTCAACGTCCATGACCTCCGCCGCTACATCGCAGAGCACTTTTCCGCCGCGACGGACGACCGCTCCATGGTGATTTCCTGTGGCAGCTTCGGCTATCGCTACGGCGTGCCGCCCGACAGCGACCTGGTCTTCGACGTCCGCTTTCTTCCCAATCCGAACTATCTCCCCCGCTTTCAGCCTCTCTCCGGCAAGCATCCCGCCGTGGCGAAATACATTCTCTCGTTTCCGCAGACGGAGGAATTCACGCGCCGGATTGCGGATTTGTTCGATTATCTGATCCCGCATTACATTCGGGAAGGAAAAAGCTACCTGACGATCTCGTTCGGCTGCACGGGCGGCCGCCACCGCTCGGTGTTCATCGCGGAGACCGTCGCCAAGAATCTGGCGGGCCGCGGATTCCGAACGAAGGTCGTTCACCGGGATGTGGGAAAGTAGGCGGCGGGTTGTCGAGTTGGCGAGCTGTTAATCCAGGCGGGAGCCCCCGTCCACATTCAGGGCCTGTCCGGTCATGATGCCGGAATCGGGCGAGGCCAGAAAGAGCGCGGTCGCCGCGACATCTTCGGCGGTGGGAAGCCGTCGCAGGAGCAGGGAATGGCGGGCGGCTTCGAGCCGTTTCTCGGGACCGATCCCGGACATCTTCTCAATTTCGCGGTTGACCTTGTGGTGCATCTCGGTGCCTAAAACCACTCCCGGACAGAGCGCATTGACGCGGATTCCGTAGGGTCCTGCTTCCGCCGCTAGGGACCGCGTGAGGCCGAGCAGACCCGCTTTGGTTACCGCGTACGGCGCGGAGAAGGGAAACGCGGCCCGCGCCGCGATGCTGGACATCATGATAATCGAACCGCGACGCCGGGCCATCATCCCCGGGAGCGCCGCCCGGCAAACATAAAACACGCTGGTCAGATTCATCCGCAGGGTCTGGTCCCACTCGCTGTCCGGCATTTGGTGCAACGGAGCATTGGTGGTGAAGTAGCCGGCATTATTTACCAGGATGTCAATCCGCCCGAACCGCGCCTCGGCCTGACGCACCATTTCCCGGACCGCCCCGTCGTCACTTACGTCGCAGGGCAGGACCAGCGCTTGGCGGCCGAGCGTCCGGATTTCGCTCGCCACCTCTTCCAGGCTGGACGCGGTTCGTCCGGCCACGGCCAGATGCGCCCCCTCCTGGGCAAACTTCAGCGCAATGGCGCGCCCGATCCCCCGGCCACCGCCGGTCACTAATGCCACTTCATCGTTGAGGCGCATGAATCGGTTCACCTTCCATGAAAAGACCCGGGCGCGAAACTCCGTCGGGTTCAGCCGCTCCTCAGATTTCGCCTTCCGAGAAAAGGGCGCCCACTTTGTCGAGCACTTCCCGAACCTGCGCTGCAGGAAGCCGGTCCGCAAACTCTGCGCGGCGTGCGCGCCAGTCCAAGCTCTTCACTTGGTCCGATAGCACTGCTCCGCTTACCGCCAGACCTGCCGGAATGAGCACTTCGAATGGGTAACCTTTGATCTGACTTGTAATCGGGCAGAACAGAGCCAGCCCCACCTTCCCGTTGTACGCTGCCGGCGAGAGAACCAGCGCGGGGCGCCGGCCCTTCTGCTCGTGGCCGGCTTGCGGCTCGAAAGAGAGCCAAACGAGGTCGCCTTGTTGGGGCACGGTGCGGCGCCGCGCTACCATCCTTCCCGTCCCACCGGCCTTCCAGTCTCCACCTCGTCGTGGAGGTTGGTCTTGCTGACCCTGGCCAGCAGGTCCTTGAGGCGAGCCTTGCGCGCGCGAATCGGCGCCGCCACCAGACGGCCTTCCGAGACCGACAACTGGACTGCCGTCCCCTCGCGCACGCCCACGTCCTGCGCAAATGGCTTTGGAATTCGCAAGGCCAAACTGTTGCCCCACTTCTGGACCTGAACTCGCACCATCGTCCTCCTTCAAGGCTGTATCTACAAAGACTATACTTCTACCCGGGGTTTGCAGTCAATCGTCCCGGGGAACCGAGGCGGGGCAGTCCTCATTCGAACTCCCTTTGGTTTGCCGGGAGGCCCGAACAGTCCTGTGCGCAGGAACGCGTTTTTCTTCGGCTCGGGCCACGGGTTAGGAGGACGCAGGGGGAGGCAATTCGATGTTTCGCAGGAATTCGGCGTTGGCCTCCGGCAAAGTCACATTGATGTACATCCCGGAGCCGAGTTCAAATCCCGCCGTTTTCGTCAGTCGCGGGATCAGGCTCAGGTACCAGTGATAGTAGCGGCAATAGCGGTTCTCGCTCGGCGCCGTGCGGATGACGTAATTAAAATCGGGATTGCCGAGTCCGTGGTACACCTTGGCCAGGATCAGGTGCAACGTGCGAGCCAGATCGCTCATCTCCTCCGCGTGCATCTCCCCGAACGATGCCATGTGGCGCCGCGGATAAATCCACATCGAAAACGGAGTCAAGGAAGCGAAGGGAATGAAACTCACAAAATGCTCCGTTTGGTGGACGATCCGGGTTCCCTCGGCCAGTTCCTCCTCCATGACCTTGCAAAACAGGCACTCGCCGCAGTCGTCATAGAAGCGCAGCGCCTCCTCCATCCGGTTCCGGATATCGGGAGGAATGATGGGGGTGGCGATGATCTGCGAATGCGGATGCTCGAGCGAGGTGCCCGCCGCCGAGCCGTGGTTCTTGAAGATGGTGACATTCTCAATCCGGGGATCGTGGATGAGGGAGAAGTATCGCTCCTTATAGCATCGGATGATGAGTTCCACCTCCTCTTCCGTGAGGAGCGCGGTGGTGGCGCTGTGGTTGGGGGTCTCGACGACCACCTCGTGGAAGCCGACGCCGGCCACGGTCCGCTTCAGCCCCTCGGCTTTGCGGAAGAATTTTCCCTCGCTCGAAAGGGCGGCAAATTTATTCGGGACCACGCGGACCTGCCAATTCCCATCGCGCGTGATTCGCAGGGACTCGGGAGGAGCCAAGTGCTCGTTGCCCGGGCAGAACGGACACTTCTCGGAGTAGGAGGGAAGCGGCGGCGCGTCGCCCCGCTTCTGCACAAATTCGTGGGGCCGCCGCGCCCGCTCGGTCGCGATAATCACCCACTGCTTCGTGATCGGATTCTGCCGCAGTTCTGGCATCGGAGCAACCCCCTTGGTTGGAGTTACGCGTCGTCGGGGATACCGGAATCCAGCCGTTCGGTCAAACGATCTTTCTCGTGCTGGATCGTCTTTCGCACCGGCAAGGCATCCTTGGCACCCAAGAGTAGCAGAGTCCAAGGCAAGGAAACAAGCGACTGTTCACATGCTCCGCGGGTTCTCGCGCCTCATCGCTTCTGCTCAATGGAATCAATGAACTAGCTTCGTTTTGAAACGGAGAGACAACCTCGTCCCCATGTCGGACCGTCCAAGTTGGTTGAGTGTACCAACAAACGGAGTTGGGAGGAGGAACAATGAAGATGCAGAAAGCAGCAATGGTCTTGTTTTCGCTTGTTACGGTAGTCTGCTGGAGCAGTGTCCCGGCGCTGGCACAGCGCGGGCGTGGCGGTGGAGGTGGAGCAAATCCCGGCGGCGGCATGGGCGCGGCGGGAATGCATGGCGGAATGCAAGGCGGGATGCCGGGATCACAAGCCGGCCAAGGGCCGCAGCATCCGGATATGGAGCATCCCGGCACAGGCCGTCCGCAGATGGGTCAAGAGGGCAGACAGCGGGGCCAAGAAGGTAGCCAGGAAGGCAGAATGAGTGGGCGCTCGGAAAACAGGCCCGATGCGGGCCGTCGCACCGCGTCCGAGCATCTGGCGCAGAGTCCCAAGCTTTCGTCCAAAATCGAGGGCCTCTTGCCTGCTGGGACAAACCTCCAGCAGGAAGCGGCGGGATTCAAGAATCTCGGTGAATTCGTGTCAGCCGCCCACGTCTCGCACAACCTCGGCATCCCGTTCGACCAGTTGCAGACTCGCATGGCCAGCGGCAAGAGCCTGGGGGACGCGATTCACGAACTGAAACCCGACGTGAACCACAAGGCCGAGGCCAAGAAAGCCCAGGAGCAGACGAAGAAGGACCTGAAGGAGTCGGGGTCGTAGTTCTTTCGGTTAATTCGGTTCTCTCGGAGCGGAGAAATCGGATGTCTCCTCCGGTGTCATGAGGGAGCTGTGCTCCCGAGCGGAAGGCAGCGAAGTTCCTGCTCTCCGGAGCAGGTAGAGTGTTCCCCCCACCAGCGCGGTGGTGGCTACGATCCCGCCTTCGGGTCCGTAGCTGCCGCCGTGGAGCCAGATCAACCCCGAAGCGGGTACGGCGTGCCAGGGCATCTCGGCCACCACCAGCCCGCTCACTGGATGCCCGAGCGCGAGCAGCGCCCAGTTCCAGCCGAAGTGGAACCCGACCGGCAGCCACAGCGCGCGGGTCTTCAAGTAAGCGAGTCCCAGCAGCACCCCGGCCAGGATCGTGTTCAGGATGCTCAACCGCGTGGCGTGCGGGTTCGTGGCGTGGAGCCAACCAAACACGACCGAGGAAACCGCGACGGCCACCGCGCCGTTGCTCCCTTCGATGAGCCGCTGGAAGGCGTAGCCGCGGAAGAGGGTTTCCTCCGTCGTCGCGGAGATGACGAGGATGGCAGTGACCGCAGCGAAGGCGAGCACTCCCGTGCCCGCCGCGCCCGCGCTTTCGAAGCGGATCGCGCCGATCCCCCACTCGACGGCGGTCAGCCCTGCCACCAAGGCCACGCCGACGCCATACCCCGTCCGGAGTTCCGCCCACGACTCCCGTCGCCAGACGAACCCGATCGAGACCAACGGCTGGCGCTCCATCCAGCGCAGCAGCAGCCACGTCGAGCCGCCGGTCGTCGCCGCCAGGACGCCCACTTCCAAGGCCACCGATTGCGCGTGAACAAAGATCGAGGCGGCCAGACCGACGGCGAACAGCCCCGCGATAAACAGGACCACGAACAGCGCCATCCGCCACCCGGCGCGCAGGCGGCTGTCCGCGAGCAGGAAGTAGTCGCTCACGCTCATGTCTTTAGAGACTGTAGATGAGGGAGGCGGGTTTCGTCCAGCCGGAAGTTTCTTCGAGTGGTCTCCATCGCGTGTTAGCGGTTAACTCTAGTTCGCCAGTAACCTGGACGACGACGCGCATGAGCCACTGCGACGACCCGCAGCAAGTCGGCGGTGAAGCTGTAGATCAGAAAGTACGGAAAACGAGTCAACAAGAGCCTGCGTAGGTCCGCATCAATTGGAGAACCAAGCTCAGGGTACTCCAAGAGTCGCTCTATCGCGTGGCGCACCTCACTACCGAAGCGCTCGCCAAGACCCCTGACATTTCGCTCGTAATAGGCTGCGGCCTCGACGAATTCTTGCTCCGCCTCAGGGTGAAACTCATATCTCATCGCCGAAGACGCGAGCCCAGGTTCTCAAACACACGCTCGCCGGGAACACCCTTCACCTTTCCTTCCACCAGCTCCCGGTGTCGCCTCTGCGCCTCTTCGAGCCATGCACGTTCGACGTCGGCCTCAGCCGGAGCATCGAGTTCGGCTATGAGCGAGCGGAGCAGTTCCACTTTCTGCTCTGCGGTTAACGAGCGGATCTCTTCCGCAATCTTTTCAACTGCGTGAGCCATAGCTATTTCTTCGCATTTCGTACTGACGTGCAGTTTACCATATGCTTCTGTGTACCGCTAACGATGCCGAACGAGCGTTCTTTGCGAGCGAGGGGCACCGATGCCGCACGCGTCGAAGGGCTGCTGGACCCCTTCCACTACTCACAGCGACCCGCCCAGACGCTGGCCCGGTTCCAGAGAGTCTGAACGCCAGAATCGCTGAGCAGGAACGACCCACTGCGTGGATCGATGGTGATGACCTCCACGCCCACACCCTTTAGACGCATGAGGATTACGCCATCCTGCCGGCGCTGGTAGACCTGAAACCGATAGGACTCCTTCAAGAATTCGTCACGTACGGTGGCTTCTTTCGCTCCCAAGGAAATCTTGTAGCCGCCACCTGCGGTCTGGCTTTCGAGTGGTGCCGAGTGCAGAGTCACATCAGGTTTGCCGGGGTCAGGGAACACGGCCCGATAATAGCTCGTAACCGCAGCTCGATCCGCGAAGCAGCTAATGCTGCCAGATTCTTGAAGAGCTTGGGGTAGAGCTCTCCCGCGGAAAGGTGTGTCGTCCTGCGCAAGAGCTAAGGCTACCTGTGCTGTGAGAAGCCCACCCAGAAGTCCGACAAACATAGAGATCTTCCGCGCCTTGACCCTCATAAGACGTCCTCCTGCCAAGCGGTCTAACTCTTTAAGTAGGCCGGCGCGGTTGGCCTATCACGGAACCGCTACCGGCGAGCCGTAGTCCAGGAAATGGCCGGTGCTGGCGCAGTGGCAGGTTTAGCTAGCCCTGCGGCTTTCCAACCAACGGCGTAGGGATGCCTGCGTCTCGCCGGAGCGGCGCCCGGCAAGAAGCCCTTCGACGCTGATGTCTTCGTCCACATCGGGCCAGTGTATGCCCTCACCCTCACCAATCAGCCGCCAGTTGGCCCGTTCGGCCGGGGTACCATGGGCGAGTCTTGCGTACCACGTCAGCGGGACGGTGATTATGCGACCATCTACGAGTTCGACCACCAGCGCATCGTCCGTCAACGACACGTGCTGGGCCCTGGCTTGGCTGATCTCAATCGGCGACGGTGAAGTACTCATTCCATGCTCTCAGAAAAAGTTGCTCGCGGAAGATGACAAGCCGCTCAAGCTGTTGCACTCGGTGGCCCCAAAACCGCCTCTCCGAGCCAGCCGGACCGGCCGGAGCCAAAACTTGGCCCGGTTGGCGTCCCGTTCCGCATGGACATGCGGTGGCTCGTTGCGGTCTGCCGAGTAGAAGAAAAATCGGTACGGACCCTCACGATGAACGGTCGGCACAGAATCAGTATACCGCTTTGCGTGTCCTGTGTTATGCCGTTCTGTTTGGGTCGGCCTATCCTCACACAGCAGCAAGCAACGTGAGAATTAGACGCCCACTCAACCGGCGAGTCAAGGGCTGACCGCACCCGAAAGCACCTGCGGGCCGGTGCGACTCGCTTGACGGACGGCAAATCCGTCATGGTTGATGGCAGGCGTTTGCGTGGAGGGTCCCAATTTTCCTCTACCGCTTCGAAGCCAAAACTCTTAGGATACGGAGAGCGGGGGCCGGCGGAACTCGTAAACGGACTTTGGGGGGGAAAGGAAGAAACGAAATCAATTTTTCTTGGTAATGGGAGAAATGAAATGTTTGTAATCTGCAACCGGATTCCTGTGGCGAAAGGGCATGAGGCGGAGTTTGAACGGCTGTTTCTCGAGCGAGACGACTCCCAGAGTCAGCATCCCCTGAAAAGTTTTCCGGGGTTCATTCGCAATGATATTCTGCGGCCGACGCGAGAAGAGCCTTACGTGGTTCTGACCTATTGGGATTCCAAGGAAGACTTCGAAGCCTGGACCAACAGCGAATCCTTTCGCGAGGCTCATCGAGGGCGAGGCCGCTCGGAAATTTTCGCCGGGCATCCCAACCTGGAAATCCATGAAGTGATCAAATCCGTCGTGCGCGCCTAGCGCCACCGCCGCTCGACGAATTCCCCAAGATAAGGGCAATGACAAGAGCAACGACGACGGCCGACGAAAGCATATATTTCACGGCTTCCTCGCCGAGTCGTGTCCTTCTACCGCCCCATCAGTCCAGCGGTTGAACGCGGACAAGGTAGCCATTGTAGTCCACGTACCAGACTGTTACCGGACGCGTAGAGGCGTCAATGACGGTTCGCCGGTTGTAGGCGAAAGGCTCCGGCATTTGATATACGTGCCAGCGCTCGGTTTTGGGATCGAGTCGAACGACCTGCCGGCCGTGCAGCACGCCTGCCCACACTTCGCCGTTTTTGTCCGGCATGGCTTCGTAGAAATCGGTATAGGGGTGCGGGGCAGTCGGCGGCCAAAATTCTTCAATACGGGCTTCCTTGGCATTGAGCTTGATGAGAGCGCCATCCGCCCCGCCGAACCAAGCATTTCCGAAGGGGTCAAAGCCCCCACGTTTGGGGGTAGCAAAGTGAGCGCCGGTGTTCAGGTTCAGCCATTTCCCCGTCTCGATCTCCAGCATCTCCACCGTATTGCCCCAGTTGGCCGGCCCGCCGCCTGCCCAAAACTTCCCGTCGTAGGAAATGAGGTTGTCGTAGCTTTGGGTCGTTTGCAGCGGCCACTCCTTCAGGACCTTGCCTGTCAAAGGATCGAGCTTGGTAACGCGGCTCGCGCGGGCATCCCACACATAGCCCTCCGCATCCAGGGTGAAATTTCCAAAACTCGGTGCATTGAGGGGCGTCGCACTCGCGATAAGAACTTGCCTGACCTCTCCGGTCTTCGGATCGAGGCGATTGAGTTGATGCGCCCAGTTTTCCGAGATCCACATGATCCCATTCTTATCTACTTTGGCGTGGTGCGACCCCGGCATGACTCCTGGGGTCAACGGAAGCGTGTATTCGGTGACAATCCCTGTCTTGGGATCCAATCGGCCAACGTAACGAGTCTTATGGCTGGTATACCAAATGTTGCCCTGGTTATCCATCGCCGCGTCGTGCAGAGCGAGGAGCTGTTGGGGCAATTCGTATTCGGTGACAACGACCCTCGTGGATTGGCCGCGGGGACGCGGGAAGACGCGGCGCGGCGCATCCTGCGAATCCGGACCGCGGACCCGGGAGAGCCAGTTGACGAGCAACGTGTATTCGGGGTCCGGTTCCGACATCGCCCGGTTGCGGACTGCAATCGCGGTCCCGCTAAAATGCATCATGCGGTCTACGATCAAACTCCAACCGTGCTCGTCAAAGCGGTTCCTGAAAACCTGCTGCCAGGAGTGGCACCCGGAACAATACCTCTGGAACGTGGCTTTTTCTTCTCCGGTGCCCGGAACGTTCCATAAGACCTCCGCGCTGCTGAGCTGGGATTCCAGTTCCGGTGAGGGAGGCAGATTGTCCGAGTTGGCGACCCGTTCCAGCACGATGTCCTCGACCTTCGTGGCGCCATTGATCGAAACCGCATCTCGCCGGTACGGCTTGAAAGGGACGGGCGTGGGAATGCGCAAGGTGTAGGAACCGGCTTGCATGGAGGGGAATTCGAATTTGCCTGCGGCGTTGGTATATACGGTAGTCCGGACGCCGTTCGGCGCGACGAGCTGAACACCTACGCCTTCGGGGGAATCGCCGCTGGCGATCCGCACAACTCCCGTGGCGCCGCCGGTGAGGCCGCTCTGAACCGGCCACTTTTGCGTCTTGGCCCGATACCAGGGGCTCGCCGGAGGATTTTCGCCTTCCACACAGCATTTTCCCGAGTGAAAGTAAGCCCGCAGATCCGCGATGTCGGCATCGGACAGACTGGCCCGAAATGCAGGCATGCCGGGACCACCTTCCTTGATTTTGGCGCTGACGGTGTCGTCGTTCACAGGAGCGCCGGACACCATGTTCTTACGCTGGTAGAGGTCCTGCAAATAGGGGGCGCCCTTGGTGTATTTGTTGTGACACATCCAGCATTTATAGAAGTAAATCACTTCGCCCCGCCCCGCGCCGCTATCGGCCACAATCCGATAGGTATCCAGCCGGAGGGAGCGCTGGAGATCGTCCGTGAGGACGTCCTTATCGGCCGCCGCGCTCAGCGGCTTTTGCGCGACCTGGGCCGTAGCTAACCAAGCCATCGCCCCTGCGACAAACAGCGCCATTCCTATGGTGAGGAAAACTGGAATGGCGCGAGATCGCCCCTGTGTGCGGCTTTGCAATGGCATATGTTCACCTCCACCGAAATTAGATTTTTCCGCCTTCTGGATGTTGAAAGTATACTCCGTTTGCGCCCGACCGAGCCTCCCATGAACAATTCTTTCTTCGAGACGGCGCCCGCGGGCGCAATCGTCCCGCCATAGGTACTGAAAATCCGGTCCGCCACAACTGAATCCGGATTCTTCGGACTCCGCTGCTCGCCGGGGCCCTCTTGGAATCGGCTGCTGGGTTGTCACAGCGCGAAGGTCTGTTCCGCCGGGGTTGCGGAAGCCTCAATCGGTCCTACCATCGCTACCTCTTACCGCTTGACGTATTTCTTCACCCCCCGCGGACCGACTTCCGCGCCGTAAACGTTCCCGCGCCCGTCGGCCGCAACGCCTTCCGCTGCGCTCGTGCCCGTGGTCTTTTCTAGCGGATCGGGGATGAACGCCTGGACCGACCCGTCTTTGGCGCTGCCGATGCGGATCCCCCTTCGCCAGCCGTCATGGTTCCGGGCCACCGACTCGGACTCCGAGTCGGCTACATAGATATTGTCCTGCTGGTCAATATAAATGCCGCTCGGACGGCTGAATTGCTTCCATTCGTCCAGGAGCTTCCCGTCCTGGTCGAAGATCTGGATTCTATTGTTGCCGCGATCGCCGACGAACAAGCGCCCTCTGGAATCCATCGCCAGGGCGTGCGGCTGATCCAACTCGCCCGGACCCGCGCCCTTCCTGCCCCAGGTCTTGATCCATTTCCCATCCTTCGAGAATTTCAAGATGCGCGAGTTGGCGCCGCCGTGCCCCTCCGAAACGAAAACGTCGCCATTCGGCGCGACCAGAACATCGTTCGGCTGATAAAAGTAGTCCGGCTCGGCCGCTCCGCCCGGCTTGCCGAGCGTCATCAGGAGCCTGCCATCGGGGCTGAACTTCAAGACTTGATGGCCCGTCGTCGCTCCGGGCCGGGGCCCGGACAGCGTGCCAGCCCCGGCTTGCCCCGCGCCTCCGCTGCCGGAGGCTGGTGGCGGCGCGTTGTCCCGCCCGTCGGTAACCCAAACGTTCCCGTCGCGGTCAACGAAGATGCCATGTGGAAAGATGAACATCCCCTCGCCGAAGCTCCGGAGGAGTTTTCCGGATGCATCGAATTGGAGGATGATGGGGAGGATCGAGTCGAGACAACTGTTGGCGCCGCATCGCTCGGCGACCCAGATGCTTCGGCCATCCCGATCAATCTCGACCGCGCTGGTCGCTCCCCAGGTCCGGCCCTCCGGCATCTTGAAATAATTCTCGATGGTTTGATACGGGTTGGGCAGGTTGTTGGTCGGTTGGAGAACGCCTTGGGCCGCGGCATTCTCAATCAACAGGATCAGAAACAAAGGTACGAAAAGATGTCTCATAGGGGTCTGGTCTCCCTTCTAGTGCTTCTTGAAATTGCACGGAGGCTGCCTAACGGATCTGGCGATAACCCGCGCCGACGCGCGCGTCTTTTGCGAGCCGAGGGAACCGCCGCCGGGCACGTCAGCTTGTTGCGTGTCCAATCACTTCCCTCCCGTGTTACGCCGGCCGGCGAGCACGCGGCCGCTGCAGGCGCGCGGATCGCTTGGCAACCTCCGCCAGCGACAGAAGAGCGGAGTTCACGGACGCAGAGTTTGGAAAGAGTTTCGCAACTCGTGGATCCAGCACAACCACGTTCGACTCCTCTTGCAGCCTCTCGACGTACTTTCCGCGGACCAACGCGCCGAAATCAGACCTCTTGTACTCCGAGCGCAATTCGTCCCCAGCACGGCTTCTAGCCTTCTTCATAAATCTCCCTTTCTGCCCGGGTGGTTTGGCGCGCGCTGATGATCCGAATGGCATCGCCTCTTGCGGCATGAGCCACTACCAGAAGTCTCCCAGACGAGGATATGCCAAAGGTAACCAAACGCCTTTCGCCGACCGAATGATCCGGGTCGTCACCGGTCACCGAGAGAGGATCGAAGAACACGCTGGAAGCTTCCTCGAACGAGACACCGTGTTTTCGGAGATTCTCACGGGCCTTTCCGGCATCCCACTCAAGACGCATCAGCCTGTCCTACATCCGTGGCGCTGGAAACGTAGAATACGTCACCTGCAACGTCCCGGCAACCTTCGAGTCCTCTTCGAGTCATCGTCCAGTCAATGATACAGCATCTCCTGGGATGGATTCCGCCCTTCGTCACTGGCGAACACTGCCCGTCACTGGAAGGCGCCGTTTCGTTTGCGGATTGATTCCAGTTGCCGTATAGTCAGCTTACCGGAATCAGGCGCACAACGGTGGGTTGGAAGGTGGTTGGTTCGGAACCGGATGAAGCAAGCAGAAGTCAAAACAAACTTCAGGGGGATCAACATGAAGCGCATCGAGATCGGAATGGCAGTGCTCTTGGCGATCGGGATGGCCGGTTATCAGAGTCGGATCGAGGCGGGTTCCCCGGCAGGCGGCCCGGCGGCCCAGGCGACGCCGCCGGCGGCGCCGGTCACGCTGTTCGACGGCAAGAGCCTGGATGGCTGGCGCAAGTTGGGCACCGCGAACTGGCACATCGTGGAGGACTATGTGGAAGCCAGCAGCGGCACTGGTTTCCTCGTCACGCCCAATGCCTACGGCAACTTCCATCTCACCGCCGAGTTCTGGACGGACGCCGACGCCAACAGCGGCATCTTCATCCGCTGCTCCAACCCGAACGAAGTCACCGCGGCCAGTGCCTACGAGGTGAACATCTTCGACAAGCGTCCCGACCCGCAGTACCGCACCGGCGCCATCGTCAATGTGGCATCGCCCAAGGCGCGCCTGGACGCGGCCGGCAAGTGGAACACGTTCGAGATCACGGCCGAAGGCTCGCGCCTGGTGGTGAGGATGAACGGGACGCTGATGGTGGACGTGATGGATACGAAGTTTGCTTCCGGTCCCATCGCGCTTCAGTACGGGGCCGGGATCGTGCGGTTTCGCAATGTGAAGATCACGCCGCGTTGAGCGCGCCGGCGGGGATACCCTTAGAGAGTTTTGCATCATATAGTGACACGCAGAGCAGTTCGTCAGGGCACGACTCCAGTCGTGCCGTAAAACGTGCCAATCCATTCCTCTTCCTTGTCCTCTTCCTTGCGGCTTCAGCCGCTGAGGTGAGTTAAGGATGCTGCGAACGTCTCCAACCAGCCGTCGGAAAGACGTCCCTCAGGGGCTAAAGCCCTCGTTCTTTCGGCCTTTTTTCGGCATGGCGGAACCTGGATTATTCATGAAGGACGGTCCCTTTTCTCTAGCCCAGCGCTTCAGCGCTGGGTAGGCAGTATCAAGAAGTGATCCCCAGCCCGCTTCAGCGGGCTTCCCAAGGCCGGCTTTAGCCAGAGGGTTTCACCAGGGCTAAAGCCGAAAACCGGAAGGCTGCTAAAGCAGCCTGTAAAATAAATTGCACCGCTTACCCCGGTCCCGCCAAGCGGGAC
>Ga0209343_10004711_pt1 | contig 16799 bp, 15 predicted proteins | sample RifCSPlowO2_02_FD_184026 | JGI IMG/M metagenome (GOLD analysis project Ga0209343, IMG submission 184026) | Groundwater microbial communities from Rifle, Colorado - Rifle CSP2_plank lowO2_0.2 (SPAdes) (version 2) | ecosystem: Environmental > Aquatic > Deep subsurface > Groundwater | place... | reverse complement strand
GCGCCGAAGGCGCGGAGCGGCTCGGAGAGGACGAGCGTGACCTTGTCGCGCCCGGCCTCGGCGAGCCCGCCGAGCGCCGCGCCGAGCCGCACGCCGGGGTTGTCGCGGAGCGGCGCGAAGCTCCGGCACCGCGTCGCCATCGAGACCGCGTCGTCGAGCAGCGTCGGCAGGTCCACGCCGATCAGCGCGCCCGGCACGAGGCCGAAGAGCGAGAGCGCCGAGAAGCGCCCGCCGATCTCCGGGTCGTTGAGGAACGCGTGGCGGAAGCCGTCGGCGGCGGCGAGGCGCTCGAGCGGCGTCCCCGGGTCCGTGATCGCGACGAAGTGGGCGCCCGGCTGCCCGACCCGGCCCGCGAGCTCCGCGCGGAAGAGCTTGTAGAGGGCGAGCGTCTCCGCCGTCGTGCCGGACTTCGAGGCGACCACGAACAGCGCGCGCGCGAGCGTGAGGCGGTCGAGCGTCGCGCGGATCGCGCCGGGATCGGTCGTGTCGAGCACGCCGAGCCGCGGCCGGCCGGGCGCGGGCCCGAACGTGAGCCCGAGCACCTCGGCGGCGAGGCTCGAGCCGCCCATGCCGAGCAGCACGACGTCCGTCACGCCCTCGCGGCGGACCGACGCGGCGAACGCGGCGAGCTCGCCCAGGCGCTCGCGCATCGCCGCGGGCGCGGTGAGCCAGCCGAGCCGCCGGCGGATCGACGCCTGGACGGCGGCGTCGCCGCTCCAGAGGCTCGCGTCCTTCGCCCAGAGGCGCGGCCCCGCATCGAGCTCGCCGAGCCGCGCGAGCGCGCCCGCGACCGCCGGGGCGGCCAGCGGGTCGGCGCGCCGCCGGCCCGCGGCCGGGGCGCGCTCGGGTCCGAGCTCGGCCGCCTCGAGCTCGGCCACCTTCGCGAGGCGCCGCTCGTGGCGCTCGGCGTGCGAGAAGCGCGCGCCGGCGAACTCGCGCACGAGCGCGACGGCCATGTCGAGCCCGACGACGCGCGCGCCGAGGCAGAGGACGTTGGCGTCGTCGTCCTCGCGCGCCTGGCGCGCGGTGAAGAGGTCGTGGCAGAGCGCGGCGCGGACGCCCCGGAGCTTGTTGGCCGCGATCGAGACGCCGGCGCCGCTGCCGCAGATCAGCACGCCCAGCTCGACGTGTCCGTCGCGGACCGCCGTGCCCACGGCGCGCGCGTAGTCCGGGTAGTCGACCGGCGCCATCGAGTGGGTGCCGAGGTCGACGACCTGGTGGCCGTCCTGCTCGAGGGCCCGGACGACCGGCGCCTTGTGGGGGAAGCCCGCGTGGTCGGCGGCGACCGCGATGCGCACGCTCAGCGCGCCTCCGGCCCCGGCAGCAGCGCGGCGGCGGCGCGGTCGAGCAGCCACACGAGCGCGCCGTCCTCGGGCCGCACCAGCGCCGCCGGCAGCGACGCCTGCTCGCCGAGCACCGCCCGCACGACCTTCGCCTTCTCCGGGCCCGCGACGAGGAAGGCGACGCGCGCCGCCGCGTTGAGCGCCGGCAGCGTCAGCGTGATGCGCTCGGGGATCACGGCGGCGGCGGCGTGGACGGCGGCGACGGCCCGGAAGACCTCGCGGACGACGGGCGAGCCCGGGAACAGCGAGGCGGTGTGCCCGTCCACGCCGAGGCCCAGCAGCACGAGGTCGAAGCGCGGCAGCGCGCCGCGCCGGGTGCCGAAGGCCTCCCCGAGGGTCCGCGCGTACTCCGCCGCCGCGGCGTCCGTGTCCTCCGCCTCGGCGCGGATGCGGAAGACCTGCGCGGGCGGCACGGGCACGCGCGCGAGCAGCGCCTCGAACGCCATCCGGTAGTTCGACTCCGGGTGCTCCGGCGGCACCGCGCGCTCGTCGCCGAAGAAGATCCAGGTGCGCTCCCAGGCGACCCGGTCGCGGAACGGCGGCTGCGCGAGCCGCGCGTAGGTCGCGCGCGGCGTGGCCCCGCCCGCCAGCACCAGCGAGAACCGGCCGCGGGCGTCCACCGCCTCGGCGGCGACGTCGGCGACGAGCTGCGCCGCGGTCTCGGCGAGCGCGTCGGGGTCGGCGAGGACGATCACGTTCGGGGCGGCACCCATGACCCGCCCATCATACCCTCTCCTCGAGCCGGCGCTGCCGTGCGAGCGCCTCCTGGTAGCGCGCGTGGCGCGCGGGGTCGGCGGTGAACGTCTCGCCGAGCCCGGCGCGCGCCGCGGCGAGGTCGGGGAGCGCGCCGAGCGCCTCGAGGGCGAGCAGCGCCGCCCCGCGGCTCGTCGCCTCCGGCTCGGGCGACCACGCCACGGGCCGGCCGAGCGCGTCGGCGACGATCTGCGTGAAGGCGCGGGAGCCGGCGAGCGCGCCGCCGGAGGCGACGAGCGCGTGCCCGGGCGCGGCGCGCGGCGCCAGCAGGTCGTAGACGAGCGCGAGGCGCAGCGCGACCGCCTCGAGCGCCGCGCGCAGGATCTCGAGCGCCGTCGTGTCGAGGCGGAGCCCGGCGATGACGCCGCGGCGGTCGTCGCGCCAGCCGGGCGCGCGCTCGCCGGCGAGGTGGGGGAGCACGCTCAGGCCGTGGCCCGCGGCCGGCAGCGCCGCGAGCGCGGCCTCGAGCGCGGCGCCGGCCGGCAGGCGCAGCACCTGCCGGCACCACGCCGGGACGTTGCCGCCCTCCGACGTCGCGCCACCCACCATCGCCCGGCGGCGGTCCACGCGGTAGCGCCAGAGGCCGCGCGGCGGCGGGGCCGGGTCCTCGGTGATCACCCGGAGCGCCGCGGAGGTGCCGACGTTGAGCGCCACGCGGGAGCGGTCCGTGCAGTCCGAGCCGACGTTGCTCGCCGCGCCGTCGCCGACGGCGGGAAACCAGCCGACGCCGCGCAGCGCCGGCCAGCGCGTCGCCCAGCCCGGCCGGAGCCCCCGCTGCGCGTCGGCGCGGTCGGCGAGCGGGAAGAGCTGCGAGGCGTCGATGCCCGCGCCCGCGAGCGCCTCGGCGTCCCAGCGGAGGGTGTCCTGGTCGAGGAGGCCGGTGCCCGAGGCCATCGACACGCTCGTCGCCGCCTCGCCGAACAGCGCGAGCGCCAGGTGCTCGCCGAGCGAGCCCCAGCGCGCCACGTCGCGCAGGACCCCGGGCCGCGCGCGCGCCAGCCAGCGGAGCTTCGCCGGCCAGTACGAGGAGTGCAGGTGGCAGCCCGTGCGCGCGTGCAGCGCCGGCTCGTCGAGCGCGTCGTGGAGGAGCCGCGCGTCCTCGGCGCTCCGCGTGTCGGCCCACATGTACACGGGCGTCGCGGGCCGGCCGCGCGCGTCGAAGCCGAGGAGCCCGTGCCAGAAGGTCGTGACGCCGACCGCGCGCACCTCGCCCGGGTGCGCGCCGACGAGGACGCGGTCGACGCACTCGGCGGCGGCCTCGAGCAGCCCGGCCGGGTCGTGCTCGACGCCGCCGTCCGGCGTCACGCCGGGCGCGTAGGCGACGCGGTGGAAGCGCCCGGCGACGGCGCGGCCCGTGGCGTCGTAGAGGGCCGCGCGGGCCGACGACGTCCCCACGTCGAGGGCGATGACCATGCGGTAAGATACCGCCCATGGCGGAGACCTGGGAAGTGCTGACGCTCCGGGGCCTGGCGGCGACGGACGAGCGCGCGCAGGAGTTCACGGGCACGCTCGTGATCCACCGTGCGGGGAGCGCGGAGCCCGTCGAGTCCGTGCAGGTCTCGGTCAAGCGGACGGTCCTCGCCGAGCTGCACGAGACGCTCGGCCGGCTGCTCGCGCGGTCCACCGGGCTCCGGGGCTCGCCGGGAGGCAAGGGGAGATGAGATGGCGCGCATCCGCGTCCTGACGCCCGTCGGCGCCGTCCGGAGCGAGACCCTCGTGGCGCCGCCGCTGCCGGGCGACCTCGCGGGCCGGACGGTCGGCTTCATCGACAACACCAAGCACAACTTCGACCGGCTCGCCGACGAGCTCGGCGCGCTGCTGCGCGCGCGCCACGGCGTGACGGCGGTCCTGCGGCGGCGCAAGGCGAACGCGGCCGTGGCCGCACCGCCCGAGCTGATCGCGGAGCTCGCGAAGGCGTGCGACGTCGTCTTCGCCGGCTCGGGCGACTGAGGGGCGTGCACGTCGTGGAGTCTCCACGACGCCATCGAGGTCGCGAGGGCCGGCACGCCCGCCGGCCTGATCGGCACCACCGCCTTCCAGGGGCTCGCGGCGAGCGAGCTGGCCGCGCTCGGCGTGGCGGGGCTGCCGCTGCTCGTCGTCCAGCACCCGCTCGGCGGTGAGCCGCCCGAGTCCGTCGCGCGGCGCGCGCAGCAGGCGCTCGAGCAGCTCGCGAGCCTGCTCGGGGACCCGGCGGCCGCCGTGCCGACCGGAGCGATCCCGAGTGCGCCGGAGGCACCCGACCTCTCGCTCCCCGACGACCCGGAGGCGGTGCTGGCCGAGTTCGTCGCGCGCCAGTGGTGCGACGGCCTGCCGATCATCCCGCCGACCGCGGCGCGCGTCGGCGCGATGCTCGGTGGCGCGCCGCCCGACCGCGCGCTCGGCGCGCTGCCCCCGCTCTGGCGCCCGGCCACGCTCGAGAAGCTCGCGGTCAACGCCGTGATGGCCGGCTGCGAGCCCGCGGCCTTCCCGGTGCTCGTCGCCGCCGTCCAGGCCATGCTCGACCCCGCGTTCAACCTGTACGGCGTGCAGGCGACGACGCACCCGGTCGCGCCGCTCGTCATCGTCCACGGCCCGGTCGCCGCGCGGATCGGCGTGCACGCGGGCTCCGGCTGCTTCGGCCCGGGCTTCCGGGCCAACGCGACGATCGGCCGGGCGCTCCGGCTGATCCTGATGAACGTCGGCGGCGCCTGGCCCGGCCGCCACGACATGGCCACGCAGGGGAGCCCCGCGAAGTTCGCCTACTGCATCGCCGAGCGCGTGGACGCCTCGCCCTGGGGGCCGTGGCGCGCGGAGGACGCGGTCACGGTCTTCGGCGGCGAGCCGCCGCACAACGTCAACGACCACGTCTCGACGACGGCGGCGGGGATCCTGGCGACGGTCGCCGACACCGCCGTGTCGCTCGGCTCGAACGTCGGCTGGTTCCTGGCGCAGAGCCAGCTCCTGCTCGTGCTCGGGCCCGAGCACGCGGCGACGATCGCCGCCGACGGCTTCACGCGCGCCGACGTGCAGCGCCACGTCTTCGAGCATGCGCGGCTGCCGCTCCGGACGCTCAAGCTCGGGGGCATGTGGGGGATGCAGGACTGGCCCGCCTGGCTCAGCGCGGTGCGGGACGACGACGCGCTCCTGCCCCAGGTGCCGTCGCCCGACGACGTGTTCGTGCTCGTCGCGGGTGGGCCGGGCAAGCACTCCGCAGTCGTTCCGAACTGCACCTTCAGCCGCGCGGTGAGCCGTCCGCTCGCGCCGCCCGGCTGATGCCGCTCCAGCGCTCGCGCACCAACCGGAAGATCGCGGGCGTCTGCGGCGGCATCGCCGAGTGGCTCGGCTGGGACCCGACCGTCGTGCGCATCCTCTACGTCCTCGTCTCGATCCTCTCGGTCGCGTTCCCCGGGATCCTCGTCTACCTGCTGCTCTGGCTGATCATGCCCAGGGCGCCGCGCACCCTCACGCCGGAGCCGCCACCCCGAGGCTGACGCAGCACCCGCCGGAGGCGAGCGAGTTCGTGAGCGCGAGATCCACCACCATCCGGCGGGCGGCGTTCGGGCGGACCGGTGGTGGGGGGCGCGCACGCGCCCCAGGATCACACGCCCCGCGCGACCGGGGCGGCGCTCGCCGGCTGGCCCTCGTCGGCCGTCAGCAGGAGCGCGAGCGCGACGAAGAGGAGCAGGGCGCCCGCGAGGCCGGCCGCGCCGAGGCGCTCGCCGAAGAGCAGGACGCCGAGGAGCGTCGCCGTGAGGGGCTCGAGCAGCGAGGCCACGCCGGCGGCCGAGGCCGGGACGTCGCGGAGGCCCAGCGTGTAGATCGCGTAGGCGCCCGCCGTGGCGACCACGCCGAGGTAGAGCATCCAGGGCCAGCCGAGCTCGATCTGGCGCGCCGCGCTCGGCAGGAGCAGGGCGGGCGCGAGCGCGAGCGCGGCGACGGCGAAGTTGGCGCCGGCGAGCGGCAGCGGCGCGGTCCGGAGCAGCGCCGCCTTGGCGACGACGACGTAGACCGCGTACGAGAGCCCCGCGCCGAGCGCCAGGAGGACGCCCGCGACGAAGCGCGGCGTGAGGCCCGCCGCCGCGCCCGGCCCGGCGATCAGGAGCGCGGTGCCGGCGACGCCGAGGGCGAGGGCCAGGAGCACGCGCGGCGTGGGACGCTCGCCGAGGAAGAGCGCCGCGAGGGCGACGATCAGGAGCGGCGACGAGCAGATCGCGATGAGCGCCGCCACGGCGATGCCGGTCAGCGGGACCGCGGAGAAATAGGTCGCCTGGAAGGCGGCCATCGCGACCCCCATCGCCACCGTGCGCCAGCGGTCGCCCCGCGCGACGCGCACCGAGCCCGCGACGAGCCGGGCGCCGCCCAGCAGGAGCGCCGCGGCGACGAGCATGCGCACGGCGCCGATCACGAGCGGGTGGGCGCCGGCGCGCGCCACGAGCACGGTCGTCACCGAGCCCGTCGTGCCCCACGACACGGCCGCGAGGCAGATCAGCAGGAGGCCGCGGAGGCGGGCGGGGCTTGACGCGCCGGGCACAGCCCGGGATGATAGCCCGGCCACGATGATCCGGCACGACCTCCTCCACGCGCACTACGCCGGCCCGACGCGCCGGGCGCCGTGAGCGCCGCGCCCGTCGGCTTCATCGGCACGGGGCGCATGGGCACGCCGATGGCCGGACACCTGCTCGACGCCGGCGTGCCGCTCGTCGTCCACGACGCGCGGGCGGACGCCGCGCGGCCGCTCCTCGCGCGCGGCGCCGTCTGGGCCGCCTCGCCGGGCGAGGTCGCCGACCGCGCGCCCACGATCGTCACGATCGTGCCGTCCTCGCGCGAGGTCGAGGCCGTGTACGCCGACCTCCTGCCGCGGCTCGGCCCGGGCCACCTGCTGATCGAGATGACCTCCGCCGACCCGCCGAGCACCCGCCGCCTCGCCGGGGAGGTCGCCGCGCGCGGCGCGGCGATGCTCGACGCCCCCGTGTCGGGCGGCGTGAAGGGCGCGGTCGAGGGGACGCTCGCGATCATGGTCGGGGGCGAGGCCGCCGACCTCGCGCGCGCGCGGCCCCTCCTCGAGCGGCTGGGCACGAAGATCTTCCACGTGGGCGGCATCGGCGCGGGCCACGCGATGAAGCTCGTCAACAACATGACGTCGGCGGCCTGCCTCGTGGCGACGGCCGAGGCGCTGGCGGTCGCGGTGCGCGCGGGCATCGACCCGGCCCGCGCCGCGGAGATCCTGTCCGCCTCGAGCGGCCGCTCGAACGCCAGCGAGCTGAAGTTCCCGCGCTACATCCTGCCCGGCACGTTCGACTCGGGCTTCACGATCGCGCTCATGACGAAGGACGTCGACGGCTTCATGCGGCTCGCCGCGGCGATGGGGGTCGAGGCGCCGGTCGCCCTGGCCGCGGCCGAGTACTTCCGCCGCGCCCTGCACGGCCCGCTCGCGGCCGAGGACCACACCGCCATCGCCAGGGTCCTCGGCTTCCGGGGGCCGGAGGGAGAGCAGCGATGAGGATCGGATTCGTCGGGACGGGGACGATGGGGCGGCCGATGGCGGCCAATCTGCTGAAGAAGGGCCACACGGTCGTCGGCTTCGACGTGGTGCCGGCGGCGCTCGAGGCCGCGGCGAAGCTCGGCGTCGAGCGCGCGGGCTCCGCCGCCGAGGCCGCCAAGGGCGCCGACCTGGTCGTCACGATGCTGCCGTCGTCGCCGCACGTCGAGGCGGCCTACCTCGGCGCGCGCGGCGTGCTCGAGGGCGTCGGCCAGGGCCGCCTCTGCGTGGACATGTCCACGATCGACCCGTCGGTGTCGCGCCGCGTGGCCGAGGCCGCGCGGGCGCGCGGCGCCCGCTTCGTGGACGCGCCGGTCTCGGGCGGCGTGCCGCGCGCCGAGGAGGCGACGCTCGCGATCATGGTGGGCGGCGAGGCGCGCGACGTCGAGGAGGCCCGGCCCGTGCTCGCGTGCATGGGCGCCAACGTGATCCACGTGGGGCCCGTCGGCAGCGGCGAGGTCGCGAAGATCTGCAACAACCTGATCGCCGGGGTCGCGGCCGTCGCGATCAGCGAGGCGTTCAGGATCGCCGAGGGGTTCGGGGTGGACCCCGGGACGCTGACCGAGGTCATCGCGAAGTCCTCGGGCGCCACGTTCATCATGGAGCACATGCATCCGGTGCCGGGCCAGGTCGCCAAGGCGCCGGCGAGCCGCGACTACGCGCCGGGCTTCATGACCGACCTGATGGCGAAGGACCTCGGCCTCGCGGTCAGCGCGGCGCGCGACTTGCGCGTGCCGGTGTTCGTCGCGCCGGCCGCCCAGCAGGTGCTGCGCCTCGCCTCGTCCCACGGCCTCGGCCGGAAGGACTTCTCGGTCGTCTACCAGTTCCTCAAGCCGTCCGGCAAGGACGCGCCGGTCTAGGGGAGGATCCGCCATGCGCGAGCGCCTGAGAGTCGGCGCGGCGCAGATCGCGCCGAAGTTCCTCGACACGCGGGGCACCATCGAGAAGATCGGCCGGACGCTCGAGGAGGCGGGCCGGCTCGGCCTGGACCTCCTCGTGTTCCCCGAGACGTTCCTGTCCGCGTACCCGTACTGGCGCGGCGCCGTCTCGGTGCGGCGCGAGACCGAGCTGATCGTCGCGATGCAGCGCGAGGCGGTGCGGATTCCCTCCGAGGACACGGACGCGCTCGCGGAGCTCGTGCGCCGGGCGAACGTCAACTGCGTGATCGGGCTCAACGAGCTCGACGACCGGCCGGGGAGCCTCACGATGTACAACACGCTCCTCGTGCTCGCGCGCGACGGCCGGCTGCTCGGGCGCCACCGCAAGCTGATCCCGACGCACTCCGAGCGCGTCTACTGGGGCATGGGCGACGCGCGCGACATCCGCGCCTTCGACATGGACATCGGCCGCGTCGGCGGGCTCATCTGCTACGAGCACCACGTGACGCTGCTGCGGGCGGCGATGGCGCTCCGCGGCGAGGAGCTGCACGTCGCCGTCTGGCCGGGCTGGTGGTCGATGGACGGCCACCTCGGCGCCAAGCGGCCGGAGCCCGGCGCGCACGGCTGCGATATCGAGCCGGCCGTGCGCGCCCACGCGATCGAGAACTCCGTCTTCGTCGTCTCGTCCTCCTGGTACCTGCCGCCCGCGGAGGTCCCGGCCGAGCTGCGCGACGTCATGCAGTACAACCTCGCCGTCGGCGGCTCCTGCATCGTGAACCCGTCCGGCCTCTTCACCTGCGAGCCCGTCTTCGAGAAGGAGACGATCGTGTGGTCGGAGATCGACCAGGGGGAGCGCCGCCTCGCGAAGGCCTACTTCGACTCCGTCGGCCACTACGCCCGCTGGGACCTGCTCCAGCTCGTGATCCGCGAGGAGGGCTGGGAGCCGGTGCGCGTGCCCGACCCGGCGCCCGCGCGGCTGCGCGAGGCCGCCGAGCGCCACGAGGTGCGGCTCGAGCGCCTCGAGGCGCTCGTCGAGGACCTCGTCCGGCGCCTCGAGCACCGCTGAGCCCCCCGTCGCCCCGATCGCTACCCCGCCGCCAGGGGATGCAGGACGTCGATCGCGTAGCCCACGTCCAGGGGTTCCGCGAGCCACCCGGGCATCGCCGTCCGCGGGTGAATGCTGAGCCCCTGCGCCTCGTGCCGCGCGCGGAGGGCCTGGACGGGATCGGCGGGGATCGCCGCGGCAGGCGGCACCGCGGGCAGGAGCCGCCCGTCGGGGCGCCTGAAGCGCAACTCGCCGTCGGGCTGTCGATCCACCTGGTAGCCCTCCTCGTGGACCGCGCGGTGGTGGCGGCGACAGAGCAGCGCGAGGTTCGAGAGCGTGGTGGGGCCGCCGTGGGCCCAGTGGCGGAGGTGGTGCCCCTGGCCGAACGGGAGCCCGCAGCCGGGGAAGCGGCAGCCCCGGTCCCGGTGCTGGAGCGCCCGCCGCAGCGCCGGGGGGACGGTCCGGGTGCGGGCGCCGACCTCGACGACCTGGCCGTCCGGGGCGTGGCGCATCACCACCCGGCTCGCGTCGCACCCGAGGCGGCGGGACGTTTCCGCGGAAACGCGTGTGCCGTCCTCGAGGACTGACTGGCCGGGCGCCTCGGGGTCCGCCAACGCGGGGGCGTCGACGTGGACGACCACCTGGTAGCGCTCGCCCGGGGCGCCGGGATCGATCCCGCGGTGCAGGGCCGTCTCGGCGACCAGGGCCAGGGCGTCAGCCTGCTGCTGGGCCAGCGGGGGCGTTTCCGCGGAAACGCCCCCGAGAGACGTTTCCGCGGAAACGTCTGAGGCGCGCCGCTGCTGGTACAGCGCCTCGCGGGCGGCGGCCAGGGCCTGGACGAGGAGCGCGCCGACCTCGGGGGCGAGCCGCCCCCGGAGGACCACCATGCCGTCCTCGTCCTGGTACACGTGGAGCGCTCGGCTCGTGTGGCGCCGGGCGGTCTCCCGGGCCTCGGCCTTGGCGTCCACCCGGCGCCAGCCGCGCACGATCCGCTCGACGTGCTCCGCCGTCCCGGCGCGCCCCACCCCGAGCAACCGCTCCTCGGTCTCCGGGGTGGCCACGCGGGTGAGCGCCCGCACCTTGGCGTACGAGAGTTCTCCTCGGGCGAGGGCCTGGGCCAGCCGCGGCAGCGTGCCGAGCGCGCGGGCCACCCGGACGCGCTCGCGGGCCGCGCCCGGGTCGAGCCCGACGCGCCAACTCAACCAGGCGGCGCAGGAGCGGAAGCCGCTGTTCCAGCCGCCGCGGGCGTCGAACTCTCGGATCAGGTCGAGCAGGTGCGCGGTGGCGGCGTCGAGGTGCGCCGACAGCTCGGCGATCTCGTCACCGAGCCGATCCAGCTCCGCTGCGGGCCCCGGGGTGGCGGGGATGACGGGCGCGAGGAGTCCCGATTCCATGAGTGAGTCCCCCTTCTGCTGGGGGCGACTCTACACCCGGGTTTTCGGGCCCCCGGGGAGCCTGGAGGATGGACGATCGCGCCGCGATCCATGGTTTTTCGAGGCGCGCGCGGTCTTGCCGGCCTCGCCGAGCCAGCGTGTGCGGCTGAGCGGGCATCAGCCGGAGACTGCCGGCATGGAACCAGTCCTCATGCTGAACGCTGTCAAGCGGAATCTTTGCCGAGCGCCAACGGCGACTAACGCACGTGCGCTAGAGGCGCGTCTCGAGGACGCTCTCGGCGCCCGTCACCGGGCGCCGGCCGCGCAGGAAGTCGAAGTCGCACCCCGTGTCGGCCTGCAGCACGTGGTCGAGGAACAGGCGGCCGTAGCCGCTCGTGTAGTGCGGGGGCGGCGGCGTCCAGGCCGCGCGCCGCCGCGCGAGCTCCGCGTCGTCCACCCTGAGCGTGAGCCGGCGCGCCGGGACGTCGAGCTCGATCTGGTCGCCGTCCCGCACGAGCGCCAGCGGGCCGCCCACGGCCGACTCGGGCGCCATGTGCAGGACCACCGTGCCGTAGGACGTCCCGCTCATGCGCGCGTCCGAGATGCGCACCATGTCCGTGACGCCCCGCTTGAGCAGGCGCGCCGGGATCGGCGCCGCGCCCCACTCCGGCATCCCCGGCGCGCCCTTCGGCCCGGCGTGCTTCAGCACCAGGACCGACGTCTCGTCGATCGCGAGCGCGGGGTCGTCGATCCGGCGCGCGATGTCGGCCTGGTGCTCGAAGACCACGGCGCGGCCGCGGTGGACGAGCAGGGCGGGCGAGGCCGCCGACTGCTTGAGCACGGCGCCGTCGGGGCAGAGGTTGCCGAACAGGATCACGGTGCCGCCCTCGGGCGCGAGCGGGATCCCGAGCGGCCGGATCACGTCCTCGTTCCAGCAGCGCGCGTCGCGGACGTTGTCGGCGAGCGAGCGGCCGGTGACGGTCGGCGCCTCGCCGTGGAGCAGCGGCAGGAGCTCGCGGAGCACGACGGGCAGGCCGCCCGCGTGGAAGAAGTCCTCCATGAGGTGCTTGCCCGAGGGCTTCACGTTCACCAGGAGCGGCGTCGTCTTCGACAGCTCGTCGAACCGCCGGAGGGTCAGGTCGACGCCCGCGCGTCCGGCGAGGGCGAGGAGATGCACGATCGCGTTGGTCGAGCCGCCGATGGCCATGTCCGTGCGGATCGCGTTGTCGAACGCCTGCGCGGTGAGGACCTCGGAGGGCCGGGGGCCGCCGGCCAGCGCCAGCTCGACCGCGCGGCGACCGGAGAGCTCGGCGAGCGCCAGCCGGCGCGAGTCCGGGCCGGGGATCGCCGCGTTGCCGGGCAGCGTCATGCCGAGGGCCTCGGCCATCGAGGCCATCGTGGACGCGGTGCCCATGACCATGCAGTGGCCCGCGGAGCGCGACAGGCACGCCTCCACCTCGCACAGCTCCTCGTCGGAGAGCCGCTCGGCCCGGTGCTCCGCCCAGAGCCGCCGCGCGTCGGTGCCGGAGCCGAGCTGCTCGGTGCGCCAGGTGCCGCGCAGCATCGGCCCGCCGGTCACCATGATCGCCGGGACGTCGGCGGAGGCGGCGCCCATCAGCATGGCGGGCGTGGTCTTGTCGCAGCCGGCGAGGAGCACGACGGCGTCGAGCGGGTAGGCGCGGATGCACTCCTCGACGTCCATGGCCATCAGGTTGCGGAAGAGCATCGTGGTCGGCTTCATCAGGATCTCGCCGAGCGAGATCGTCGGGAACTCGAGCGGGAAGCCGCCCGCGCTCCAAACGCCGCGCTTGACGGCCTCGGCGACCTGGCGCAGGTGGGCGTTGCAGTTGTTGAGCTCGGACCAGGAGTTCGCGATCCCGACGACCGGCCGGCCGTCGAAGACCAGGTCGCTGAAGCCCTCCGCGCGCAGGTAGGCGCGGTTCATGAGCCCGTCGAGGGTGCGCGGGCCGAACCAGTTGCGGCTGCGGAGCGTGGTCATGGCGGCTCTCCCGTTCCGGGCGCTCGGCGGCGCTCCGGCATGATGATATACTTTCGAGCGCTGCGCGAGCACGCGCAGCGTGGGAGGACGCGCCGTGGCGACGTACATCATGCTGAGCACGCTGTCGGAGTCGGGGCGGAAGGTCCTTCGCGAGCGCCCCGGCTGGATCCGCAAGGTCAACGCTGACGTCCGGCGCATGGGCGCGCGCGTCGTGGCCCAGTACGCGGTGCTGGGGCCCTACGACTTCGTCACCGTCATCGAGGCGCCGGACAACGCGACGATCTCGCGCGTGTCGGTCGAGCTCGGCGCGCGCGGCGGCGTCGCGGGCATGACGATGGCCGCGATCCCGCTCGACGAGTTCATCGGCCAGCTCGAGCGCGGCGCCAGGCGCGGCCAGCGGAAGAAGCGCTGATGCGCGTCCTCGCGATCCATCCGGAGAAGTGCACCGGCTGCCTCCGGTGCGAGCTGGCGTGCTCCTACGTGCAGACCGGCGAGTTCCAGCCCGCGAAGTCCGTGATCCGCGTCTCGCCCTTCGAGGGCCACACCTCCTACGCGCCCTACACGTGCACGCAGTGCGCGGAGGGCTGGTGCATGACCGCCTGCCCGGTCGGCGCGATCACGATCAACGCCGCGGGCGCCAAGGACGTGCTCGACGACCGCTGCGTCGGCTGCAAGCTCTGCACGATCGCCTGCCCGTACGGCACGATGTTCTACGATCCCGGGACCCGCAAGGCGTTCAAGTGCAACCTGTGCGGGGGCGCGCCGGCCTGCGCCGAGGCGTGCCCGACCGCCGCGATCACCTACGAGGAGACGTGGACGGGCGACTGGCTCGGCGACTTCGCCCACGAGCGCACGGCGAGAATCCTGGAGATCCGGTAATGGCCCAACGACACTTGATCATCGGCGGCGGCACCGCGGGGATCAACGCGATCCGCACGATCCGCGAGGAGGAGCGCGAGCGCTCGGAGATCGCCCTCGTCGCCGCCGAGCGGCCGTACTCGCGGATGGTCCTGCCGTACTACCTCGACCGCTCGATCGCCGAGTCCCACGTCTACACGGCGACCCCGCGGGTGCTCGCCGACTGGGGCGTCACGAGCCGGATCGGGAGGCGCGCGACCGCGCTCGACACGCAGGCCGGCGTGTGCACGCTCGACGACGGCACCACGCTCGAGTACGACGACTGCCTGATCGCGACGGGCTCCTCCGCGGTCCGGGCGCCGGTGCCGGGCGCCGACGGGCGCGCGGTCCACTCGTTCTGGACGCTCGAGGAGGCGCGCGCGGTGCTGGCCGGCATCCGGCCCCGGAGCCACGTCGTGCTGGTGGGCGCGGGGTTCATCGCGTTCACGATCCTGAACTCGATCCTCTCGCTCGGCGCCCGGCTGACGATCGTCGAGGTCGCCCCGCGGATCCTGCCGCGGATGATCGACGACACGGGTGCGGGCCTCGTCGCCCGGTGGCTCGCCGACCACGGCGTCACGGTGCGGACCGGCGTCACGCTCACGCGGATCGAGGACGCGAAGGGGGGCAAGCGCCTCGTGTTCGCCTCGGGCGCGCCCCTCGCCTGCGACCTCGTGATCATGGCGACGGGCATCACGACCAACCTCGAGTGGCTCCAGGGCTCGGGCGTCGGCGTCAACCGCGGCGTCGTCGTGGACGAGCACCTCCGCTCGAGCGTCCCGAGCGTCTACGCGGCGGGCGACGTCGCCGAGGGGCGCGACCGGATCTCGGGCGAGGCCGCGGTGCACGCGATCGAGCCGACGGCGCAGGAGCACGGGCGCGTCGCCGGCGCCAACATGGCCGGCAAGGACGTCCGCTACCGCGGCAGCGTGCTCATCAACATCGTCGAGGTCTGCCACCTCGACGTCGCCTCCTTCGGCGCGTGGGACGACCCGAAGGCCGAGGCCGCGAGCGGCCTCATGGCGGACCGGCCCGCGTACCGGAAGCTCCTCTGGCGCGGCGACCGGCTGACCGGCGCGATCATCCTCGGGCCCTCGAGCGACATCTGGACCACCAACGACGTCGGGATGCTCAAGGGCCTGGTGCAGTCGGGCGTCGCGCTGGGACGGTTCAAGGCGCACCTCATGGCGCAGCCGTTCGACGTCAAGCCCGCGTTCATCGCCTCCCGGACCACGAGTCGGCTGCTCGACGAAACCATCCTCGGCCGTCCCGCGAAGGCGCCCGGCGACACCCCGGTGGCCGTATGACGCCCGTGACCGCGAACGCCCCGAAGCCCTCGAAGACGAAGAAGGCCCCCGAGCCCGCCGTGGCGCTGCCCGGCGGGTACGCGGGCAAGCTCCTCCGCGTGGACCTCACGACGCGGAAGTGCTGGGCGGAGCCGTGGGGGAGCCGGATGCGCGAGCTCCTCGGCGGCGCCGGGCTCGGCGCGATGCTCCTCTACCGCGAGACCGCGAAGCGGGGCGGCAAGGGCAACGTCGCCTGGGACGACCCCGACAACCGGCTCGTGCTCGCGACGGGCCCGCTCGCGGGCCTGCCGGTGTGGGGCACGGGCGGCCTCACGGTCTGCACGATCGGCGCGGGCACCAACGGCCCCACGTCCACGCAGGCCAACGGCTTCTTCGGGACCAACCTCAAGTACTCGGGCTGGGACGCGATCGTCGTCCAGGGCCAGGCCCGTGACTGGGTCTACCTCTACATCAACGACGACACGGTCGAGCTGCGCGACGCGAAGTTCCTCGTCGGCAAGGACACGTGGGAGACGCAGGACGCGCTCTGCCGCGTGACCGGCCTGGCCGGCCACCAGCTCTCGGTCTACTCGATCGGGCCCGCGGGCGAGCACCTCGTCCGCTTCGCCGCGATCCAGGGCGACTACGGCCACGTCGCGTCGAAGAACGGCACCGGCGCCGTGATGGGCAAGAAGCGGCTCAAGGCCGTCGCGATCGTCAGGGGCACGAAGGCGCTCCGCGCGGTCGACCCGCGCGGCGTCCTGCAGGCCGCGGACGACATCGCCCACGACCTCCGGACCGATCCCTCGGCGCGCTCGCTCTACGAGTACGGCACGCTGCCGGGGGTGGGGAACCTCTCCAAGCTCGGCGTGCTGCCGATCAGGAACTACACGACCAACCTGACGGCCAACGTGCCCGGCGCCGACATGGCCGACTGGGAGGCGCCCCGGCTCCGCGCGAACTTCGACCACCGGGGCCACCAGTGCAACGCGTGCGGCATGCACCACTGCCACATGTCGGTGATCCAGAAGGGCGCGCACAAGGGCCGGATCGTGGACGAGCCCGAGTACGAGGGCTGGTCGGGCTGCGGCTGGCAGATCGGCGCCGTGGACCGGGACGGCATCGCCTGGCTCGCCACCGAGTGCGACCGCGCGTGCGTGGACGTCAACGAGTTCGGCTGGATCACCGGCTGGGTGATGGAGTGCATGGAGAAGGGGTACATCACCCGGGCGCAGCTCGGCTTCGACCTCACGTGGGGCGACATCCCGGGCGCCGGCCGGCTGCTCCGCATGATCTCGCGCCGCGAGGGCTTCGGCGCCGTCCTCGCCGAGGGCGTCAAGCGCGCGGCCGAGCAGCTCGGGAGCCCCGCGAAGGACTGCGCCGTCTACATCGTCAAGGGCGCGACGCCGCGCGGCCACGATCACCGCGGCCGCTGGGACGAGATGCTCGACACCTGCACCTCGTCCACCGCCACGATGGAGACGGGCAACCCCGTCCACCCGACCGAGGTCGGGCAGCCCGCGCGCATCAACATCTTCGACGGCGTCCAGGTCGCGAAGAACGTCGCCGGCCTGGCCGGCCGGCGGAGCTTCGAGGACTCGCTGGGCATCTGCATCTTCACGACGCGCACGCGCCTCGAGAACGTCTGCCGCGCGCTCGGCGCCGCGACGGGCTGGACCTTCACGGTGGACGAGGCGCTCCGCTTCG
>Ga0209343_10004710_pt1 | contig 16803 bp, 11 predicted proteins | sample RifCSPlowO2_02_FD_184026 | JGI IMG/M metagenome (GOLD analysis project Ga0209343, IMG submission 184026) | Groundwater microbial communities from Rifle, Colorado - Rifle CSP2_plank lowO2_0.2 (SPAdes) (version 2) | ecosystem: Environmental > Aquatic > Deep subsurface > Groundwater | place... | reverse complement strand
CCCCGGCGGCGAGCGCCCGCGCGACCGACGGCAGCCGCCGCGCTGAGCCCGCCAGTGGACGGAACCCCCGAAGTCGACCGGCTGCGGAGCCTGGCCCGTCTCAGCCGGGGGCTCTGCTCCTCGCTCGGCGCCGACGACGTCCTCCGCGAGATCACGCGCACCGTGGCGGAGCTGATCGGCGCGGAGCGCGTCGCTCTGTGGGGCGCGGACGAGGCCAGCCGCACGCTCACGCGGCGTGCTTCCTCGGACCCGGAGGCGGACGCCGATCGGTCGGTGAGACGAATCCACTACGGCGAAGGGATCGTCGGCGAGGTCGCCGAGACGCGCCGCCCGTGTCACCGTCCCGACCTCTCCGCCGTACCGATCGTCCACCAGGACCTGCTGCTCGGCGTGCTGCTGATGGACGGCGGGCGCCCGCTCACCTTCTCCGGCGAAGACTCCGACGTCCTGGACGTCTGCGTCGCGCAGGCCGCAGTGATCTTGCGCAACACGGAGCTCGCCTCGACCAGCGAGGCGCGGGGTCGCGAGGCCCAGGCGCTCGCCGAGGTCGGTCGCCTGTGCTCCGAGACGCGCGAGGTGGACGCGATCGCGCTGGGAATCGCCGAATGGGTGCGGCGGCTCTTCGAGGCCGCCCTCTGTGCGCTGTTTCGCCTCGAGCCGGCCTCCGGCGAGTTCCGGGCGATCGCGGTCGCCGGCGATGCCTCCCCTGCGTTCGTCCGCGGCCTGCTGATCCCGCCGGGCCTGGGCGCGCTCGGACTCGCCGAGCGCGAGCGCCGGTCGGTGTCGACGACCAATGTGATGGACGATCCGCGCATCCAGATGACGCCGGAGCTCCGCAGCGTCTTCGGCGACAACGCGTACCAGGCGGCGCTCACCGTCCCGCTCGTCGTCAAGAACCGGATGCTCGGCGCCCTCGTGGTCAAGCAGCGGACGGGCTGGCGACCCGACGAGGGGCGCGTGCGCCTGGCGGAAGCGTTCGCCGACCAGGCGGCGCTCGCGCTGGCCAGCGCCGAGATCCTGGAGGACGCCGAGCGGCGGCGGCGCGCCGCCGAAAGTCTGGCCGAGGTCGAGCGACTCGTCACCCAGTCGCTCGATCTCGGCGAGGTCACCACGCGGATCGTCGAGTGCCTGTGCGCCCTCGTGAACGGTCGTGTGGCCGGACTCTACCGGCTGCTGCCGGACACCGGCGGGCTCCGCGCCATCGCCGTGAGCGACTCCGAGGCCGGCGAGCCGCCCATCATCCCCGGTGGCACGGGAACGATCGGCCTCGCCGTCTCCGAGCGCCGGACGATGAGCACGCCCGACGTCCTCGGCGACGAGCGCATTCTCCTGACCCCGGAGGTCCGCCGGTGGATCGAGCGCTCCGGCTACCGGGCCGTGCTCGCCCTGCCCCTCGTCGTGGGCGACCAGGTGATCGGAGCCCTCTCGGTCGGCGCCGAGGCGGGGCGCGTCTTCTCGAGCGAAGAGATCGCGCTCGCGGAGCGCTTCGGGCGCCAGGCCTCGCTGGCGCTGGCGAACGCCGAGGCGTACGGCGAGGCGACGCGGCGGCGCTGGGAAGCCGAGATTCTCGGCGACGTGGGGAGCCTCTTCGCCCAGTCACTCGACGCCGGCGAGGTCGGCCAGCGCATCGTCGACAGTCTCCGCGCGCTGCTCGGCGCGCGGGCGGCGCTCCTCTGCCGGCTCGACCTGGAATCGGGCGATCTCCTGGGACGGTCCGTGTCGGGCGCCGGGCTCGAGCCCGACGTCGTCTTCCCGGCCGGCACGGGCGCCATGGGCCGCGCGGTGCGCGAGCGCGCCCTCGTCGCGACCCCCGACGTGCTCACCGACTCGCGCATCGAATTGCCGCCGGCGCTTCGCGCGCACATCGGGGAGGCCGGCTACCGCTCCGTCCTCGCCGTGCCCCTGCTCGTCAAGGGCGTGGTGATCGGCGCGCTGTCGGTCGGCGACGTCGCAGGCCGCGTCTTCACGGCCGACGAATCTCGGCTGGTCCACACCTTCGCGGATCACGCCGCGCTCGCCTGGGAAAACGCGCGGCTCTTCGAGGACACGGAGCGCCGTCGGCACGAGGCCAGGGTCTTCGCGGAACTGAGCCGTCAGATCAACGCCTCGCTCGAGCTCGACACGGTCCTCGAACTCGTGGCCCTGCGGGCGCGCGAGCTCGCCGACGCCGACGGCGCAGCCCTGATGCTGCGCGAGCCGGGCAGCCAGACGGCGTCGTTCCGCCACCGTGCCGGCACGCGGTTCACCGGCCAGGAGCGCCTCCGCGTCGAGCCCGGTCGGGGCGCGGGCGGACGGGTGCTCCTCACGGGGTGCCCGTTCCGCACGGCGGACTACGGCGACGAGGCGCAGATCACCGACGACTACCGCGAGTTCGTGCGCGCCAACGGCCTCGTGGCGCTCATGGTCGTCCCGATCCAGGGAGACGAGCGGGTCGAGGGACTCCTCTACGTCGACCGCCGCCGCCCGCGCCCGTTCACGGATCGCGACGAGGCGCTGCTGGTCGACCTGGCCGAGCACGCGGCGATCGCGATCAAGAACGGTCAGCTCCTGCACGCCCTCCGCTCCCGTCAGGCCCGCCTCGAGGCGTTGCTCGACGTGAGCCACGAGCTGTCGAAGATCCAGCCCGTGCGGTCGCTCCTCGACGCGATCGCCCGTGCGTGTGGCCACGTGCTCGGCACGGAATCCGTCGGATTCCGCCTCGTCGAGGGCGACGACCTCGTCATCGGCGCCGTCTGGGGCGACGCGGCCGACGTGATGGTGACGGCCAAGCTCAAGATCGGCCAGAGTCTGAGCGGCATCGTCGCGGCGACCGGCGAGCCGCTGCTGGTCATGGACGCCGCCCGGGACCCGCGGGTGGTCCCGGCGCACCGCGAGAGCCTGCGCCGGCTCGGCTACCGAGCGTGGCTCGGCGTCCCCGTCAAGACCGGTGACCGCGTCGTCGGCACCCTCACGATCCTCACGCGTCACGAGGCGGGCTTCTCGAAGGAGGATGTCGCGATCGCCACGGCCTTCGCGTCCCAGGCTGCCACCGCGCTCGAGAACGCGCGGCTGTTCCAGGAGCTCGAGCAGGCGTACACGGCCGCCTCCCAGGCCAAGGCCGAGCTGACCCAGTCGCAGAAGATGGAGGCCATCGGCCGGCTCGCCGGCGGCATGGCCCACGACTTCAACAACCTGCTCACGATCGTCCACGGCCGCTGCGAGATCCTCCGCAAGCGCATCGCGCCGGACGACCGCTCGCAGCGCGACCTCGAGATCGTGCGGGAGACGACCCGCCGGGCCGCGGCGCTGATCAGCCAGCTCCTCGCCTTCAGCCGCAAGCAGATGCTGCAGCCGAAGATCGTCAGCGTGAGCGCGCTCGTGCAGGACGTCGCCGCGCTGTTCCGGCGGCTGCTCGGCGAGGACATCGAGCTGACGCTCATCACGACCGCGGAGCCGGATCGGGCCACGGCCGACCCGATCCAGCTCGAGCAGGTCCTGATGAACCTCGCCGTCAACGCGCGCGACGCGATGCCGCAGGGGGGGAAGCTCACGATCACGACGGCGAGCGTCGATCTCGACGAGGCCTTCGTCCGGCAGCATCCCGGCGCGCGGCGGGGCCCGCACGTGGCGCTCTCGGTCAGCGACAGCGGGAGCGGAATGACCCCCGAGGTCCTGGCCCGTGTCTTCGAGCCGTTCTTCACGACCAAGGGACCCGGAAAGGGCACGGGGCTCGGCCTCTCGACGGTCTACGGAATCGTCAAGCAGCACGAGGGCTACGTCCAGGCGGTGAGCGAGCCCGGACACGGCACGACGTTCACGATCTATCTACCGTCGCGTACCGAGGGGGTGGACGAGGTGAGCACGCTGGAGCGAACCGAGCCGACGATCCCACGCGGCTCCGAGACGATCCTGCTCGTGGAGGACGAGGACGAGGTCCGCGAGCTGGCGCGCGAGATCCTCGAGATGAACGGGTACACGGTGCTCGAGGCCTCCCACGGCGCCGAGGCCCTGCACGTCTGTCGCGAGCACACGGCGCCGATCGAGCTCCTGCTGACCGACGTCGTGATGCCCGGGATGAGTGGCCGCGAGCTGGCGCGCCAGCTGGTGGCGCTGCGACCGCACATCAAGGTGCTCTACATGTCGGGCTACAGCGACGACGCGCTCGGCAACCACGGCGTCCTCGACCCGGACATCCTCCTCCTGGCGAAACCGTTCACGCCCGAATCGCTGCTCGGGGCCCTCCGCCGCGCCCTCGACGCGCCGCCGCCGTAACGCGGCGCGGCCCGGAGCTCACCGGCCCTTCTTGCGCGGGCGGGCGTGCGCGGAGAGCCCGCGTTCCCACAGGTACTCGCGCTCCCCGAGGCGCTTGCCCACCCAGCGGCCGAGGACGAAGAACGTGTCGCTCAGGCGGTTGACGTAGCGCAGCGGCCACTCGCCGATCGGCTCGACGCGCGAGAGCGCGAGGATCTCGCGCTCGGCGCGGCGACACACGGTACGCGCCTGGTGCAGGAACCCGTGCACGCGGCCGCCGCCCGGCAGAATGAACGACTTGAGCGGCGCCAGATCCCTCTGACAGCGGTCCATCAGGGCCTCGAGCTCGCGCACCTCGCCCTCACCGACGCGGAACATCCCCGCGTACGCGGCTTCGGCGGGTGTCGCCAGCTCGCTGCCGAGGTCGAAGAGCTGGTTCTGGATCTTTCGCAGCACGCCGTCGAGCCAGCGGTGGTGCGCGCCCTCGGCGAGCCGCTCGGCGTTGAAGACGCGCGCGAGGCCGACGACGGCGTTGAGCTCGTCCAGGGTGCCGTAGGCCACGATGCGTGGCGAGTCCTTCGGGACGCGCTTGCCGCCGACCAGCGCCGTGTCGCCGCGGTCGCCGGTGCGCGTGTAGACGCGCGTGATGCTGATCGTCATGGACCGTCCTCCCCCGCTCCGTCTGCGGTATTCTACTCGACGTGACGAATCGATCGCGCGCCGTGCTCGGCACCGCCTGCGGCGCGCACTTCGTTCACGACGGCTTCTCCGACGTCCTCTACGTCCTCCTGCCGGTCTGGGCGGCCGAGTTCGGCCTGACGTTCGTCCAGGTCGGGTTCATGCGGACCGTGTACACGGGCGGCATGGCCCTCTTCCAGGTCCCCGCCGGCCTCCTGGCCGAGCGGTGGGGCGAGCGGCGGCTGCTCGCCGCGGGCACGGCCGTGACGGCGGGCGGATTCATCGTCGCGGGGACCGCGGGCGCTTTCCCGGCGCTGCTGCTCGTGCTGCTGGCCGCCGGGCTCGGCTCGGGCGTCCAGCACCCGCTGTCCTCGTCGCTCGTGTCGAAGGCCTACGAGACCGGGCCGCGGCGGGCGGCGCTCGGGACCTACAACTTCTCCGGTGACCTGGGCAAGGTCGCCGTGCCGGCGGCCGTCGCCCTCGGCGCAGCGGCGGTCGGCTGGCGGGTCGCCTCGGCGGCCTACGGCGTGCTCGGCCTCGCCGCGGCGCTCGTGATCCTCGTGATCCTCGCGCGGCTCGGTGCCGGCACGCCGTCGACCACCGAGCGCGCCGGGGCGAGCGGCGCGGGCTGGGGCATCCGCGACCCGCGCGGCTTCCGGGCGCTGGCCGCCGTCGGCATGATCGACAACGGCTCGCGCACGGCGCTGCTCACGTTCCTGCCGTTCGTGCTGATCGCGAAGGGGACGACGGTCGCCGGCGTCGGGACGGCGCTCGCGCTCGTCTTCGCCGGAGGCGCCATCGGCAAGTTCGTCTGCGGGCTCCTCGCCGAGCGCGTCGGCGTGATCCGCACGGTCGTGCTGACGGAAGCGGCCACCGCACTCGGCATCGTGGCGGTGGTCGCCGCCCCGTTGCCGGTGGCGCTCGCGATCCTGCTGCCGCTGGGGATCGCGCTCAACGGGACGTCCTCGGTGCTCTATGCCACGGTCGCCGACCTCGTCACCGTGGACCGCCGCTCGCGCGCGTATGGGCTCTACTACACGCTGGCGATCGGCGCGTCGGCCGTGGCGCCGTCCGTGTTCGGCGTGCTCGGGGACGCGGTCGGCGCCGCCACCACGCTCGTCGTGGTCGGCCTCGTCGTGCTGGTCACGATCCCGCTGTGCCTGGCCCTGCGCGCGGCCGTCGCCGCGCCCGCGCGCGCCTGAGCTCGGCGGCCAACGCATTCCGCCGCGCGGTTCACGATCCACGCCTCCCCGAACCCTTCGGCGGCGTCGAGGCGAGCGCGAGCTCGAGGAAGAGCGCGCCGGGTTCGGGGTTGGCGGTGTACGGTGGGATCTCGACGAAGCCGAGCGAGCGGTAGAGCGCGATCGCCTCGCGCATGAACGGCAGCGTGTCCAGGCGGATGCGCGCGTAGCCGCGCGCGCGCGCCTCGGCCAGGATCGCCTCGACGAGCCGGCGGCCGAGCCCCGTGCCCCGCGCCTCGGCCCTCACGTAGAGCCGCTTCATCTCGCACACGTCCCGGTCGAGGCGCCGCAGGGCGACGCAGCCGACGAGCCGAGGGCCGTCCCGCGCCAGCAGCAGCGCGCCCGACGGAGGCGCATAGGCGCCGGGCAGACCCGCCACCTCCCCGGCGAACCCCTGGAAGCAGAGGTCGATGCCGAGCGAGGCTTGATACTCGCGGAAGAGCGCGCGCGCGTGCTCGATCTCGATCGGCGTCTCCGCGCGAACGATCTCGATCATGGTCGCATCATACGCCGGCGCCGCCGGGGGCTAGCCGGCGAGCAGCAGGCACGCCACGCCCGCGGTCGCGAGCGCGGCACCGGTCAGCCGCCCCGCCACGTCGGGCTCGTCGAACAGCGCCCGGCCCATCAGCACGGCGAACACGGCGGAGGTGCGGCGCACGCTGTTCACGTACGCGGCGGGCGCGAGCGTCGCGGCGACGATCTGCATCGCCGTGCCCAGGACCGCGAGCGCCGCATGGCCGAGCATGACGCCGAGCGGCCCGGGTGCGAGGGTCGCGGCGAGCGCGCGGGGCGTGCGCGCCACGACGACCGGAGCGAGCAGGAGCGCCGTGCAGCCGTGCGTGGCCAGCAGGTAGCTCGGGACGCCCAGCGTGAGCCCGGCGCGCCGGTCGACGGCGGCGAGCGCTCCGAGCAGGACCGCGGCGCCGAGCGCGCAGAGCGCGTCTTCCCGCCGGAAGAGCGCGCGCGGGGAGATCCCGCGCGTCCGACCGCGGCTCAGCGTGATCGTGCCGGCGACCGAGAGCGCGATGCCCAGCCAGCCGAGGCCCGCGGGCAGCGCGCCCGAGAACACCCGGTCGGGGAGGATCGTGAAGATCGGACTCAGCGCGAGTACCGGGCCGACGATGGAGATGTCGCCCGAGGCGCTCGCCCGCGTCAGGAGGTAGTTCATCCCGGCGGCGAGCACGACCGACGCCAGGACCCAGCGCCAGCCCCCTCCCGGCACCGCGAAGCGGGCGTTGCCCAGCAGGACGTAGACCGTCCACGCCGTCACGCCGAAGACCTGGACCCAGACGATCACGACGAGTGGCGGGACGTGGCGCGCGCGGCCCTTGACGACGGCGAACTGGCCCGCCTGCAACACCGCGGCGGCGAGCGAGTACGCGAACCACATCAGCGCACGCGGCCGGACGCAGCGGGCGCCGCCGCGCGGCGCCGTGTCACGTCAGGGAGAACGGGCGGACGCGGGCCCGGCCGATCGCGATCCGCATCCTAGAGGTCCCCGAGGCCCAGCTCCTGCCAGCGCGCGCGCACGCGGGCTTCGTCCTCGGCCGCCGGGCGCACCGTCTGCGGAAAACGCTCGCCGCCCCACTCGGCCCGGCGCTCGAACCGCCACGAGCGGGTGGCGTCGATCAGCACCCGGTTCCAGAGGCCGGTGCCGAGCTGTGCCACGTTGCGGTCCTCGAGCGGCGTGCTCGGGTCGATCGGCGAGCCGAAGATCCCCGGAAAGACGACGATACCGTCCTCGCCCGCGTTCACGCGGTGGGCGAACGCCCAGTCCACCTGCTCGTACGAGGAGGGGTCGATGTCCTCTTCGACGACGATCACGTGCTTGTACCGGTACTGTGCGGCGCTGTTCCCCCAGAGCGCCGCGGCGATCTGCTTGGGCTGGCCCTGATAGGCCTTCCGGATCTGGACGACGATGTTCACGCCGTTCGTGATCGGCGGGACGAAGACGTCGAGCACGCCGGGGATTCCCGCCTGCGTCAGGATGTTCCAGGCGATCGCCGCGCGCTGGACGGAGGACATCACGCTGTTCTCGCTGTACGAGCCGGGCAGCGTGCCCTCGAGGCAGCCGCGGAAGATCGGCTCGCGGCGATGCGTGATGCACGTGATCCGCATCGTCGGCCGGGGCGTCGGGATGTCGGAGACATAGCCCGTGAACTCCCCGAACGGCCCCTCCATCTCGTACGTGGCGGGATCGTCGGCGATGAACCCCTCGATCACGATCTCGGCGCTCGCCGGGACCTCGAGGTCGACCGTCTCGCAGCGCACCAGCTCCGCCGGCTCGCCGCGGTAGCCGCCCATCACGTCCCATTCGCACAGGCCCGCCGGGATCGGCGAGCCCGCCAGGAACGGCATGATCGGGTCCCAGCCGATCACGCACGCGACGGGCATCGGCTCGCCGCGCCGCGAGTACTCGAGGAAGTGCGCGCCCCAGTGCTGTCCACCCTTGATCAGGAGCAACGGCGTCGTGTCCTTCCTGCCGATCATCCCCCGGTAGATGCCGACGTTCATCACGCGCGTCTCGGGATCGCGCGTGACGATCCCGGAGAACGTGTGGATGTAGCGCCCGCCCTCGAGATAGTGCCACTTGGGGACGGGGAATTCGGTCTGATCGATCTCCGCGCCGCGCAGGATCACGTCCTTCACGGGGCCCGTGGGCACGATCCGCGGCGGCACCGTCTCGCGGTTCTTCCGCATCACGTGCTGGACGAGGTCGGCGTTCGAGACGTCCCTCGGACAGCCGAGCGCGAGCGCGAGACGCGCGCGGCTCCCGAGCCCGTTCGTCATCAGCCTGGTGCAGCGCCCGGCGCGGTAGCCCTTGATGTGCTCGAAGAGCAGCGCGGGCCCCTTCTTCTCGAGCACCCGGCGGGTGATGGCGCCGAGCTCTCGATCCCAGTCCACCTCGGCGGTGATCCGCCTGAGCTCCCCTTCCTTGTCGAGGAACCGCATCCACTCTCGCATGTCGATGAAGCCCATGACGTCACGTCCCCTTTGCTCGGGCGGTCGGTGTCGAGATCGTATCATTCCCCGCCGGTCGGCTGGACCGTCGAGCCGGCGCGCCGGCCACGCTGCGAGGTCCACACGGCGGCGAAGCAGGCGACGCCGAGGACGTCCGCGAACACGCCGGGGAAGATCAGGCACGCCGCACCGAGAAGCAACGCAACCCGCTCCCACGGCCGCGCGGGAGCGCGCAGGAAGCCGATCAGCCCCGCGCCCAGCATCACGATGCCGAGGGTCGCGGCGGCCGTCCGCAGCACGATGTGGGGCACGGTCGAGCCGAGCAGCAAGAGCGCCGGGTCGTACGCGAAGCTGAACGGGATGATGAACCCCGAGAGGGCCAGCATCATGGCCAGCCACTGCGTCCGCCAGACGTCCGCGCCCGCGATGGACGACGTCGCGTACGTCGAGATCGCGGTGGGCGGGGTGAGGTCCGCCAGGATCCCGAAGTAGAAGACGAACATGTGGGCCGCGAGCACCGGCACGCCGAGCTGCACCAGCGCCGGCGCCGCCATGATCGAGGTGATGATGTAGGTGGCCGAGGTCGGCAGTCCGGTGCCCAGCACCAGGGCCGCGACCATCGTGAGCAGGAGCGTCACGAGGAGGCTCCCCTGCGCGATGCCGACGATGCCGCTCGCCAGCTTGAGACCCAGCCCCGTGATCGACACGACGCCGACCACGATGCCCACGGTCGCGCACGCGAGCGCCACCGGCATCGAGTTCTGGGCCCCGTCCACGAGCACCGTGACGAACTTCGCGGGGCCGATCCTGGTCTCGCGGCGCACCCAGCTCGCGACGACGGCCACGACCAGGGCCCAGAACCCGGCGAAGAGCGGCGAGGCGCCGGCGACCAGGTAATAGAGGAGCACCGCGGGCCCCGCGAGCAGGTGCACGTCGCGGCGGAGCACCGAGCCGGCCGTCGGCAGCTCCGCGCGCGAGAACACGGGCAACCCCCGCCGCGCGGCCTCGAAGTGGACCATCGTGCCCACCGCGATGAAGTAGAGGATGCCCGGGATCGCGGCCGAGACGACCACCGACCAGTACGGGAGGCCGAGGGTCTCGGCCATGATGAACGCGGCGGCGCCCATGACCGGCGGGATCAGCTGGCCGCCCATCGAGGCCGTCGCCTCGACGGCCGCGGCGAACTCCGGGCGGTAGCCGGCCCGCGTCATCAGCGGGATCGTGAACGCGCCCGTCGTCACGGCATTGGCGATCGCGCTCCCGTTCACGGTCCCGAAGAGCCCGCTCGAGATGACCGCGACCTTCCCGGCGCCGCCGCGCGTGCCGCCCGCGATCGCGAGCGCGATGTCGGTGAAGAAGCGGAGCAGCCCGCCGTGCATCATCACCGCGCCGAAGACGACGAACAGGAAGATGTACGTCGCGGAGACGAGCGTCGGGATGCCGAAGACGCCCTCGACGGTCAGCATCTGGAGGTCGACGAACTTCAGCGCCACGACCCCCCCGTGCGACAGGAAGCCCGGCAGCCATGGGCCCGCGAACGTGTAGGCGACGAACACCAGGGCCAGCGCGACCAGGGCGCCGCCGATGTGGCGGCGCGAGACCTCGAGCAACAGCAGCATGAACAGCAGCGACACCGCGACGTCGAGCATGCGCGGGTCGTCGACCATGGGCATGCGGGTGACGAGGAGCTGGTTCCACGCGACGAAGTGCGCGCCGCAGGCGAGCGCGAGGAGCGCGCCGAGGCCGTCGAGGCCGCGCCGCCACGTCGGGCGCGGCGCGGCCGTCGCCGGCGTGAGGAACCCGAGGGCGGTCGCAAACGCCACGTGGACCGGCAGCTGGATCATCAGGTCGAACATCCCCTGCGCGGCCGTGTAGAGCTGGAAGAGCGACCAGCCGATCGCCAGCCAGGCGCGCGGCGACCTCAGCCGATCACGCACCGTGGTGCGGGGCTACTTCATCCATCCTTTCTCCCGATACGCGCGCTCGGCGCCCGGATGCAGCGGCAACCCGACCTTCTCCGGCTGCCAGGCGGTCTTCGGCTCGAACGCGGTGAGCCCCGCGTGGCCGCGGACGAGCGCATCCTTGTTCTCGATGACCGTCTTGGTGACCGTGTAGGCGATCGGCTCCGGCAGCTCCTTGTTCGTGATCAGCACGGTCGGGAAGCCCACCGTGCCGACCGGCTGGGCCTGGTTCTTGAACGTGTTCGCCGGCATCGTCTCCGGCGTGTAGCCGAGGCGGCCGAGCCCTTTGACACGCTCGGCGTCGAGCGGCAGGAACTTGACCTCCGAGAACGTGGCGATCTCGGTGATGGACGGATGCTTGGGTGTGATGACCGCGATGAGCAGGTCGCCGTGGCCGTCCTTCATGCCGTCCACGATGACCTTGTACCCGACGTGCGAGGCCGAGCCCCCCAGGCTCTTGAGATCGGCGTAGGTGAGCCCGTACTCGCGCAGGAGCTGGCGGGCCCCCAGTTCACCGAGCGAGCCGACCGGCAGCGTGTAGAGCTTGACGGGGACCTTCCGCTCCTTGATGTCCTTGAGCGAGCTGATGTCGAGCTTCTTCGCCGCGATCGCGACGAGGTAGTAGGTGTCGAGGCCGCCCACGAGCCCGCGGAGGTTCTCGAGCTTCGCGTCGTACGCCTCCGTGCCCTCGAACGCCCAGCGGTTCGTGACCGTGAACGACAATCCGAGCGGCGTCTCGTTCTTGGCGACGAGCTTCGCGTTCCCGACGCCGCCGGAGAACGGCTTGACGTCGACATTCGAGCCCGCGGGCAGCGTCTGGCGCAGGAGGTTGGCCATGGTCGCGCCGTACACGTACCAGGCGGTCCCCTGGCCGAGCGTCGAGAACGCCAGGTTGACGGGCTGCTGCGCCGAGACGACCAGCGCGCCGGCGAGGATCGCGAGGACCACTGCCAGAGCCGTCCAGGTGCGTGCGTGTCTCATCGTCGGGCCTCCTTTGTCCTGCGTGTCAGACCAGCGCGAGCTTCGCGCCGTGCGTCTGTCCTTCGTCGAGCGGGCCGAGGTCGCGGCCCGTGGTGCGCAGGGTCGCCGCGTACGGCGACGGTCCCCGCGTCCGGAGCCACTCGTTGAGCGACGCCGCCCCGGCGCCTTTCGGCGCGACGACCTCCAGGGCGTGCGGACCGATCTCGACGCGCACGCCGGCGGCGTCGAGCGCGAACCGCTCGATCTCGCGCCCCGGCCGGCCGAGGACCTGCTCGTACCAGCGGCGCACCGTTGCCACGTCCTCGACGGCGATCGTCACGGTGCCGACACCGGTCACACCATTCGCGTGCGTCGTCTGCCGCGGAATCCGCTCCTCGCGCGGCGTCTCGTCCTGGATGAGGAACGGGGCCACACCGCGGTGCGGCGGGCGCGGAATCGAGAGCACCCAACTGAGCCGGTAGCCGTCCGGGCGCGTGCGGGAGAGCGGCGCGGGGTCGTCGATGGCGACGCCGGCCCGCCTGAACGCCGCGGTGTCCGCGAGGAGGTCGTCGGTCTGCATGCACAGGTCGACGAGCCCGCCGCCGCGCTGGAGCGGCTCCCACCATTTGTGCGCGGGGTTCGGTTCGTAGAAGGCGATCAGCTCGATGTAGGACCCGTCCGCGAACGCGATCAGCTGATTGTGGGTCCCGACCGGATGCCGTCCGCCCGGCACGACGGTGAAGCCCAGGGCCGCGTAGCTCTTGGCGGCGGCGGCGAGATCGGACACGACGACGACGAGGTGGTCGATTCCCTTGAGCATCTATCGGCCTCCGAACGCCGGCACGACCTCGTCGAGGAAGCGCTTGAACTGGCCGAGCTGGTCCCACGAGGCGAGCCGCAGCGCCATGTGCCCGACGCCGGCGGCGAAGTACGCGCGGAGCTCGTCCACGCACCGCTCTGGCGGACCCGCGACCGTCCACTGCTCGACGAACTTGGGAGTGAACTTCGCCGTGTAGTAGGCGTCGAGGAACGCCTTGCTCTCCTCGAGCGCCTTCTGGCGGTCCTCGTTGATGTTGATGTTGTGGTAGAGCGCGGCACCGAGGCCGGCCGGGTCGCGCCCCTCCTCGCGGGCCATCGCCCGGATCCGGCCGAACTGGGTCCGGAACTCGTCGGGCGAGAGCTTGTTCGTCATCCAGCCGTCGGCGTAGCGCGCGACCCGGCGGAACGAGCGCTCGACGACGGCCTCGGCGGCGGAGGCGCCCCCCTTCCACGTGAGGCCGGTCGGATTGGAGGCGATCCAAATCGGGCACGGCCGCTGCACCGGGCTCGGCTGGAGCGTGACGCCCTCGAGCCGGTAGAAGCGGCCCTCGTGAGCGACGTTCTTCTCGTGGAAGAGCTTCCGGAGGATCACGATGCCTTCCTCGAGGCGCCCGACCCGCTCGCCGGCCGCCACGCCCATCACGGCGTGCTCGAGTGCCTGGGCCGTGCTCTGCTCGTTCGGTCCCCCCAGACAGACGGCGAGCCACGTACGCCCGCCCGACAGCACGTCGAGGCTCGCCCACTGGTGGGCGAGCATCACCGGGTGGCGGTGGACGAACGTCGCCATGCAGCCCACGCCGAGGCGCACCCGGGAGGTGACGGCGGCCAGCGCCGAGAGGAGCGTGACCGACTCCAGGCGCGGCTTGGCCAGCAGGCTGTCGCCCACCCAGACGGCGTCGAACGCGCCCGAGCGCTCCCCTTCGGTCGCGAGGCCCAGGAGGTCCGGCACCTTGAGCGCGCCGAGCACGACCGCGCGATTCGCCAGGATCAGACCGAATGAGTCGGCCACGGGACTACCTCCCTGTGTACCGCGGGGGCCGCTTCTCGAGGAAGGCGGTCACGCCCTCACCGTAGTCGTGGGTCGAGCGGAGCCACGCGTACGCCTTGCGCTCGAGCTCGAGCGCGGTGTCGAGCGGCGCGTCGGCGCCGCGGTTCAGCACGAGCTTCAGCGTGCGGAGCGCGAGCGCGGCACGCTCGGCGAGCTCGGTCGCCAGCGCCTGCACGGCCTCGTCGAGCTTGTCGTCGGCGACCGCCTGCGTGATCAGCCCCCAGGCCTCCGCCTGCTCCGCCGAGATCCTGCGACCCGTCATCATGAACAGCTTGGCGCGGGTCATGCCCATCAATCGCAGGGCCCGCTGAGTGCCGCCGCTGCCGGGGATCATCCCGAGCCGGACCTCCGGAAACGCGAACTCCGAGCGCCGCGTCGCGACGCGGAAATCGCAGGCCACCGCCAGCTCGAGGCCGGCCCCCATCGCGAACCCGTCGATCGCGGCGATCACCGGCTTCCGGCAGCGCTCGGCCGCGGTGAGCGTGTCGCCCCACATCTCGAGGTCCGCCGGCGCCAGGGTGAGGAATTCGGCCACGTCGCCACCGGCGCTGAACGCCTTCCCGCCGGCGCCGCGGACGACGACCACCCTCACGGCATCGTCGGTCTCGAGTGCCGCGAAGATCCCCGGGAACTCGTTGCGCATCGCCACCGTCATCGTGTTCATCTTGGGCTGACGGTCGATCCACAGGGTCGCCACGGCGCCCGTCGTCTCCACTCTCAGGAACTCGCTCATGAGCCGACCTCCGTGTACCGGCCTTCGCGGAGCAGCCGCCGCAGGATCTTCCCCGAGGCCGTCTTGGGAATCTCCCGGACGAACACGAAGCGTCGCGGACGCTTGAAGCTCGCGAGGGCGCTGCTCCCGCGACAGTGCCCGTCGAGCGCCTCGGCGGAGCATCCGGGCGCGCGCGGCACGACGAAGGCGACGACCCGCTCGCCCCACTTCTCGTCCGGCTCCCCGATCACCGCCACGTCGGCGACCTCGGGGTGCTGCGCGAGGACGTCCTCGACCTCGATCGGGTGGATGTTCTCGCCGCCGCTGATGATCATGTCGTCGACGCGACCCGCCACCCAGAGGTCGCCCTCCGCGTCGACGTAGCCCATGTCGCCGGTGAAGTACCAGCCGTCGCGCAGCGCCTTCTGGTCGGCGTCGGGTCGATTCCAGTAGCCCGCGAGCGCCTCGTCGGAAGCGAGGCTCGCGATGATCTCGCCCTTCGTCCCGGGCGGCACGACCTCGGTCGGCTCGACGCGGCGCTCGGTGCTCGCCGCCACGACGCGCAGCTCACCGTGCACGCCGGCCCGGCCCGCGCAGCCGGGCTTCCGCCGCACGTCGGGAAGGATCGAGAACGTGTAGATCTCGGTCGAGCCGTAGTGATTCACGAACACCTCGGGGCGAAACGCCTTGGCGCACGCTTCGGCCAACGGCACGAGCATCGGCGCGCCCGCGTACGCCAGCTTGCGCACCGCGCTCACGTCGGTGTTCGCGAGCTCGGGCGCGTGCACGAGCTCCCAGAAGAGCGTCGGGATCAGGTAGAGGGCGGTGATCCGCTCGGCGGCGACGAGCGCGAGCGCGCCGGCCGCGGACCACTCCGCCTGGCAGACGAAGCAGCCGTTCACGGCCGCCACGCTGGTGAGCGAATGGATCCCCATCGTGTGGTACAGCGGCATCACGCCGAGCGTCCGCTCGCCCCAGGTGTAGCCGCACTGGACGACGTGGGCGAGCGCGCCCGCGTAGTGGTTCTTGTGGGTCCGCGGGACGCCCTTGGGCCGGCCCGTCGTCCCGGAGGTGTAGAGGATGAGCGAGAGATCGCCTTCGGAGGGCGCCGGGAGGGTTCGCGCGGCTCCGCCCGCCGCCAGTTCGTCGAAGGCGAGCACGCCAGACGGCGGCCGGTCCCCGGCGTACACGAGCCGCATCGTGGTGCCGCGCGCGGCCTCGAGGACGGCGGGCGCCGTCGCGTCCTCGAAGAGCGTCACGCGCGCGCCCGAGTCCTCCAGGACGTACGTCATCTCACCCGCGGCGAGGCGGAAGTTCGCCGGCGTCGGCACGGCCCCGAGGTGCTGGAGCGCCCAGTACGCGACGACGTGCTCGAGCCGGTTCTTGAGCGCGAGCACGACGCGGTCGCCCGGGCCGACCCCGAGGCGCGCGAAGCCGCCGGCCGACGCCGCGGCGCGCGCCGCGAGCTGCGCATAGGTGAGCCGCCGGGCGCCGTCCACCACGGCCTCGGCCTCCGGGCGCCGGAGGGCCGCGCGGTCGAGGAGGTCGCGGAGCGTCACGGAATCAGCAGGACCTTGCCCTGGTTCTTGCGGTCGAGCACGTACTGCACGGCGGCCCGCGCGTCCTCGAGCGGGAACGCGCGATCGATGACCGGCGCGAGGCGACCCGCGACGATGTAGTCGAGGATCGTCCGGAGCTCGAGGATGGAGCCGAGGTTGGTCCCCAGGATCCGGAGGTTCTTCGAGTAGACGTGCCGCAGGTCGACGCGGCCCCAGTGCGTGTCGTGCGAGCCGATCGTCACGAGCTTCCCGAGCCGGGTCAGCGCCTGGATGGACCGCTCGAACGTGTCCCCGCCGATGTGCTCGACGACGACGTCGACGCCGCGCTTGCCCGTCCACTTCTTCGCCTCCTCGACGAAGTCCTGCGTCCGGTAGTTGACGACGTGCTCGGCGCCGAGCGCCTTCGCGAACTCGACCTTGTCGTCCGAGCCCACCGTCGTGACGACGCGGGCGCCGCAGAGCCGGGCGATCTGGATCGCCGCGCTGCCGACGCCGCTCCCGGCGGCCTGCACGAGCACGGTCTGGCCCGGACGGAGGTCCGCTTGTGCCACGAGCCCATGCCAGGACGTGAGCATCGCGAGCGGCACGGCGGCGCCGGTCTCGAACGGGATCGCCTCCGGCAGCGGCAGGATGT
>Ga0209343_10004709_pt1 | contig 16806 bp, 15 predicted proteins | sample RifCSPlowO2_02_FD_184026 | JGI IMG/M metagenome (GOLD analysis project Ga0209343, IMG submission 184026) | Groundwater microbial communities from Rifle, Colorado - Rifle CSP2_plank lowO2_0.2 (SPAdes) (version 2) | ecosystem: Environmental > Aquatic > Deep subsurface > Groundwater | place... | reverse complement strand
GGAACGGAGTACAAAACGACTCTCCAAGATTTGGATAAATATTTTATGCAGTTTGCAATAATTGCGATGCGATAAGAATCTCTCGTGTTTATGATAATCTGACGTTATGTCGTTAAAAATTGGCATAGTATGAACACAATAGAACATTCAATACCTTTCTCTTTCATTATAAAACTACCAAAACCTCAAAAATTGTTTGGGAATAAATAAGAAAGCCGCCACACCGAGAAGCGAGGCCCGATGGGCGGCTTCTTAGTGTGGCGGTAAGTTCAGTAGTCGAGGACATCCTTGTAGTAGAGGTCATTGAAGATCATCAGACCGAGTGCGCAAGCGAAGGGGTAGATAATACTTTCCCCCATGAGCACACCCACATCTGCTTCAATCATACCTCCATGACCATGCCAGTATTGGATGACAATTAATGCTCCAATTACTGTGCTGACCGCGAGAGATACAGCGAACCCCCAACCGCTCGTCCAAAATGTACCGACCCAGCCGATAGCGAGTCCTAATACTACGCCAATTACGACCAAGATCGGCAGATGGGTAAGAAATCCTGCAGGCATAAACCCTCCTTTTTCTACCTACCATTGTACTTCTTCTACCTACCATTGTATCACACTTTAGTATAGAAAGTCAATAGCACATGAATATTAAAATGGAACAATAAAAAACCACTATCTTTAGTGCTTCTCATTTCTTAATTGCCCTATTTAGATCTTTTTTCTTAGGAGGGATAGTACCATGAATCTTGGTAGAAAGCGCGCCCCAGATATTGGCTATTTCAAGAGATTCTTTAGGTCGATTTCTGTCTCCCAGACTGAAAGCTGCCAAGAAAGCATCACCAGCCCCGCAGGCGTCCACCGCTCTTACTTTATATGGTTGGCTCTTTATATACTGACCATTAAATATGGCTATCACACCTCGATTTCCTAATTTTACGACAACATTCTTCAGTCTTAATTTTTTCATTATGGTAAGAAGGGACTGTTTAGGCTTTTTAATATCAAACTTTGGGTAAACGGCTCTGGCCTCTTTCTCATTCAGGAGCATACAATCCACGTTACGATAGAGATGATGATTACTTTTCTTGTGTGATATCTGAACATCTACATATAATGGCTTCTCGTATTTTTTGCTTATCTTCAACAGGTTATCAATCAAAGTCTGTTTCAAAAGACCATGTTGAGGGTCCATGACCACTATCACGTCTACATTTTTCGCCTCTCTCTCAATATGGCCAAAGAGCTTTTTCTCGAGAGAGATGCTGATGTCATGGTTATCAACTTTATTAACCTGCAATAGCTTTCTTAAGCCGTCATACCATCTTCTCTTCACTGTAGTTCTACGAGTATTGTCAACGAGAAATATTTTCTTTAATTTCGGGTGGACAAGTGAATCGTAATACTTCGCGTCCTCATCCGCGCCCAATACAGTGATAAACGTGAGATGTCCGCCCAACTCTAAGATATGACTTGCCACTAGGCCGTTACCGCCAAAGAATATGTTTACTTGCCCCTCTTCAACTTCGGGCACTGGAGCATCCAGGGCCTTCCCAACGATATTGCCGTAGATGTAAATATCCAAAATCGTATCACCTACAAGAAGGACTCTTTTGTCCTTAAACGACTTGATAATATCTAGTTTCATTTATGGTATGATACACTCTTTCTTATGAAATATAAATCTCTCCTCTTGGACGTGGACGGGACTCTTGTCCCTGTTGGACCACACACGATACCGTCTGAAAAAGTGATTGAGTCTCTAAGACAGGCAAAGAAAGTGGCCCACATTTCTCTTGTCTCAGGACGTTGTTTAGACTGGCTTACTGAAATTTTTCAAGTACTAGACATAACAGACCCATGCATAATTAATGGGGGTTCACAAATCATTGACCCAAAAACAAAAAAGATTCTTTGGGAACGACCTATCGATAAAGAGGATGTAAAAAAAATTTTAAAAATAATTAGTAAAGACAAAATTCCTTTTATTGTCAGTGACAACGGGGTGGAATATGAAAATCCGTCTCAATCTGAATTCTCGAATCCACTGGCTATAAAGTTGTCATATTTTGACTCAAAAGAGAAGTCTGATAAATGTTTAGAGATTCTACAAACCATATCTGGTATTTCGGCACATAAAACTTTTTCGTGGGATAAAAATAGAGTTTATAGAATGGATACCTATATTACACACAAAGAAGCTACCAAGCATTATGCCGCCAAAGAATTAGCTAAAATACTAGGAATTGATACTAGCGAAATGATCGGGGTTGGTGATGCTAGAAACGATGTTCCTCTCCTTCATATCTGTGGGTTAAAGGTGGCTATGGGTAACGCCGACAACAAACTCAAAAAAATTGCTCATTACATTGCTCCTAGCGTGGACGAGGACGGAGTTGCCCATATAGTCGAGAAATTCATCCTCTCTTGATCAATCTTTTTTTATCAACTTCCCTAAGTGCTTCTTCTGCTGCAGTTATAACATCCTCAAGACGCGTGGACTTCGCTATGCGCTTCGCTTCTCTGGTATCGTGATTTCGTACATTCATAGTAGATATAAGAGGCTTTGGTTTTCCTGGTGGAAAGACCTTTTTGTGAATCTCTCCTTGCGGAGACTGACTCAAAGGATCAACGGGACCGAGTATGTCGACGGTTGGGATATTGAAGGCTTCAGCAATGTAGAGAGGGCCGGTATTTGCGCTTATAAAGACATCGAGTTTTGATATACCAGCTTTTAAATCGTCTACTGATAAACAAGTTGAATCGGTCACACTGGATTTATCTAGAATAGCCAACATCGTCTCGATAGACTCGGGAACATTATCCTTTCCGCCAAAAACAATTACGTGAGCACCATGCTTTTTTATGAGGTAATTCGCTACTTGGGCGAATTTCTTCGGGTCCCATTGTTTTTCCTTACCACCAGCTCCAGCGGATATACCAACTATATATTTATACGGTACGGATATATTAGATATTAAATCCGTGGCTTTTTTTTCGGCCACTTCCGAAAAGCCGAGATGTTTGGTCGTATCATGAGAATTAATCCCGACAGGCTCGAGAGCCTTCAATCTCTCCCGAGGAGCATATCCCCAAATTTGATGTGGAAAAACTTTGATAAACTTTTGCATAATTTTATACGGACGTATCACATCGTGAGCCACACCTCCCACAACGGTCGGAGCAATTACTAAAGGAATTCCCGCAAGATAGAGTAGGGATACAAATTCAAATGATGGTCCAGTTACCACAGCAACATCAGCTAGGCACTCTTTGATACGCGCTATAGTCCCATCTTCTTCAAGGTCAAGATAATCGTCGACCAAACCACTATCAGCTAAAAGCGGACGATGCAGTTTAGAATTCCCTGCCACGATAATGTGTGTGTTTGGCAAATAAGTCCGAATTGCAAAGAGTACTGGCGTGGTACAAACAACATCTCCCAACTTCCCAGATGGTACTACTATAATCCTGTGAAGGCTCTTGGGAATTTTATTTGCCTTACCATAAAAAATTGCTCTAGTGAGACATCGAGCAAGGAGTAAGATTCTGTTGAGTCTTTTTATAATCATTAGAAATCGATTTTATATCAATAAGGGCGGAGAGTCTAGGCTCTCCGCCCTGTGCCGCTGTTAAGCAGTCTCTGGTTCGCCACTCTTCCATCGACGACCAATGCCCACTTCAAGACGCTTTCGAATATATTCGGGTGGGTTTATATTTATCCACCCTTCCCTCTGCAGTTCCACTATCCGTTCCGAAGAAACAGTAGTGTTTCGCATGACGGGTGTTCTCCAGTTAAAAGCGTCGGTGTTAAAGTCCGGCTGAAGATATCCCTCCCGTAAAGCCATCTTAAAGAGCATGCTTCCAGGAAACGGAATGGGAATAAATAGGGAACAATAGGGCGCGCCGGAAAGAACCAGTTGCCGACCAAGTTCGATCGACGAAAGAATCTCTTCCTCGGTTTCGTCCGGGAAGCCAATCATCATGTTGATTGGACATATGATTCCCAGCCGCGTCGCTATTCTCACTAACTCGAGGACGTCGAGCTTAGAGTGATTAAGCTTGCCAGTTGCGTACTTATCCAGAACCCGTTGCGAAGCCGATTCAACCGGGAAAACGATTTGGTCGAACCCGGAACTCTGAAGAAGCTTCAGATATTCAACGTCAATGGTTGGTTTGCCACCGTGCCCTCCCTTTAGGAAGTGCACGAGGTTCACCCCATTAACGTCTGCAATCTTAAATCCCATACCCGTCACTTGAGTAAAAATCTCCTTCACCCGAGCCTTGTGAGCAAGCAAACTGTCATCCTCAAAGAATATCCTCGAGACGCCAAGTTCTCTTAGTCGCCCCACCTCCTCCATCACCCGACCAACTGACTTGAGACGAAGAGCTCCCATACCACCACTTGCCTCCGAGTGACCTTTCTCCATAGAAATGTGGCAATAGGCACACTCGAAAGGACAACCTCGCGACGTCATTAGTGACGCCAAACGGTCATTATCCTTAAGAAAGCTCCGCCCGGCCGAGGCGACACCCACGTTCTCATAATGAGCCCAAGGAAGCTTGTGCCACGCAGGGAACGGAAGCCCATCAAGATCCATGAGTACATCATCAGGTTGTGGGGAACGTCTCACAATCTTGCCGTTCTTCATGCTAATTGTTCCCGACACCTCAAGGTCTCTCTCTTGTTCCCAAGTGCGAACAATATTAATGACGACGTTCTCGCCTTCAGTGTTACAAACGACGTCAACATCTCCCACAAGAAACCTCTCCGGAAGACTACGGGAATTGACCCCGCCCGCTATCACTAAGATATCCTCTGAAACATCCTTAGTCGCTTTCGCAACTTCAAGCGCCATTTTAGTCTGCGGAGTGAAGTTCGAATTGATTCCTACGACATTGTAGCCACCGTTGGCAATCACTTCGCTAATTCGCTCCGTTGTCATACCGATACGGATGAGACCATTCGACTGCATGACATGCCTGTTGAAAGTCTCTTCGAGACTGTCATCCAGCGTACCTACCGACGCGTCGAGCACATCAACCTCGATACCCACTCTTTCAAGCGCTCCGGCCAGATAGAGCAGTCCGAGCGACCCGTCAGGTCGAGGAAACTCCTTCGGCATAAGCTGATTGGGTGGATAGATAAGAAGAACTTTTGGTTCCATCAGAGTCTCCTTTCAGAACAATAAATTAAGAACTTTTTCTTAGTACATCTTGACCTTTATTTTTCAATTTGTCAACTTTTTATAAATTTAGATATGGCTACCCCGCGTTTTTCCCAAGTATATTTATCTTTAGTAAGCCACGCTTGGCCAGAAAGTTTTTTGGCAAAATCATTATTCTCGTAGATTTTTAGAATGGCCTTAGCCCATCCCTCTGGATTATTTTGCTCTACAATCACCGCATCCACTCCATCAGTTAGAACTTCTTCTATGCACTCGGCCCGTCCTCCAATGATCGGCCTACGACTGGCAAGCGCTGGAAACATTTTAGCCGGAGAATCCCCCACCAAATCTTTCTTTCTTTTAGGAATGAGAATGATATCAAATGCTTGGAGATATTTCGGTATCTTACTTCTTTCCTGCCAAGGCACGATAATGACCCGTTCTGCTAAACCGTTATCCCTAGCCACATCGCGAAGCCATTCCCCATTACCACTAAGCTCTCCCACAATAACGACAACTGTTTCTTTCGGTAGAGATAACAGACTCTTCACAATATCATCCAACTCATAATAATCATTGTTTGGATTGGCACCAACCACTCCAGTATATCCTATCAAATACGCGTCTATCGGGAGACCAAGCTCTTTACGAAACGCGGATTTATCCTCTAAATGATCGAACCACGATTCCTCAGCAGCACTGCAGAGAGAAAGTAATATGTTGTCATTTGTTTTCTCGTAATACTCTTTGAGTCCAGAGCTGATTGCAATCACACCGTCCGAGAGCCACACCGCACCTCTATTCATCAACTGTCTCGATCTGCTATCCAACACCGAATGTATCTCAAAAAAAACTTTCTTTCGTAAAATCGCTTTAGCAAATAATGCCGCCAGCGAAAGCGACTCATCTCGAAAATAAACCACATCAAATGCCCCTATATGACTGAGCATAAACCAAGCTAGATGTAAATTAGCCAAGAGAAATAGCAGGATCTCTGAACTGCTCTCTCCACTATGATTTGAAGTATTAGTTTCTCGTAAACAGATAATCTCAAATGGCTTACGAATCCCCAACTTCTGAAAAAAGGCTTTCCTATCCATGTCTTGATTCGTCGTAATTAGCTTGCTGACAAGACCTTCCTGCCCGCCCACCACCTCGCATGTTTTGGCCAAATTATAGACATTTGTCTTACCAGACAAGAGATTAATTCTTGATATAAATAGTATGCGTATCATAGCTTTTCTGCCTTACGTCTGGATTCTTCCGCTTGATAAAAAGGAAGGAGGGATGCGTAAGATGAAACCTCGACTCCAATACTTTGGAAGTAACGAGGAAAATATTGTTCGTAATAAGAACGCAAAGTTTCTGGACTTAGTCTCATTTTTGATAGAAAATTAAGGAGGTCAAAACCAGGAAGCGTACATACTCCTGCATAATCATAATCGATGAGATAAATATTTTCCCCAGAAACGAGCACATTATCCGGTGTCATATCTCCATGTTGAACAATTATTGGTAATCGAATGTTATTTTCAAAGGTCTGAAATTTTTTTGTATTCTGGGCAAGATACGATTGCCAAGCAATGTATTTTCTCATGACAAGTTCAACATTATAAGGTCTCGCAGAGAATCTAATTCCTGGACATACAGACTCAATGCAGAAGATTATGCTCCCATCATCATAAAGATAGAGTGATTTAGCAAACATTTGAGCATATGAACTGCCAAGCACGCCCTCTTCAAGAAGTTTTAGATTATTGTGATTACGTTTGATAATTTCTCCCGTGGAATACATACGAGTAGTCTTCACACACAATGTAGGCCAGACTTCTCCTTCTTCAAAGACAAAGAGGAGTATCTTACCTTGATTGGCTTTAGTTCCAGAGGTTGGAGTACTAGTCTTCATAAATGAGAGAGGTGCGCAAGAAGATCGAAGCCATTTGGGATGTTCTCGTATGATTTGTATAATTTGGAGTATCATTTTCGTGCCACAATACCAAAACTAAAGAAAAAATACCGATAGAAACGAAATGTGAGAGGCCAAAGTACCAATAGTCGCGCCACTTTTCTTCTCACATTAAAGGAAGGCATGAGTGAACGAATCGCATACGCAAGCGCATTCAAGTTATTATATGGAATCATTATGCGTGGCAGATTATATCCTGGATATGGTAGATAAAATTCGATGTCGTTAAGGCCAGCCTCTTTAATCAGCTTTTCATAACCACTTTTGGTGTAAGTGTAGGTATTATATGGCTTTCCTTTTCTAAGTTTCATATAAATATTGGCTACAAGGCGCGGCATATAGTTTGTAAAGTAGAGTCCGCTGTGATCTCTACCTCGCAAATATGATAGAGCGAAACGATTTTCAATACCAATATAAAGATAGCCACCTTTTTTTAATAACTTTTTACAAATACGAAGACTCTCTATCTGCGCCTCTCGCGGATTGCGAAAACGAGTAGTAGCACCCACCCATTCCAAAAGCCCATTCATAACAATAAGATCAAAACTTTCTTCTGGAAACGGTGCATCGAAGATATCTCCCACACAGACTTCGATATTTTTTAATCCTTCTTTCTGTGCTCGCAAGTTCAGAAACTTCATACGCAAGAAAGATTGATCAAGTGACACAACCTTCTTCACTACTCTGGCTAAAGGAATACTGATACGCCCTAGCCCCGCCCCTGCGTCTAAGACTGAAAAATCTTTAGAAACAGGAACGACAAAGCGCCAATCGGCCCTATTTTCTTCAAAAGTTTGGTCAAATTTGTTTCTATAACGCACTTTAAATTCGTTCCACCCCTCGTTTTCTATGACCTTAATAGCTTCTTCAAGCTCTTCCTTGGGAGACTTACCCCAATAACGATCTTCGGAAAAAAGGGGTATGCCACCAACAACTTTTTTGTCATTGTTATTTTTATTACTATCCATGGAAGAATCTTACTGTGGCTGGCTTTGTTTCTTAATCCAATTATATGTTTCGGCTAGACCAATTTTAAGCTTTTGACTAGGTGCCCAGCCTAGTCTTTGTTTGATTAGTTTATTATCGGAATTTCGCCCTCGTACACCCAAAGGACCATCTGTATGTTTAATGTTTAGTTTCTTACCAGCAATTTCCATAACCATCTCAGCCAATTGATTAATTGTCACTATTTCCTCTGAACCAATATTAACCGGACCAATAAAGTCTGAATCCATTAGTCGCCGAACACCTTCAAGACATTCATCAATGTAGAGAAAAGAGCGTGTTTGCTTACCATCACCCCAGATTTCTATCGTATCGCCATCTGATGTCTCCGCTATTTTTCGACACAGGGCGGCGGGCGCTTTTTCTTTCCCACCTCGCCACGTACCTTCAGGACCAAAAATATTATGAAAACGAGCTATACGAACCGGTAGACCATAGTTTCGATTAAAAGCTAGATACACTCGCTCACTAAAGAGTTTTTCCCAACCATACTCACTATCTGGAGCAGCTGGATAAGCAGATTCCTCCGAACACTTGGGGTTATCCGAATCAAGCTGGTTATATTCTGGATAAATGCAGGCCGAGGAAGAATAAAAAATCTTTCTGATACCCGCCTTGTGACCAAAGAAAGTAACATTGAGATTGATAGTCGCTGAATTATGCATGATATCAGCATCATGCTCCCCGGTGAAGATGTAGCCTGCACCGCCCATATCAGCAGCTAGTTGGTAAACCTCATCAAATGGCTGATCCAGAATTGTTTTAATCACTTCCTGGTCTCGTAGGTCACCAATGATGAACTCATCAGCAGCAGTCGGAGAAAATTCCGGATATTTCAGGTCAACGCCTCTGACCCAAACCCCCTCCCCCTTCAACTTCTTCACCAAATGACTACCAATAAATCCGCCCGCTCCGCACACCAAAGCTTTCTTTACCATGGTTGGTTTATTATACTTTTTTAATCAATGGGTGCAATTCTTCAATAATTTTTCCAGCCAGAATTTTTGGAGTAAATTCTTGTTGGTACAACTGATAGGCATTTTCGGCCACTTTGCTTAATCTCTCAAGATCATCTCTTAATTCACTAATTTTATTGGCCAGCGCTTTATAATCCCCCGGTGACACAGTAAAACAAGTCTCATTTTCTGTAATAATCTCCATCACCCCCTTATTTTCCCCAGTAAGATAAGGTAATTTCATCGCCATGCTTTCAAAAACTTTATGCGGAATCGTAGTATGAACCCGCGGATGAATAGCCAACTGGCCGAGAGATAAATGGCATTCGAGCATTTTATTTCTCAAAGTTTCGATAGGTAACGTTTCGGTAATCAATTCCAAATTGGCCGGTTTAAGTCTCTTCACCATCTTTTCAATTTCACTTTTTAGAAACCCGCGTCCGATAATTCTGACTCGAATGTTTGTGGTTTCCAATTCTTTAGCGGCTAGAATCACCACATCTGCTCCGGCCTCTGGCAAAAACATGCCGCGAAACACCGCGGTAAACTGTTTTAGTTTAGGAACAGCAGGATCAAAATAAAATTGCTCGTCATCGGTGCCGACAAAATGAACGGAGATTTTATCAGGATTAATCTTAAAGATTTTAACTACCAGGTCTTTTTGAGCTTGGCACTCAAGAAAAATTTGATCCGCCAGATTAAAAGCTAGCGTGTCTATGAGCCAATATAATATAAAACTCTTGCCCCGAGAAACAACCATACTGTCATAGAATGTGGCAAGCGCGTTATATATGATTTTTTTATGCGTAAAAAGTCTGATAACGCTTACCAAGACACTGCTTGCATAACCCACCATGATCAGATCGTATTCCTTTTCACAAGCGCGAAATTCTTTGATGAGTTTTAAGTATTTGTTAAGACCCTTTCCTGTACAGGATATTTCTTTGACCGTCACCCCATTTCCCCTCAAACCTCGTAAAGTAATTTGATCCCTGGGATTATTGAGCACAAAACTTACATAGCAAATTTTCATAATTCTTTCTGTAATTTGTCCATTAATACCTTGAGGCTATGATCCTCAATTCTAAAACCATTTTTTAAATTGGGATTATGGACAATTAGTTTAGCACCACAAGCAGCGGCCTCGAAGATCGTCTTATCGTAACTTCCAGCGGGAGTCATATTTACGTAAGTCTCGTGTGATTGATACAGCTTGAGCGCCTGCTCTTGCGTGACCGCACCAACAAACTTTATCCTGTCCGAAGCCCGGCTTTGGACAAGTCTTTCGTAGTCCTTATCGCAAGACAAAGCGGAACCTGCTACAGTGGCTATAAATTTTCCATCAAGCTTATTAAACCACTCTACAAATTCAAAAACTTTTTTTACCGGCGCAATTCGACCTAAGAACAAAATTGAATTTGGTTTTTTAGGAACCGAGGGATCAGGTTTGAAGAATTCTGTATCAATGCCGACTGGCATTCTAATAGCCTTTTTGAATCGTGCAGTAAATGATTGTGGAGAAGTATAAAAAACTTTATCAGAAAGAAGCACTGCTAGACGAGTGAACAAATTTCCTTTCGCGTGATTCCTCCACAAAAATATTTTCTTGTCCCACAATTTCCAAAACTTCCATCCGAGCAACACGTATTCTTGATTCATATGAACAAAGACCGCATCATGATTTTTTCTCTCCTGCAAAATATACTTATAAAATTTGAAAAGATATTGAAACTTAGACCTTCCTGCTTCTTTGCCAAGAGATAGGACTTTGACATTTTTCGGCAAATGATGCTCGCCCATTTCAAGACAAATAACTGTCACTTTTTCAAAATTTTTTGCAAATTCCTCAATCCAACGATGAAAAAAGCCAAGGATTGGGTCATTTTTATCGACTGTCTGCGTGATAATAAGAAGTTGCATTTTATACTTTTGTAGCAATACTTTCCCAACCATCCCTTATCTTAGCCATATAATCTTCTCTAGAAAGAAGCTTTGATTCAAGAGTTTTCTGAAGATTTATTTTCAAATTCTTGCGTTCCTGATTGTTTTCGATTAAAGCTATGATTCCTTCAACAAATAACTCTGGATGATCATGAGGGTAAATATAAGCATCTTTACCATGTGCGAGTTCTATAGCGATACCCACTGGTGTGGTGATGACAGGTAGACCAGAGAGGCCGGCTTCCACAAGTGATAAACCATAACCCTCAAAAAGAGATGTTTGAATGAACGCGTCGGCAGTTTTATAAAAAGAAGCAAGATCATTTTGCCAACCGGCAAATGCAACCGCATCTTCAAGTTTTAATCTTTTGACCAGCGTCTTAAGCCGATTTTCTTCCGAGCCAGAGCCCACTATCACAAGCCCAATATCTGGGAATTTTTCTCGCACACGTGCAAGTATCTTAATGACTAACGAAAGATTCTTCTCTGGCGCCAGACGCGAAACAGCGAGAAGAATAAAGCGCCAAGGATAGCGAGTATGAAGATTAGAAGTGACATGACTATTTTCTATTTTTTCTCTGTCGACATATATAGGTAGGACAGAAATTTCAGCTTCTAGCTTTAAGCTTTTAGCTTTTAGCTTAAGACTCTCAGATACAACCCTGATGCCATCAGCTTTCGCAAGAACCGTTCTTGCGAAAAACTGGCGCACTCTATTTTGAAACCCTGTAAAATATGGGGAGAACGGGTCGGTGTGAAGTTGGACTTCAAGCGGTATCTTCCATTTATTTTTGATTTTCATTCCAGCCCAACCACTTTCAATATCTTGTACAGTAATTACAGCTTCTCCTCTTATAAATTTATTATCAAACATAATTTGATTACCAAGATAAATAGCGTCGAGAGGTCTTAGAATACTTATTAGTGAATTTGTCGGATAAAGCCAAATATTTTTTGATATCTTTTTTTTCTTAAGACTACTACTGTAATTACACATATGTATGATATGGAGTTCATCAACCATGGCACCATATTCTGCGATACGCATTAACACAGCGCTTCCAGCTTCAAATAGTTTCTGATCCGAACCTATACTTAATACTTTAATTGACATAATGATAGAAATTCTTTAGCCAAAGTTTGCCAAGAATGTGATAAGCTCAAAGACTCGAGTCCTGTTTTATGTCTCTTATAGTTTTCTATATCCAACATTTCTAAAATGGCCTGTTTTAATGCTTTTTTATCAAATGGATTGATAAAAATGCCACCAATACTGCATATTTCCTTGAGACCAGTTTCGCTTGTCACGATAAATGGTTTATTGAATGAGATTGCTTCCAGAATAAAATTTGGGCACACTTCTGAAAATGACGGGAGAACGACCGCATAACAATTTTTTATCTTTTCTTGTAATTGAGCGTGAGACAATCCGAAAACGATTTCTATTTTAAATTCTTCTGACAATTCTTTAAGTAAATCGATATTCTTCAACTTAACCTTACGTCCAGCCCATAGAAAATAATTCCCGGTCAAAATGTGACTATTCTTATCTGGAATATAATTTTTTACCACACAAGACTTTACATTCGATATATCGTATGAATTCTCCCAGATACTTCTCTGCCATTCCGTATTGAAAGCCAATTTATCTGCAAATCTAATTAGTACTTTTGTGAAATACAGAATGATTTTTTCTTTGATATTTAATTTTGGAATGTGGAAATTGAATTGTTTTAATGTAATTTTATCTCCCGTTCTTTCTACATAAGATTCCCACAGAAAATCTCCGCCAATACGTACCACAATTTTTTTATCGAAAAGTATTGTCGCCCAAACTGACGGTACTCCCACAGAGAAAGTATCGAGCGTTATGATTCTATCAGCCCAAATAACACTCGGTATAATTTTTAGGAAGAAATATATATGCCTAAGACCGATTGGCAAAATTTTTTCTACTCTGTCATAAGAAATAATCTTCACCTTATATCCTAACTCTTCGAATTCTTTGGCTAAGTTTGGAGCATACTGTGTTGGACCACCTATATCTACTCCAGAAAGTGGTGCGGTAATCAAAATACGCATATTCTCTATACTTTATCAAAAACTCGCGTTTTCATCTCGTTTGCAATTAAATTCCAATCATATCTCTCTTCCACCATTTTTTTAGCATTTTTTACAATATTTTCTCGAAGAGTATGATCTTTAACTAATCGCGACACTGCTTTAGTTATGCTCTCAGGATCATGCACATTACATACTAGACCTGTTTCACCATCAATTAAAAAATCCTTAATACCACCTACTTGCGTTGCAATTATAGGCACTCCTGCCGCCATTGCCTCTATAAATGAAATTCCCATACCCTCCGAAAGTGACGGTCTCACAAAAATATCAGAATTATGTAAATACACAGGAATTTCCTGTGGGAATACAAAACCTAGAAACTCCACCCTGTTTTCTAATTTTAAACTTTTAACTTTCAACTTCAAAACTTTTTCTAGATGACCGGTACCAAGAATTTTGAGTGACACACTTTCCGGTAGAAACTTCAAGGCATCAATAATATCTCCCACGGCATTTTTCTCTACTAATCTAGAGGTGGTGATGAGAGTGATTTTGTCTTGATTTTTTGGAAATTGGAAATTGGAAATTGGAAATTTTGTAAGATCTACCCCATTTGGAATCACCTGCACTTCCTTTTTATACCCCATTTTCATTGCCCATTCCGCAAGAAAATTAGAGATTGTCTGAACTTTATTTACACGTCTAAAGCCGTAATAAAGAAGTGGTTTGAAGAGAAGTATGCGCAACCGACCAAAGACATAAGTAAATGGGTCGCCATCCTGGAGAGTCAGTGCGTAAGGAGTTCTGTCTCCAAGAATGCGGCCGAGCGTAATAGGAAAAAGCATATATGTCATCATGACCCAATAGGTGTCATACTTGCGGCGCAGACTAAAAAGGACGGCTTGCGGGACGAAAAGAATTTTACTAAAGTATCCCAGCCCGCCACCAACTCGATAAACGTTCACGTTGCCAACGCGTTCAAACTTCGGATGAGACTTGTCGAAACGCATGGTAATCATATCAAATTCAAAATCAGAAATTCTGTCTGTGATTTCTTTAATGGCAACTTCCGCTCCGCCAATCAGTGGAAAATATGATAGGGAAAATATCAGGATCTTTTTAGGAGACATCGAGAATTTTTTTGAGTTCTTCCGGGCTAGGACCTTGTTTGGGTTCCAGTTTAGGATTTGGGATTTGAGTATTGTTTGTAATTTGTGGTTGGTTATTTGTTATTTTATTTTCATCCACCACCGCCTTAAGCGCGTCTCGCAAAGCGGAGACGCGTTGAACATCCGGCTTGCGCTGATTATCTTTTTCTTCGCTGATTTTTTTAAGAGAGATCGGTTGCGGTGATTTAAATTCTGCTTTCGGTTCGTACTTAGTAGTAAAAGGTTTTTGCGGAATGGGTTTAGGCGGAGAGGGCTTAGGCGCAACTGGTTTGGGTGAAATGACTTTACCCTCTTCGTGCCAGTCGGCAATCCGCTTTTCAACCTCGCTTCTCGGCTTGGCAAAAACCTTGCGAGAGTTGTTAATTATTTCCTGAACATACGACGACCTAGGCTGTTGGATCTGTGGCAAAGTGGTGGCGGAGAACGGTTTGGACGATACCGAGTCAATCATCAGCTTAAGATAAATCTGACGCAATCCGAGATCGACCAAATCTTCGGCAGTGAAAGTGGGGGCAAACTCCTTCTCTAAAACATCAGCATCATAGGCCCCCACGCGAAAGACTATCATGGTGCCAACGTTGCCAAAGACGGCGTCGCGCACTTCCTCGTCCATCTGCTCTATGTACTGATGAGCCATGGTCAAGTTGAGCTTATATTTGCGGGCTTCCGACAAAATATCGGCGAATGATCTATCGGCAAACGACTGAAACTCGTCCACAAAAAGATAGAACTGGGGCAGTTGGGCAAGACGAGAAGCTTTTTCGTCCGAACGTGACATGGCCGCAAGATACAACTTGGTAATAAGCATTGAGCCTAGAAGACGAGCATTACCCTCTCCCACCCTACCTTTGGACAAGTTCACTATCATAATTTTCTTCTCATCCATAATCTGGCGAAGATCAAAACTGGACTTAGGTTGGCCGATAATATTTCTGATTAACGGATTTCCGGCAAATTGACCGATTTTGTTCTGAATAGCCGGTGTGGCTTCCTGGGTATATTTGTCCGTGTATTTGGCATATTCATCAACCCAGAAACTCTTGACCGAAACATCAGTGATATTCGCCACCACTTTATTCCGAAACTCTTTATCGGTATACATGCGATTTACCGCAAGCAGTGTCGCGCCTGGATATTCAAGCAGGGCCAAAAGAGTGTTCTGTAATATGTAGGCCATGCGAGCCGACCATGCATCCTCCCAGATTTTCTCAAAAACCGACATCAGACCATTGACCACCAAATGCCGTTTGTTTACCCCAACGTCTTCCATAATGTTGAAAGACACTGGATATTCCATATCAAAAGGAGCGAAGTAGAGCACGTCCTTGATACGTTCTTCCGGCACATACTCAAGAAGTTTCTCCGCCGTGCCACCGTGAGGATCAATAAAAGCCAAACCGTTGCCGTTCTGGATGTCTTGAATGGCCATGTTCTCAAGAAGAGTGGATTTACCCATACCAGTCTTGCCGATGACGTAAATGTGTTTGGAGCGGTCATCGGCCTTAATACCAAAAGGTTTGCGCTCATGGCGCGCGTCTGTCTCGGCAAAATACGTTACTTTGCTTGAGTCATCCATTCAGCTCATTATACAATAAAAGGCGAACTATTCTAGTAATAGCGCTTCTTTTGTGTATTGATTGCTAGCGCTCCATAACATCCAACTATTCAAACCGACATCGTAGATTGCTTTAATTTGCGCTTGTACTTTATCGGGTCCATAAGTGGCGCCAAGATTAAAGTCTTGGAGCCAAGGACGGAGTTTAGATGGAGTGGTCGAAGCTCGGCTTTGACCAACATTCTAAGCTACCTCCCTTTTGACCGCGCTAGACATAGCAATTTTCACTACTTCATACGGATGTTCAGCCGGGTTGGCAAAACCATTCCAAGTGAATGGATAATGAGAAGGGTAAACCATCGGGGAAACATAGTCAAAATATGGCAGGGCGAGTTCAAGTACTTGGCCAATGTTCATATCATGTTCCACAGTAGTGGTCATGCCAAAAAGATCCACGGAAAGTTTGGCCCCCGTATCCTTGAGATTGTTATGGAGATATTCAAAAAAATTCTTGAGCATCTCTAGTTTGGTAGTGGTACCAACCATCCAAGTATATTTAGTATCTTGCATATTACCATCAGACGGATACTGGACGTAATCGTAATTAATTTCGTCAAATCCGATTCCGTAGGCTTCTTTGGAAGGCGCCACGATATAATCCCAATACGGAGTCGCTCCCACGTCTATGAAAGAAAGGCCTTTGTAATCTTTCCACACTTCTCCATCACTTTTCTTTTTAACCGCAAGTTCTGGAAAAAGTTTAGTATAGGAAGGATCCTGGAACACTGAGACCCGGCCAATAACATAGATGCCAGATTGATGGAGTGTTCGAATAAATTCTTGCATATCCTCAACTATGCAGCCACGATGAGTATCGGTTTTAGGAAATTCATTTGGAATTGAAACTACTCCTGTGTAGTCTTTGATATCTATGACAACCGCGTTAAGTTCAGTTTCTTCTATAAGTTTTTGAAAATTAT
>Ga0209343_10004708_pt1 | contig 16808 bp, 19 predicted proteins | sample RifCSPlowO2_02_FD_184026 | JGI IMG/M metagenome (GOLD analysis project Ga0209343, IMG submission 184026) | Groundwater microbial communities from Rifle, Colorado - Rifle CSP2_plank lowO2_0.2 (SPAdes) (version 2) | ecosystem: Environmental > Aquatic > Deep subsurface > Groundwater | place... | reverse complement strand
GGCTCAGGAAAGTCAACGACTCTTTACGCGATGCTTCAAACTTTAAATAAAGAAGGCCTGAATGTGGTTAGTCTTGAAGATCCGGTTGAATATTCGATCGCCGGCGTAAATCAATCGCAGGTGCGTCCGGAGATAGGATACGATTTTGCCCAAGGATTAAGGCATATCTTGAGGCAGGACCCGGATATCATCATGGTCGGTGAGATACGCGACAAAGAAACGGCGCAGCTTGCTATCCATGCCGCGCTTACCGGCCACCTTGTTTTATCGACCTTGCATACCAACAACGCTATCGGAGTTATCCCGAGACTCATAGATATGGGAGTTGATCCTTATCTTATCGCGCCTACATTGGACTTGGCTATCGGACAGAGGCTTGTAAGAGGGCTTTGCGAGAAATCGAAAGAGAAAATACCGTTTGAAGGCAAGATCAAAGAAACAATTATGAAAGAGATCAATGATATGCCGGAAGCGGTTAGAAAAAACATTAAGCTTCCGACGCATATTTATCGGGGAAAAGTATCAGGGACATGTCCAAAGGGCTCAAGGGGCAGGATGGCTATATTTGAAGTGCTTTCTATGAATTCCGAGCTAGAAAAGATCATTTTGGAAAAACCTTCGGAGGTCTCGATCGAAAAGGAGGCGCGGCGCCAGGGGATGATAACAATGCGCCAAGATGGTATACTGCAGGTATTGGATGGCGCAGTTGGACTTGAAGAATTACTAGAAGTAGTATAAATAAATGACGAACGAAACAAAAGTATTGATTGTGGACGATGACGAGTTTTTGCTGGAAATGTATGCTCTTAAATTCAAGGAGTCGGGCTTTGTCGTTGAAATCGCGAAAAACGGCGAAGAAGCGGTGCAAAAGGCAAAAGAGGTTTCTCCAGATGTTATGCTTTTGGATGTCGTAATGCCGAGGATGGATGGTTTCGATGTTTTAAGGGTTTTGCGGAAAGAAAACATTGCTCCCAGGGCGGTCGTTCTTATATTGACGAATCTTGGCCAAAAAGATGATTTTGACAGAGGCATAAAGCTCGGAGCGACCGACTACATAGTGAAAGCCCATTACACGCCCTCGGAGGTTGTAAAAAAAGTTCAAAGTTTATTGGAAAATAAAAAATAAAAAGGGATGGATTACGCAAAATTTGTAGAAGAATTGATAACTACCGTTGCTAAAGAGAACGCGTCGGATTTGCATCTCAATGTCGGCAGGCACCCGACGCTTCGGATTTCCGGCCAGCTGATTCCGCTCGCGAAGATCCCGATTTTGACGCCGGAGGCGACAGCCGGAATAGCCGAGAGTCTGATTGGCAAGGAATTATTTGAGGAATTTTCCAAGAAACGCGAGCGCGATTTTTCATACGCGTTCAAAGACAGTGTCCGTTTCCGCGTGAACACGTATTTTCAAAAGGGATTTGTAGGGATCGCGATGAGGGTTATTCCGGTAAAGATCAAAACTTTGTCGGAATTGTATCTTCCCAGCATTCTGCTGGACTTTACGAAAAAGGAACAGGGTTTTTTTATCGCCGTTGGGCCGACCGGGCACGGCAAATCAACGACATTGGCTGCGATGATCGATGTTATAAACCACACGCGCAACGAGCAGATTATCACCGTTGAAGACCCTATAGAATATATTTTTACATCAGATCGTTCAATGGTCAGCCAGCGCGAAGTCGGTTCCGATACCGCTGATTTTCCAATCGCGCTGCGCTCAATGTTCAGGCAGGATATGGATGTGGCGATGATCGGCGAAATGCGCGACCATGAGACCATAGCGACTGCTGTCACCGCGGCGGAAACAGGGCATTTGATCTTTTCGTCTCTGCACACGAACAACGCGGCGCAGACAATAGACCGTATTATCGATTCTTTTCCCGGAGCCCAGCAGGGGCAGATAAGGTCACAGCTTGCGAATACGCTGATCGGAGTATTTTCTCAAAGGCTGATCCCTAGAATTTCAGGCGGCCTGATTCCGGCGTACGAGCTTTTAATTTCAAATCCCGCAGTACGGAATCTTATCCGCGAGAACAAGGCGCATGAGCTTGACCTTGTGATCGAAACAAATTCCGAGAACGGCATGGTCAGTTTCAATCGTTCCCTGATCGATCTCGTGCGAAGAGGCGAAATAACAATGGAAAATGCACTGACATTCTCTCTTAATCCGCAGGAATTAAGGATATTGGCCGGACGCTAAAACATAAAACATGAAGTATGGCGCAATTTAATTACAAAGCGAGGAATGCCGAAGGCAAGGAAACTGTCGGAGTGGTCGAGGCCTCCGGCATCGATGCCGCCGTGGCGGCACTCCAGCGGAGGAATTTTTTGATCACTTCCATCGAGCCCGTCGGGGAAGGCGGAGGCATTTTTGGGTTTCTTTCCGATTTTGGTTTATTCGAAAGCGTTAAGCAAAAAGACATTGTTATTTTGTCGCGCCAGCTGGCAACCCTTTTTGACGCGAAAGTGCCGGTGGTGGAATCATTTAAGATATTGGTCGGCGAGACCGAAAACCACGCGTTGAAAGTAAAACTTGCGCAGGTTTTGGACGATATCCAGGGAGGTTTGCCGATGTCCCAGGCAATGGCAAAGCATCCCGATGCTTTCTCGCGTTTTTACGTGGCGATGGTAAGGTCAGGCGAGGAGGCCGGCAAAATGCAGGAAATATTCGAATTTCTCGCCGCGTATCTGGAGCGGAATTACGATCTCACTTCAAAGGCCAGAAACGCGCTCATTTACCCGGCTTTCGTGTTCTCTGTTTTTATCGCGGTCATCGTTCTTATGATGATTTACGTTATACCGCCGATCTCATCGTTGCTCCGGGAAACAGGGCAAGAATTGCCGATCTATACCAGGATCGTAATGGCTATAAGCGATGTTTTGCTGAATTTTGGCGTGATCGTACTTTTGTTCACGGCCGCTTTTACAGTTTTTCTTGTGCAATACGCGAAAACCGAATCCGGCAAGCTTTATTTCGCGCGTTTGCGCCTAAATTTCCCTGTCATAGGCGGAATTTACAAAAAAATATACCTTGCCCGCATTGCTGACAATCTGCATACGCTTATTTCCGGAGGCATTACCGTTGTGCGGGCGCTTGAGATCACGTCCGAAGTAGTCGGCAACGAAATTTACAGAAGAATAATGCTGGACGCGATCGAGGCGGTAAAGGGGGGATCAATGATCTCGGATGCTTTTTCGAAATATGACGCCATCCCCCCGCTCCTTTCCCAGATGATAAAAATAGGGGAGGCAACCGGTAAGCTGGATTATATTTTGGGCAGCATTTCCAATTTTTACACGAGAGAGGTTACGAATCTTGTGGATAACTTAGTGAACCTTATCGAGCCGATCCTTATCATATTCCTCGGTTTGGGGGTTGCTTTCCTGGCTGTTGCCATTTTGTTGCCTATATACAGTATTTCGGCCGGTTTCTAACCTGCCTACCGGCAGGCAGGTTATCCACAGGTTTGCTTCTTTAAGCTTATTTAGCTTGATATAATATATAAATAAGGGAAATTAAAGGCCTGCTTATGGCGGGGTCGATAGGTTCAATTAAAAGATAATAATTAATAAAAAAACATGTTTAAAACAAATAAAAAAGGTTTTACTTTGATCGAGTTGCTCGTTGTTATCGCGATTATCGGTATCTTGGCATCAATTGTCTTGGCCTCCCTGAATAGCGCCCGCAGAAAGTCTCGCGATGCCCGCAGAGTGGCTGACTTGGGTCAGCTAAGATTGGCGAATGAGCTTTATTTCGATTCCAATAGGTCTTATCCAGGAGGAGCGACCATGGCCGCTTTAACGCAAAATCTGGTGACTGACACTGATTGTTCTGGTGCCACATGTATTGCTTCTGTTCCCGCAGATCCTTTAAATTCCGGCGCGAATGTGTACGGTTATCAAGGCATAACCGCTGCCGAAGCGGCTTGCGGCGCCGCAAGTCCGGCGGTTGGCTGTACAAGTTATGTCTTAAAAGCGGTTTTGGAAGAGAATAACGTGACAATCCTTGGCAATGATGTTGATGGTACGGTTGTAGGTGTAACTTGCACCGATTCTGCGACGGACTTTTTTTACTGCATACGCCCATAATTTCGTCTGAATTGATTTTTGCAAGGCCCTGTCCCGACTTAGGTCGCGGACGGGGTTTTGAGTTATAATTAGCATATGCTTATTATGGAGTCTATTTTTGTTTTTATGCTCGGTGCAATCTGCGGGAGTTTTTTTAACGTGCTCATTTTGCGGAAGAATACCGGAGAGTCCGTTGTGTGGGAGGGATCGCGGTGCCTTTCCTGCAGCCATAAGTTATCGTTTTTGGATCTCATTCCGATATTCGGTTACTTCATATTGCGCGGCAAATGCAGGTATTGCGGAAGCAAGTTTTCGGCGCAGTATCCTTTGGTAGAGGTTTTCATAGCGCTTCTCGCGCTCGCTATTTATCTGAAATTCAGAGTTTTTTCGCCATACGCCGTAAGCTTTACGCCATACGGCTTACGGCTTATGGCTTACGGCGGGAGGCTGCTCTTTTATTTTTCGGCATTTTCCGCGCTGTTTCTGGTAGCGGCTTATGATTTTAGGCGAAAAATCATTGATAGCCATTTTCTCTATGTATTTCTGGCATTTTCTGCGATTGAGGCGGTTTGGAGATGGCGGTTGCTCGCCGGCATGGAATATGTTGTGCAGGATATCGTATCCGCTTTCATCATTGCTCTATTTTTTTATTTGGTCTGGTTTTTTTCCGGCGGCCGTTGGATGGGCAGGGGCGACACGGACCTTGCGTTCGTCGCATCGCTTTTTTTGGGTTTTCCTTTGAATATCGGCATGCTTTTGCTCTCTTTTTGGATAGGCGGACTTACAGGAATTTTACTGTTACTGTTTCGCGGCAATAAATACGGCCTAAAATCCGAAATACCTTTCGGGCCGTTTCTGGCAGCGGCCTTGTTCATTGCCTGGTATTTCGGGGGTCTTTTCAGCTTTTTGTGGTAAAATAAATAAATGGCTGTATTACAGAGGCAGAAACAAGGTTTTTCTCTCGTTGAGATGGTCGTGGTTTTGGGTGCAATGGTCATGGTAATGACGCTGACGCTCGCGAATTTTCCAAAAATTAAGGAACAGATCGCGCTGACTCTGGCAACAAGGGAGCTTGCTTTAACCATAAGAAAAGCGCAATCATACGCGATCGCAGTGCGCGAATTTAACTCGTCCTTTCCTGTTAATTTGTGCAATTCCGGTTACGACGTCTCGCAGGGAAGCGTAATGTATCCTCCATACGGTATCTCAGTTTCAAAAAGCGGCCTACCTGACAGCTTAGGCAGAGATCAATGGCATTATGTTATTTTCGGTGATATTACATGCAGGGCTTCGCGAAGCCAGGATCCAGTTTTAAATGCGGCGACAATGATTATAGATGTAATTTCAATCCAAAATGGAGTGCAGATAGCGACAATCAAAGGTTTTGCCGGCGGACCGCCACCGACCGTTCTTGATGCTGTAGATATTGTGTATCAGCGCCCTAATCCTAGCGTTACGCTTATAGGTTATAAAAATGGCACCGGCAGCATATATTCAGGCAGGATAGAGATATCATTAACATCTGGCGATGGCTCTGCGACGCAAAAAATAATAGCACGCCCATCCGGGCAGATATCAATCGAATGAACAAAAAAGGATTTTCATTAATAGAAACAATGGTCGCGATAACCGTTTTGGTAATGATCATTACCGGTCCTGTCACTTTGGCTGCAAACAGCCTGAAAGCCGCGTCTACAGCAAGAAATAATTTTATCGCGGCAAATCTTGCCCAGGAGGGAATAGAGTTGATAAGGCTTTACCGCACGAATAATGTGATTCAATGTACCAGCAATTGTGATAACGTTTGGATGAAGGACATTAGAAATGGCGCGGATAATTGCAATGGCAGTTGTTATATTGACGCAAAAACATTCACTCTACAGCATTGTAGCGGTCAATGCCCATTTTTAAATATTGATTCGAACGGATTTTACGGTTATTCCGGGGGTACTGTAACGGCTTTTCGCAGGACAATTTCGGTGCAGAATGTTGGCGGCACTTCAGACGCGTTCAGGGTGGTTGTTACGATGAATTGGAACGAACGCTTCGGCAACCAGACAATTGTTTTAGAGGAAATTATTCATAATTGGATACAATGATGAAAAAAGGTTTTTCACTGATAGAAATGATCGTTGCTGTCGGGATTTTTTCCGTAGCCGCTCTTATCGGAGTTACCGCGCTTTTATCGCTGACGGTCTCCCAAAGAAAGGCGATCGCGATCCAGAGCGCGTATGATAATATGCGCTTCGGGGTCGAAGTAATTTCAAAAGACTTGAGGACCGGCGATATTATTCATTGCAGTTCGTCGGGCGTTCTAACTATGCCGCAGGATTGTCCTCCTGGAGTTAACGATGCCGATCCGTTGCATCAGTCAATAACTTTTTTAAATTCTTCCGGTCAGACCGTAAGATACAGGCTTAATACCTGCGGTTCCGTGGGTTGTATACAAAGATCTGTTGGCGGAGGACCTGACGAACAATTAACAGGGGACGACATAAATATCCAGGATCTGCGTTTTTTTGTAAAGGGGTCTCTCCCTTCCGAGGATGAAACGCCGCCTTTCCATTCGACAGTAACTATTATAGCCAGAGGCGAGGCCGGGTCCGGCAAATCAAAATCACAATTCTCATTAGAAACAACTGTTATCCAAAGGACGGTCAGAAAATAATATGATTAAGATGCGCAATAAAATAAAAAATAACGCCGGCATTGCTCTTTTGATGGCAATATATATTTCTTCCGCCGCGAGCCTCCTGGGATTGGGCATTCTCATGTTGCTTTACGGACAACTCGGCATAGCAGGCAGCGCGAAGGGCTCTGTGGTAGCTTTTTACGCGGCTGATACGGGACTCGAATGCGCGTTATACGGCGATCTTATTGATAATCGATTTTCTACTTCGAGTCCGGAAGCCATAAACAATACCGTGACAATTAATTGCAACGGCTCTTCGCAGCCAGTTAGCACAACTTTGAACGATATCGATAGCGATGGCGATAAAGACGAGGGCACATTCAAATTTAATTATCAGGTTTCATCCGATGCCTGCGCAAGCGTTACCGCGCAGAAGCTTTCTTCCGGACAGACGATTATCAGCTCTTTCGGCGAGAATGTTCCGAATTGTTCAATTTCTTCCGTGCGAACCGTACAAAGAGGCCTGGAGGTTACATATTAGTTAGATGGTGAAAGCAGAAGCCAAAGAAAGAATACTTAAGCTCCGGAAATTGATAGACAAATATCGGTACGATTATCATGTTTTAAATAAGCTCGAGATTTCGGAAGCGGCGTTTGATTCGCTGAAGCACGAATTAAAAAAATTGGAAGACGAATTTCCGGAGCTGATTACCTCGGATTCTCCAACCCAGCGTGTAGCCGGGAAGCCGCTGAAAGAATTTAAAAAGATCAGGCACTCTTTCCCGATGCTTTCCCTGGAAGACGTTTTTTCCGAAAAAGAATTCTCGGAGTGGGCAGTGCGCATAAAAAAACTCTCGCCAGGCGCGGATTTTGAATTCTATTCCGAATTAAAATTCGACGGATTGGCGTTATCTCTTGTTTATGAGAACGGCGGCCTGCAATACGCCGCGACCCGCGGGGACGGGAATATCGGGGAAGATGTTACTCAAAATGTAAGGACAATGGAGTCCGTGCCATTAAGTATCGCAGAAAAAAGGAGAGTGGAAGTGAGAGGGGAGGCTATCATCACAAATAAAAATTTTGAGGCGATAAATAAAGAGCAGAAGAAAAAAGGGCTTAAAGAATATGCAAATTCAAGGAATTTGGCGGCTGGTTCGCTTCGGCAATTGGATCCTAAAATTATAGCTTCCCGCAAATTGGATTTCTTTGCCTACGATATTTTAGGACCGGATTTTGAAAATCATTCAGAGGAGCACAAAACTTTGGCAAAATTGGGATTTAAAATCGGAGGGGCAAATGAGCTCATTTGTAAAAATTTGGAAGAAGTATTTAAACATCATAAAAAAATCGCGAATACGCGCGAGAAAATTCCATATACTATCGACGGTTTGGTCGTTTCTGTCAACTCAAACAAACTTTTCCAAAGGCTTGGTGTCGTCGGGAAAACTCCGAGAGGCGCAATCGCATATAAATTCGCAGCGCGGGAATCGAGTACTGTCGTTGAAAATATTATTGTGCAAGTAGGTAGAACGGGCGCTTTAACTCCCGTCGCGATCTTAAGGCCTGTTCAGATAGGCGGAGTGACCGTAAGCCGGGCGACGCTTCACAATGAAGACGAGATAAAAAGGCTCGGCTTAAAAATAGGCGATAGCGTGATAGTGGGCCGTGCCGGCGATGTCATTCCTGATATTATTAAAGTTTTACCGGAATTGCGCACTGGAGGCGAGAAAAATTTTCATATGCCGCGAATTTGTCCGGTTTGTGGGAAGCCCGTTAAAAAAATGCTGGAAGGCGGAGTTGGTGTGTATTGCTTAAATCAAAAATGCCCTGCCAGGCACCGCGAATGGATGTATCATTTTGTTTCGAGAAAGGCTTTCAATATAGACGGCCTGGGCCCGAAGATACTGAACGCGTTTTTGGATTTCGGTCTTATTCAGGATATTCCTGATATTTTTGAGCTAAAGGAAGGAGATATCGCGCCGCTTGAGCGCTTCGGAGAAAAGTCCGCTGAAAATTTAGTAAAATCCATCAATAACGCGAAAAAAATAACTCTTGCCCGTTTTATTTACGGATTAGGAATTTTGCATATCGGAGAAGAAACGGCTATCGATCTTGCCGAACATTACCGTTCTTTAGAAAAAATAGAAAGCGCGGATTTTGATGAATTAAATAATATTCCGAATATCGGAGAAGTTGTTGCCAAAAGCTTGTATGACTGGTTCCGCGATGAGCACAACAAAAATTTGATAAAAAAACTTTTACGGTATGTTGAGATAGAAAATCCGAAAAAGCGCGCGTCCGGAAAGTTCACGGGAAAAACTTTTGTTCTGACGGGAGAACTTGAATCAATGAGCCGCGACGAAGCAAAAGCTCGTATTCGCGAACTTGGCGGCGACTCGTCGGAGACCGTAAGCAAAAACACCGATTATGTCGTTGCGGGCGCCAACCCTGGCTCAAAATTTGCACGCGCCCAAAAACTCGGTGTTAAAATCATGGACGAAAAAGAATTTTTAAAAATGATAAAATAGTTGCGCGTTGTTGCAAATGTTTTTGCGGCGTGGTAAACTCAAGAAAGAAATTAGAAGGATGAATTATGTGCCAGGCGTACGAAGCAGAAAGGAATTTTATAGTTTCCGGAGAACATTATAATACTATTAAAGGTTTCGCCGCGGCGCGCAAAGGAGAGCCGAAAGCTTCCAATCCTCACGGCCAATTTATCAAATATGACCGCGAAGCTTGGGATCACGGCTGGGATTGCTGGCACGAGCGCATATTGCCATATGGGCTAGAGCTTAAGATTAAAGATTTAAATAAGCGAATCAATCTTCAGCAAATCAGCGAACAATTTAAAAAATCAGGAAAATTTCCAAATGAGCTTGAGCAATATTTATAACCTCCCCTGTTAGGTTTTTTATTTGCATATTTTATAACACTCTTGTAACGGTCGTGAACATTATGTTACATTGCGTTTATGCTAAAAAGGAGCAAAAAAAGAGGTTCGTGGCCTAAAAAACCATCTGCCCCGGCATTTATTCTTATGGCTTTGAAGAAAATGGTAAATGTGCCATTTGATGTACTTTTGGCATATGGAAAAATAAGAAATCAATATCAACCGTCATCTGCGCGGATGGCAATTCACAGATTAAAAAAGAAAAATCTTGTCTACGCGGTGCGCCGTGGATCAAAGCTTATTTTTGAGCTTACCGAAGAAGGCGAAAGAGAAGTTGAAAAAATACAGTCACGCTTTCAAAAAACTAAATCTAAAAGTTGGGACGGCAAATGGCGAATCATTATTTTTGATATTCCGGAGAAATTAAGAGGGAAGCGTGACTTATTGCGCAGGGAACTTGTTGGGTTTGGTTTTAGGCAGCTTCAGGAAAGCGTTTGGGCTTATCCTTACCCGTTACCTCAAGAATTTAGAGATATCTGGAAAGACACAGGCATATTTAAATATTGTGTTATTTTAGAAGCTGATAAAATTGAGAACGGAGAAGCACTTGAACGTTTTTTCTTCGGCAAATAATCGATATAACATATTTGTAACGGTCGTGAACATTTTGTTATATTTAACGGTTTCAGATTCTGGTTTATGTTTTTGTTCGTCAGTATGGTATTATTTAATTATGAAAATATCGAAGTATCTACATTCATGTTTGCTCGTGGAGGATGAGGGACGGGCGATATTGATTGACCCCGGGAATTATACTTTTAAGGAGAGAGCGCTTGACCTAGATAAGATATCAAAATTGGATTATCTCTTGGTCACGCATGAGCATCAGGACCATATGTACATGCCGTTGATCAAACAGATCTTGGAAAAATTTCCGAAAATAAAGATAATCAGCAATAACTCCGTCAAAAAAATTCTTGAGGGCGAGGGGCTGAAATTACAAACGGAAGGAGAAAATAATATTGCAATAGAAAACGCGCCTCACGAAATACTTTTCGGCGGAAGAGGAGCGGAGAATTTTTTATTTAACATTTCCGGAAAACTTACACATCCGGGAGATTCGCTTCAATTTTCCGAAAGCCATTATGTTTTAGCTTTGCCGGTCCAGGCTCCATGGGGTAGCTTTGTGGCATCAGTAGAAAAAGCGATAGCTTTAAAGCCTAAAATCGTTATTCCTATTCACGACTGGCACTGGAAAGATACTGCCCGCCGACGAATGTATGAGACGGCAAAGCAATATTTGGCTGGGAAAGGCATTGAATTTCACGGGCTAGAAACCGGCGAGATGCTGGAAATTTAGGTTTAAAAAAGGCTTTTTTATTGAAAATTAACCTATTTTAAGCTATCATGGCTTTATGATTTCCAAGGAAGATATTGAGCATTTGAAAGATTTGGCAAGAGTGGAATTTGTGGAAAAAGAAACAGAAAAGCTCGCAGGAGATTTGGGGGCTATTTTGGCGCACATCGATAGTTTGAAAGATGCCGATGTTTCCGGCGTGGCCGAAGCTGTGCGTGCCATTGATTTAAAAAATATTTTTAGAAAAGACGAATCGGCAGCGCGGAATGTTGAGGCCGATCAATATCAAACCACAATAGCATTGATCAGCGCTTTTCCAGAAAAGCACGATGCCGGGCATGGAACTTATTTGAAAGTAAAATCAATACTATGATGCAAATCGACAAATCTTATACCAATCTACAAATTGCGAATGAATTTATTAGCAATTCGCATTATTAGCATGAAATTAGCATATTGGCATCACGATATATGACAATAAAAGAATTCCACGAAGCGCTGAAAAATAAAAAAACTTCCGTGAAGGGAACGATTGTTTCTTATTTGGATAAAATAAAAAAGGAAAATAAAAATCTTAACGCTTATTTGGAGGTCTTCGCGGAAGAATCAATGGCCAGGGCGGAGGATATTGATAAAAGAATTGAAGAAGGAGAAGAACCTCTCGAACTTTTGGGCGTACCAATAGCAATGAAAGACAATATTTTGATACGCGGGCATATTGCCTCCGCGGCTTCAAAAATTTTGGGAAATTATGTTGCTTCTTACGATGCATTTGTCATAGAAAAATTGAAAAAGGCTGGCGTGATATTTTTAGGCCGCACGAATATGGATGAATTCGCGATGGGCTCTTCCACTGAAAATTCAGCTTACGGACCCGCGCGAAACCCGTTTGATTCGGAAAGAGTTCCTGGAGGTTCTTCAGGAGGCTCCGCGGCGGCAGTCGGAGGCGGACTTGCTATGGCGGCGTTGGGCTCCGATACCGGCGGCTCAATAAGGCAGCCCGCGGCTTTTTGCGGAGTTGTCGGATTAAAACCGACTTACGGAGCCGTATCGAGGAGCGGACTTATCGCCATGGCGTCTTCCCTTGATCAGATAGGACCGATTGCTCAAAGCGTGGAGGACGCGGAGACGATTTTTAATATTATTTCCGGAAAAGACGGGTTAGATTCGACTTCAACGGAACTTGGCGACCATGGCGCTAAACCGCAGAAGCGACCGGGTCGCCAGGCCGATAAGATCGGCGTACCTAAAGAATATTTCAGTGAAGGGCTTGACTTGAGAATAAAAAAATCAATTGATGATATTATCGGCAAACTTAGTAAAGACCATGAAATAATAGAGATCAGCCTGCCCCATACCAAATACGCGTTGGATTGCTATTATATAATTGTTCCCGCGGAAGTTTCTTCAAATATGGCGCGCTACGATGGCATTAGGTACGGTGCGCGCCAAAATGCGCCCGACCTTCTAGACGTATATAAAAAAAGCCGCGGGGAAGGCATTGGGCTTGAAGTAAGAAGGCGGATCTTGCTGGGTACTTATGTCTTGTCGCATGGCTATTACGATGCGTATTATTCGAGGGCGCAAAAAGTGAGGGCGCTTATCAAAAAAGATTTTGATGAGGTATTTAAAAAACCTGCCCGCGATGCTACGCCCGCCAGCAACGCTTCGCGTAGCGATACGGGCTGGCATAGCGTTGTAGGCGGGGTTGATGTTATAGTGGCGCCGACGACTCCGAGTCTTCCGTTCAAGATTGGCGAAAAATCAGACCCGTTATCCATGTATTTGTCGGATATTTATACTATTCCTGCAAATCTCGCCGGCATCCCAGCACTTTCATTGCCAATCGGAAAAATTGATAATTTGCCCGTCGGAATGCAACTTATTGCGCCGCATTTTGGCGAAAGGCGATTGTTCGGGTTAGGGCGCGAAATAGAAAAAATGATTAAATAATATATGGAAAAAATCTTAAAATTTATTACCGATATCGCAAATAAAGATTATTCAAACATAATTTTTATCTGGCAGGCGATAGTGTTCCCGATCTGTCTCGTATTGCTTTATGGAATATTTTATAGCGTATCCCAAACCATAAAGATATTCAAAAAAAAACACAGTGAACTTTTGAGGGGAAGCAAAGAATTCATGCCGCCGCCCTCCCGCGAGAAAAATGTAGAAGAATGGGCAGATATTCTTATAAAGTCGCGGTCGCCGGATGAGAACCAAAGAAAATTCGCGCTCATTGCGGCCGATTCCCTGATCGATAAGATTCTCGCCATGGCCGGTTATGATGGCGAGAATCTTGGCGAACGTTTAAAGAAGATCGAGTCGTCGGATCTAGATTCTCTAAATGATATTTGGGAGGCGCATAAGGTGCGTAATCGCATCGCGCATGAGGCGGATTACCGTATGTCTCCGGAAGATTCCGCGGCGGCTATCGGAAGATTCGAAAAAGCTTTAAGAGAGCTGGAATATATTTAATATATTATGTTTGAGATTATTCGATGGTCAACATTGCTTTCGACCGCTTTAATGGCGGGCGTCGGCTATTCTGATCAAATAAGGCTGATTTGGACCCAGCATAGCACCTCGGGCCTTTCTTTTTGGATGGTTTTGATCGCGTTCTGGTCATGGCTCTCTTACGCGCTCTACGGTTATTACAATAAGGACCGTAAAATGTTCTGGCCGAATTTAGCGGGCCTAATTACAATATCAGTCATCCTCGCGAGTTTTTTTATTTTTTAACTAAATCGGGAGCATCCAATTCCCGATTTTGTTTCTGAATCGATTGATTTTTTTACTTTGTAATGGTATTCTAATGTCATCTGAAATGAAGCTATTTTTTGAACAATACATAATTTATGCGGTTCTGGGGCTTTTGTTTTTTGACGCACTGCTCGCTTTTTGGATCTTTTACCTGCGAAAAAATATCAGGAAAATTTTCAGGTCAGGAAGCACGGACTTGGAAAAAGTGTTGCTTGAATTGCGGCAAAACGAGGTTGCTTTTGAAGAGGCTCTAAAGAGTGTCGTGGCTCGCGTAGGCAAACTTGAAAATGAATTACCGAGAGACCTTAGGAGGGTCGGCCTTGTGCGCTATAACCCTTTTTCTGATTCAGGCGGCGACCAGAGTTTTGCGTTGGCCATTTTGAATGACCAAAATGACGGCATTGTTTTGTCCTCTCTCTACGGCAGGGAGATGAACAGGGTTTACGCGAAGCTGATAAAGCATGGGCGTTCGCAATATCAGCTGACCGAGGAAGAAAAAAAAGCGATAGAAAGCGCGGTCTAAATTTATGAAAAATGGAAGAAATAAACAAAAATTTAATTTCGCGTCCGCCGATTATTGTTGTAATGGGGCATATTGACCATGGAAAAACCACACTCCTTGATCGCATTCGAAAATCCAATGTAGCGGCCGGCGAGGCGGGAGGCATAACCCAGCATATCGGCGCCTACGAGGTTTTGCATCACTCGGCAAGTTCTGGGCAAATCCAAAAAATAACATTTTTGGACACGCCAGGACATGAGGCATTTACCAAGATGCGCTCGCGCGGGGCAAAGATAGCAGATATCGCGATACTGGTCGTTGCCGCCGACGATGGAGTTAAGCCGCAGACCAAAGAAGCATTGGCGATCATCAAAGAAAACAAAATGCTTTTTTTGATCGTGGTAAATAAGATCGACAAGGCCGGGGTGGATATTGAAAAAGTAAAGAGCGAGTTTACAAAAGAAGAGGTTTATCTTGAAGGAAGAGGCGGTTCGGTGCCCGCGTGCGAAATATCCGCTAAGACCGGTACTGGTGTAAGCGAACTTTTAGAGACCATATTACTGATGGCCGAGTTGGAGGACTTCAAAGGCGATCCGACAAGATTTGCCGAAGGTGTTATTATCGAATCGCATCTGGATAAAAAACGCGGGAATACTTCCACTCTGCTGATAAGGGAGGGTACGCTAAAAAAGGGCGAGTATGTTGTTGCCGGCGGGTCTCTGACAAAAGTGCGGATATTGGAGAATTTTTTAGGGGAGGGAATAGACAGCGCTGGGCTTTCAACCCCGGCTGTGGTTGTCGGCTTCGATGAATTGCCGCAAGTCGGAACTGAATTTAGGGCATTTTTTTCACAAAAAGAAGCGGCTGAGGAGGTAAGAAAATTTAAAGAGGCATCCCGCTCCTCAGCGTCCAGCGTTGGAGGACCTCAAACACAGGGCGTTTTCCAGCGGGATGTCGAGGAGTGGACGAAAGTGGTGCTAGGCATAGTTATTAAAAGCGATGTTCAAGGGTCAGGAGAAGCGATACGGCACGAAATTGAAAAAGTAAAAAGCGAGAAGATAGAAATAAAATATTTAAGGACAGAGGCGGGGGATGTATCGCTCGATGACGTAAAGCTTGCGTCTTCCGCAAAAAACACAATGATAGTTGCTTTCAAGGCCGGAGTCAGCCAGGATGCTAGGGATCTTGCTGAGAGGATTGGCGTGCCTATCGCGTCTTTCCAAATAATCTATGAGATAGCGCAATTTGTAAAAGAAAAAATGCTGGCGATTTTGCCGGTAGAGATGCAAAAAACGATTCTTGGAAAAGCAAAGATACTTAAAATATTTAAAGGAGAAAAAAACAGCCAGGTAGTCGGCGGAAAGGTTATCGAGGGAGCGATTAAAAAGAACACGAAATACAACATTTTGCGGAGAGAAAATAAGATAGGTGGAGGAAAAATTGACAATCTCCAGAGCGGGAGGACGAATGTCGGCGAAGTCGAAGCTCCGAATGAATTTGGCGCCATGTGCGAATCGACATTGGCATTGGTTCTCGGAGACGTTATCGAATCATATTTAGAAGAGGAAGTTAAGGGGAAACTTTAGGCATGTCTCATAACACAGAACGGTTGGCATCTTTTTTGGAAAGGGAAGTTACGGGATTTTTGATGCGCCACGCGGTTTTACCGGAAGGATCCTTTTTTTCCGTAAGCAGGGTGATTTTGGACAATTCTCTTGATAAGACACAGGTTTTTATTTTGATATTTCCCGATAAATCGGCGAACGAGGCGTTCAAAGAGATCAGGCGTTTTGAAAGAGAGGCAAGAAAATATATTGCCTCGCGGCTCAAACGCCACAAGATGCCGCAGATAAAATTCGTCTTAGACACTACACAGACAAAACAGGTCCGCCTTGAAAAATTATTGGAAAACATAGAAAATGATTAGAAGGTCAAAAATTTTTGAAATATGGCCGGGTAGCCAAGTGGCAAGGCATGGGCCTGTCCCGACGCCTCATTATAAAATATAATCAGGAAGTCGCGGATCCTCGATAATCAAGCTTTGATGTGTGGCCGCGTAGCCAAGTGGTAAGGCAAGGGTCTGCAAAACCCTTATACGAGGGTTCAATTCCCTCCGCGGCCTCAAAGTTTGATTATCGGGACAAAACCCATATATAGGGGTTCGATTCCCCTTCCAGTCTTAAGGGCAAGTGGCGGAATTGGAATACGCGTACGGCTTAGAACCGTATCCCGAAAGGGTTGTGGGTTCGAGTCCCACCTTGCCCAAATGAAATAATGCGGCCATGGTTTAGTGGTAGAATGGGTCCTTGCCAAGGACTCGACGCGAGTTCGATTCTCGCTGGCCGCACAATAGTGGACTTTTGATGCTTTAGCCGCGCTCAAAGTATTTAGATTTCAGAAATCTTGCGGGTTCCAACATCGTCCAATTGCCCGTATAGAGAAGTGGAATTTTTTATTGCTGAATAACTGTGAATTACGAAACTCCTCTTTTCTCTCATTTTCATATACAATAACAACAGGCTCTAAAAGAGCCTGTTGTTATGAAAACCTTCATCAAACTATACGATGATATTGTAACAAAAGTTAAGTTCTT
>Ga0209343_10004707_pt1 | contig 16809 bp, 20 predicted proteins | sample RifCSPlowO2_02_FD_184026 | JGI IMG/M metagenome (GOLD analysis project Ga0209343, IMG submission 184026) | Groundwater microbial communities from Rifle, Colorado - Rifle CSP2_plank lowO2_0.2 (SPAdes) (version 2) | ecosystem: Environmental > Aquatic > Deep subsurface > Groundwater | place... | reverse complement strand
CGTTGGCGTCGAGGTAAAGTTTCACCGCTTGCGGCGTCCGACCGCCTTGCGCACGCGGGCCTTCTCGGATTCCGTGTGCCGGTTCGCTGCGTCGAACTCCTTGATGCGCGCATCGGTGTACAGCTCGATTGGATACACGGCCGCGGGGCGCAAAATCACTGCTCCGTCGTCGGTCGCCTCGACGAGCAACGTCGCCGCGCCCTGCAGCCCCAGCTTGCGCAGCACGGACGCGGGCAGCGAGAGCTGGCCTTTCTTTCCAAGCTTGACGATGTCCATACTATCCTCCGGATTCCGGCAATCCGGATTATCTCACATCCGGCATGATCGGGGTAGGGCACTTGCGGAGTGATCGAGTGAAGCGTAATGCCGGACATCGGGATGCCGGATTACTTCGCCGCGTCGGAGCGGACGATGCTCGTCGCTCATTTCTGCTCGCGCTGAGCGAAATACCGAAATGGCACGGCGCGCGCGTCTGAGGTTTGCAGGCGTCCCCCTGCACATCATTCAGCGGGGAAACAACCGTATCGCCTGTTTTTTCGCCGAGCAAGATTACCGGTTTTACCTGTATCACCTCGAGGAACTGGCCCAGCGCTTCCAGCTACCGAGCGAACGGCGATCTCCGCGCGTCAGCCCTTGTGACTCCACATGAAGGTTATGTCGCGCTCGGTGAGACACCCGAGCAGCGGGCTGCGGCATACCGGCACTTGATTCAATTCGAACTGGACGAAGAAGATCTGACAGAAATCAGAAGCGCAGCCAATGGCGGCTTCGCGCTCGGTAATCAGCGATTCAAAGACGAGATCTCCGCAATGCTGGGCAGGCGCGTCGAGCGGCTGAGACAACGGCTCCGTCAGCGCGCTTCGCAATCGGGTCAGTGGTCTGTCCCCTCAGTTGACTAGTTGACTAGTGACGCGCTACACGCTACAGTATAAATATGATAGTGAGTTTCAGGCACCGGGGGCTTAAAAAGTTTTTCGAGGAGGATGATCCCCGGAAGCTGCCGCCGGACATGGTGAACCGGATCAGAGAAATTCTGGCACGGTTGAGCCAAGCGGAGGTGATTGAGGATATGAACGTCCATTCTTACAGGCTTCATCCGTTGAAAGGAAACCGGAAAGGGAACTGGGGCGTAACGGTCAAGGCAAACTGGCGCATTACCTTTCGGTTTGAGGAGGGGTATGCGCTTGAGGTGAATTTAGAGGACTACCATTGAAAAGGAGCGCGCTATGAAGGCTTTGAAAATGAAGAATCCACCCCATCCGGGCTTTTCGGTGCGCGTGGCCTGTCTGGAGCCGCATGGGTTGAGCGTGACCGAAGGGGCCAAGGTCCTTGGTGTGTCGCGGTCTGCGCTGAGTCATCTGGTGAACGAGAGTGCAGACCTGTCTTGGGATATGGCTATTCGCTTGGCGAAGGCGTTTGGCAGTACGTCGGAGGGATGGATGCGGTTGCAGTTTCAGTATGATGCGGCCCAGGTGGAAGAACGGTCCAAAAAAATCAAAGTGAAAACTTTTGCTGCGAATGCGGTTAGTGTGTGAGGCGCACTGTTGACCTTGTAGAGGGGGAAGTACAAGGGGCCAGGTTCGATATATTGAAAATAATTCGAGCCTGGCCGTTCCAGATAATGTCGCGCTCGGTGAGACACCCGAGCAGCGGGCTGCGGCATACCGGCGCTTGTTTCAATTCGAACTGGACGAAGAAGATCTGACAGAAATCAGACCACGTCGAGTTGCCCACGAAGTGCAGCAGCGACTGGTGTTTGGCGCTCACCGCTTGCGGCCCTACGTGTGCGGCGATCGGCTCCATGCTCTTTCTCTTGAGCGGCAGCATAAGTCCAGTGCAGTATTCGCGCATCGGCTCGTCATGATCGGCGTGCCCCAGCACTTCATACAGCCTCAACAGGTAAGCATCAAACCGTTTCACCATCGACATGGCAGCATCTCGTCCACAACCTGAGATGTTCATCACAATGCCATGTTCTTGCCGACGCAGTACGAATACGGAAGATAGGGCGTATGCTGCCCGCTCAAGAGTCGATGTATCCTAACCAGCAAGCGTCGTTGCGTTTATAGTGCGGCTCCCCGATGCCTGCGCTGCTGCCGCGCGCAGGCCAGCCGCGTGATGTATTACGCGGTCCGCGCGATCGGAGCCGCGGTAAAGTCAGGGGAATTCGCCACTATGCTGTCGATCGTGATACCAGTGTATAACGAGCAGGACAATGTGTTTCCCCTGCACGCACGCGTAAACGCCGCATTGCAACAGACAGGGGAAGATTACGAAGTCATCATCATCAATGATGGCAGTTCCGATCTGACCGAAGCCAATCTCAAGTCCATCGCGGCCACGGATCCGCACTTCAAGATCGTGAATTTCCGGCGCAACTTCGGCCAGACGGCCGCCATGATGGCCGGCATCGATTTTGCGTCCGGTGACATCATTGTCGCGCTCGACGGGGATTTGCAGAACGATCCCGCGGATATACCGAAATTGCTGGCCAAGCTCGCCGAGGGCTACGACGTGGTTTCCGGTTGGCGGGTCAACCGCAAGGACGCCGCGCTGAAGCGGAACCTGCCTTCGCGCATGGCGAACTGGCTGATTTCGACGATATCCGGGATTCACTTGCACGATTACGGCTGCTCGCTCAAAGCCTACAGGAAGCACGTCGTGAAGGATGTCAAGCTTTACGGGGAAATGCACCGCTTCATTCCGATCTACGCCAGTTGGCAGGGTGGCAAGGTGGCCGAAATCCCAGTCGATCATCATCCCCGCATTCGCGGCAGTTCCAAGTACGGTCTGGAACGGGTCGTCAAGGTGCTGCTCGATCTGATGGTTGTGAAATTCCTGGCGAGCTATGCCAATAAACCGATCTATGTATTTGGGGGCTTCGGACTGCTCAGCGTCGCGTTTGCTTTTGCCGCCGGTCTGTTCGCACTATATCTCAAATTTTTTCAACATACGTCGTTCATTTCGACACCGCTCCCATTGCTGGTGGTCTTGGCATTCATCACCGGTGTAATGAGCATCCTGATGGGACTCATCGCCGAGGTCATCATGCGCACCTATTACGAATCCCAAGGCAAACAGGTGTACCTAGTCAAGGATACGATCAACGTGCCCGATAAAAAGTAAATGTGCGGGATCGCGGGGTTTGTAGGCGCAGGCGACGAACAGCACCTGCAGGCGATGAGCGATGCCATGATCCACCGGGGGCCGGATGGGTCGGGCAGGTATATTGACGGCGTGAATGCGGTTTTTTTGGCGCACCGCAGGCTCGCCATTCTGGACATCGGGGGTGGCGAGCAGCCGATGTGGAACGAGGACGGCCAGGTCGGCATCGTGTTCAATGGGGAAATCTATAACCATCTCGACCTCAGAAAGGCACTTATCGCCCAAGGACATGTTTTCCGGTCCGATCATTCCGACACCGAAGTGTTGGTGCATGGTTACGAGGAGTGGGGCGAGGATCTTCCGTTACGCCTGAACGGCATGTTCGCGTTTGCGATTTACGACCGCCGGCGGCGCAGATTGTTCATCGCGCGCGACCGTTTCGGCAAGAAGCCGCTGTACTATTCGACCCGCGCAGGATTCTTCGGGTTTGCCTCCGAACTGACCGCGCTGCTAAAACACCCTCGCGTCGAGAGAATCATTGACGCGAAATCGCTGCGAAAGTACTTTGCCTACGGCTTCATTCCCGCTCCCAACGCCCTCTACAAGGACGTTGCCAAGCTGCCGGGCGGACATTGGATCAGCTACGACATCTTTTCCGGGACGATCAAGCGAGCGCAATATTGGCAGTTCAGGATTGAACCGCTTGACCGTGTCCCGCCGAATGCGGTAGACGTTTGGAGCGAAGAACTGCGCGCACTATTGTCGCAGGCGGTCAAACGCCGGCTGATCAGCGACGTGCCGCTGGGAATTTTTTTGAGCGGAGGGATCGATTCCAGCGCAGTACTGGCGTTCGCCACGCGCCACATCTCGGCTGCACAAGCCCGGACTTTCTCCATCGGATTCCATGAGCAGTCGTTCGACGAATCGGCTCATGCGAAGCGCGTCGCGGAGCATTTCGGCAGCGATCATCATCACAAAGTTCTTAGTCTCGACAAGGCGAGCGATCTGGTCCCGGACGTACTGTCAAAGCTCGATGAGCCGATGGGCGACAGTTCTATTCTTCCGACTTACATGCTGAGCAGGTTTGCCAGAACGGGAGTGACGGTGGCTCTCGGCGGCGATGGCGGCGACGAGTTGTTCGCAGGCTACGATCCGTTCAGGGCGTTGCATCTTGCGCAGTGGTATCAACGCCTGGTTCCCGGCTGGCTGCATAGCGGACTGCGCTCGCTGGCCGAATTGATGCCCGTTTCGGAACGCAACATGAGCCTGGACTTTAAGATCAAGCGCGGCCTGCGCGGCGTTTCCTACCCGGAATCGGCGTGGAACCCGGCATGGCTGGGCGCACTCGAACCGTCCGAATTGCAGGAACTGTTCAATCAGCCAGTGCACTATGAAGAAGTGTTCGATGAAGCCGTCGCCGCATGGGACAACTCGACCGCCGACAACCTTACCGACAAGACGCTGGAGTTTTACACCCGTTTCTACCTGCAGGACGATATCCTGACCAAGGTCGACCGCGCCTCGATGATGGTTTCGCTGGAAGTGCGCGCGCCGTTTCTGGATAATGACGTCGTAGAGTTCGCACGCAAGATTCCCCATCAGTACAAGTACCGCAATGGGCAGACAAAATACCTGCTGAAGCGCGCGCTGGAACGCGTGCTTCCGCGGTACATCATCTATCGAAAGAAAAAGGGCTTCGGCGTGCCGCTAACGCGATGGCTGAAGGACCTGGCGGAGCCGCCCGTACCGCTGCGTGGTCTCGCACCGAATTCGGCCTGGGTCAGCCGGCAATGGCAGGAGCACCGTGCGGGGAAGGCGGATCATCGGTTATTCTTGTGGTGCTGGATCGTGCTCCAGAGCCATGTTGCCGGCGCTGGAGGTCCGTTAACAACCGTACCAGCGAACGCCGGTGTCAATGCCTAGCTCGGGGCTTGGCAGCTGGCATTCAATATTCAGGATTAGCGGGAGATGCAACCAGCGCGGACCGAACAACACGACGACCTCAAAGGTTCGCCCGAACGTTTCGGCTACTCGTGGGACCAGTTTAACACGTTGACGCCGGAGCAGGAGCGTCAGTTCCGGTTGTGGACTGTTCATCTTTCCCCGGAAGCAGACTGGAAAGGCAAAGCGTTCCTGGACGGCGGGTGCGGAGCGGGACGCAACAGTTATTGGGCAATGTCGTACGGTGCAAAATCCTGTGTCGCGATCGATCTCGACGATCGCAGCCTGGACGCTGCCCGCAGGAACCTGCAGCCGTTTCCTGGGGCCGAGATCAGGAAGTGCAGCATCTATGACATTCCGTTCAAGGACACGTTCGACATTGCTTTCAGCATTGGCGTGATCCATCATTTGAACGATCCAGGGCTGGCCGTCCGAAAACTGGCTGCGGCCACCAAACCTGGGGGCAATGTGCTGATCTGGGTTTACGGCTACGAAAATCTCGAGTTTTATGTAAACGTCCTCAATCCGTTGCGCAAGTTGTTGTTTTCCTGGATGCCCCTGGCGATCGTCCGCCTTCTTGCGCACGCACCGGCCGCCCTGCTCTGGATTGTTCTGAGGCTGGGCTTTACACGGCTCGAGTATATGAAGCTGTTAAGAATGTTTTCGTATCCCCACATTCATCACGTTTGTTTCGATCAAATGCTGCCGAGAACTGCCAATTATTGGCGAAAAGAAGAAGCAATGGCTTTGCTGGAGCAAGCTGGGCTTCGAGACGTTAGGGCAAAATGGGTCAACGAGGTTTCCTGGTCAGTAATTGGAACCAAGTCGGCTTCGTCCATAGAGTAAGCAAGCCCGTGTCCGCGATTACTTCAAACATAAACTTTAAGTCCTTGCCGACAGCGCGGTCGCATGAGTATCTGAAAATGTTGCGCTCGCCACGGACGGGGCAGGCTTTGCATGCCGACGATGAGTACTTAGTTTCGACCGACGGCTCCGAGCGCTATCGGATTTCGAACTCCGGCATTCCGCAGTTTGCCGTGGAGTTCCTGTCGGAGGCTGCACGTGCCCAGCAATCTCATTACGACGGCATGGTGGCAAAGTACGACGTTGAGTTAGTGTGTTGAAGAATTCGATGAAGGTCTGCGCCCCGCGAGGGAAAGCGGACCTTTTTCTTGGCGAATATTTTTTCGCGATCGGGATAGGGGCGGCCATAGTACCTGACCGACCCCTCCCACACCACCCGGCATGCGGGTCCGCACCGGGCGGTTCGAGAAGTTGAGGTCATGAGAGACGGGGTACGCCGAGGCGCTCGAAGTACGCAAGGGTGAGCACCCGCTTGATGTCGCCATCGCTGTTACGCCACCAGCAGCGGGAATTCGCAGCCACCCGCTGCGCTACATGGGTAGGTGCGCCCAGTTTCCGCAGTTCCCGGTACATGGTCGTGCCGCGCTTCCAGTGCTTGAGTTGGATCGCCCTGAGCCGATGCCGCAGCCATTCATCCAGCGCGCGCCAGATGCCCGGCGTTTGCGCCAGCCCGAAATAGGCTTTCCAACCCAAAAGGTAAGGCCGCAGTCGTTCGATGACTTCCGCCGTGCCGCGCCCGCCCGAGCGCAGTGTCAGTTGCCGCACCCGTTGCTTGAAGGTCGCCAGCGGTTTGGCAGCCACCTTGCGTTTGACCTCACCCTTGGCAAACCAGAAGCTGTAGCCCAGAAACTTGCGTCCCGTGACGCTCGCCACCGCACTCTTGGTCTCGTTGACCTTGAGCCGTAGCTTGGCATAGCACCGCCGCAGCAGCGCCATCACCCGTTCGCCGGCCTTCCGACTGCGCACATACACATTGCAGTCGTCGGCATAGCGCGCAAAGCAATGCCCGCGCCGTTCCAGCTCCTTATCCACTTCGTCCAGCAGGACGTTGGCCAAGAGCGGTGATAGCGGGCCGCCTTGCGGCGTCCCCTGATACCGCTCCAGCCCTACGCCATCACTCATGATGCCGCTGTTCAGGTACGCCCGAATCAGCCGGATCACTCCAGCCTCAGGGATGCGCTTCTGTAGACGGTCGATGAGAATGTCGTGATTGACCCGGTCAAAGAACTTCTCCAGATCAACATCGACCACAACCCTCCGTCCGGACCGCACGTACGCCTGCGCGGCAAGAACCGCATCGTGCGCACGCCGTCCGGGTCGGAAGCCGTAGCTGTGCTCGCTGAATTTCGGATCAAGAATCGGTTGCAGCACCTGCAGCAAGGCTTGCTGGATTAACCGATCCGTCACCGTCGGAATGCCAAGCTCGCGCTCGCCACCATCGGGTTTCGGGATCGTTACCCGTCGTACCGGACTGGGCCGGTACGTCCCCCGCAGCAGTTGCTCTCGCAGCGTCGGCCAGGTGGTGACGAGTTGACGGGCGGTCTGATCAATATCCAGTCCGTCCACGCCCGCCGCCCCCTTGTTCGCCCGCACGCGCTTGAACGCCTGCCGCAGGTTCTCTCTCGTCAGCGCCGCTTGCAGCAGCGCCGACCCTGTGCCCTCGGTGCCGTGTCGCGTGCGGCGCGCTTCGTCACTGGCAGGATCGCACCCGGCTTCACCGTGCGCTACGCCCACCTGCCCCGCTGACGCGGGCATCTGACGCCTTGCTTGCTGCATCGACATGGCCTCGAACACTTCTCCTCGTTTAGCCCTTCGCCCCAAACCGGCAGCTACTACGGCCTCTGCTGACTTCTCGCTCCGTGTTGCCACGTCGGCCTTTCAGCCATGGGGCGAGATCTCCCCAGGTAAGAACGCACTCCTTCACCGCACAACCGCCGAATCTACGCCACCTCGCCTTGATCACGAGAGCTTCGCGGTTTCTGGCCCGCTCGCCCTGCTCGGCAACGCCTTCTATCCGGTTCTTGTTCATCGGCTCGCAGTTTCGCTCCACGCTTCCTCCCCACATTCGGTCGCCCTCATGCAGTTGCGCTTCACTTCGTTCGCTGTGATCAACTTACGGTGGGACTTACACCCACAGGAGTGCGCCCATGCTGGGCGCACCAAAGAAAAACCCGCGGAAGCTGGGCTCCACGCGGGTTTCGAAGCAGTCACGAGCGCGGTTTCAACACCCTAACTTAACGCCTAGCTTTGCCGGGGGTCATTTAATTCGACACTACCAAATTGCGGGTTGTCGGTCTCTGCGAACAGCGATCGCTGTACCATGTCGCGGCCCAACACCAGCCTGACGCCGACGCGCGGGTTCAAGCGGCTCGATTCCACCAGCTTGGCGGGCGCGGAGAGCAGGGCATTCAGTCGCTTGGCCTGGTTTTCCTGGCTTTGGCGGTACTGTATTTCGGTGACCCTTTGCGTATAGGGCAGCTGATTGGTCAACCGGGCGGCTGCATATCCCCTGCGCTGCAGGGAGGACGAAGTCCGCTTGGCGAGTCCGGTCACGCCATTTCCGTTGGATACCTCCAGTTTCACGGTTTCCGGCTCCGGCACGGTCTCGCTGACCAATGGCATGCTGGGCTTGACCTGCATCGACGTTCCCTGGCGCAGCTCGAATATATTGGGGGCTACACTCAGCAGACGGGCCGTTGAATGGCCGCCATCGCTGGCGGTCGGCGGCGACTTGAACCCCGCGCCGACAGCCGTGACCGCCTGTGCATTCGCCTGTACATTGGGCTGTGGAGTAAGCTGTACATTTGCCTGCACATTTGCCTGCACAATTGCCTGCACAATTTCCTGTTCATTCCGCTGTACATTCGGCTGTATAGTCGCCTGTACAGTCGCCGGAATGGGTGTTTGATGGCCAAGCCGCTGCTCTGCAATTTTAATGTTCGCTCGTGAGCGCTCATTGTCAGGGTCCAGCCCGGAGGCGACTTTGAGGGCGGCCAGCGCCTCTGCGTTCCGACCCTGTAACAGGTAGGCGTAGCCAAGGTTGTTGTGGATGTGGGCGGCGGCTGGCGCCAGTGCCAGCGCGGCCTTGAGTTCGATGACGGCCTGTTCATGTTTGCCCTGGCTCGCGTAGATGACGCCCAGTGCATTGTGGGCTTCGGCGTTGCCGGGGTTCGCTTCCAGCGACTTCCGGTACGCGGCAATCGCTGCCCCGTACTGAATCCTGCCCTGATAGGATCGCCCTTTCTGGTAGTTGACATCGGTAATGGCCGCACCGTGAGTCACGTTCGTAACCGGCGTCACCGCGAATTGCGCGGGGCCGGTAGGGTTCAGGGATGCGCAGCCGCCGGCAAGGGCAAGGCCGCACGACACGGCGAGAGTTTTCATACGGAACTTGTGCATGGTGTTTCTCCTTGGTTTGCTTGCGTTAGCTTTGCCCGGTCATGGCGGGCATCAGAACCTTGATGATGCGGATGAACGACGGACCCAGCAAAACCAGTAACAACGACGGGAAGATGCAGAAAATTAGCGGGAACAGCAGTTTCAGAGGAATCTTCGCTGCGGCCTCTTCCGCCTTCTGGCGCCGGCGAGTGCGCAAGGTTTCGGCGTGCACGCGCAATGAGTCGGCGATGTTGGTGCCGAAACGGTCCGCCTGCACCAGCATGGTGACGAGGCTCCCGACTTCCTCCACGCCGGTGCGCAACGACAGATTGCGCAACGCCCGCTCCCGGCTGGCGCCGGCACGCAGCTCCAGGCCGACCAGATTCAGTTCATCCGCAAGCGGCGGACTTCTAAGCCGCATCTCCTCACCCGCCCGGGAAATCGCCGCGTCCAACCCCAGGCCAGCCTCCACGCAAACAATCACCAGATCCATTGCGTCGGGGAAGGCTTCGAAGAGCTCCCGCTGGCGCAAGGCGATTTTCCGGGACAGGATCACGTTCGGCAGGTAGTAGCCGAGGGCGGCAAGAAACAGCAGCCCGAACATGACCGCATTGGCGCCTAACGGAACGGTCCGTATCCCTGCATAGAGCATGAACAGGCCGGGAATCACAAACGTGAGGATGGCCTTGGTCGCGAAGAAAAGGCCCGGGGCCGATGGGTTGCGCAAGCCCGCGTTCATGAAACGGGTGCGCAAGCCCGACGCTTCCCAGCCTTCGTCGGGCACCGCCAGCCTGGCGACCGGCCTGGTCAGCTTGACGATCCGCTTCTGCCAGTCTCCGCCGGTCGCGGATGGATCGGCAACCGACCCGCCGGCGATCGCCTTCAGCCGCTCCTGGGTCTCGCTCGGCGAAAATAGACCGATCAAACCAAAGACGACGCCGGACGCCGCCAGGAAGATCACGGTCAGATAAACGAGTTGCAGCGTATTCATGCTCGTTCCTTTTCGCGCGGGAGGCTCACGGCCTCAAGCTATACGTGGATCTTCACGATTCGCCACATCCAGAAGATGCCGAACGCCATCAAAGCCAGCGTGGTTTGCAACATCTTCCAACCCGTCGCATCCGTCCACAGGATCTCCATGAAGCCGGGGTTGACGAGGTTGATGAAGAGCGCCGTGCATATCGGCAGCAGCGTCAGGATCCAGGCCGACAAGCGGCCTTCGGCGGAGAGGACGCGGACGGCGCCGAGCAGCTTGAAGCGGGCACGGATCAGGGCGCTGATGTTGCCCAGAAGTTCGGCCAGGTTGCCGCCGGTTTCGCGCTGGATCAGCACGGCGATCACGAAATAGCGCAGGTCGCTGCTGGGCACTCGCGTCGCCAGGTTCAGGAGCGCGTCCTTGACGGCGATGCCGTAATTGATCTCCTCGAAAGTGATGCGAAATTCGCTGCCAGTCGGGTCTTGGGACTCTTCGGCAACCATCTGCAGCGCGCTGGGGAAAGCGTGACCCGCGCGCATGGCCCGGCTGATCAGGTCCAGCGCTTCCGGAAGCTGTTCATCCAGCTTGTGAAGTCTCTGGTTGCGGCGGCGGAGAATATAGAACAGGGGCAGCAAGGCGCCCAGAGCGCCCAATGCCAGCGGCAGCCACCCGGGCAGATGCAACAGCGCGGCCGCCGCAAAACCCGCAAATCCGATAAGAGCGCTGATGCCGAAGAAGCGCGCGACGGTCCAGGATGATCCCGACTGGATGAGCAACCGGTCCAACTGATGCACGCGCGGCACGAACAGGAGCAGCCGCTCCATGGCAGGCATCTCACTTAAATTTCGCTCCTTCAGCAGAAGAAGACTCGCGTCGCCATGCTCACCCGCCGACAGTGCGCGCAAGCGCTGGTCGATCTTCTTCGCTTCCGGCCCCTTGTAGCTGTTCCACAGCATGAAGCCGCCCTCGAACAGCAAGACGACAGCCAGAAAGGCGCACAGGACGAACAGATAGAACAGATAGTCCACGCTCGCTCCTATTCGTAGATTCTGGACGGATCGAACAGTTCGTCGCGCACGGGCACACCGTGCGCGCGTATCCGTTCGACGAACTTGGGACGGACGCCGGTGGCGCGGAAATGGCCCTGCACCGCACCGTCGGTGGCCACCCCGGTCTGCTTGAAGGTGAAGATCTCCTGCATGGTGATCATCTCGCCCTCCATGCCGGTCACCTCCTGGATGCTGACCATTTTGCGCTTGCCGTCCGTGAGACGGCCGATCTGCAACACCACGGTGATTGCGGAACTGATTTGCTGGCGCATGGCCTTCGGCGGCAGCGTTACACCGGCCATACCGATCATCGTCTCCAGCCGCGACAGGGCGTCCCGCGACGTATTGGCGTGTATCGTGGACATGGATCCTTCGTGGCCGGTGTTCATGGCCTGCAGCATGTCCAGCGCCTCGCCACCACGCACCTCGCCTAGCACGATGCGGTCCGGCCGCATGCGCAGGCTGTTCCTGACCAAGGCCCGCTGGCTGACCTCCCCCTTGCCTTCGATGTTGGCAGGTCGCGTCTCCAAACGCACCACGTGCGGCTGCTGCAACTGCAATTCGGCCGCGTCTTCGATGGTCACGATGCGCTCCGTTACGGGGATGAAGCCGGAGAGCACGTTGAGCGTCGTGGTCTTGCCGGTACCCGTGCCGCCGGAGATCAGGATGTTGAGTTTCGCTTTCACCATGCCGGCGAGCAGTTCGCCCATTTCAGGCGTAAAGGTCTTCAACCGCAGGAGGTCTTCGGTCTTGAGCGGCACGACGGCAAAGCGCCGGATGCAGAGCAGCGGGCCGTCCAGAGCCAGCGGCGGGATGATGGCGTTTACCCGTGAACCGTCGGGCAGCCGCGCGTCCACCATGGGGCTGGATTCGTCGATGCGCCGTCCGACGCGGGAGACGATCTTATCGATGATCTTCAACAGGTGCGCATCGTCCGCGAAACGCGAGCCGGTCAACTCCAGCTTGCCCCGGCGCTCAACAAACACCTGCCGGTAGGTATTGACCAGGATATCGGAAATGCTTGAGTCGGCGAGCAGGGGTTCCAGCGGACCCAGGCCCATGACTTCATCCTCAACGTCCTGCACTATCTGCTTGCGCTCCGCCGTATTGATGGCGATGGCCTCCTCGGCCAGAAGCCGCTCAACCAGCGACCGGATTTCCTCGCGCAGCCGTTCCGGCGGGAGGCTCGCCATGACCTCGAGATCGAGACGATCCAGCAGTTTACGGTGGATCGTGGTCTTCAGCGTTTGATAGGCGGAACCATCGTGAAAGGTCGGGTGCTGGCCCGCTTCGACGATGGCTTTCCCCGCCGGCTGGATTTCCTCGAGGTGTTTTCTGAGTGACATGATTCTTTCCTGGGATCAGTTGGCTGGGTGTTGGCGCGGCGCGTTACGTGGTCCGCGACAGCAACGCCCGCAGCCAGCCGCTGGCCTGCTTGTTGCCGGAGACCAGAGCCTGCGCCATTTCCTGTAACGCCTTGGCGACCGGATCGCGCGGCGCCAGCCGCAGAATGGGTATGCCGTGGTTGATCGAGGCGGCCACCGAAGCGTAGCTGTTGGGCACCGTCTTGAAAACCGAGACGCCAAGTGTGCGGCCCGCGTCGTCAAGGCTTATCTCGCCGCCCTTTTCGTAGCGGTTGACGATCAGGTTGATCTTGCTGTTGGGATAGCCCAGCGAGTGAAACACCTCGATCAGGCGCTTGGCGTCGCGGATGAAGGGCAGCGTGATCTGCAGCACGGGAAGAATCATGTCCGCGCGATCGAGAGCCTTGATCGAGACGGCATCCAGGTTGCGGCTGATGTCGAGGACGACATAGTCATAGTAGTTAACGGCCACCTTGAGCAGTCGCTCAACGCTCTCCGGCTTCACCTCCACCACCTTCTCCGGGCTTTCCGGGGCGGCCAGCACGCCAAAATTGTGCAGCACCTGCACCGTGCTCGATTCGAGGAACGCGCCGTCCAGACGTTGTATCTGCCGAGCCACGTCGGCTACGGTGGAGGGAGGCGCAACATCCGAAATATAGAGCAGGGCCTCGCCGAAGTGCAGGTTGAGATCGATCAGCAGGACCCGGGAGTCCTTGCCGCTCGCCAATGCGTAAGCGAGGTTGGTGGCGAGGAAAGTCGCGCCGCTGCCGCCTTTGCAGGCCATCAGGGCGAATATCTTGCCCTGGGTCCGAGGGGTCGCGGCCCACGATATGCGCTGCTGGATGCGGCCCACCGCCTGCTTCAAGCCTTGCTCGGGTAACCGCGAAGGCAGCACCTCGCGCACGCCGATACGCATGGCCTGCACAAGAAATTCGTGCGTGGGATTGGGATAGATCAGAATGATGGTCATCGCCGGGTAGCGCAGCGCAATCGGCTCCAGCGTGCGCAGGTCCGGCGTAACCTCATCGCCCAAATCCACGATGAGCAGGTCGGGGTGTTCCTGTTCCACCAATGGCAGGATGCGTCCCAAGGCGCCCTCGAACAGTTCGATCTCGCTGGAACTGTCGTTGGCGGCGAGGGTTTCGCGGATCTGCTGCAGCGCCTCCCGGTCCTCGGCTAGTACCGCGATTTTCATTCCATTCCTTGTTTCGGTATCTGACGTGGTTCCATCACGAGCATTCCGGATTGGCGTCCACCCCGATGGTGCTACGCATGCTTTCCCTGGGCAGCGTCGTGGTGAAAGGCGGCATCGAGATGTTCAAACTGGCGACCGGAATCAGCGGCCTGTAATTGATTCCCGTCACCCCGACTTGTACCTCCCTGCAGGTATTGACGTCGCAGTTGATCGGCAGATAAGCGACGGTTATCTGCGCCGTCGTCAGGTACGGCATGAGAAGTTGCATCTTCGAGACTATCATCGGTTTCGAGTTCGGGTCGCAGACCACGGCTATGCGGGCGCCGAAGCGGGTGGCTTCGGCCGCCGAATTGAAGGCGAACAGGATGCGGCCGAATTCCATGATCGCCAGCAACAGCGCAAAGAAAATGATGGCGATTAGTGCAAATTCCACCGTGACCACGCCCCGCTGCCGGGACGCACCCGGCCGAATGAGCTTGCGCTCCTGCAGGAAGCCCATGCCCATGGCTAAATGTCCTGCCGCATGGTGGCGCCGATTCCGGTGTTGGATGCGGTGGAACCGAAATTTATGTCGGGAACGAAAAACGGCGCGAGCGACGTGAACGGATAGGCGGTAATGCGCACCGTGACCAGGTTCACCACCCCGGTGCAAGTGCCTGCATAACAACTCGGGACGGAGGCGTGCAGCTGGCCGGGACAGAGGCTCGCATCCGTCGCGTCGCACACATCGACCATGGCCGTGGTAAGGCCGGGCGCCAGGACGGCTCCGCTGCAAGTCTGATTACCATACACGGCCAGGCACTTCGCTTCGCCGATGGCCGTGAGGTCGCCCGCATTATGGGCAGACAGGTAGCGCACCGCGGTGCGCACCGATTTGGCCAGCGTGTCGTAGCTGTAGGCGGCGCGGCCGAGCTCGGTAACGCCGAACAGCATGGCTGCCATGGGAATTGCCACGAGGGCGAATTCCACCGCCGCCACACCGCGTTGCCGGTACATCGCGTTCACGGCAGTCTGTCTCATCGCACCAGCACCGGAACCAGCGGGCCCACCGAGCCCGGCCCCCCGGCGAGACCCGTGCTGGAGCAGGGGCTGCCCGGCGCGCTGGGAGACCCGATGTACTCGAGCCAGACCGTGTCCCCCGGGGCGCTTAACGGATGGAGTAACAGGATGCAGGCCCAGCCTGCGACCGACACGGTTTGCGAACTCGCCCAGCCCGAGCAATCGACTATGGGGGACATTTCGACGCGCCGGCTGGCGCCACTGCTCGCCAGTTGGCCGCCCGGCCCATGGGTGGCTACGTTGTAGGAATTGCTGATCGACAGGCCGGTGATGGTATTGCCCGCATCCACCGTATCCACGGTGTCGCCGTAGGAGGCATAGGCCGCGCGCTTGGTCTGGAAGTTCGTTGCGGCCCCGACTGGAGCCCCGGCGTAGGCGTTGAACTGCGTCGTCCAGTTGGTGGCCGTGTACGAATAGCCGGTGAAATCGGGCGGCGAGGTCGCGGCGCTGGGGTTCCCGGCGCCACTCTTGTACAAGCCAAATCGCGAATTCCAATCGTTCGCGTTTGCTTGCGTCACGCCGGTCTGCCCCACCGGGTTGGGAGTGCTGGTGTTGCACTGTCCGGGACCGCTGAGCAGTCCGCCCATTTCGGATGCGCCTCCCGCAGGCGGGGTGAAATCAATCCAGTTGAAGTTGCCGGTCGCGCCCCCACCGGCCTCGAACTTGCCGTCGTACCATTGACCCGGGCAGTGGCCGAAGGTGTCGGGGGGGAGGGAGGGGCCGCTGCCCAGCGGCGGGCAGGACGCCGGCGGCGACGTCTTCGAGCACATCGCGAGCGGAATGCCGCAGGCCGTCTGGCTTGGGGCCAGCGTGGCCACGGCGTGCGCGGTCACGGTCTGCGGCCCGAACACCCCGACTGCCGCGATGAAATTCATGGCGATGCCTGACTGCGGCCGTTCGCACTTTACATACTTCATGGCGAGCACCGTGCCGGACGCTTCCACGACGGTCCGGGTCTGATATGTCCCCCCGAGCGTCGCGCTGAAGGTGATGTCGTCGGGAACGAGGCCGACCGCCTGGCTTTGAAAATTCGCGCTGTTGCGGCTGCCGACGGTAATTCCGGCGTTCTCGGCGATGTGCAACTGGTTGCCGCTGATGCCCGTCAATTCCTTGGCGGCCGCCAGCGCGCAGGCATCCATGGAATTCTGCATCTCGGCCTTGACGACGAACAGGTGGCCCAAATCAACCGCCAGACCGATAAACCCGATGAGGACGAATATCGCCATCCCGACAACAATCACGACCACTCCCTGCTGCCGGTGCCGTCCAGGGCAATTCATGGGTAAGTCGCCAGCGATTGTTCGGCCTGGCTACAGAGTGCCACCGACGCTGATGACAGTTATAGGCGGCGGCGGGGACTTGAAGCTTTCCAAATAGCGGTCCATGGTCTCCTTGGCCGCCTTGCCATCGATGCCCGCGACCGCGTTGCGCGAGGCTTGCGGGTTGAACACCTGGGCCTCCATGGCGGCCGTGACCGCCTGTCCGTGACGCTGATCGACTTCCGGGTGGATGGCCACACAGCCCGCCAGCAGGCCCAACCCGGCGACGATCACACCAATGCTCTTCTTGCTCATGGTTTGCTCCTCACTTGACTTCAAAGCCGCCCTTGCCCGGCGGCGGGTTCAGCGGCTGGGGTTTCGGCTCGGTGGCCGAGCCTTCCATCTTGCCCTCCAGGAGAAATTCGCCGCGCGTCGGCGGGGTGAAGCTGTCGGTAGGCAGCACTACGTCCTGGGACAATGGCTTCACCAGACGCGGGGTCACCAGGAACATCAGCTCCGTCTTGTCGCTCTGGAATTCGCTCGATCGGAACAATGCCCCTAGGATGGGCACCTCCCCCAGGATGGGGAAGCGCCTGACGGTTTCGGTGACGTTGTTCTT
>Ga0209343_10004706_pt1 | contig 16809 bp, 15 predicted proteins | sample RifCSPlowO2_02_FD_184026 | JGI IMG/M metagenome (GOLD analysis project Ga0209343, IMG submission 184026) | Groundwater microbial communities from Rifle, Colorado - Rifle CSP2_plank lowO2_0.2 (SPAdes) (version 2) | ecosystem: Environmental > Aquatic > Deep subsurface > Groundwater | place... | reverse complement strand
GGTGCCGGCATCAGGCTGCACCAGAATGCCGGATGGGCTGCCTCAAGTTTGGACGCTGGCAGGACCCAGCAAGGATGCTGTTCCACGGCCGGCCCGGCATGATCGCGCCGTGGTGCGGATCAGCTTTCCGGAGTCACCGCGGGGACGACCGGCGCGCCCCGCAGCCCCGATCCCTAAGTGTCCCTGACCCACTTGTGGTCCGGGTCGTCGTAGAGCGTGTAGTTGCGTGGTTCGCCGGCCAGCACCCAGAGGTAATACAGGGAATAGCCGGGGGCCGCGGCGGTCGGGTGATACCCGAATGGGAGCTTGGTCAGGCTGTTGTCCCGGATGACATAGGCCTGGTCCAGATTCCGCTCCGGGCTGTAAACCCGCTGGAATCCGAAGCCCTGGGGCGGATTGAGCTTGAAGAAGTACACCTCCTCCATCCTGGTCTCATCCGGCGGGGCCGTCCGGTCGTGCTTGTGCGGCGGATAGCTCGACCACTTGCCGGGCAGATTGAAGGTCTCGCCGACGAGCAGGCGCCTCGAGGGGAAATTGAAATCAATGATGTCGTGAACCTGCCGCTCGAAGGCGTCCTTGCCCCGGAGGTTGACCTTCACCTTCTCGGGACCGATGAGGCGTGGCTCTCCCGCCAGATCGCTGGGGGCCCGGGCGATGGCCGCCTCCAGGGCGCCCACCGCCTCCACCTTGAACTTCAGGCCGGGTGGGACGTGGACGGCGGTGGCACGGCCGGCAAAGACGTTGGCCCGGCCCCCGATCGAGTGGAAGCTGGCCTCGCCCGCCGTCACGTTGGCCAAGCCTCCCAAGAGGACGACGCACACCTCCTGCCCCTCGCTGCTGCCGCGGTACTTGCCGCCGGGGGGCAGGCGCAGGATTCCCAGCTCCAGGAGTTCGATGCCATCCTTGCCGGGCTTCACCAGGGCCGTGTACCCATCCTTGGGCGTGTACTGCTTGAAGAGGTTCATGGGGAAGAGTCCTCCCTGGACGAAGGGATCATGATTCGGGAATGCCATCCGAAAGAACGTAAAGAACGTATCACCGGTCCCATCGGCTGTCAATGCGCGAGGAGCGAGGGGGTGGCGGTGAGGGGCTCGCACGGTTCACGGGGGGTTCTCCACGCGGGTGGGAGGAGGGGGATCGGATGGGTTGCACAAGGCGCCAATTTCGCTTGACACTCAAAGCAAAGCTATGGTACGCGAGCAGGGGCGAAGACAGAGGCGGATCTTCCACCGGTGGGAGGGTGAAGGAGGGAGGCACAATGGTGAAGGACGACGCGTACTACGCATCACGGCGGCAGTTCCTGCAAACGCTGGCGGCGACGGGGGCCATCGCGGCGGCCGACCTGGCCTGGTGGGAGGACCCGTTCCTGGGTCCCCGGCGGGCCCGCGCAGCCGCCTCCACCGTCCGGTTCCAGTTCAGCGTCCCCGAGCCCCTGCGCATCTCGCTGGTCGAATCGCTCGTCGAGCGGTTCAACAAGGCCCAGTCGGACGTCGAGGTGAAGGTCGAGTTCGTGCCGCAGGCCCAGGCGCGGCAGAAGCTCATCACCGCCGTCAGCGCCGGAAGCCCGCCGGATTGCTGCCAGATCTGGGACAACTGGGTGGGCGAGTTCGACGGCATGAACGCGCTGGAGGACCTCACGGCACGGATCAAGGAGTGGAAGCATTACAAGGATACCGTGCCCGTCGCCTGGCAGACGGTGACGGTAAAGGGAAAGCTCCTCTCCTTCCCGTGGGTCGTCACCAACGATGCGATCTTCATCCGAACGGATCGGGCCAAGGAGTACGGCCTCAAGATCCCGGGCCCGGACTGGACGTGGGACGACTTCCTGACGCTGGCCAAGGGCTACACCAAGCCGGACAAGAACCAGTACGGCTTCGGAATGCGCGGGGCGGGGACCTGGGCCGTTCTGTATGCCACCGAGTTCCTCTATTCGAATGGCGCCCAGGTCCTGAAGGATGGCAAGGTCGTCATCAACTCGCCGGAGTCCGTCCAGGCCTTCGAGTGGTACATTGACCTGATCCGCAAGCACAAGATCACGCCGCCCAGCGTGGCCACCGACGGGTACCGCCAGATCGTCGAGGGCTTTGGCCGCGGCGTGACCAGCATGTACCTCCACAACTCCGGCTCGGTGGAAGAGCAGAAGAAGTTCGTGGGCGAGCCGAACTTCGCCACCCTGCCCCTGCCGCTCGGCCCGGCCAAGAAGCGCGCTTCGTTCTACTTCTCCGAGACGCTCACCATGTTCAAGGCCGCCAAGAACAAGGAGGGGGCCTGGAAGTTCATGACCTGGCTGATGGACGACGAGCCGAACTACGATTACGCCAAGACGCTTGGCCTCCTGCCGACCCGCCAGGCGCTGGCCGACCGGCCGCACTACAAGCACCCGGGCTACCAGGGCTTCGTCAGGTCCTTCCCCTTCTCGATCGTGAGCCCGTATCTCGCCTATGCGGGGTGGGGCGGCAAGCTCGATTCCGAAGGCGTGCCGCTGGTCCAGCAGGCAATGCTTGGGAAGATCTCCCCGAAGGAGTGCCTCGACAAGCTGGCCGAAGTCCTGACCAAGAACATGGCATAGGCAGTTCACCCTACGAATGCGGTTCGGCCCCGGGTTTCCCACTGGATGGGCGCCCGGGGCCGTTTGCCGTTCGCCCGCTCCAGGCCAGAGACTCCGTGGGTAACCAGAACGCCACCAGCGCCGTGCCCGCCCCGCGGGCCCTCCTTTCGCATGCCACGCGGGAGACCCTTTCCAACTACGTCTATCTCTTGCCCGCCGCCATTTGCCTTGGGGGCACGGTCCTCTTCCCCATCCTCAAGGCCATCCACATGAGCCTGTACTATAACGTGCTCATCAAGCCGCAGGAGTACCGCTTCATCGGCTTGGGGAACTACGTGCGGATGGTGCAAGATCCGACCTTCTGGCTCACGTTGAGGAACTCGTTCACGTGGGTATTCTGGTCGGTCAGCCTCCAGTTCTTCTTCGGGTTCTTGGTGGCGTTGATCCTGAACGGGCAGTTCAAGGGGCGCGCGATCTTCCGCACGATCAACCTCTTGCCCTGGATCATCCCCGGGGTCGTGGTTGCCCTCATCTGGGAATACATCTACCAGCCGAACTACGGGCCGCTCAACGACCTGCTCCGGCGGGCGGGTCTGATGCGGGAGCCGGTGGCGTGGCTCAGCAATCTCAATCTGGTGATGCCGGCGGTCGTATTCACCAACATCTGGCGAGGCATCCCGTTCTTCACCATCATGATCCTGGCCGGCCTCCAGGCGATCCCCGAGGAGATCTACGAGGCAGCCACGGTGGACGGGGCTGGCGTAATCCAGCGGTTCTGGTCTGTCACGCTCCCCATGCTGCGCCCCATCATCGTGGTCTCCACGGCGACCCGGATCATCTGGACGTTCAACTACGCGGACCTCATTTTCGTAATGACGGGCGGCGGCCCGGCGAACGCCACGCAAATCACGTCCACCTATACGCTGATGCAGGCGTACTCGGACCTGGACTGGGGCTACGCGGCGAGCCTCTCGGTCATCCTCCTGGTAATCATGCTGACGTTCACTGCCCTGTACCTGAAACTGACGAAGGGCGTGGAGTCGGTGGCGGGATGAAAACACGCGGGCTGGGGGATCCTCTGGAGCGGTTTCTCGGCGGCCCCGTTCTCTGGGGCGGGCTGGTGCTGGCCACGCTGTTCGCCATGGGGCCGTTCGTGTGGGTCTTCCTGGCCTCCATCAAGACCCGGACGGAGCTGTACGCGATGCCCATCCAGTACCTCCCCACCCACCCCACGTTTCAGAACTACGTAGAGGCCTGGACCTCGCGCCTCACTCCTTTCAGCCGCTTCTTCGCCAACAGCCTCTGGGTCTCGTCGGTCACCATGGTGGCCACAATCGTGATCTCCACGCTGGCCGGCTACGCCCTGGCGCGGTTCCGGTTCGTCGGGAAGAACACCTTGATGCTGGTGTTTTTGGCCACCCAGATGTTCCCGGCCGTGCTGCTCATCGCCCCGCTCCTGTCCCAGTGGCACGCCCTGGGCCTGATTGATACCTACCAGGCGCTGATCTACTCGAACTTCTCGTTCACCGTGCCGTTCACGGTCTGGATGCTGGTCGGGTATTTCGAGAGCATCCCGCGGGAGCTGGAGGAGAGCGCGATGATCGACGGTTCCGGCCGGTTCGGTGCCCTCCTCCGGATCATCGTCCCGCTGGCCGCCCCGGGCATCGCGGCCACCGCCATCTTCGCCTTCGTCTCCTCGTGGAGCGAGCTGCTCTTCGCCACGACCTTCACGACCCGGACCGACATGCGGACCCTCTCGGCCGGCCTCCTGTACATGGTGGGGCAGTACGAGATCCAGTGGGGCCAGCTCGGCGCCGGCGTCATGATCAGCACGATCCCCGTGGCCATCCTCTTCATCTTCCTCCAGAAGCACCTCATCCGGGGCCTCACGGCCGGCGCCCTCAAGGGCTAGACGACAAGTGGCATCGCATTGGGAACGCGGTAGGACTAGGTGTTGGGTATGAACCTGAGGAGACACCGGCGAGGAGGGCCACTAGGCCAGGGCGTCTGAGAGAGCACAAAGGGAGCGGCGGATGATCCCCCGGATCTCGGGGAGCGTGGGCACCTCAGGCGCGCGCCAGCGAAACTCGAAATTCCGGGACCGCTGCCGGGGCGATAGTTCGACGCTCACCGGGACCCCAGAGAGCCGATCCCGAAGGATGCCGCCGACGGCCTTCAGATTCAGGCTGCCTTCCCCCAGGGCCACCCATCGCAGCAGGTCCTCGTCCACTCGGGGATCCTTCAGGTGGACATGGGCGACCACCGAGGCTACCTCGGCCAGCTCTTCTGCCGGGTCCAACGTTCCCTTCGCGTAGTACCAGGCATTCCCGGTATCATAGTTCAGGCGGACGGCCGGGATTCCAATCGACTCGATCAACTGCACGATCTGACGCCCTCGATTCACCAGGTCGCCGTGGTTCTCCAGCGCGAGGGTGAGGCCCAGGTCTGCCGCCCGTCCGCCTATGGCGGCGATGTTGGCCTGGAACCCGGCCAGGCCCGAGGTCGGCCCAGCGATGGTGTTCACGATCTGGGCACCGATGGCTCGGGCGAACGCCAGGCGACGGTAAGAACGGTCCACGGAACCCGGATGGGTCAGATCCATGTGATCACTCCTCGCGTTCGAGGGTTCGGATATGCGGAAGATCTGGGAAGCCTGGCACCACCGCGTCGCAGGACCGTGAACGGTCAAACGCTTTCGAGTGCCCGCGGGTCGGGCCACGCATGACCCGGCGCCTGGGTGGCAAGAACGACCCGGCTTACGCTGACCCGGTAACCCCCTCAGCCCGGCCGAGGGCGGCAATGATGGCGCGGGTGACGTCGGTGGTCCGGGCGTGGCCGCCGAGGTCCGGGGTGAGATGCCGCCCCTCCCGCAGGACGCGGGCGACCGCCTCCCAGATACGCCGCTCGGCCGCCGCCTCCCCCAGGTGACCCAGCAGCATCGCCCCTGACAGGATCAGGGCGATGGGGTTGGCGATCCCCTGGCCCACGATGTCTGGCGCCGCCCCGTGCGACGCCTCGAAGAAGGCCACCCGCGCCCCGATGTTCGCCCCCGGCGCCAGCCCCAGGCTGCCGGCGATCCCCGCGCACAGGTCCGTGAGGATATCCCCGTACTGGTTGGGCAGCACCAGGACGTCCAGGGTGTCGGGCTGCTTCACCAGCCGGAGGCACAGGGCGTCGATCATGCAGTCGTCGAAGGGCACCTCGGGAAAGGCCACGGCCACGTCCCGACCGGACGCGAGGAACAAGCCGTCGGTGAGATTCAGCACATTCGCCTTGTGGCCGGCCGTGACCTTTCGCCGACCCCGTGCCCTGGCGTACTCGAAGGCGAAGCGAAAGATCCGCTCGGAGGCCTGCCGGGTGATGCGCTTGATCGCCCACGCCTCGTCCGGCCCTTTCATCTCCTCCCACCCGATGTACGTGTCCTCTGTCACCTCGCGCACGATGACCACATCCAGGGACGGGAAGGGGGTGGGGACGCCGGGGAAGCTCCGGATGGGCCGGACGTTTGCAAAGACCTCCAACTCGCGCCGCAGGGCGTTGTTCACGCTTGGGTAGGTGACGTCGGCGTCGCCGTGGCGGACCACCAGGCGGCCGGTTTGCTTTGGCGCGAGGAGCGGGCCCTTCAGCGCAACGCCGATCGTCCGGACGGCGGCCAGCGTCGCCGCGGGGAGCGGATGCCCATGACACTGACGCGCAGCCTCGCCGGCAGCGAACTCGCGCCATCGAATGGAGACCCCCGTGGCCTCCAGCACGGCGACGGCCGCCCCACTGATCTCCGGGCCGATTCCGTCGCCGAGGATGAGCGCTACCTCATACTCCCGTCCAGAATTCACCGACCGTTCCTTGTTCGGTTGCGGATCGCAATCGAGTGAACATGTAGGAACACAGGGACCTGCAATCTTGTGCCGATAGTATCCCGAGTCAGAAATCGGCCGCATCCGGCGGTGCCGCCGCCGGCTCCGCCATTTGACACCCATGGATGGGTTGGGACGCTACAGCAACGTGTACAGATATGGGATGGTTTTGGAAGAATTCCGCTCCTTCAAGAGCTGCTCCATGGTGGCCACGTCGATCCGGTCCGTGATTTCCTCCAGCTTGCGGGTCAGTTGCATCACCGCGGTGAAGGTGTCCACGGTGTCGATCTCTTTCGGGAAGACGTCGAAGGCATACCAGTCATCCGTATAGCCCAGCTTGCGGAGGGTGTAGAACAGCTCGACGAACTCCCAGACGTGGAAGGCGCCCGGCAGCATGTCCCAGTCCCAGCGGCCGTCGTTGTCGTTCAGGTGGACGTAGAAGAGGCGATTCGCCCGGGCCAGCAGGGCCGCCGACTGGGCGGGACGCTCGTCCGCGTACAGGGCATGCCCGGTGTCGAGCGTTGCGCCCAGATTGTCGGCACCGGTCAGTTGACAGAAGCTGGCCGTCTCCCCGGCCGTGCCGAAGATGCACCGGGCCATCGGGTCGCTCTTCTTGTACTCGATGCAGATGCGGATATCCCGGTTGTGGGCGCACGCGACCGAAAACGTTTCGGCTGCGTAGTCGTAGGCTTTAATGTAGTCCACCTCGAAAAGGGTGTCCGCGCCTTCGTTGAGCGGGCAAGTGGTGATGCGACTGCACCCGAGTTCCGCGGCGAGATCCATCGCGCGCTTCAGATCGCTGACGACCTCCTGGCGTTCACTGGTCTTTTCCGAGATGAAGGAGCCCCGCCACCATTTCCCCGTCCGCCGCGACCGAAAGTTGATTGCCGAGATGCCAAAGCGGTATGGCTGGAGGAGTTCCTTCAATTCGGCTGGATTCTCGAAATCGGCGGGATAGCAGAGTTCCAATCCATCCAGCCCCTTGACGCGCGAGGCCATGTCCAACTTCTCCGCCAGGGTGCGGCTGTCCTGGTACAGCATGTACCGGTTCCGCACCTCGCCCAGGAAGCCCGTAATGATCGCAAGCCTGTTCATGTTCCCCATTCCCCCAATCACGTTTGATGCATCACGCATCACGTTTCAGACCCAGCATGGCCTTCAAGCGGGCGACGGCCGCGCTGGGGCTGGTGAGGACGGGGACGCCGACCTTCGCCTTCACGGCCGGCCGCGCCCGCGCCATGGAGAACTGGGCCAGGCAGATGACGTCCACGCGCGGGGCCAGGCACTCGGCCGCCTCGGCGATCAGCCGGTCGTGCGTGGCGGTGTCTCCTGCGTTCAGCGCCTTCAGGGCCTCGGGAACCGCGGCCGTCTCGACCTGGACGGTCTTCCCCCGCTCGGCCGCCGCGGCCTGGAGCTGCGCCGCCTGCGTGGGCGCCGTCGCGGGCATCGTCGTCACTACGCCGATCCGTCGCCCCGTCTCCAGGGCCGCCGCGATCATGGCCTCATCCGGCTTCAGCACGGGGATCGTCACGAGTTCTTTGGCCACATCCATGGCCGGTGTGAACGCGGAGCAGGTGAAGAGGATCCCATCGACTCCGGTCTTGGCCGCATAGGTTGCCAGGTCGCAGATGCGCTGCACGATATGTGAAGTGTGTCCATCTTCGCGACTCAGGGCACCCGTCAGCCCATCGTCCAGCAGATTGCTGATCTCCGCCTCGGGCCACCCCTCTTTGAACGCGTCCCGGATCGGCTGGATTGACACTGGGACCGCGTGAATCAACACAACCCGTTTGTTTGCCATTGTCGGTCCTTGGTCTCCTCCCCCGACCGGTCTAGGCCGCAGAGAGTGCGGTCATTGCGCCGGGACAGGACGTCAGGGACGTGGGTCCTCATCGCCGCACCACCGAGGGCAGCCACAGGCTGAAGGGTGGGTAGTAGGTGATGAGAAGCAGCACGACGATGTTGATGGCGATGAACGGTATCAGGGCGAGTGACGTCCGCTCCACCGAGACATTGGCCAGCTTCGCCGCGATGAACAGCGTGTTCCCCACCGGGGGGCTGCAGATGCTGATGGCGAGGTTCACCACCACAATCATCCCGAAGTGGAGCGGGTCCACCCCGAACTGCTTCACCACGGGGAGGAGGATGGGGGTGGTGAGCAGCAGGGCGGGGGCCAAGGGCATAGGCCCTCCCAGGATCAGCAGAAAGACATTGATCAAGATCAGGATCATAATTCGACTGTGCGTGAGGGAAGTGATCCAGGTGGCGAAGATGGTGGCGAAGTTTTCCACGGTGAGGGCCCAGCTCAGGGCATCCCCGGCCCCGATGATGAGCATGATCACCGCCGTCAGCTCGCCGGTCTTGAGGAGGATCTTGGGGACATCTGCCCACGCCAGGTCCCGGTACACGAACCGGCCAACAACGAGGGCATAGACCACGGCGATGACGGCGGCCTCCGTGGGGGTGACGATTCCCGTGAAGATTCCGCCGAGGATGACCACCGGCGTCAGGAGGGCCGGGATGCAGTCCACGAAGCTCCGCCAGAGCTCCCGGAAGCTCACCAGCGGCTCCGTCGGATAGCCGCGCCGGACCGCGATGATGAAGGCGCACAGCATCAGGGCCAGGCCGACCAGGATCCCGGGAATCGCGCCGGCGACGAACAGGTCGCCCAGAGACACGCCCGAGACGAAGGCATAGAGGACCATGGGGATGCTGGGCGGTATGATGACGCCGATGGTCCCGGCGGAGGCGACCACGGCCGCGGCGTAGGGCCGGTCATAGCCCTTCTTGGCCATGGCCGGGATCATAACGCTTCCCACGGCGGCGGCGTCCGCCGCCGCAGAGCCGGACATCCCGGCGAAGATCATAGAGGCCAGGACCGTCATCAGGGCCAGCCCCCCAGGGATCCAGCCCACCAGGGCGAAGGCGAAGTTGGTGATCCGCTTCCCCATTCCCCCCGCCGCCATGAGCTCCCCCGCCAGGACGAAGAATGGGAGGGCGAGCAGAGTGAAGGACTCGTTGACGCTCACGATGGACTGGAAGATCACCGTGAGGGAGTACTTCCCGGTGCCTAGGAAGAAGAGCAGGGGGGTGAGCCCGATGGCGAAGGCGAGCGGGATGGCGGTCGCACTCAGGCCGAGGAAGAGCCCCCAGAGGATGACGAAGTTCACGGGTCAGCCCTCGGCACTCTCGGCGGTCGCCTGCCACCCGTGCGGGCTCCGCCAGATGGTCCACACCTGCCGCAGCGCGTAGAGCAGCATCAGGACGCCGGCCACGGGCAGCGACAGGTAATAGAGTCCAATGGGCAGGCGAAGGACGGCGGACTTGTCACCCATGGTGACCCGCGTCAGCGTAACCCCCTCCACCACCATGAAGGCGAGGAAGAACAGGATGGCCGCCATCACGTACATCCCGATCGCCCGTTGCCCTCGCGGGTCGAAGAGGCGGGGGAAAAACCCGATCGTCATGTGGGTCCGGCGCCGGAGCGCCGCGACCGAGCCCAACAGGGTGAGCCAGACGAACAGCAGCCCGGCCAGTTCGTCCGACCAGGCCAGGGAATAGTTGAAGATGTATCGGGCAAGCACGCCCGAAAAGACCATGGCGACGAGACCAGTGATGATCCCCCCGACCACCCAATCCACCGCAGGTCCCACCCAGGTGTCGAGGATCCGATCGACCCATCCCTTCAGGGCAGGCTGCGCCCCGTTCTGCGCTTCCGGAGTCGCCATGAGCGTCTCCCGGGCCGGGGCGGCCCTGGAGGGCAGCCCCGGCCCGCGTGACTTTACTTCACGGGATACTTCGCCTTCACGGCCTCGGTGTCCTTCAGCAGGGCCTGGAGGACGTCCTTGGGGAACGTCTCTCCGGCCTTGTCATAGACGGACTTGCTGGCCCGGGCGAAGGCGGAGACGTCCGGCTTGATGACCGTCGCCCCCTTGGCCTTCATCTCCTCCAGCATCTTGTCGTCCTCGTCGACGACGGCTTTGCGATGCCAGGCAGAGGCCTCCAGCGCCGCCTTCTGGACGGCGGCCTGGTCGGCCGGCGAGAAGGACTGCCAGCGTTTCTCCGTGATGCTCAAGGGGATCGGGGCAAAGATGTGGTTGGTGAGGGAGATGTTCTTGGCCACCTCATAGAATTTCTGAACGTGGATGGTCGGGATCGGATTCTCCTGCGCATCCACCACTCCCTGCTGGAGCGAAATGTAGGTCTCGCCCAGGGACATCACGGTGGGATTCGCGCCCAGGGCGGACCAGAGCCAGACATAGACCTCGCTCTTGGCGATCCGGATCTTCATGCCCTTTACGTCTGCAGGGACTCGGACCGGCTTGTTGGCTGTGAGCTGGCGAAACCCGGCCTCGAAGACGGACAGAATCCGCATGTTCTTGGCCTGCAGCTTGGCGAACCACTCCTTGACCCAGGGCGAGGTGTCGTAAAGCGCCCAGCCCTGTTCGTAGCTCTCCACCAGGTAGGGCAGCGCGAGGAGGCCAAGCTCAGGCAACTGGTTGGCATAGATCGCAATCCCGCTGACGGCGAAGTCGATTGCCCCCAGCTTCACTTGTTCGAGGAGCTTGGGGTCGCTGCCCAGGGTCCCGCTGTGGTGAACCTCAACCGTGTAACGCCCCTGCGTGTACTCCTTCACCTTGTCAGCGAACATCAGGGCGGCCTTGTGGCGGAGGCCATCGGGTGGATCCGTGTGCCCGAAGCGGAGCGTGGTCGCGCCCTCGGCATGGTTCCAGACCAGGAACACAACCGTCAGGATAAGCCCGAATCTAATCCCTCGTCTACTCATGATGACCTCCCCGTGCGTCTTTGCGCACTCGCCTTCGGTCGGAAAGATCCCCGAGGGCCCAGGATGCGCCTCAAGGACGTGGGAAACATTATTCCGCCCAAGAATGCCGTGATGATTGCAAGCTTGTTCATTTGAGTTTCCCGCCCCAACGGGCCGCTTCATCGCGCATTGTCGAATTTCCAGTCTCGGGCTCGATCCATCCCAGCGCCTCTAGCGATGATGTGATCTCTCGGTGCGAGCTTTCGATATTCTCGACAATTACCCTACAGATGAGGTCTTCTTTCTTCCTTCTCAGAGCATCAACAACTCTCTTATGCCTCTGAATGGACTGGGAAATCCACTTCTTCCCGCGGTCAGCGACGACCGTCGAGGCACACCGCGCCTGCTTGATCCGCTCCCAGTTCACAAAGATGAGGTCAATGAGGGTCCGGTTGCCAACCGCCTCATACAGGGTTCGATGGAAAGCATCGTCCAGCTTTTCATGCCGCTTTACATCCCCACTTTTCAAACACTCTATCTGCTCCTTCAGCAAACCGCTCAACTCTTGCAGGCGCTCGGGGCTCATTCTTTGGGCGGCCATTCTCGCCGCAGCGCCTTCGAGGATTTTCCGGAGTTCGAAAAGCTCGCGGAGGAGCTTTCTCGACAGGGGACGTACAATTACCCCCTTCCGGGGTACGTTAACCACAATTCCCATCTGAGTGAGGAGTTGGAGGGCATCCCGCACGGGAATCCGAGATACTTGAAACATCCGTGCGATGGTTTCCTGGACTAGTTGTTGGCCAGGCTTGAACTCAGCCTCATAGATCATCTCCTTCAGGCTCTGAGCAATTACTGAAGCCGTGCTCTGAATCGCGTTTACTCGTTGGGTAAGTTCCGCCTTAATCATATCCATGTTACTCCTGTATACAGTTGTACAGAATGACAGTATATAATCTGAAACAAGCGTCTGGAATGTCAAGGGACATTTGCGACTCTTTCCCGATTTTGTCAGAGCCCATGAAGCCCTTCGGGGCGGGCAGCCTCCGGGCGCCCTCCCCTCGCGTCCTCGGGGCCCCCAGCCCGCCCCACCGCGGCCTGGGGCCTGAACGGATCGGTCCTGTGGCAGAATCGAGAAAGTGACCAAGACACGTCCTTCCCTCACGATTTTCCAGCGAATTCCGATTTGCCTGTGTGACAGATTCGGGAAAGAGCTCAAGTTTCGGGTCTTCGGGCTGCTGGTCTTTCCTTATCGAAAGGGTACCGGCCATGTCCGCTCCTCCAACCCCATCCGTTGAGTTCTTGTCGGAGCGCGGATTGTCACACAAGGCAGACTGGGGTACTGGGGAAGTGGCGCACAGGGACCGGATCGGTTATACTTCACCAATCCGAGGGAAGCCTGAACTCATTCTTCACGCGGAGGAGTGCGATGGTGAAGGCGGGCAAGACCCTGAGGCAGGAGCAGATAGACCAGATCGTGGCCAGCAGCCGGCCGGAGCGGCTGTTGGATCCGTCGAAGCGCCCGATCCCGGGCGATCATGTGGCGCACGTGGTCCAGCTCGTCAGGTGGGGCCACCCGACGCTGGCCGCGGACCACCTGCTGTTTCCGGAGATCACCGGAGCCCTGCCAGGGGTCGTCGCAGGGGTGATCCGGCAGCTCAATATCCGCTTCGCGCAGGCCCGGCTGCGCGCCGGTGATGCCGCCGCGGAGGCCGCCCGGAAGGTCCGCGAACGCCAGTTCGCCTACGAGGCGCTGCTGGAGATGGTGTTGAACTTCTCCGGACTGGAGAGCCGCTGGCTGGACGCCGAGGAGCGGCGCGAGGCGATCCGCAGCATCCAGGCCGCCCTGGCGGAGTGGGAGGCGGCGGAGGTAACCGAGGGCCGGATCTCCGTGGCGGCCGCAGTGGTGCGGCAGCTTCTCAATCGAATGAAGCTGGTGCAGAAGGGCGGCAGCATGGTCGCCAAGACGGCGGCCCGGATCGGGGAAGCCCTGGACTTCGGCAAACCGGTCCTCCTGGAATTCCTGCGGAAGTCCCAGGCCGAGATCGAGGGAAACATCTACTCCCGCCTAATCCGCGAGGGCCGCTGCCGGTTCGGCAACGACTATGCCCTGGGGCTGCGCTGGCTGAGGCACCTGGGGTTCGAGCAGGTCTCGACCAATCCGGTGCTGGCGGCCCGCGCCTACCAGGACGATCCCACGCTGAGTGAGATCTTCCGATTGGACGTCCGGTCGCACCGGAAGTTCCGCGAGTGGGCCACGAACCCGGAGAAGCACGGCGACGAGATCGCGCTCTCCGCCACGCTCTTGGCGTTGTGGGACAACCTGCACGTCTACCGGCCGATCTTCTTCACCCTGGCGGAGTCCTCGGGCGGCGGCGTGGTCTCGTTCCAGTTGAATCCCAACATCGCCCACCTGGTGGAGGAGAGCGTCCAGGACGTCTTCGCCGCCTTCGCCGAGGCGACCGAGGACCTCCGGGTCTACGACGACTACCTGCTGGCGGGGTACCGCGCGACCCGCGAGCGGGCCTGGCCCAACATGGTGATCAAGGTGGCGGCCAGCTCCCCGGCGGCGCGGGAGATCGCCCGGACGATCAACACCTTCGGCTTCGGTTCGAACATCACGGTGATCTACAGCGTCGGCCAGGAGGTCACCATGATCCTGGAGGAGATGGCCGGCATGGCAGGCGCCTTGCGGAAGGGCATCCGGCCCACGCAGCTCTACATGACCAACATGGGCGGCCGCCTGGAGAGCCACCTCCGGGAGGTGAAGCTGGAAGCGCTGTTCGCGCAGCTCAGGCAGAAGGTGGGCGAGGCCAAGGCGCTCACGCGCGTGAACCAGCTCGCCGCGGCCAACGGGACCACGACCAAGGTGGACCAGGCCAGGGGGTACGCGGCCAAGGTCGTGGCCGCCACCCGGTTCGCCACGCAGCGGACGATCGACGCCAACGTGATCGCGGCGCTCCAGGATGTGACATCCGAGGAAGAACTGAAGGCCTGGGAGGACGCCATCGGCAAGTCCGGCACGCTGGTGGCGCGCCGCGTCTGGAGCATCTTCTTTCCCGAAGGCAACCGGGAGAAGTGGCAGGCCTACCTGGGCCGGAAGTTCCAGCTCAGCCGGGAGCAGACCCGCCTGATCCTGGATCGCGTCTACTACCTGCCGGCGTCCAAGCGGAAGCCGCAGGACACCTACTGGACGCTGACGGGCAAGAACATGGTCCACACGGAGTTCCCGGACCACCAGGAGAACGTCCGGCGGATGGCCGAGAGCGAGGGGTTTACATCCTCGGACCACTTCGACTCCATCACGGCGCAGTTCCCGACGGAAGTCCTGGAGCGGCTCAACACGATGCCGGACTTCCGGAAGAGCTACGAGGTGAACGCCGAGATCACCCAGGTCCTCCGCGAGGCCGGCATCGCCGGCGACTTCGGGACGGGCGGCCTCACCCCGGCGCAGTGGCCGGAATACGGCCCCGTCCAGAAGACCTCGGCCGAATTCAAGGCGGCCTACGACAAGTTCCGGGACGACATGCTGGGGCTGTTCAAGGCGGTGGCGAAGCCGTCACGCACCGCGGGAAAGGCGACCAAGAAGCCGGTGGCGAAGGCGGGCGACAGGAAGCGCACGGCTCGAAGGTAGAGTCGAGAGCCGAGAGTCGTGAGGAATCTGCGAGAATCTGTGGAATCTGCTGATAAATAGGATCCGAAACGTCGAAGCCCCTTCGGGGGATTCCCGAGGGGGCGTCGTGTCTGTGGGGAGGAGAAGAGGGGGATCCCTGCTTCCGACATTTTCTTGGTGGGGCGTGCCATGCGCGGCAACGGCGGAGTTGACGAGAGTGGCAAGCGAATGATAGCTTGTCTTGCAGTGAGAGCCTTGGGGATTCGCTCCGCAGGTGAGGGAGGCCGCTGTCTCTCCCCCTCAGTGAAGAGGGCACGACGACATGAAACTCGACGTGGTCTCCATCCGCGATCACCCGCGAGGGCGGATCTATGAGGTCAAGGCTGGCAGAAAGGCTGTCCGTATTCGGTTCAGCTTCCACGCGCTACAACGGATCACCACGTGGCAGATAACAGAGAGAAAGGTGCTGGAGGCGTTGCTCTTTCCCGACGAGGTCGTTCGCGGCCACCGGAATCGCTTCATCGCCCACCGCCGTTACGGCAGCCATCTGGTTCGGGCGGTGTATGAGTATGAGGCAAAAATGGCGGTAGTGATAACCGTGTACTTCCCCTCCGCGGAACGCTACTTTCAAGGAGGACGGAGCCATGAGGATCAAATACTCTCCTGACGCGGATGTCCTGACCATTCGGCTCCGCGAGGGGAGGCCTGCCGACTCACGGGACATCGCCGAAGGGGTCATCGTCCACCTTTCGACAAAAGGCCAGCCCCTCGAAATCGAGATCCTAGATGCCTCGAAGGTTGTACAGAAGAAGGATATCGAAGTTTCCATGGAGGCCCTCTTCTCTGCTGCCTAACCATGCGCCGTCGTTGGGCACCCGCACCGTGGCGACGGAAGAGCATACTGCCCTCACCTCGACACATCCAAGCCGACAAGAGGGGCAAGGAAGAGTAGGCGCCCGCCGACTCCCTGAGGCACACCAAAAATCCGCCGAGCCTTGTCCGTTGCAGTTTTCCCAGTCTTGGCGAGAACCGGTTTCCCCTTGACGCTGCGAGATGCCCTACGGCATCCTCGGGGGGGGTCGCGGCCGCACGAGCAACCCGGGGAGGCTCGCGGGGCGCTCGCTCCCCACGGGCGGGGGATTTCTTGACGTAGGTCCCAATGGCAAACTATCACACTCACCCACCTACGTACTCATCACCCGAAGGGGGAAGGCCGATGATGCTGTCGAAATACAGTATGGGCATCGGTGACCGTTTTGCCCGCCAGGGCCGCGCGCAGCTCATGGCCTTTGTCCAGGCCAAAGCCTTGGGTGTGGACATCGCGCCGGTGTGGAACAAGTCGAATCGGGAGCATCTGATCGTTCACTCGCATCCCGACAGCGTGCGCGCCGAGGCCGACGCCGCCGTGAAAACGCTGGACTGGACAGGGCCGTATCACGTGGATGCCGACCACATCGGTCTGAAGACGGTGGATGCGTTCCTCGCCGCCAGCGATTTCTTCACGCTCGACGTGGCGGATTTCGTCGGGCAGGCGGCCCCGGAAGCGGATATCCAGGATTTCGTGGCACGACAGCGCCGGTACGCCACGACGCTTACGATTCCGGGGATCGACCGGGCGCTGGCCATCTCCACGCAGAACATGGCTGACATCGCCAGGAAGTACCTCTTGGCGGGCCGGGAGGCCGGGGCGATCTATCGCCATATCGAAGCCGCCAAGGGCCGCGACCGGTTCATCACCGAGGTCTCAATAGACGAGACGGACACGCCGCAGACGCCTGTGGAATTGCTCTTCATTCTTGCCGCAGTCGCGGACCAGAAGATTCCGGCGCAGACGATCGCCCCGAAGTTCACCGGTCGATTCAACAAGGGCGTGGATTACGTGGGCGATGTCGCCCAGTTCGAGAAAGAGTTCAACGAGGATCTGGCGGTGATCGCGTTCGCGATCCGGGAATTCGGTCTGCCCGCCAATCTCAAGCTCAGCGTGCATTCCGGCAGCGACAAGTTCTCGATCTACGCGCCAATGGCGCGCGCC
>Ga0209343_10004705_pt1 | contig 16809 bp, 17 predicted proteins | sample RifCSPlowO2_02_FD_184026 | JGI IMG/M metagenome (GOLD analysis project Ga0209343, IMG submission 184026) | Groundwater microbial communities from Rifle, Colorado - Rifle CSP2_plank lowO2_0.2 (SPAdes) (version 2) | ecosystem: Environmental > Aquatic > Deep subsurface > Groundwater | place... | reverse complement strand
CGATCCTCTTTGTGGGAACCCGCAGGGCGCTTTGTAGGGTCGCCTTTTCTTTGGGTACTTGCTTTTGGCGACGCAAAAGAAAGTACCTCGCCCGCCGGGGCGACACCCGGCAAGCATCCACGAAGTAAAATCGTCTCGCGTTTTCGGAGGAAGGCACTGGGCTTTGGTCGTTCCTTGAAACTGCAGCCTTGTTTTCCACCTACACCCTCCTAAACGCAATGCTGCTTCTGTTGCCAGGTGACCCACTAGTCGTGAGAACGCTGTCATCCGACTTTGTTTTTATCCGCCGCACTCGGTGGATCATGGCGATCTGCGGCGCATTCCTCCTCGCCGGTCATGCGCATGCGGCGGTTCCGTGCGCAATCAGCATCGATCCGATCTGGCAGGAGGCCGACGGGCTGCGCGGCAAGCTTGAAAACGATCCATTCGCCGCCGCGTTCGGAACCTTCGTCTCGGACATCAAGAACAACGATGGCGAGTTCCAGCAATGGCGCGTCGATGCCGAGCATTATCGCGACAAGGTGTGCACTCCGTATCGGAAGTCCGTCGAAGCGCACGGGAACCGTATAAAAATCTTCGTTTCCAAAGGCTGCAGCCAACCGAAGATCAGCGACCCCGGCCTGTACGCCTGGTGCTTGGAAGAACATGCATGGCTGATATCGGAGGCGCAAAAGCTCGAAGCCCGCGAAACGAGCGAAGTCAACCCGAAGTTCGACCGCCTCAACCAGCGCGGGCAGGTGTTGCTGGCCAAGGAGCGGCAGGCCGTTACGCGCGCCAAGGAAATGCTGGACCCGTACAATCTTGAAAACACCTTCCGTTTATACGCGTTTGCAGTCCGGAAGAATGTTCTAGCCGGCGTCCTGACCTCTTGCGAGGCGCTCGCGCAGATGTCCGATGCACTGGGGCCAAGAACCGGATGGCAGTATGGAAGACACCTGGCAGTCATGGGAACTGTTTTGGCGCCCACGAGCAATCCGCTGGTGTACGGCGCGCATCCGCGCTCGGTCGTATTCACAGCCGGCGGCTTTCGGCGCCGCTATGTCGGGCCGCCGGGTAGCGAGAGAGACAATCAGGTACGCCATGCGGTCGGGTATCTGATGATGGGCGCGGAGTTCGGCGCAACAGGAGCTGCCTGGGGGACATATTGGGAAGACCGGTTCAAAAAGCGGTGGCATGGACAGGTGCCGGAAGAACACGACTATCTATTGGGGGTGGCCGCCGGCGAGATTGGCCGCGACCTCAAAACCCATGTCTTGAGCGTCGAGGAACTCGGGCGCAGAATCCGTGCGGTCCTGTGCGGAACTTGAGCGAGACGGCGATAGCCAAGCGGCCGGAAGAAGTATCGGCATCAAACGGTGCGGGACCGTTCCGGCTCGCCATGACGGGCGATCAATCTTCGTGCAAAGGCTGACAGACCAAAAAGCCGCTTTTGTGAAGCCGCGCCACGCACGCTATTCATTCCGAACAGACTGAGGAATCTCAACCAGCGCTCCCGCCGGACACGCTTGAGATTCCTGGCCGCCATGTTCCGCGGTACGACAGTCCATTTGGCCGGACGCGGTTAATAGGGCAGAATACCGATCAACTTATTACTCAACAAAAGGAAATGCAATGAGTGCATCTGCGGTCGCCGTCAGCGGCTATATAACATTAATGCTGGTTCTGGTTGTCCTGATCGGAATCATCCGCACCTTGGAAGTGATCAACAAGGGCCGCGCGCCTAACAACTTCAAACCGGATGGCTCGGACGTCTCCGCTTTTTCTCATCGGCTGGCGCGTGCGCATGCCAACTGTTATGAGAGTTTCCCCATCGTCGGCGGGATCTTGTTGCTCGCGCTGGCTATTGGCCAGGCGCCGATCACCGATGCTCTCGCGCCCTGGGCCATTGCCGCACGCCTGGCGCAGACGATGACGCATTTGATTTCCACGCGCTCCATGGCGGTTCAGATCCGCTTCTTTTTCTTCACCGTCCAACTGGTTATCGTGGCATGGTGGATCATCCGGTTACTGCTCCTGGGCGCAGCAAGCTGAGTTTGCGCCGGGGTCGGGCCGGCCAAGCTGAATGAGCGAAAGTGAATAGACCAGGCAGGCTCAGGGTCTGTGCGCCGCACCCTGAGGTGCCCTTCTGGTTGCCTGGCGCGGATTACTCGCTACACCGTCACCAGATCCGTATGCCCGAATCCCTTTTCGTAATCCAGTATGGAAACCACTTGGGGCTGGATTTTCAAGAACACGATATCACTTCGCTGGCCCGCGTCCGCCCAGTCGGCCACTTGCGGAAATCGCTTCAGCATGCATTCGGTTGCGCGCCCGATTTCATCTGGATCGTTCAGTATCTCGGCCCTGCCGCCTATCGACAAACCCTTGATATGGATCCAATCCTGATAGTCGGTATTGACGGTCAACGACACCTTATTGTTGTGCCGGATATTGTTGACTTTCTGGCTCTCCTTGCCGGTCCCGATATAGATCGTCAAACCGTCATTGACATAGCTGACCGTGGTTGCCTGCGGATAGCCGTCTGGCCTCACGGTTGCCAGCGTGAGATCGTGTTCATTGTCGAGGATGTTCAATATAAATTCCCGGGCGGGCGCGTCCATCGTAAAGCTCCTTGCAGCGGTCGGTTTCGTGTGTCTTTCTTTGGCGCCGCGGCATTTCCCGGCGGAACGTACTCTAGCGGGCGATGGAAAAATCCACCGTCAATCGGAGCCGGAACGACCGAAATAATCAACCGCGGTCGGCGATCGGCCGCGGAGGCTTTTCCTTGCTCTTCTTTCCAGAATGGCGGCGTATTTTTTCAGCCGCTCTCAATGCACGGTAAGCTGCTTGCCGCCGCTGCCCGGCTTCTTCGGCAGCGTCAATTCAAGAATGCCGTCGTGATACTTGGCTTCCGCCTTGGCATCGTCGACTTCTTGCGCGAGCGTAAAACTGCGGTACTGCTGGCCGTAATAGCGCTCGCTGTGCACCATGCTTCCGCTTTTCTTTTCTTCTTCCTTGCGTACTTCCGCGCTGATGGAAACCTGGTTGCCCTCGATCGACACCTTGATGTCATCTTTATTTACACCGGGTATTTCCGCTTTCACCATGTAGGCCTTGTCGGTTTCCGACATGTCCATGCGGATACGCGGTTCCGTCTCGGCACCGCGCAAGCTCGGCATCATGCGAAATTCCTTGAAAAAATCCTCAAAATTGCGAAATGGTTCAAAGCGCGCGATCTCTCCAAATGGATCAAAGCGTTTGATATTGTTGGCCATAATCAACCTCATCCTTGTAAAACGGGGTTTTGCGAAAAAGCGCTGGCGTCAGTACGGTTGTGCGACGCCGGCGAGCCTGGACAACGGAAGAACGTGCGTTGAACGTACTTCGCCGCGATCGTCAATAAATAATATTGAGCGCCTGCTGATCGCCTCGCTATGCGTTACGTCAATGCGAATTCAATCACGACGTGCATAACTTGATATGTGATTTTTCGATCGTTTGATGATCATCATTTGCAATTCGGCATCTTTGGTCCCGATGAAACCGGCTCATAAAAAAACATGGGAAACGAACATGATTAAACATCCGCACCGCCGGCGCGCTCTTTCAACAGCCCTGATCGTCATTGGCGGGGTATTCTTTTTTCTTGCTCCATATAACTCGTGGATCGGCGCTGTGCTGGCAATCCTGGGTGCAGCCATCGAACTGATCGCCTTTGGATTGGCGCGCCGGGCAGACGAAAAAAAGTAATCTGGATTCATCGCCCGCGATTCCGCAAGAACTCGGCTGCGACGTTGAAACGATCCGCGAAGCTTGTCCCAACGACCGGCATTCCTAAACCATGCAGTCGGTCGTCAACGCGGTACCAGTACCGCGGCACCGTCGAAACGCCCCGCTCGCAGCGCGTCCAGCGCCTCGTTGGCGGCTCGCAATGGAAAAATGACCGGCACGGTTTTGATATCGACTTGCTCCGCAATTGCGAAGAACGCTTCGCCGTCGGCACGGGTCAGATTGGCAACCGACCGCACTGTTCGCTCGCCCCATAACAGCGAATAGGGAAACGCTGGAATGTCGCTCATGTGAATGCCCGCGCAGACCACGGTCGCCCCTTTTTTCGTCGCCGCCAGCGCACGCGGAACCAATGCACCGCTCGGTGCAAAGATGATGACCGCATCGAGCAATGCCGGCGCGGCTGCATCCGAGTCTCCTGCCCATGCCGCGCCCAGCGACAATGCAAACGCTTGCGAATGCGTGTCGCCGGGACGTGTGAAGGCATAGACTTCCCTGCCCTGCGCACGCGCCACCTGCGCGATGATATGCGCCGCCGCGCCGAACCCATACAATCCGATGCGCTGTGCGGTTCCCGCCATCGCATAGGCTCGATAGCCGATCAGGCCGGCGCAAAGAAGCGGCGCGGCATGCGCATCGTCGTACCGGTCCGGAAGGCGAAAACAGTAGCGCGAATCGGCCACCGCATATTCGGCATATCCGCCGTCGCGGTCATAGCCGGTGAATACCGCCGTATCACACAGGTTTTCCCGTCCGGATGCGCAGAACGCGCAGTGCCGGCAGGTACCGCCCAGCCAAGGCACGCCGACACGCTCGCCGGCCTCGAATGCGCCGACCAGTTCGCCGGCCTGGACCACGATGCCCACCACTTCGTGTCCAAGTGTCAGCGGCAGCTTGTGGGGAGGCAGGTCGCCGTCGATGATATGCAAGTCCGTGCGGCACACGCCGCATGCGGTCACCCTGATCACCACTTCATGCTCGCGCGGCGCGGGGATCGGCAGGCGTGCGTTGCGCAAACGCCGGTTCGGCGCATCCAGCAGCATTGCCAGCATGGTGCCGTCATGGGGTTTGTGTTCGCTTGAGGGATTCACGGCTCGGCCATTCCCGAACATTTTTCAGGAAGAGTGCGAATGCGCAGGCACATACCGCAGCACCCTCAAAACCGGATCGGCAATTTTTCGAACCGTCTCCATATCCATGCCGGGTTCACTGTCGACCGCGATTGTGTGTTTCATTTCTTCATCGGACAGTGGGTCATGATGCGCGATCTGATGTGCGAGGACCTGCAGCCCCGCATCCGAAGGATCGCGATCCTGTTCGGCGCGCACGGTAATGCGTTGTTTCAAAGCCGCTTCGGCGGCGCGTAATTCGAAAATGAAGAATGGCGCCCGCAGCGCATGCGCCAGATCTTCGAACAGGTGGCGCTGCTCCATCTTCAGGAATGCCGCATCGACGATGACAGGCAGGCCGGACTCGATCACGTGGCGCGCCAATATGCACAATCTGCCGTAGGTCAATTGCGTTGCCGCCGCATCGTAGAGTCCCGCATCCGGCGCCGCCTCGACACGGGATGTCGCCGCCAGCCCATGCATCCGTTTGCGCTCGACATCGGAGCGTATGCGGACCGCACCGGCGAGTTCGACAAGCAATTCGGAGAAAGTCGATTTTCCACTGCCGGAATAGCCGTGCATGATGATGAGCGCGGCCGGAGCCGGCTTGATGCTCTCGGCGGAAAATGCCAGATACCGTGCCGCCTGAGCCTCGTGTGGAGCGGCATCCCGCGCCTCGGCACGCAACTGCCGCGCACGCAGCAGGGCTACTTTGCATCGGACCAATGCACGCTGGGTCTGGTAATAGCGCAATACGGCCAGACCGTCGTAATCGCCGCTAATCTCAAGATACCGGTTGAGGAAGCGCGCCGCGAGACCGTGTTTGCCCTGCGTTTGCAGATCCATGGTGATGAATGCGATATCGTTCATCACATCGATCCAGCGCAGCCCCTCATTGAATTCGATGCAATCGAATACTTCGACCCGATCGTTGATGGTGAGAATGTTGCCGCCATGCAGATCGCCGTGGCATTCCCTGACCATGCCATATGCTTTGCGATTTTCGAAGGCGCTGCCAAGGTTCTGTTGCTGCACGGCTTGCCATGACTTTATATCGCGTACAAAAATTTCCGCATCGCTGGCGCCGAGCAGCGACGAAAGCAGTTCCAGGTTATCGTCGGCGGTCGCCTGCAGCGCTGCGGGTGTTCCCCACGCGCTGTCCTTGGACGCGACTGCGGCATCGCCATGAAATTGCGCGATTTTTCTTGCGAGCGCATCGATCTCTTTTGCGGTGATTATTCCCGTGCCGATTCTATGGCTCCATAACGCCTGCTGGGGAAACGTGCGCATCCTGACTGCATACTCGATGGGAGTGCCGGCCGCGTCGATCAACGGGTTTTCCCGGCTGCCTGTGACAGCGATCACGTCCAGATAAAGGTTCGGCGCCAGGCGTCGATTCAGGCGCAATTCTTCATCACAGTAAAAGCGGCGCGCCTCAAGCGTGGAAAAATCGAGAAAATCGAAATGAACCGCCTTCTTGAACTTGTAGGCGAATCTTTCGGCGACCAGTACCCAGGAGATATGGGTTTCAAAGAATTGAACCTGCGCGCCGTCTTTTTCCAGCACGCTTGCAAGCGACCGTATCAGCTTGCGTTGATTGTCCAGCGCGTCTTGATTTGTCATGAAAGGTCTGCCGTAGCCGGTTTCGTGAAAATATCCATTACCAACGTCCGAGCGTGCATGTGCGCAAAATATTTCATCGACGTTTCAAACGAGAAAAACCGCCAAAAGGTATGCATCATTTTGTACGATTGCTTGAACGTCCGCGCAGACTCCACATAATTGACAACGGCCCGGCGCTCGAATTCTGATCAGGAATTGATATTGCGCAAATATTCGACGCTAGCACGAAACGCTTTCAATAAATAGTTATCCGATTATATTGGCCGGTTGTTCCTGATGTTGCGAAAGCGGCCCGGAGCAAACCGGAAGCCGTTGTGTGCGCCAAGGTTCACACCGGCGCCAATCGAGGAGTCAAGCATCCCCCATGTCCAATCCTGGCAATCCTCAACAAGACCTGCTGGCCAAAGCGCTGGCATCCGTCGCCAATGCAATCTTCATCGCTGACGAGGCAGGAAAAATCGTCTGGATCAACGACGCATTCAGCCGGCTCAGCGGCTTTTCGGCGGAGGATGTAATCGGATGCACGCCAGCCATTTTGAATTCCGGAAAACACGGTGCGGCGTTCTATACCCAACTGTGGCGCACCATTCTGGCGGGCAATGTCTGGCAGGGTGAAATCGTCGACCAGAAAAAAGATGGTTCGCTGTATACCGTGGATGAAATCATCACGCCGCTGTTCAATGAATATGGTGTGATTACGCATTTCATCGCGATCCAGCACGACATCACGCAGCGAAAACAGGAAAGCGAACGGGAGCACCATCTTGCGTACCACGACGTTCTGACGGGTTTGCCCAACCGTTTGAGCTTTCTCGATTTGCAGCAACAGGCAATTTCGGATGCCAGGCGCACGCAGCACATGATCGCGACGCTATTTGTGGATCTCGATCAGTTCAAACCGGTTAACGACAGGTTCGGGCACCCGATGGGCGACCAGTTGCTGGTGGCGGTGGCGGAAAGGTTGCGCGCCGCGGTACGGCAATCGGATGTGGTTGCACGGTTTGGCGGCGACGAATTTGCCGTTCTGCTGGCCAAGCTCCCTGATCCGGAGGTCGCCTCCGCGCTGGCACGCAAACTGCTCCATTCGCTATCCCGGCCCTTCGTGGTGCGCGGGCAGAAACTCAACATCGGCGCCAGCATCGGCATTGCGATTTATCCGGCCGCCGGAAATGATGCGGAGGCGTTGCTGATGAATGCCGACAAGGCAATGTACGAAGCGAAATGTCAGGGCGGAAACAGCTATCACGTCTACGACACGGTGCTCACCCAGGATGTCGGTACCGAAAGCCCGGTACCGGCCGCGCCGCCGATGGAACAACACCGGCCGGCCAACAGATAGGGGCTCGCGCCTCAATCGCTGCCCACTCGCACTACCAACTGCGGGTCGAACCGGCTATTTTCCCATTCGATCCGTTCTATCGATTGCGCCGACAAGCGGTTGAGCGGATATCCGCGCGGATTCGCAATGATCCTCGTGCCCGACACCTCGTAATCGAAGCTATCGTGCACATGCCCGTGTATCCACAAATCCGCCTGCCCCATCAACGGCGTCAAATCGCTGACGAATGCGGCATTCAGGATCATCCCGGCGAAACGCGGATGAATCGAATCCGGATGCGGACCGTGATGGGTGACGACCACAGTCGGCCCGTCGAAGGCTTGATCCAGTTTCATTTCCAGCCAGGCGCGCGACTCGCGGTGAATGTCCAACGCATCTTGCGCAGTGAAGTATCCCCGCTCGGTACGGATCGCGTCATGGTCCCGCAATTTCGCTTCGGCTTCGGTCATTGCCGCAAGCGGATCGTCCGGGTACAGCCGGTAGTCGGTCCACAGGCAGCACCCGAGGAAGCGCACGCCGTGCAACACGTATTCATCTTTTTCCAGGTAATGCACCTGACTGCCCGCCGACGCCGCACGCATGTTTTCGACGAGATCGGAATATTGTTCGAAATACGCCTCATGGTTGCCATGCACGTAAATGACCGGCACCGGCCAGTCGGCGAACGCGGCAATCGCCTCTGTAGTGCGATGGATATCGCCCGCGATCACCAGCACATCGGCATTGGCGGGTTCGATGACGCGATAGCCCGGAAACGGTTTTTCCAGGAATTCGAGGTGCAGATCCGAGGCGATCTGGATTTTCATTGAATGAACTTTCGGATGAGCGCGGCCAATAATGCCGCGAGCCGTCATTTCGAATGCGGTACTAGGCAGCTTCCCGGAATGACAAGGTCTTTGGTGAATCCAGGCAAAGTTTAACCCCCAAACCCGTCATTCCGAATGAAACGGGGAATCTCAAACCTCACCCGAACCGGAGACGTTTGAGATTCCTCATCGCGATACGTACCGCCTACCCGGCTCAACCCAGCAAAGCCCGCAATTGCCTGATCCCCCGCGCATTCAGCACGTCGCCCTTTTCCAGCCACCCTCGCCTGGCCTGGCCGATCCCGAAACGCAGATTGTCGAAATCGAAAACGCTGTGCGCGTCTGAATTCACACTGACCATTACGCCTTCGTCTTTCGCCATCATGCAGTAAGTGTCGTTCAGGTCCAGCCGCGCCGGCTGCGCATTCAATTCCAGGAAGCAGCCGCGTTGTTTCGCATGCCGGATGATGCGCGGCATATCCACGTCGATAGGCTCGCGCTCCAGGATCATGCGGCCGCTCGGGTGCGCCAGCAGCGTGAAGTGCGGATGATCCATCGCGCGCAGAATGCGTTCGGTCTGCCGTTCCCTCGGCACGTCGAATTTGCCGTGCACCGCGCCCACCACAAGATCCAGTTGCGACAGGATGCTGTCAGGCATATCCAGCGTGCCGTCTTCGTTGATATCGACTTCGATGCCCTTGAGCAGCGTGATGCCTTCCAGTTCGGCATTCAATCGGTCGATGTCGTCCATCTGCCGTGACAGTTGCTCCGCGTCCAGGCCATGTGCGACGGTCAGGCGATGCGAATGATCGGTAATGCCCAAGTAGCTGAAGCCGCGCCGCTTCGCCTCCAGCGCCATTTCGCGCAGGCTGTTGCGCCCATCGGTGGCTTTGGTATGCGCGTGCAGGTCCCCTTTCAGATCCGACAACTCGACCAGCACCGGCAACTGCCCCGCTCGCGCTGCCGCAAACTCGCCGCGGTTCTCGCGCAACTCCGGTTCGATATAGGGCAGGCCCAGCGCCTTGAACACCGATTCCTCGGTTGCGCCGGCAATCCGCCGCGTACCGGAAAAAATGCCGTATTCATTCATCTTCAGCTTCCGCTCCTGTGCCAGCGCACGCAGCGCGATGTTATGCGCCCTGGAGCCGGTGAAGTAATGCAGCGCCGAGCCGAAACTGACGTCGGCCACCACCCGTAAATCCACCTGCAGCCCTTGCCGCAGCACCACGCTGGCCCGGGTCGTGCCCTGCTCCCTGATCTGCGCAATATCCTCGAATCCGACGAACCGTTGCACCACCTTTTCCGGATGGGGCGAGCTGACCAGGATATCGATGTCGCCTACCGTTTCCTGCCGCCGTCGAAAGCTTCCGGCAACCTCGATTCTTTTGACTTCCTTGACTGCCTGCAGATGTTTGATCAGCGGCTCGACCAGCTGGACCGCGGTCGAAATCCTGAAACGCGTCGATTTCGATCGCTGCGCCTGAAGCGCGTCGAGGATGCGCTGTTCGACACGCCTGCCGAATCCGGGCAGATGACTGATTTCGCCATCGCGCGCGGCGCCATACAGTTGATCGAGCGTTTGAATATTGCGCTCCTGATAAAGCGTCTTGACGCGCTTCGGACCCAGACCCGGCACCGTCAAAAGCTCATGGATGAATGGCGGCATTTCGTGCCGCAGCTGTTCCCGCAACGCGCAGGTTCCGGTAGTGACGATTTCAACCATCTTGCCGGCCAGGTCGGCGCCGATGCCGGGCAAGTCTTCCAGAGACTGTTTTTGCTCGACCATCGTTTGCACGCCGCTTCCCAGCGTATCGATGGTTCTGGCGGCGTTGCGATAGGCGCGGATACGGAACGGACTATCGCCCTTGATCTCAAGCAGGTCGGCGATCTGGTTGAAGATGGCGGCGATTTCGGCATTATGGACAAACATGCGAACCCTCCTCGGATTTCATTATGCTGACGGATCGCCAGCCCGATTTGATGCGAGTATTGATTCATGACAAAAGCACGTGCAAAATGCTCTGGCCCTTCTCGCTTTCACTTACCGCATGAAACAGAAAACCCTTTCCGCAGGAATCGTCGTGCTTCGCCGGGAATCGCATTGGTGTCTTTATTTGTTGTTGCGCTGTTATGACTACTGGGATTTTCCCAAAGGGATGGTCGAAGCGGGAGAGAGTCCGATCTCGGCCGCTTGCCGCGAAGTACGTGAAGAAACTTCCATCACCGAACTTGAGTTTTCATGGGGGCAGACGTTCATTGAAACCGAACCGTATGGCCGGGGCAAGGTGGCGCGTTATTACCTTGCATCGACCCCCGGGCAAAAAATTGAATTGCCGGTCAATCCGCAACTCGGCCGTCCGGAGCATGACGAATTCCGCTGGCTGAACTACCATGGTGCCCGCGCACTTCTGGTGCCGCGCCTGGTGCATGTGCTCGATTGGGCGCATGCATTGTCCGGCTGCTGACGGAGCACGTTCCTTACATGCCGGACGGATACGTCTCCGGCGCCTCCCCGGTCCTCCAGCGCGCCGTGCGTTCCAGCGGCTCGACCGCGTGCGTCTCATCGAAGTGCAGCACCGCATCGAATTGCCGCGCCAGGTTCGCGTGAAAATAATGGCTGCGCCGCTCGCTCTCGGGAAGATAGATCACGCCGATGGCGCGCTCCAGCTTGCTATCCGACAGCGCTCGCGCCGCCGGGTTTTCTCCGCGCAAAGGCAGCATGAAACGCCGTATTCCGGTGTTATGGAACGCGTCTTCAATGCTGCCGGGCAAGGCCGGGCGAACCCGTTTCCGCTCGGCCGGCGCATCCCAGTCCGAGGCCGCGGTCACGGTTCCGTCGTAGGTCGTAAAGCCGATCAGGAATGTTTCGTCGCCGTACATCTCGCGCGCCAGTTGACCGACATTCCATTCGCCCTGCGCGCCAACCTCGGTGGCGCGCGCATCGCCGACGTGCGAGTTATGTTCCCAGACCACGATCTTGGCCGGTTTGCCGTTGGCCTTTTCCAGGTGTCGCGCCAGCGCATCCAGCGTGTCCGCCATATGCCGGTCGCGCAAATTCCATGAAGAGATGCGGCCGCGGAACATGTTGCGATAATAGTGCTCGGCGTTCACGACCAGACGGGCATTTTGTTGCGCATAAAAAAGCGCATCCGCCGCTTCGAGCCCGTCGTTTCGCAAATAATCGGCGGCGCGCGCATTCAAGTCGCGCAGTTGCGCCACGACGCCATCCTCGCAGGAGGGCGACATGCCGAAGCCGGCCGAATAGCCGTAGCGCTGGCTGTCTTCCTCGAAATGATCGAAGCACGCATAGCGGGCGCGCGCATGCCGCGCCGCCTCCGGATCGACCTTGTCCAGGTAGCGCAAGACTTCGTCGATCGACGTAAACAGGCTGTAGAGATCGAGCCCGTAAAAACCGATCGCCGGCACGTGCGACATCAACGCATCGTTATAGCTGCGCAGCCAGTCGACAAACGACACGATATCGGTATTGCGCCACATCCAGGTCGGGAAGCGCTTGAAACCGGTCAGCGCCTGTTCACTGCCGGCATCGCCGCTGCGCCCCCGGGCATAGCGATTGACGCGATATGCGTCGGGCCAGTCGGCTTCCACCGCGACCGCGACGAAGTCCTTTTCAGTAATCAGGCGCTGGGTAATGCGTGCGCGTTCGCGATAAAACTCGTGCGTGCCGTGGGTGGCCTCGCCCATCAACACGAAGCGCGCGTCGCCGATCAATTTCAGCAAAGGATCATGGTCATCGGTCGAGCCGGTCAATATGTGGACGGACGAAGCAATTGCATCGATTAACGGAGAACGTGAAGAGTGAACTGAAGTAGACATGATGTGTGAGATCCAAAAACCCCTGCATGCGGCTCACGGCAAATGAACAGGCATTACCGGCGGTGACTTTCCCGCCATTGAAAATGCCGCCCGAACCATGCCGCGGCCATCTCGGCTGCTTCCTGCAATGCTCCCGGCTCTTCAAACAAATGGGTGGCGCCGGGCACGATCGCGATTCTTTTTTCGCAATGCAGCAAGGCGTAGGCGACATGGTTCAAGTCAATCACGGCATGGTCCGCCCCGCCGACGATGAGCATGGTCGGTGCGCGCACTTTTTCCAGGGCTTCCCGGCCTGCCATATCGGGCCGGCCGCCGCGTGAAACGACTGCCACGATATCGTCCGCACGCGCTGCGGCGAGCCTGAGCGCCGCTGCCGCGCCGGTGCTGGCGCCGAACAAGCCGAGCCGAAGCGAGCGGGTAACTTCATATTGCAGCAGCCAGTCGGCAGCCTTGCCCAGGCGCTGTGATAGCAACCCGATATCGAAGCGTGTCTGGTAATTCTGGTCTTCCTGCGGCGTCAGCAGATCCAGCAGCAAGGTGCCCATGTGCGCTTCGCGCAGTTCGCCGGCGACGTAATTGTTGCGCGGGCTCAAGCGGCTGCTGCCGCTGCCGTGCGCAAACAAAACCATGCCGATCGGATCCGCCGGCATTTCCAGCATGCCGTGCATTTGCGCCGGCCCCGCCTGGATCGTGACCAATTCACTTTGTATGGACAGCATCGCCGGCACCTCCTGTTTTTTTCCGCGAGACATGCAAGGGACGGGTTCGCTGCGCCCGCTCTTTCTCCACTTCTTCGAGAAGACTCGTTACCTCGCCGTCGCTGGTCTGCTCGAAATTTTCATACCACAAGCCTACTGCATGAAACGGCTCCGGCATACTCAGGCAAATGATTTCATCGGCCTCGGATTTCAGTTTTTCGCAGGTTTCCTGCGGTGCGACCGGAACCGCGACGATCAGGCGCGCCGGATTCAATTCGCGCACCACATGCACGGCGACCTGCATGGTCGAACCAGTCGCCAGTCCGTCGTCGGCCAGGATGACGACACGTTCCCTTAGTTGCGGTGCAGGACGTCCGGCGCGATACAGTTTTTCGCGGCGTTTGATTTCCCGCATTTCGCGCTGCGACACTTCTTCGATCACCTCCGGCGCAATGTCAAGCGCGCTCAACACTTCCGCCTGCAATATGCATACGCCGCCGCTGGCGATGGCGCCCATCGCATATTCTTCACGTCCCGGCAGGCCGAGTTTGTGGACCAGCAAGACGTCGAGCGACACCTCCAGCTTTCTTGCAATCGCGGCGCCTACGGGAACGCCGCCGCGCGGCAGCGCCAGCACGATCACGTCGTCGCGCCCGGCATAGGCAGTCAGGCGCCGCGCCAGCAACTCACCGGCCTGTACCCGATTCTTGAAACGTTTCTGGTTATCCATAGCGATACCGATAGCGTAACAATCGCCGCGATGAAATATCCGGCTCCTTGCCATTCGATCCGCTCCGCGCGGTAAGGTTGCATCGCGCCGGCCCCATCTTCGCCGCAATCGCACGTCAACGCATGCACGAAGCCTGATCCAGCGCAAAGGTAAACCTGACTGAAGACCGAGAATAAGGACCCCCAGCGGAAAACCAAGCCACACATCAATGAAATCAGATTCAACCTTTGCAGATCGTGGAGAAGCGGCCGAAGCGCTGGCCGCCAGCCTGCTGGACTATCGGGGGCACAATCCGTTGATTCTCGCGATCCCGCGCGGCGCGGTGCCGATGGGAAAAATCATCGCGGATCGGCTGGACGGAGAGCTGGACATCGTACTGGTGCGCAAGCTTGGCGCGCCGTTCAATCCGGAATATGCGCTCGGGGCAATTGATGAAACCGGCTGGGTCCACCTCAACAGACCGCTGGAGGGCGACGGCGAAGCGAATGCCTTTGTCGCAAGCGAGAAGGCACGCCAACTGCAGCTTTTGCAAGAACGGCGCGCACGGTACACGCCGTCGCACCACCCTGTCGATCCGGAGGGACGCATTGTCATCGTGGTGGATGACGGCTTGGCCACCGGCGCCACGATGATCGCGGCACTGCATGCGATTCGCGCCAGAAATCCTGCCGAACTGGTGTGCGCCGTTCCGGTTGGCGCGCCGGAAAGCCTGGCGAGCGTCATGCGCTTCGCGGACAGGATGGTGTGCCTCAAGAAGCCTGAAAATTTTTTTGCGGTGGGTCAGTTCTATCGGCATTTTTCCCAGGTGGAAGATGATGAAGTCACCCGGATACTGACCGCGGCCTCAAGTCATCGCAAAGCCAAAGGAACCTGATTTTGCGCGGTGCTTGAATGTTGCTTCATACGGTGCAGGAGAACCGCATCAGATCGCCGATATCACGGCGCCGCTCCCGCAATCCAGAGCTTTTCCCCGTCCTGCCTTACTTGCGTGCCCATCTCGCCGCAAAGTGTCGTCATGCATGCGGCGATATATGCCGATTGTTCCTTGTTGGCGGGATGTGTTCTGCATTCCCTGATGAAAACCGGATAAACGATAATCCGCCGTAACCCGTCCCGGGCAAGTTCCATCTCAAGCAATACCTGATGATCGTTCCTGAATTCCGGATCGACATGATAATCGTCTACCAGATCCCCTGCCGCGTAAATGATCGGGCAGCCGCGGTAAATCTCTATTCCCTGGAATACATGGGCGCTGTGGCCGAACAGTATTTTCCAGCCCATGTCGATCGCCGCATGCGCCAGGCGGCGGAATGTTTTCGATGGCCGAAACACCATGTTCGGTCCCCAATGCAGCGACAGGATCGGCCAATCGACCGCCGCCCGCTGCAGAGAATCGAGTGCATCGCGCCATGCAGCGATCACCGCAACCTCATCATCGAGATCCAGGTAGGCAATGCCGGGGCTATCCTGCCGCGCGGCGAAATCGGCCTGGTGATCGCAGAATGCCGCCATGCCGAACCGCATTCCCCTGCAGTCCAGCACATCCGGCGATGAGGCTGCGGCAAGATCGCCGCCCGCTCCGGCATGGTGAATGCCACACCGGCGCAGATGATGCAAGGTGTCGCGCAAACCGTCGACGCCAAAATCGAGCATATGGTTGTTCGCCAGGCTCACCATGTCGATCCCGGCGCCGGTCAGTGTCTCGATCGCCTGCGGCGGTGCGCCGAAGTAAAACGCCTTGAGTGCGCCCGGCCAGATATCGGTGCAAGACGTGATCGCGCATTCCAGATTGACGATCGCAAGATCCGCCGACCGCATCGGTTGCGCGATGGGGCCGAGCGGATAGTCCGGCCCGTAGCGCAGGATGGCATCCTTGACGATGCGACCGAGCATCACGTCGCCGCCGAGCACGACGCGCGTGAATCCCGCGTGATCCGAATCCTTCGATCCCATGCCGTATCGCCCCGACAATCATTCCGGGCCACAAGATGGCTTAACCGGTTTGATCGGCGCAAAACATGCGAGTGCCTCATCCGCTTGCACAATTGCAGCGCCCCTTGACGGTGCTCAAGGCAATGCTGCCGATGTGCTTCTACTCTGAATGGAAATCCATTTTTTCGATGGCGGCGTGACATTGTTGTTAATCATGGACATCTTGCGATGGAATCAAAATTAATCGGTTGTGTGCTGGTAAGTTGCACCGTAGGTCTGTCCGGGTGCGCTGCGCCGATAACCCAGGAACAATCCGGCATGGTGATCGGCGGCGCACTTGGTGGCGCACTCGGCTCGCAGATCGGCGGAGGCAGCGGACGTACCGTGGCAACGGTGGTCGGCACGCTTTTGGGCGCCAGCGTCGGCGGCACGGTCGGCCGCTCCATGGATGACACCGACCGCCTCAAGGTCGCGCATTCCCTGGAAAACGTGCGCACCGGCGTGCCGTCGCGCTGGCGCAATCCGGACACTGGCAATCAGTATTCGGTGGTTCCCACGCGCACTTATGAAACCGCGGGGACGCCCTGCCGGGAATTCACCGTCAATGGGAATGTCGGCGGGAAAAGAGAAAATATCTTTGGCACCGCATGTCGTCAGGCGGATGGGAGCTGGCGCATCGTGAACCAGTAATTCGGCAGGCGCGTCGTAGTGGGTCACTTGGCAATCGAAGCCGCCGTGCGTTTAGGGTGGCGTAGGCGGGAAACAAGGCCGCTGTTTCGCCACAGCGCTGGTCGTTCGCCGAATGCCTTTCGCCGTGTCTCTTCCGAAAACGCGAGACGATTTTCCCTTCGTAGTGACTTGCCGGGTCTCGCCCCGGCGGGCGAGGTACTTTCTTTTGCGTCGCCAAAAGCAAGTACCCAAAGAAAAGGCGACCCTACAAAGCGCCCTGCGGGTTCCCACAAAGAGG